>UMKJ01015791.1_pt1 | contig 43790 bp, 32 predicted proteins | sample 1966301 | NCBI WGS metagenome assembly UMKJ01 (sample SAMEA4836173, study PRJEB28245) | human gut metagenome | biome: gut microbiome; material: fecal sample | place: Denmark | collected 2008
TCATTTCTATGGCGTTCATTTGCACATTCTAAAACCTCCGCCACAACTTTTTATTTTACAGTTACTTTAATCTTAACTTTCTTACTTCCGGATTTCACGGTAATCGTTACTTTTCCGGATTTCTTTGCTTTTACGACTCCCTTTGAAGAAACGGTCACTACTTTCTTATTGGAAGAAGTGTAGATCAGTTTCTGTTGAGATGTGAGTGGTTTTAACACTGGTTTCAGTTTTACGCTGGAGCCTTTCTTCAGTGTCAGTGTTTTTGACAGCCCCTGTATCTTTTTCGTCTTTACGGCAGTTTTCTGAACATTGACTTTGACAGTCTTTTTCAGTCCGCTCTTCAAAGTGATGGTCAGGACTGCATGATCTTTTTTCTTTCCGGCTTTGATCTTACCGTTTTTGTTAACAGTGAAGACTTTTGGATTGCTGGAAGTGTAAGAAACAATGGAATCTCCATTGGCAAGTCCGCTTACTTTGAATTTTGTGGTAGTCTGTTTTACTTGCAGCGGGATCAAGGTCATATTAACCTTGATGCTCGGAGTCAGAGCTGTTCCGACAGTACGGGTCTCTTTTTCACCACATGCACATACTCTTTCCTGTTTTTCTGCTGAAAATACAGTAGCAGCCGATACGGTTTTCCATGTACTGAAGCTGTGTGCGTGTTTTACAGATTCTGTTTCAGTTTCACTTTCGGTTTCTTTTCCGATTGCCATTACGATATCTTTTGGCAGGATGTAAGCAGATTCAGTGCTGTCCTTTGGTGCCTTTACAACGGTGATCTGGTAGGTGCCGCCGGAAGGAATAGTAAGTGATACTTTTCCGTTTTCGTCGGTTATGGCACTTACAACTGCATTGCCGTTTGCATCAACAGCGGATACGGTATAACCTTTCTGTACAGATGCCGGTTTGAGATTTCCCTTTTCATCGTAATCCATCGGGTGCATACCCCATAAGGTCAGATCCAGCTTTTCACCGGCCTGGATGGTTTCCGGTACATTTTCAAAATACAGATAAATATCTTTGTACTGCTTCAGGTCACCATACATAAATACAGATACGGAATCCCCACTGGATACAACTGCTTCTGCTACACTGGCAGATCCTGGAATCTGATCGTTGACGCAGATACCAATGTTGTAGGTTTCAATGCCATAGATCTTGTTGATAAATCCATTGTTTACAGCCAGATAGTCGGTAGGGTTTGCTTTAAAGGCATCTTTGTACTGTGCGGCATGCCATGCGACCAGCACATCAAGTGCAGTTACTTTGTTTTTATAAGCAGCCGGTTTGGAATAACCATAGTTTGCAGCAGTATGAGCCTTAACGGTCATTTTGCTGACATCCATACCTTTGCCGGCTTCCTGATTGATCTTTACGGTGACAAGAGCTTCTGTTTCGTTCTGAGAATCCTGTATGGTGCTGATAAGAGCAGTGATCTCAGTAACTTTCTGCTCGATTTCTGTTTCGGCTGCATCTTCTCTTTTAAGGAGAGCTTTTGCTTCTGTGATCGCCGTCTGCAGTTTGTCTCTGGTTCCTTCCGGATACTGTCCGGCTCCGGTTCCTTCGGTTACAGAATCCAGAAGCGTCTGTGCATGATCAATGGCAGTCTGAAGCTGTTCAGCAACTTTGCTGTCCGGCTGTACAGTAACAGTAACGGATACTTCCTGTTTGTAGAGTTTCTGTAAAGCTTCGTTGCCCGGATGGCTGGATGCGTATTTTCCGTAACGTTCGCTGCTGAGCCAGGAAGTGATCGTGATCTCAGTTGGAGTTTCCGGACGGATGACAACCAGATTTTCATGCTGGATCACGGCATTATTGGAAGAACGGAATTTGTTGTAACCGGCACCCTCCATTTCCCATGGATCATCGAAATATCCGTCTGCACAGATACCGGCATCGGTAACATCACTGATGTTGTATACCCAGACAGCATTTCCATCGGCATCAAAATACATTTCCTGGAACGGATGCAGGTTTTCGGTGATTTTATCTGCAGATACATTGTTTCCTTTGATACCGTCAAAATAATGAGCTTTCGCATAATCCATCATTCCAACTTCTTTATCCAGGTCTTCCTGTGTCAGCTTTTTGATGGTGATCGGGAATACCCTGGAAACAGTCACGCCCTCACGCGTAAAGGAAACGGTCAGGTTGACGGTGGTGTCCTGAGGCTGGAATACATCTACGTTTGCTTTGTAACCGTTGATTTTGACAGCATCGTTGTCAGAAGTTACGGTGATTTCTTTATTATTAAAGACATTCTCGCCGTTCTCATCTTCGATCCGAGTATATCTTGGCAGCTGAATGTCACCGGTGCAGGCTTCCGGATCAATTACCGTCGTTGTTCCGTAATAAACAAGATCGGTAATCTTATAATACTGGTTCAAAATTGCTTTGAGTTCAGCTTCAGTCGGAGCCGGTTTTCCGGTACCTTTTACAGTTACGGTAAATGGCACGCTGATCGTATTAATATCAGATATTTTTTCAACCTGTTCGTTCATGACAGATTCATTTGCCGTGAATGTAGCAGTCAGTGTAACTTCCGTATCTTCAACCGGCTGATTGATCACACCGGTTGCAGCGTAGATCGAAGAATCGATCGAAGGCTTCTGGATGCTGATCACATCTGGATTGGAAGAAGTCCAGCTGATGGTTGACCATACGGTACGCAGGCTGGTTCCCATACACTGCGGCAGTGTCAGATTGGAAGTTACCTCTGTCTGACTGGTATTTTCACCTTTGATTCTATCCCAGGTCAGCTGATCGGCTTCCGATTTCATTTTGGAAGCAAAATGTTTCTGATCCCATCCAATGACTACTCTGCATTCGGCTGTTTCTGCTGTCGCATCGTTTAAGCTGAATTTCAGCACAACGGAAATGGTTTTTGAATTCAGGCCGTAAGCGTTCAGCGTATCGGCAGTAGAGTAATGGATGATGCCGTCAGTGCTGATCCAGTCAGTATCGTCAGAAGAAACAACAGATACCGTTACCTGATCTGCTTTATCGACAGCTGCATAATCGCCGGTTTTCAGTTTTGCTTCGATCAGTGCATTAATATTAGAAGCGTTTTTGTAGGATGTGCGGATAGCACCAGGTTCCTTGTCAAAGATTTCTTTTACCTTATCAACGGCAGCCTGATCGGCAGAATCAACCGTTACATCTTTGTCCATGTTTACGGCAGCCGTAATCTTTTCTTCTGATCCGGTTGGTGCATAAGAAACATTTTTTACGTCCTTATATCCCTCGGCAGTTACAGAATAACGATAAGTGCCGTATTTGCTCAGCGTGTAGGAACCGTCACCATTTGCTGTCATGGTTTCCCAGTCGGTATCTCCCCAGTCATCTTCAACCTCTTCTTCCACTTTGAGGTTAAAGTTTGTGATGGCTGTATCGCCGTCCATTGGCTGGAAGGTTACAGCGTAGCTGGTAATATTTTTTTCCAGTTCTACATCAATGGTGGTATCTTCGTCTGGTGTGATCGTGCCGTTGGCAGTTTTGTAGTTTGGTGCTTCAACCGTCCAGTTGTAGCTTACACCTTTCTGCAGTTTATAGCTTCCGTCGGATTCCGGACTGATCGTAGTATAGTAGCCCTTTTTAACCTTGATGGAAGCACCGGAAATTTCAGCACCGCTTGCTTTGTCCTTGACGGAAAATCTGATATTCTGCATCATGATCGGACTTAAAGTTACGGTTTTTAAGAAAACAGGTTCTTCGGAATTGCCTGTATAAGTAAATGTTTCGCTATAATCGGTATAGCCCTCTTTTTTAACGGTCAGCTTGTAAGAAGCACCGTTTTCCATCTTGTAGCTGCCATCGCTTGCAGGTGTAACCTTGTCCCATCCGTCTTTTTCTACGGTAATAGAGGCATCCGTAATTGGATTTTTGTCCTTATCCTGAACAGCAACCTGCATCTTGTATTCTACTTCAGCGGCTTCCAGAATAAAGGTGAAGTCCTGTGTGGCAAGTGCAGTGGCTGTTCCGTCATTGATGGTAGCTGTATCGGTATCTTTTGCAAATAATTTCAGAGTGACTTTGATCGGGGTATTGACCGTCGGTCTTGTGATGGAAAGCCTTCCAGGTGATGCAGGAGTACCGCCGGAAGGGTAAGATAAATAATCATTTTCTTCGATGTACCATCCACCCACATAATTACTGGAACTGGATACTGTCAGCAGACGCAGAGCATCTATAACAGATCCTGACGGTGTTTTCAGGCCAATGTTGTAGGTAAGACTATCCGTGCTTTTGACAACGCTGTTACCGCCGTTGGTGATAACTTTCTTTGCACCGTTAATAAAATTTTCTTTCAGATACGCCTGTGCGGCTTCTTCTGCACTCTGGGTTTCGTCTGCCTCTTCAGCCTGGGAAACCACCCCGGTATCTGTCGGCGAAAGATCGCTGGCATACGTCACTGACGGCAGATTGCCAACTGTCATCATGGCACATAAAGCCAGGGAAAGTGCTCGCTTCATTAGCTCTTTTCTTTTCACTTTTTTTTCCTCCTGAGTTTGAAATAGAATGAAAATAGTTATAGGGTATACAGGATATCCTAGCCTTTTCCATTTACTGTGTCAAGAATTTAACAGGACAAAAGTTTACATTCTTTTACACAAAGCATACAAAATGACAAAAAAATGCTTACACAAGCTTGCTAAGATGTTTTCGTCATGTAAAAACAGACTTGAATCGAGGAGGAAACAAACGTGAAAAAATGGAAGCTTAGTCTGATCGGAAATGTTCTGGCAGCGGCAATGCTGATCACTTCACTGCCGCTGAACATGCTTCCGGTGCAGGCTGCGGAAGCATCTGGAAAAGAAGTCGAAAGTGCAACGGTAGCAGACTGGAAACTTGGAGAGAACTACGCAAAGGAAGGCACACAGATCGCAGACGGAACACTGCAGATGATCGACCAGTCTGGTAATGGGAATGATCTGAAAATGCAGTTTTATGACGGCAAGAAAGTGACGGAAAGCGTTCCGAATGCCGATGTATTAAATGAAAATCTTCACTTTTCCGAGGAAACCATGAATGGCAGCAGCGATGGAAGTATGGAGTTTGACGGGAACAGTGAAAGCGGAAAAGGTGCAGATCTTGTGACGGTTGATGATGCACCGATCAATCAGGAAAAATTTGAGAATGGTTATACGATTGAATTTCTCTATAAATTCCCGGAAGACTGGACGGATTCGGATTCCTGGATGGGACTGATGGCAAGACAGACCAGTTACACAAGAAATGGAGATAACTATACTTTTCCGGTAAATTCCATGGATGAGCCGCAGCTTGGAAGTATGTCGGTTGCAGTTTCAAACTGTAAAGAGGTACAGTTCCTTACGGCTCCGGCAGAAGATGATCATCAGATGGAGAGTGCGGCATGGTCTGTGTCGATGGATAAAGGAAATGAATGGTATCATATTGCGATTGTTTCGGACGGTCAGAAGATCCGCACTTATGTAAATGGATGCGAAGCATTCCGTGATTATGAGAGCAGCGATATGATCGGTATGTTTGCCGATGAAAAGGACGGACGATTCCGCATCGGTTCTTCTTGGTATGTGGAGAAAAAAGGAGACTGGGGCTATAAAGAACTGGACAAATTTCTCCAGGGAAATCTGCAGGAGATCCGTATCTCCAATGCGGCACTGGAACAGAAAGACTGGCTGATCCCGGATCCGACCAGATATGCGGGAAACTATGGAAGCAACGAAGCATATCAGCTGAAAAACGAAGAAGATTACAACTTTGTTCTGCTTCCGGATACACAGAATACCGTGAAATTCAAAAAAGATGTCATGAACACTGCCATCGATGAGCTGATCCGCACAGCCGATGATCTGAATGTCAAAGGAGTCATTCATCTTGGCGATGTGGTAGAGAACAATAACGATGGTACACAGTACGATACCGCAAAAGAGGTGTTCTACAAACTGCCGGATGCAGGAATCCGTTTTCTGGTACAGCCGGGCAATCATGACGGATGGGCGAGTGGTACAACCAACTACTGGAACAGTTTTGGAGCAAACAGCAAAATTTTTGCAGACCGTACTTCCTGGTATCTGACAAACAACGGCTACAGTTCTTACATGCTGGTGAATGCAGGAAGCTACACCTATCTTGTGATCTCCCTGGCGTGCACCGGAAGCGACCCGGGACGCAACAACAATACGGCATGGGACGCAAGTCAGGAATCCTGGTTCAAACAGGTGCTCGAGACCTATCCGAACTGCCCGACGATCGTCACGACACACGATCTGCAGAACTGTTCTGACACACAGCCAAGTGCGATCAAATTAAGTGCAAACGGAACAAAACTGTGGAATCTGGTCAAAGGATACGATCAGGTATTTATGATGGTCGGCGGCCACAGCCACGGTGCAGGTATTGAGACACTGACAAACGACAACGGAAAACCGGTCATCTCGATCCTGACCGATTATCAGTTCGCATACAACGGCGGAAACGGACTGTTCCGTTATCTGGAATTTGACGAAAAAGACAATAAGATTTATTATTCTGCCTATTCTCCGTATGTAGCGTCTCTTTCCGAAGAGCAGAAAACCTTTTTCGATGTGAATTTCTTAAACGGAGAAGGAAACACAGGAAATGTAGACCTGAACTTCAAAGAACGTTTTCCGGGGATGGAAAAAGAACAGCAGCAGGCGACCGAAGGAAAATGGATGAGCGGTGAATATCACACCCATTCCGGACAGTCCAAAGATGCAACGGAAAATTATATGTCACTGGAAAATGTACTGGGAGCAGCCTTCAAAGATAAAGATATTTTAAAGAAAAATCAGGGAAGTGCGACCAAAACCGATAACATTACCGATGAGAATGGTTTTGATTACCTTTCTCTGGCAGACCATCTGCGTAAATCTTATAATGGAGTGGATGGCAAAGGAAACGGCAATTATACAACACCATTTTATGTGGCAGCACAGACACAGCAGCGTGAAATGGAAAAACTGCAGGCACAGGGAAAATACACCGATAAACTGATGTATACAGCAACGGAGTGGGATATGCCGGGACTGGATCATGCGACGGTCGGTCTGATCGATTCAGAAAGCGATGCCGTTCCTTATAAAGGAATCCATGAGTTTGAATGGAAATATGCAAGTGCGAAAGACGGCGATGATCCGACATCCATGTTTACCGAGACCGGAAATAATTACAGCGGTGATTTCGATGAGCAGGCAGAGTGGGGAGACCGTAAAAATCAGAACAATGCTTCTTCTGATGTTTCAGCAGAGGCAGTAAAATGGGTGGCAGAAAATTATCCGGACAGCTACGTTCTGCCGAACCATCCGTCACGTCACGATAACTGTGATGATACCAAAGATTATGGCGAAGTGACCGTAGGTGAACTTCGAAAACTAAACGATGCGGCACCGAATGTGGTATTTGGTATGGAAGGAATGCCGGGAAATCAGATGGATCCGTCCTGTGAGCTTCCGATGTCCAAACTGCGTGCCGGAGCAGATGAGATCATCTCGGTGACAGGCGGTGCATGGGATGCAATGCTCTCTGAAGGCAGAAAATTCTACAACTTTGCAAACTCTGATTTTCACTTTAAAGTCAGCAGCAACGAAAACTATTCCAGCGGATACTGGTCAGGAGAATTCTCCAAAAACTATACCTGGGTAATGCCTGGAACAGACGGAAAATACACCTTCAAAGATGTTGTGGCAGGGCTTCGTTCCGGCAACAGCTACTCTGTAAACGGAGAGCTGATCTCAGACCTCAGCTTTACAGTAAGTGACAAAAACAAAAATGCAGGTATGGGAAGTGAACTTGCAGCAGACAAAAATGATAAAGTTACCGTTACCGTAAGATTTAAGGTTCCGGAGAAAAATAATTATCAGACATTATACAATACCAATACCGGCATTTCGGTCAGCAACAAACCGGAAGTAGATCATGTCGATCTGATCGCAGGTCACATCACTGGAAAAGTAAAAGAAGCGGATTACGAAAGCACAGCCAATACCGATGCAAAAATCGTAAAAACCTTCAGCAAAGAAGAAATCAAAGCAGCAAAAGGAGAAGACGGATACTATACGCTGACTTACACAATGAAAGCAGATGCTGATATGTATTTCCGTGTACGTGGACTTTCCTCTTCCGAAGTAGATGAAAACGGAGATCCGGTGACACATGAAAGAACGATCACAAACGACAAGCCGGCACGTTTTGATTACATTAACGACTATAATTACAGCCATCTGTCCTTCTACGCAAACCCTGTTTTCGTAAAAGTGGACGGAAGTGTTGAAAAATCAATCCTGAATGTTGCATACGAGGCCTACAAAGATCTGGATCTTACTGCTTACACAAAAGAAAGTGCAGACGCATTTTCAACAGCACTGCATAGTGCAGAAGAACTGATCGAACGCGGCGATGCATCCGAAGAAGAACTGCGTGCGGCAGCAGAACAGCTGATGAAAGCGGCAGCAGGTCTGATCCCGGATACAAAGAAATTGCAGGATGCAGCAGATGCAGCGAAAAATGAGGCAGACGCAGCAAAAAAAGAAGCAGATGCGGCGAAAGATCTGGCAGAAGCAGCAAAGAAAGCAGCCGAAGCGGCAGAAGCTGTTTCAAAAGAAGCCTTAAAACAAGCATCGCTGAACCGGCAGGATGCACAGGAAGCCAGACGCCTTGCAGCAGAAGCACAGAAAAATATGGAAGAGGCGAAAAAGAATGCCGAAACGGCAAAAAAAGCAGTCTTCCTTGCACAGAAGCCGGAATTAAAGAGCGTCAAGAGCAAACAGGCAAAGAAAATCCAGGTAAAATGGCAGAAAATTGAAAGTGCAGAAGGATACGAAATCCAGTATGCACAGAACAGCAAATTCAAAAAAGCCAAAAAAGCGATCGTAAAAAATGCAGATACTTTGCAGAAAAAAATCGCAGGGCTGAAAAAAGGAAAGAAATATTATGTACGTGTGCGTGCATACAGCAACCTGAACGGAACAAAATCTTACACTGACTGGTCAAAGAAAAAAACAGTACGTGTAAAATAAAAAGTTTCAAAAAAATAAAAATTTCTCTTGCATTTCCATGAAAGGTATGCTATCATAGGTAATGCATTGAGAAATGCGGGTGTAGTTCAATGGTAGAACACCAGCCTTCCAAGCTGGATACGTGGGTTCGATTCCCATCACCCGCTTTTTTTGTTGCCCGAAATAAACGCTCCGCGAGATGCAAAGCGATTCTGTTAGATAAATGTCAGCAAAACGGATCAGAATAACATATCAAGTCTCACGTGCGTTCGATTTGAATTACCTGCTTAACGCAGCCATTCTTTCACTGCTTCTATGTCTACTTTCAGTGCAAGGGCAATTTGCTCAATCGGCATATGAAGTTCTGCAAGAGTAATAGCGGCATCTTTTTTTGCAGTATTGATACCATCGTTAAAACCATTATTAAATCCATCAGCTACACCGGCCTCATATTCTGCTTTTCTGAGTTTGCGTTCTTCCTCTTCTTTATCGTATTCGAATATACTCATAGAGATCACCTCCGATTTATTTGCACGAAGAAATTCAGAAAGAATGTTATTACGGATACATTCATCGACTGCTAGTTTAACTGCTTCGTTTAATTCTAATTCCCTCGCATATTTACGGACACAATTTACGTACCTTGCATATTCTTTTAAAGTCTGGCAGTGTTCCATCAGTTCTTCATTATGACCTTCATTGATGTTTATTGTCAACACTTCCAGTTCCAGTTTCGGATTGCCTGGCAGATTTTCGAAAGCCTCCGATAAATGGTTCACCCAGCTGTCTTTTCTCTTTTCTGTGCCATTGTAGAATACGATAAACTGTGGTGCAGGTATTTTCTGTAATATGGAAGAATAAAGAGATTTCTTATCTACCAGTTTCTGATATTCACTGGAAATATAGAATAAATCACGCAAAGGCATATTTGGATTGTAAGTTGATTGGTGTTCATACAGAAATAAATCTGTGTCAATGATAAAAGCAAGATCATTTTTCATTCCCATATAAATGGCATTTTCTAATGTAACAATTTCTAGCATTTCCGGGTTATCGTAATGAGCACCACGGATTGCGTTATAAAGAGATAATAAATTCTTCCGGTCAGAAAACAGCATACGAAATACCGTATCCTTGTAATTACGATTTGCAGTTGGTTGTTCTTTTTGAGCCATAGGCAGTACCTCCTTTTTGCAGGAGTGTACAAAAATGCGACAGTCATACTGCCTATACTTTTTTCACAGTTTGAAACTCCTGCTTTTAAATTTGATTTGTTTGATTAAAAAGCATGAATTTCTGAAATGTGAATTAGAAAATATAGATGGCAGGATGCCAAGAACGTTAAGAAATATGCTTTGAAAATATGTTAGCATATAGCTCTCATTATTTCAATATGTTTTTAAAAAAGAATTAAAATTCACATAAATAATAAGAAGCACATAGGAATTTCCCAAAAAATGAAAAGCTGATACTATATAATGATGCCAGTGGCATATGTTTAGCACCGACCGAAGCGGAGCGTAGAAAGCATACTCCCTGCCGGGTTAAACATGTGTCTGACTTAAATCGTTCACCTGTCTGCCCGGAAGGGAGCATATTTGTTTATCCATTCTGAACCAGTTTTTTATAATTTTTACCGGGGATTGTAAAATATTCATTCTGGCAGATGACTTTGAAAAATTCACAGGCAGTTTACGCATGTGTCAATGAAAAAGAAGCGTTTGCACCGGCGGAAATTGTCGGACAGTCAATATGTATATCTAAAAATATAAAAGAGGTTATTGCTATAATGTGCAAATGAACGAATTCCCCGAAGGGCACGTAAAAGTGCCTTCTTGAAAATTCGTTCATTTTGCACATTAAGAAAATCTCCGCCTATCCCTCGATCACTTTCCTGATTGCATCATAAAGTTCATCATAGGTCTCAAATGCCGGTAGCTGTGGATATTCTGCTTTGATTGCATCGGTACTTCTGAATAAGAAGCCTGCCTTACTTGCCTGGATCATGCCAAGGTCGTTATGGCTGTCGCCGCTTGCGATGGTGTCATAACCGATGGACTGCAGAGCTTTGACGGTTGTGTATTTGGATTTCTCACAACGCATTTTGAAATCAACGATTTCTCCGTTGTCAGCAACGACAAGAGAGTTGCAGAAAATAGTCGGATAACCCAGCTTTTTCATCAGCGGACCTGCGAACTGTGAGAAAGTATCGCTGATAATGATAACCTGTGTCAGTTCTCTTAATTTATCCAGAAATTCTTTTGCTCCCGGGAGCGGATCGATTTTGGCGATGGTTTCCTGGATTTCTTTCAGTCCCAGATTATGTTCTTTTAAAATATTAAGACGATATTTCATCAGTTTATCGTAGTCCGGTTCGTCTCTGGTGGTTTTCTTTAATTCCGGGATGCCTGTTTCTTCTGCAAAAGCAATCCAGATTTCCGGTACCAGTACACCTTCCAGGTCTAAGCATACGATTTCCATTTTGTCCTCCATTCTGATACAGTGATAACGCTGTATCGCTTCAAATATATTTTCCTGTCTATTATAGTCGAAAACAAAAAAAACTACCACTGTAAATTTTAAAAACAGACAATAATTTGTAAAAATTACCAATATAAGCGTTGATTTTTATATGTAAGTCAGATTATAATAAATATAAAAAACAAGGGAGGGCAACACGATGAAGAAAACAGCATTCTTACTGGTACTGGCACTTCTGCTGCAGATCCTGCTCCCGCCTTCTATGGCAGGAAATGTCTATGCGGCATCTACAGAAGAGGTTGCACAGACACAGGCGGCAGACGGCGATCAGCTGAAAAGTCTGTATGACACGTATTATTTGGGAGCTTGCAAAAAAACAGGTGATTACGATCATCTGTGGGATGGATATGAGGTAAAACTGTATCTGAAAACATCCGATGATTCTCTGCAGGGCCAGGAGGCGGATGCATTTAAAGCAACGATTGGCGGGAAAGAATATGCGGTCGGCGAGGTAGCACAGGATTATACTTTATATGGCAAAGATGATTATGACTATTATGAAATTTCCGTTCCGATTTTGGATGATGTGAGCGGAACAAAAGAGGTTTCACTGACCTATCCGGGCAAATCTGGCAGCAAAACCGTTGGCGGTCTGAGTATCACACTGAAAAAGGAAGATTATTTTACAACAAAGGGTTCAAAAGAAGTCAAAGTTGAAAATACAAAAAATCCGATCTACACTTCCAGCATCACAGGAAATGCACAGGTGACTGCTTACTGGGTTTCTGCATTCTGCGGAAAAGAAGATCAGACGATCAAGAAATCTTATCTTGTTAATGCAGACGGAAAAGACAGCAAACAGTATGGTCTGAATACAAAAATTATGCAGATTTATCAGGATACAGATTCCGGAAGAGTGCAGGATGACCGTTATCCGGCAAAGAAAATGCCATTTGATGAAAACGGAGGCAGTGATGTTTACAACACGCAGTATACTTACGGAATCATGGCAGGTTTCCAGAACGGAGCGATCATTGAAGAGGCAATTCCGAACGGAACTTATAATATGGTTCTTGAGACAGAAAGCGGTTGTAAAACAGTGATCAAGAATGCAGTGATTTCCACCGACAAACCGATCATTCTTGGCATGATGGATTCGGAAGCTTCACAGGGAAATGCTTCCCATGAATCCAATTTATATGGTAATGACAAAGAAATCCATACAGACAAACATGGAAATTATGTGGCAGCTTATGTATATGGCTTAAATCTGAATGATGAAGTTGCAAAATATGTAAAACCGTACTTTGCAGAGAGAAGTTATGATTTTACTGATGGAAATGTAAGTTATAATGATACGATCGTTGGAACTTACAGCAAAGAAAATGGTTATGAAGTAGCCAATGACGGTATTTTTTATGTGATCAATACAAAATCTGGCGAAAAGAGATTTCTCTGTTCCCTTGATCTGTCTGAGTACGAAGCAAAATATGGTACGGGATCTGTTGTCATCGCAAATGAAAACCTGGCAAAAGGTCTCAATATCAGCTTCCAGAGACCGGTTTTATATGCACGCCAGCTGGATGCTTTCTCTCAGACAAACTGTGTCTATATTGCAGATGATATTGCAAATGCCGGCGATACGGTAAGCGTGACTGTCAAAGCGGATGATAATGGGAATCGTAAGGAACTGAACTGCAAGGTGCAGGAGGATGCTTCCGGCGTGAAAAAGCAGAAGTATTTTGAGGTTACAAGAGCAGATATAGAAAGTCTTGGAAGTGAAAACGGATATTTTTCCATTACAGAAATTTCGGTCAATGGCAAAACTTATGAGGCTCCTGGAACGAAGAATCTAAATGGTCTGTTTCCGGTTTATGTGGACATGGAGTATCAGCCGGGAAATCAGACAGGCAACACTTCCAACGGTGTATTTTATGTTGGAAACTACACGAAAGATCAGGATGTTGTTCTGGAGTTCCATCATAAAAATGAGATCAGGACGGTATTAGAGATCTCAATCCCGAAAGGAACCCAGAAGTATCTGCTAACAGCAGAAGATATGAAGTCTCTGACAGAAGGAGAAGAATACAGCTACTGTATCCGTCAGGCGGGGGATCGCCATGCAGTCCTGCTTCGAAGCAAGCAGAGAGTCGAAGAAGGTTTTGAAGCGGCAGGTATTTCTATGACGGGATATCCGGCGACACCATCAACGACTGTAACGCTGGAATATGGTGACAGCACTGCGAAATTGTTCTATTGTGTGATGACAGAGCAGAATTTTCAGAGTAAATATGATTATCAGACAGAACTGGTACCGGATAATCAGTGGATCGCCTATGCAGGTGCCTTTACGCCGTTCGCAGGAATGACAAAATCCGGTACGATGATGATTCTGACAAAAGTAGTCAATGCAGCCGGAACAAAAGCAAAATATGCATATTATGATGTGGAAGTTCGGGCAGGTGCAGGAAATGATCAGGATGATGATCATAAAGACGATAACGGAGATAAGGGAAACAGCAACGGCACAAATGGTGGAAACCAGGGCAACAACGGGAACCAGAATACAAACAATGGAAACCAGAACACGGACGGAACTCTTGCAGTCGGTACGGTAAAAGAAGTAAAGGGACAGAAATATAAGGTACTGTCCGCATCTACGGTGGCATTTGTCGGAGTGATCAACGGCAAAACGAAAAAAGTCAATATTCCAAAGACGGTTCAGATCAATAAGAAAACTTACAAAGTTGTACAGATCGCAAAAAATGCCCTCAAAGGAAGCGATGTACAGACGGTTGTGATCGGAGCGAACGTTACCGCAATCCAGGATCAGGCATTTGCCGGATGCAAGAAACTGAAAAAGGTAACCGTCGGAGCGAATGTGAAAAGTATCGGAAAAGCAGCGTTTAAGGACTGCAAAAACCTGAAAAACATTACCGTAAAAAGCACGAAACTGAAGACCGTCAAAGCAAAGGCACTCAAGGGCATTAACAAAAAAGCGACGATCAAGGTTCCGGCAAAGAAACTCAAAAATTACCAGAAACTGTTCCGCAAAAAAGGACAGAGCAGTTCGGTAAAAATTAAAAAATAATAACAGGATCGTAACGGTTTTGCACAGGGCGAAGCCGTTACGGAGGATTTTATATGGCACAGCAAAATTCAAAGAAAAAGACAAAAAATCAAATACAATGGAAGAGCAGTCCATATAAAAGAACGAAAGAAGAGGCAGCTGTTTTTACAGTGCTTCTTCTTTCTGCATTTTTGTATGGAGGATTTTATGAATTTTCAGGAGCGATGCTTGCGGCAGTGCTTGGTATACTGCTTATCGTCTGCCGCGTAAAATATTCGTTTCAGATCAAAGGGAAAAAACAGCTGGCAGTGTTGCTGTCTGTATTTTTATGGTTCGGTATTACCTGTTTTTATGCAATCGATCGGGCAATGGCTTTTGTGGGCGTGATCAAAATGCTGCCACTGCCTCTTGGCTATCTGTTTTTCATGCAGTTTTCGGATGAAACCAGACAGAAAACAACAGGCTATATCGCACACATCGGCTGCTTTATGGTACTGGCCGGGATTCTGGCACTGCCATTTTCGGCTCTGAAAGAGCAGCTCTGGCAGGCCGGGCGTCTTGGCGGATTTTTCCAATATTCTAATACCTGTGCACTCTATCTGCTGGCAGGATTGGTTGTGATCTGCAATCGATGGATCGAAAACAAAAGCAGAGAACAGGAATCGGGCATCAAAAGAGACAAAATGCAGATTCTGGAAGGAATTGTACTTTTGGCAGGATTGCTTCTGACTGGGAGCCGCGGCGTGATGCTTCTGTTTTTCGGATATCTGATCTGGTTTATCCGGCATCTGTCGTCACAAAAAGCAAAGAAATACGGGATTTTTTGCATTGTCGCTGTGTTCGCACTACTTGCAGTTGTTATGGTTGTGACAAACGGGACAGGTGAGCAGAATATCGGCAGGATTTTCACAGTGTTCCGCTATTCCAGTACCTGGAAAGGACGTATTCTTTATGATCTGGATGCATTAAAAATGATCGCAAAGTATCCGTTTGGAATGGGTTACCATGGCTATGCTTATGTTCAAGGACGGATGCAGACCGGAGTTTATAAGACGCTCTTTGTGCATAACGACTGGTTACAGGCTGCGTTGGATCTGGGGATTCTTCCGGCTGTTTTGTTTGCGGCTGTGATGCTGCGTCAGCTCTTAAAAGGCAGTCAGAGCAGTATGCAGAAACAGATTTTGCTTCTTATCATGCTGCATATGCTGGTTGATTTTGATCTGCAGTTTACTGCGATCGGGCTTTTGGGACTTCTGTGTCTGGATTACGGTAAAGCAGAGGGTAGTTTAAAGAAAAAGACAAAAATCGAGGACTGTATTTTTCTGACAGTTATAAGTGTGGGATGTATTTATTTCTGCATGCCGTTCCTGCTCGATTATGTCGGAGAACATCAGAAGGCACTGAGTTTTTATGGTGCTTATACGCCGGCACAGCTTGCGGTGATGGAAGAAAGCCGGAGTGCAGAGGAAGCAACTTCGGCGGCAGAGCAGATCCTCACGCACAATACACATCTGGCAGAAGTTTATCAATATCTGGCATATGGTGCTCTGGAAAAAGAAAATTATGAAGAAAGCTTTATCAATATGGAAAAAGCCATTTCCTGTGATATTTATGCGAAAGAATTATATGACGAGTATGAAGAAATTTTAAGTCAGGCAGAAAAAGTGCAGGGCAGTGATCAGAGCAGGCGGCGTGCCTGGATCCGGAATAAAAAGCAGGAAGTGTTAAAGAAGAGCAGCAGTCTCGCATATGAATTAAATGAGAGACCTCAGTTATAAATTCAAGTTGCCCTGGCTGTCAAAGAGGACTATAATATCTGATAAGAAAAGATACCATGGTCGGAAGAATTCCGGCTTCTGGTATCTGAGAAAGGATCAGGAGGCAGAAATCATGCGTGCATATGAAAGATTATTGGAATATGTCAAAGTAAAAACACCGAGCAGCGAAGAAAATATGGAAACACCGAGCAGTTCCTGTCAGTTTGAACTGGCAGAGCGTCTGGTGGAAGAAATGAAGGAACTGGGCATCGAGGATGCAGCCGTTGACGGAAAATGCTATGTCTATGGAACAATTCTGGCAACGGAAGGTTATGAGAACAGTCCATCTCTTGGATTTATCGCACATATGGACACCGTTTCAGAATTTACGGAAAATCCGATCCATCCGGTTCTTCATGAAAATTACGACGGACAGAATCTTGTTTTTGATGAAGGCGGCAGAGTTTTAGATACCGTACTTTTTCCGCATCTGAAAAATCTGAAGGGACGTACGCTGATCACGTCAGACGGAACGACGATCCTCGGAGCAGATGACAAAGCCGGAATCGCAGAGATTATGACGATGGCAGAAAATATTCTGCGCAGCAATGTGCCGCATGGGAAGATCTGTCTTGCATTTACGCCAGACGAAGAGATTGGCAGAGGGGCAGATCATTTTGATGTAGAGGGATTTGCAGCAGATTTTGCCTATACCGTGGACGGCGGTGCGGAAGGCGAGATCGAATACGAAAATTTCAATGCCTGCGAAGCTGTTTTTAAGATTCAGGGGGTCAACGTGCATCCGGGCAGTGCCAAAGGCATCATGGTCAATGCAGGAGCTGTCGGATGTGAGATCCAGATGATGCTGCCGGTGGAAGAGACACCGGAACAGACCGAAGGGTACGAAGGATTTTATCATCTGATCAAAATCAGCGGAAGCTGCGAAAGGGCAGAACTTATCTACATTGTGCGTGACCACGATGCGGACAAGTTTGCACAGAAACAGCAGAAACTGAAAGAAATCGCAGATGCCATGAATCAGAAATACGGTGAGGGAACGGTTGATCTTCAGATCAAAGAACAATATCGAAACATGGCAGAGAAGATCCGCCCTTGTTATCATCTGATCGAGAATGCAAAAAAAGCCTGTGAGAACGTGGGTATTGTGCCGAAAATTCAGCCGATCCGCGGCGGTACGGATGGGGCAAGACTGAGTTTTATGGGACTGCCGTGCCCGAATCTCGGAACCGGCGGCTATGCATTCCATGGACCGTATGAACATATAACAGTTGAGGGAATGGATAAGAGCGTGGAAATCCTGATGGAACTTGTAAAAATATATGGAATTATTAAAAAAGAATAAATTTTTCTTGCAGAGGCTCTTCAGGTATGCTAAAATAAAAACACGTTGTGTCGAAGAAAGTCACAGCGTACTCTGGAGAGTCTCATAGAACGGGCGCCGAAGGTGTACGGCAGCAGATCTGCTGCTTATCTCTCAGGCAAAAGGACAGAGAAAAGTCTAAATATGTTCTACTCTTTGGAGGGCTGATTGTATGATCAGCTCTTTTGTTGTTTTCGGACAGCCCAAAGAATCGATCCGTGTCAGTATCAGACAACATGGCAAATAGTCACGGGGCAGATTTTGTGAGGGTGTTCTGGCAGCAGCCAATAAATAATCAAGATTGGAGAGAGAGTAATGTTCGAAGCAGTAAACAATTTTTTGCAGCACGTTGATGATCTGGTATGGGGTGTCCCACTGATCGTAGCAATTCTTTTGACTGGTATTTATCTTACCATTCGTCTGAAAGGTATCCAAATCACAAAACTTCCAAAAGCACTCAAGTACATGTTTGAAAATGAAGAGAGCGGTCACGGAGAAGTTACAAGTTTCGGAGCGTTATGTACTGCACTTTCCGCAACCATCGGTACCGGAAATATCGTTGGTGTGGCAACCGCGATCGTAGCCGGAGGACCGGGAGCGTTATTCTGGATGGAAATTGCAGCCCTGTTTGGTATGGCAACGAAATATTCCGAAGGTCTTCTCGCTATCAAATACCGTACAACGGACAAACATGGTCATATCCTTGGCGGCCCGTTTTACTATATCGAAAATGGTATGGGTAAAAAATGGACCTGGCTGGCAAAGATTTTTGCATTTTTCGGAATGGGTGTAGGTCTGTTTGGTATCGGAACCTTTACACAGGTAAATGGTATCACAAGTGCCGTAGGTAACTTCTTTGATCCGAACGCACAGAATGTGATCCATCTGCTGGGAAGAGATTATACGCTTGCAGTTGTGATCTCAGGACTGATCCTGACTGTCTGTGTTGGTCTGGTTGTTATCGGAGGATTGAAACGTATTGCAAAAGTATCTGAGATCATTGTGCCGTTCATGGCAGTTATATACATTGCGATTTCTTTGCTGCTTCTGATCTTAAACGCTAATAAAATCCCGGCAGCGATCGTAGAGATTGTATCCAGTGCCTTTGGTATGCGTGCAGCAGCCGGCGGAGCACTTGGAGCGATCATTGTGGCAATGCAGAAAGGTATCGCAAGAGGTATCTTCTCAAACGAGGCAGGACTTGGTAGTGCCCCGATCGCAGCAGCAGCCGCTCAGACAAAAGAACCGGCACGTCAGGGACTGGTTACCATGACCGGTACCTTTATCGATACGATCGTTGTATGTACCATGACCGGACTTTCCATCGTGCTCACTGGTTCTTGGAACATCGGACTGGAAGGTGTGGCAGTTACCACCAACGCATTCCAGCAGGGACTTCCGTTTGCACCGCAGATCAGTGCATTTCTGCTGATGATGTGTCTGGTATTCTTTGCATTTACTACCATCCTCGGATGGGACTACTACAGTGAGAGATGTCTGGCATATCTTTCCGGCAGCAACAAAACAGCCCTGAAGATCTTCCGCTGGCTGTACATAGCAGCAGTCTTTATCGGACCGTACTTCACAGTATCTGCAGTATGGGTGATCGCCGATATCTTCAACGCACTGATGGCGATCCCGAACCTGATCGCACTGCTCTCCCTGAGCGGAGTGGTTGTGGCAGAGACGCAGAGCTATCTGAAACGAATGAATCTGACAAGAGTGAAATAACAAAAACAGTATCTTAAAAATGCAGCAAATAAACCGCTGTGGTCATCAGAAAGAAGTTTCTGGTGGCTGCGGCGGTTTTGCTTTGAACTGCCAATTAGAAAGAGAAGCAGCCAAAGAAATTTCATAATTTTTTATATTGAAAAACAGATGTTTTCACCATAAAATAAGAATAAAAAAGAACGATGAAGTTACAGTAAATTTTAGATGAAAAACAGCTATACAATAAAGGGAATGTTTATACGACAACTTCCAGTATCACTGAAGCAGCTGGATGCTCCCTGTATTCTCTATAACCTGAACGGCTGCTATAACAGTTTAAAAGAATTTGTTTTTGAATGTATATCAGAAAAACACACCGGCAATATCTTTTTATCAAAGAGAAGGGTTTGAGATTCAGTATAGTGGTTTAGATGAAGTTACTGGGGAAAAAGACTATGTAATGGCATGGGAGCGGACATCCTCGTCTGTCGAATTTAAATAAAGTCTGTAAGTAATATTCAGAGTGAAGCATTTTGGGAGGAAATTATGAACATTACAGTATATCTTGGAGCAAATGAAGGCAATGATCCGGCTTTACATAAGGCAGTTACAGAACTTGGAGCCTGGATCGGGCAAAGCGGAAACACACTGGTTTACGGTGGTTCAAAAAGCGGATTGATGGGGGCATTAGCGGACAGTGTTCTGAATGCAGGCGGCAGAGCGATCGGCGTTGAACCGCAGTTTTTTGTTGAAAAAGAGCTGCAGCACGACGGACTGACACAGCTGATCGTGACGAAAGATATGTCAGAACGCAAAAACAAAATGATCGAACTTGGCGATGCATTTATTGCATTTCCCGGTGGAACAGGTACTCTTGAGGAAATCACAGAAGTGATGTCAAAAGTATCGCTGAAGCAGCTGGATGCTCCCTGTATTCTCTATAACCTGAACGGCTACTATAACAGTTTAAAAGAATTATTAAATCATATGATTGAGAAGGGACTGTCCGATCAAGAACGACAGAAAGGTATTTTCTTTGCGGATGATCTTATGCAGATTCAGGAGTTGCTTTTTTGAGGTAGAAATATGGTATATACTTGTAAATATAAATCATCGATTGGCGACATTCTTTTAGCAACGGATGAAATCGGGCTTATCGGTTTATGGTTTGAAGGACAGAAATATTTTGCAAATACGCTTCCGGATGAGCATATTCCACAGGAAACGGAAATTCTTACAGAGACAATAAAATGGCTGGATATGTATTTTTCCGGTGAAGAACCGAACTTTACTCCGCCGCTTCATCCTTCCGGCTCGTCATTCAGACAGGCAGTGTGGCAGATTTTATTACAGATTCCCTATGGACAGACGATCACGTATGGAGAAATCGCACGTAAAATAGCTGAAACGAAAAACACTTCCCGCATGTCTGCTCAGGCAGTTGGCGGTGCCGTAGGACATAATGAAATTTCCATTATCATTCCATGTCATCGTGTGGTTGGCACAAATGGCAGCCTGACAGGATATGCCGGAGGAATCGACAAAAAAATTTCACTGCTTGAGCTGGAGCACACAGATATGAGCCGTTTCTTTGTCCCGAAGAAGGGAACAGCACTTTAGAATGTGCAAATGAACGAATTCCCCGAAGGGCACGTAAAAGTGCCTTCTTTGGAATTCGTTCATTTTGCACATTGCCAAAAGATCCTGGCCTGCCGGGGGTCACTTAAGCGGAACAATCCTTCATGCTACAAATATTTGCCGAAAAACTTTCGAACAAGAAAGGCAGAACAATCGAAATTTGAGGAGGAAATATGGCATCAAGCAAGGAATACTTAGAGTTTATTTTAGGGCAGCTATCTGAGTTAGAAGAAATTACTTATCGAGCTATGATGGGAGAATTTATTATTTATTATCGTGGCAAGATTGTAGGCGGTATCTATGATGATAGATTACTTGTTAAACCAGTAAAATCAGCAATTAGTTATATGCCGGCAGCTCCGTATGAATTACCCTATGAGGGAGCAAAAGAGATGTTGTTGGTAGATGAAGTTGATAATAAGGAATTTTTGACAGGCTTGTTTCATGCAATGTATGATGAACTGCCAGCCCCAAAACCGAAAAAGAAGAAATAGACACTTCTAGTTTGTTGAATCTAAAATAAAGGCTGTAAGTAATATTCAGGGAGAAGCATTTTTGGAGGAAATTATGAACATTACAACATATCTTGGAGCAAATGAAGGCAATGATCCGACTTTGTATAAGGCAGTTACAGAACTTGGAGCCTGGATCGGGCAAGGCGGAAACACATTGGTTTACGGTGGATCAAAAGCGGGTTGATGGGGACATTAGCGGAGCATTTATCGCATTTCCCAGTGGGACAGGGACTCTTGAGAAAATTGCAGAAGTGATGTCAAAAGTATCGTTGAAGCAGCTGGATGCTCCCTGTATTCTCTATAATCTGAACGGCTACTATAATAGGTTAAAAGAATTATTAAATCATATGATTGAGAAGGGACTGTCCGATCAAGAACGACAGAAAGGTATTTTCTTTGCGGATGATCTTATGCAGATTCAGGAGATGCTTTCTTTTGTCAAAGCTGATGGTGAGAAATAAGTGAAAAAATGGGAAAGGAATAGTAGAAAGAGGAAAAGATGATATTTCAATTAATCGCAGTGATTCTTTTAGGTATATTTTACAGCTGCTATTTTGGCAAAATGATCGCCCAGAGGCGAAAAGGAATACAGACAGATCAGATTGGAAAAGGAAAGACAGGAACGGAAAAAGTGATCGAACTGACGATGAAAGCGGCCACACTGTCGGTTCCGGTACTTGAGCTGATCAGTATTTGTATGGATACAAGAGGCCTGCCTGAGTGGGCAAGGTGCATAGGAATTGTGTTGGCAATTTCAGGTGATATGGTATTTGTGATTTCAGTCTGGACTATGAAAGACAGCTGGCGTGCCGGAGTTTCGAAAACGGATCAGACAGAACTTGTCACGGATGGAATTTATCAGATCAGTAGGAATCCGGCGTTTCTTGGATTTGATCTGGTGTATGTGGGGATTTTGCTGATGTTCTTCAATTTGCTGCTCTTTGCGGTTTCTGTCTTTGCCATGTTCATGTTTCATTTGCAGATTGTAAAAGTAGAAGAAGTATTTTTATCGACCGTTTTTGGCAGTGATTATGAGAATTACAAGAAAAAAGTGAACAGATATTTTGGAAGAAAGTAAATAGGGATACTCTTTCTTTCATACTTAATCAAAAGGTTGTCGTAAGATCATTAAAACAGATGATTGAGCGGCAGCCTCGTTTTTTAGATACGCATTGCAATTCCTTCACCATGTCAGTTTCATTTCGTGTTATAATGTTTTGGAAATGTCGGCTTGGTGAGATAATAGAAATAGAGAAAAGATATGGCAAATAAAAATCCTCTTGAAATCATAAAACGTCCGGTTGCTTATGCAAGTGGATATGAAAATATCCCAACAAAGGCACAGGATCGAGCAAAACAGCTTTGTTGGGAATATAATCGTACAGCTCCAAATGAGAAAAACAGACGCAGAGCCATATTATAGGAACTGCTTGGTACCTGCTCAGAGATGACAGGCATTGAACCGGATTTTCACTGTGATTATGGATTCAATATTCATATGCATGGTCTGGTTATTATCAATTGTAACTGTGTTATTTTGGATACGTCTCCGGTGAATATTGGAACGGGGACATTTATTGCTACTGGTGTGCCATGTAAAGTGATCAGACCAATTACCGAAAAGGATAAGATTGCACCGGAAAGATTCTGTTTTGAACACACTGATTTTGTGTTTGTGTCGATGAATTAAGTAAGAAACTATCGATTGAGAAATGTCCGAAGAGAAAGAAAGCGAGCGAGAGAGTAGAACATATCAGAATATTTGAGGAGGTGAAAGAATGGATTTCACAGATGAAAAAGATTATATTATGCGAATAATAAAAGAAATGGTAAGAGTATTATTCTCTCTAGTGTTTGGAAAAAAGTATGTTTCTGTTGAAATTGAAAAAGAAAACAAATATGAAGTATCTGGTAAAAAACTGCAAAGCTTTCTTGACATGATTGATTCAGGCCAGATTAACGAAGCAGAGAATATTCTTTTAAATAACATTGACTATACAAACAAGGATGAGGTCATGGCGGCAGCTCTTTTTTATCAACATCTTAGTGAAAAAGATAGTGAGTTTTTGGAGAACAATAATTACACAAAAGAAGAAGTGCTTTCTGGGTTCAAACAATTACTTGTGCAGTCAGGATATCAAGATTTGTTTTATATGCTTAAAGATGATGAATAATTTTATATAGAGAAATGATTTTTTGATGTGAAATGAAATTTAGAGATTAGGGATAAGAAAAATAGTAAAGGAGATCAACCTATGAAAGTATTAATGTTAAACGGAAGTCCACGGAAAGATGGAAATACATCGATCGCACTGGAAGAAATGAAAAAGATCTTTGAAGCAGAAGGGGTAGAAACAGAGATTGTCCGTGTCGGAAATAAAGATGTCAGAGGCTGCATTGCCTGTGGACGCTGTTATGAACTTGGAAAATGTGTTTTTGATGATGTTGTCAATGAACTGGCTCCGAAATTTGAGGCGGCAGATGGTCTTGTGATCGCCAGCCCGGTTTATTACGCTTCCGCCAATGCAACATTGATCGCAGTTCTGGATCGGCTTTTTTACAGTTCTCACTTTGATAAGACTATGAAAGTAGGAGCAAGCGTTGTCTGTGCAAGGCGAGGCGGATGTTCTGCGACCTTTGATGAATTGAATAAATATTTTACTATCTCAAATATGCCGATTGCTTCCAGCCAGTATTGGAATTCAATCCATGGACGGGCACAGGGCGAGGCAGAGATGGACGAAGAAGGAAAACAGACCATGCGTGTACTTGCAAGAAATATGGTATTTCTGATGAAGAGTATCGCCTTAGGAAAAGAGAAGTTTGGCTTGCCGGAAACCGAAGAAAGAGTAGCAACACACTTTATCCGATAGAGAAGAAGATTATTAAAATGACAGGTGTATAAAGTTTGCAAATAAAAGTTGGGGAGGAAAGCAAGATGGCGAAAGATCAGAGATTTGAAAAGGTTTATTCACAGGGAATGCTGGAAACAACAGAAATTTGGGTAGATAAAAAGACCGGTGTAAACTATATATTTCACACCAGTGGAAATGCTGCAGGATTTACACCATTGCTGGACAGCGAAGGGAAACCGGTAGTTTCCTCTGTATGGGATAAATAATTTTCGATATTATATGGGAGATGCCACATGGAAAAGAAAAACATTGCTAATCTAAATGAATTAGAGTTTGTTATATTTTGCATTGAAAATATTGCATTAAAACTAAAGGTGAATGCAGAAGAGGTTTATATTGCACTGACAGAAAAGAGCAGTATTTTGAACGATTATATCGTCCCGGAATACGAAATGCTTCATACACAGAGTAAAGAATATATAGTGGATGATATTATTGAGGTTATGGAAGAACGAGGGGTTAAGATATGAAGGTATACCATGGTTCATGGATGGAGATTGCAGAACCAGATTTAAAACATTCCAGAACAGATGTAGATTTTGGAAAAGGATTTTATACAACTCCGCTTCGCGAGCAGGCCGTTAAATGGTGTGGAAAATTTAAAAGACGTGGTAAGCAAGGAATCGTTACAACATATGAATTTGATGAAAGCACGAGCAGTAGCTTAAAGATTTTAAGTTTTGATTCTTATTCAGAGGAATGGCTGGATTTTATTCTAAAATGCAGAAGAAAACAGGATAGCTCTGATTATGATATTGTAATGGGTGGTGTGGCTAATGATAAAGTATTTAACACGGTCGAATTATATTTTGATCATTTGATTGATAAACAAGAAGCAATCAAAAGGCTTCGTTATGAAAAACCTAATATGCAAATTTGTTTCCGGAGTGAGCGTGCACTGAAACAACTACATTTTGAAGGGAGTTTTGAAGTATGAATGCAAATCCGATTTTACTCCAAAAAAAATATGCAAGAATCGTTGAATTATTTGCCAGAAAAAAGAAAATTTCTATAGATAAGGCATTGGGGATTTTTTATCACTCAGAAGTATATCAGCTAATGCGGGATGGTATTTCGGATATGCATTGTATGAGTGACAGTTATCTTGAAAAAGAATTGGAGAAAGAGATGAAAGATTTCAGTAATCAGAAGATTAAAGAATATGCTAAACCAAACAAAACTCTAAAAGATTGCAAAGAAACATTGGAGTTATTGAAAGAGGAAAAGGAAAGGAGCAATCCTTATATATTACTTGGAAGAGTATTTGAACTATATAAACAGGGAGCAAAAGAAGAACATGCAGATTGGTATTTCTTTAAATACTTAGAATCTCTTAAAATAGAAGACCACTATACTTTTTCTGTTGGAGAAACTGAAATTACAGTTCCGGTTGATGTATTCACGCCATTTGTTGAAATTGAAACCGAAGGTAGAGTGATTAATCCACAATGGCACTTGATGATTGCTTACTATGCTTATATTGATGCAATGTATAACCATAATGATAATGAGTATGCGAAAAAAATAAAAACAATGCCAGGACATCCAACTGGCAAATTTGGTATTCGATGTAAGTCATTAAAAAAGTGGATGGAAGAAGCATTTGGAAAACACCAGAAAGGAAAGCAAAATGGCGAAAAATCAGGATTTTGAAAAAGATTTTGTCAAACTGAAAAACGTTTCGAAGATTTACCGGATGGGTGAAGTCGAGATCCGTGCGGTTGACAAAATAGAATTTGCGATCGACAAAGGAGAGTTTGTGGTCGTGGTAGGGCCAAGCGGTGCCGGAAAAACAACGGTGCTGAACATTCTTGGCGGAATGGATACGGTGACTTCAGGGGATGTGCTGGTCGATGGAGAGAATATTGCCAAATATTCCCAGCGGAAGCTGACAGGATATCGCAGGGATGACATTGGATTTGTTTTCCAGTTTTACAATCTGGTGCCGAACCTGACAGCGAAGGAAAATGTAGAGCTGGCACTTCAGATCTGCAAGGAGCCGCTTGATGCGGTGCAGGTATTAAAAGAGGTCGGACTGGGAAACCGTCTCGACAATTTCCCGGCACAGTTGTCCGGTGGTGAGCAGCAGAGAGTTTCCATTGCAAGGGCACTTGCAAAAAATCCAAAGCTTCTGCTCTGCGATGAGCCGACCGGAGCACTGGATTATCAGACCGGCAAAGCGATCCTCAAGCTTTTGCAGGATACCTGCCGGCAGAAAAAAATGACCGTGATCGTCATTACGCACAATTCGGCACTGACGCCGATGGCGGATCGTGTGATCAAGATCAAAAACGGAAAAGTATCGAAAATGTATCTGAACGAAAATCCAGAACCGATAGAAAACATAGAGTGGTGATAGAATGAAAAAACGTGCACTTCGAAAAGAATTTTTTATGGAGATTCGAAAAAGTCTTCCGAGATTTTTATCGATTTTGTTTATCGTGGCACTTGGAACGGCTTTTTATTCCGGTATTCAGTCGTCCTCACCGGATATGCGTTATTCGGGGGATGCTTATTTTGATGCAAAAGAACTCTCAGATATTCAGGTCACAGGCACAATGGGTGTGACGGGGGACGATGTGGAGGCACTGCAGAACTTAAAAGACATTGAAACGGCGGAAGGTGTCTGTCTGAAAGATGTGCTGACAGGGGAAGAAGGACAGCGGAAAGTGCTGCGTATCTTATCAATTCCGGAAAAAAGCAATCTGGTGACGGTAGAAGAAGGCGAGTACCCGACAAAAGAGGACGAATGTCTGATGGATGTTCAGTATGCAGAGCACAACGGCTATCAGATCGGCGATACCTTCCGGATCAGCGAAGAGCTGGAAAAAGATGAGGATGCCACTTTAAAATCGGACACCTTCACGATCACGGGACTTTGCAGCAGCCCGCTCTATATTTCGTTCAGCCGCGGCAGCACCAATGTCGGAAACGGTGAGATTGCAGGATTTGTCTATGTGCCGCAGGAAACATTTACGACCGATTACTATATGCAGATTTATCTGAAGGTGAAAGGTGCAAAAGAGCTGACAGCCTACACGGATGCCTATGATACAACAGTTGCACAGGCAAAAGAACAGGTCGAAAGCATAGAAAAAGAGCGTTGTAGCAGGCGTCAGGAAGAAATAAAAGACGAAGCTCAGGAAAAAGTGAGCGATGCCAGAAAAGAGCTGGCGGACAAAAAGGCTGAGGCGGATCAGAAGCTTGCCGATGCGAAAAAAGAGATCGATGATGCAAAGAAGAAACTGAAGGACGGCAAAACAGAGCTTGCCGATAAAGAGAAAGAATTAAACGACGGCAAAAAAGAGGTGGCAGAGAAAGAGTGGGAACTTGTCGATGCACAGCAGCAGATCACAGACGGACGCACACAGCTTCAGAGTGCGGAAAATCAGCTGGCGGAAAAAGAGAGTGAATTTCAGAAGCAGAAGGCATCTGCAGAAGAACAGATTTTCACAGGAGAAAAAGAGCTTGCAAATGGTTTGAAGAGCTTACAGAAAAATCAGAAGACGTTTGCACAGCAGAAAGCAGCTTTTGAGCAGCAGAAGCAGACGTATCTGGACGGTGTGGCTCAGTATGAGGAAAATCTTGCCCAGTACGAAAACAGTAAAAAACAGGGCGTTCCGGAAGCAATGCTGACGCAGGCAAAGGCAGAGCTTGATGCAACAAAAACGCAGCTTGATGCAGCCGGGTCACAGATCACAGCCGGGGAAAAGCAGTTAAATGATGCACAGAATCAGCTTGATGCGGCACAGAAAAAACTGGATGAAAATCAGGCGAAGATTGATCAGTCAAAACAACAGTTAAAAGACGGTGAGGCACAGTTAAGTGCAGCGAGAAGCCAGTTAAATGAAAAGAAAGCACAGTTAAACGCCTCACAGGCACAGCTTGACGATGGGAAACGGCAGATTGAAGATGCAAAGCAGAAATTAGAAGACGGACAAAAACAGATCGAAGATGCGAAAGCGACGATCGCAAAAAATGAGAAAAAGCTTGCAAAAGGCGAACGTAAATACGAAAAGAAAAAGGAAAAAGCAGAGAAAAAGATTGCAAAAGCGGAAAAGAAGATTGATGACGCACAAAAAGAAGTGGATGATATCAAAGAACCGGAATGGACGGTCGAAGACCGCAGTGACCTGCTGGAGTACACCAATTACGGAGATAATGCCGAACGAATGAAGAGCATTGGGGAAGTGTTCCCTGTTCTTTTCTTCCTGGTGGCAGCCCTGATCAGCCTGACCACGATGACGCGAATGGTCGAAGAAGAGCGTACCCAGATCGGAACGATGAAAGCACTCGGCTACAGCAAAGTGGACATTGCGGCAAAATATCTGCTGTATGCACTGTTTGCGACGGTCGGCGGCAGTGTCCTTGGCGTTCTGGCAGGGGAGAAAATATTACCGTATATTATTATCCGGTCTTATGGTATCATGTATTTACATATGAATACGATATGTATTCCATATAATATGAAATTTGCTCTTATCGCAGCTGGAGCGGCGATCTTCTGTACGATGATCGCGACGCTGGAAGCATGCATACGTGAGCTTCATGCATGGCCGGCCGTTCTGATGCGTCCGCCTGCACCAAAACAGGGCAGACGTGTCTGGATCGAGAAAATTCCGTTTTTGTGGAAACATTTAAGTTTTACCTGGAAATCAACCGTACGCAATCTGTTCCGTTATAAGAAACGATTCTTCATGACAATTATCGGAATCGGCGGCTGTATGGGACTTCTGCTGGTTGGATTCGGACTGCGTGATTCCATTATGGATGTGGCAATTCTGCAGTATCAGGATATTCAGGTTTACGATGGCATGATTGTTCTGGATGCAGATGCAGATCAGAGCGGGCAGGACGAACTGAAACAGGAGCTTGCCGATGACGGAAGTGTGGAAGCGTTTGCAGAAGTATCCATGAAAAAGGTGGAGTTTGCGTCCGCTGACAAAAAACTGGATGTCTATCTGATGGTCGTGCCGGATGATGTGTCGATTGATGAGTTTGTGAAATTCCGCAGCAGAACGACAAAAGAAGCCTATGAGCTTGATGATCAGGGTATGATCCTCACCGAAAAAGCAGGAAAACTGCTTGGCGTTTCGGCAGGAGATTCTGTGGAGATGACAGGAGAACACAGCGGTGTAAAGATTCCGATCAACAGAATATGTGAAAACTATATGTCACATTTTGCATATATGACTGAGAATATGTATCGGAAACTTTACGGAGAAAAACCACAGTACAACAGTATTCTCTACCGTGTGACAGACCGGGATGAGAGCATCGCAGAAAAAGCAGGCGAACGTGCCATGAAATGTGATGCGGCACTGAGTGTCACTTATACGGGCAACACAAAAGAACAGCTTGATAATATGCTGACTGCACTGGATTCCGTGATCGGTGTGCTGATCCTTTCTGCGGGTATGCTGGCATTTGTGGTATTGTACAACCTCAATAACATCAATATCAATGAACGAAAGCGAGAGCTTGCGACCATCAAAGTGCTTGGATTTTATGACAAAGAAGTATCAGCTTACGTTTACCGGGAAAATATTCTGCTGACGATCCTTGGAAGTATTTTCGGAATATTCCTCGGTATACTGCTGCACCGCTTTATCATTGTGACCGTGGAAGTGGATGTCTGTATGTTCGGACGGAACATCAGCGTGTTCAGTTATGTGATATCCGCCCTGATCACCTATGGATTTTCCATTCTGGTAAACGGTGTGATGTATTTCAAACTGAAAAAGATCGATATGGTAGAGTCACTGAAAAGTGTAGAGTAAAAGATAAAAACAAAAAAGAAGGAGAACAGAAGGATGTATTTGCCGGAGGCATTTCAGAAAAAAATGAAAGCAATTTTGGGTGAGGAGTATGATGATTTTCTGGCTGGATTTGAAAAACCGCGTCATTATGGCCTGCGGGTGAATACAGCAAAGATCACCGTAGAAGAATTTAAAGAACTGGTGCCTTTTCATCTGACACAGATTCCGTGGGTGGAAAATGGATTTTATTATGAAGAGGAAGATGCACCGACCAGACACCCGTACTATTATGCAGGGCTTTATTATATTCAGGAGCCGAGTGCGATGACGACTGCCTCAAGACTCCCGGTAGGTCCGGGGGAGCGTGTACTGGATCTCTGTGCGGCTCCGGGCGGCAAAGCCACGGAACTGGGGGCAAAACTGTTTGGGGAAGGACTTCTGGTGGCAAATGACATCAGTGCTTCGAGGGTGAAAGCACTTCTGAAAAACATTGAAGTGATGGGGATTCCGAATTCCTTTCTTTTAAATGAAGTGCCGGCAAAGATCGCCGAACAGTTTCCGGCATATTTTGACAAAATCCTGGTGGATGCCCCGTGTTCCGGGGAAGGCATGTTCCGCAAAAATCCGGAGGCGGCACGCGTCTGGAGTGAAGAAAAACCGCCGGAATGTGCAAAAATGCAGAGAGAGATCGTAAAACAGGCGATCTCCATGCTGAAACCGGGCGGCATGATGATCTATTCGACCTGTACCTTTTCACCGGAAGAGAATGAGCAGATCATCGCATGGGTGCTGCGTGAATTTCCTGAAGTGCAGCTGATCCCGATGAAAGGATACGAGGGATTTTCCGAGGGAAGACCGGATCTTGCAGACGGCAATCCGGAACTGAAAAAATGTGTACGTATCTGGCCGCACCATATGGACGGCGAGGGACATTTTGTGGCTCTGATGCAGAAGAGCCGGACACCGGAAATGGATGATGTTTCACCAGAAAAATCATCCGCATATATTTCGGAAGCAGACGAAGAGCCATCGGATCATGATGATGTAAAAAAGAAAAAGAAAAAAACAAAAAAAGGACGAAAAGATCAGAAGGAAAGAAATGAGGCGGCAGGATGCACCAGACAGGAAAGGGCCGTTCTGGAGAGCTTTTTTGCCGATGTAAAGGCAGAAGTTGACTGGAAACGCATCGAGGTGCGAAAAGGGTTTGCCTATTACCTCCCGGAAGGTGTGGAAGGTAAAAAAAATTTGGTCTTTGTGCGAAACGGACTCTATCTTGGGGAGATACGAAAGGACCGCTTCGAGCCGTCACAGGCATTTGCGATGGTATTACAGAAAAAAGAATTTGCCTCCAGTATTGATTTTCCGGCAAAGGATGAGCGAGTGATCCGCTATCTGAAAGGGGAAACGGTGGATGTCTCGGATCTGGAGTGTGGAAAAGAGAAAGGCTGGCAGCTGGTCTGTGTGGATGGTTACCCGCTCGGCTGGGGAAAACTGGTGAATGGGACGTTGAAAAATAAATATCTTTCAGGTTGGAGAATGAAAGTGAATGGATAGCTAAAAGGAGAGGTGAAAGAAAGTGAACTACAGGGTTGTGTTGGCAGATGATGAACCTGAGGTTTTGCGGAGCATACAGAGAACGCTGGACTGGGAAAAGTACGGATTCTCGGTAGTCGGAGCATTCTTAAATGGACTGGATGTACTGGAATTTTTGGAAAATCACGATGTAGATATCGTGTTTACCGATATCCGGATGCCCTTTATGGACGGAATCGAACTGATGCATAAGATCAAAGAAAAATATCCATACATAAAGCTGGTGATCATTTCCGGGTATGATGATTTCCAGTATGCAAAAGAAGCACTGATCCATGGCGTTTTGGATTATATTCTAAAGCCGATCAATGCCAGGGAAATGTCAGAAGTTCTTCAGAAAGTCAAAGACAAAATGGATACCGAGCTGGAAGAAAAGCAGAGCATCCAGAAGCTTCGAAACCTGTATCTGGAAAATCAGCCGATCATAAGGGAAAATTTCCTGAACCGGCTGGTAGTTGGAAATATCAAGGCAAAAGCACTTCAGGAAGAAAAAAAGACAGGGCTGATCCGCATGGGAGAATATAAATACTGGGCAACGGCACTGGCACAGATTTATCAGATCGAACAGAAAGACCATGGAGAAACCATGGACAGCCAGCTGGCATCCATCTACATCCGCAATCTGATCCGAAATTCCATATCGGATGATATTTATTATGAAGCTTTTTACAATCCGCTCGGGGAATGTATTCTGTTTGGTATGAATGAACCGGAAGAAATGGAAAAGATTCTTTTAAAGCTCAATGATATTGCAAAAGAGAGCAAACGTGTGATGAAGATCAAGGCAGCGATCGGTGTCGGAAAGATCAAAGATGAGCTGATTAAAGTGAAAGAATCTTTTGAAGAAGCCAAAGAAGCACTCTCCTACCGCAAAATGTCGCAGGACGGAGATGTCATTTATATGGAAGATATTGACAAATCCGAGCAGGTGATCCTGTTGTTTGATGAGAAAGCACAGGACAAGCTGTTCACGGCAGTAAAATTCGGAAAAGAAGAAGATATTCATGCCGTGATCAGAAAAATGAAAGAATATCTGATCAAAGCCGATATGAGCAGCAGCAGTTATCAGGCGTACAGCATGAGCGTCATCAATGCACTTCTTGTTTTTGCAAGACAGCAGGACCTTGAGATTGAAGAAGTCTTTGACGGGATTCCGAATTATCTGGAGATCATGCAGAAGTATGCCAGTGCGGATACGTTCATGGAATGGCTGGAAGAACAGTGCATCCGCTTAAATGCCAACCAGGGGCGGGAACGTGAGAACAAGGCGAAAGGTATCATTGAAGAGGCAAAACAGAAAATCCAGGAAGAGTTCGGAGATCCGGATATCGGACTGGAAAAGATTGCTGCTGAAGTCGGACTGACACAGACCTATTTTTCCAGCCTGTTCAAAAAAGAGACCGGCATGAGTTTCGTAGAGTATCTGACGGACACCAGAATGAAAGAAGCCATGCGGCTTTTAAAAGAGACAAGTGAAAAAATCTATGTAGTTGCCCAGAAAGTGGGCTATCTGGAATCCGGATATTTCAGCCATGTATTTAAGAAAAAATATGGAATGTCTCCGATCCAGTGCCGCAGACAGGGGCAATAGATGGGAGGTTGTATGTGGGGGAAAATCAGACAGGACTTTCGGAAGTTTCTGCCGAAACAGAGTATGCAGAATATTCTGTATGTGATCATTCTGACGCTGACGCTGCTTGTCGCTGTCTTTGTAGGATTTTTTGTCTCAAAGTCTCAGCAGGAAAAGCAGGCACAGATCATCGTTCAGGATAATCAGGAGCTGGCAGAACAGATCAACGTATCTATGTCACAGTATCTGCACAGTATGATGCGTCTGTCAGATACACTTTATTATAATATCATCAAGGGAAACGACAGAGGACAGATGGAACAGATGTTTCAGGCGATGTATGACGGTTACAAAGATTATGTGGAGAGCATTGCCCTGTTTCAGGAGGATGGGACACTTTTGCAGGTCATGCCGGCACTGTCATCTGCCGCTTCCTCAGATGTTATGCAGGAAGAATGGTTTTCCAGTGCACTTGAGCGAAGTGAGAACATTCATTTTTTCAGACCGCAGATACAGGACTGCTTTGAACATAACAGCAGTTTTCCGTGGGTGATCCCGATGAGCCGTTTTGTGCAGATCACGCACGGAAATCAGGTGCTGAGCGGAGTGCTGCTCATCAATATAAAATACAGTGCATTATCTGAAGTTTTCAGGAACTCAACAGATGATATGAACCAGTATTCTTTTCTGATGGATTCAAACGGAGAACTGATCTACCATCCCAGGCACGCCCTTGTAAACAGTGGGATTATAGAAAAACCGCCAGAAACACTGGCTGAATATCAGGATGGATCCTATGAAACAGAAATCGGGAAACAGCAGGTGTTCTGCAGTGTCAAGACGGTGGGATACACCGGATGGAAGATCCTTCGTGTGATCGGGAAAGAAGAACTTAGAAGTTATGGGATCAAAAGTACTTTTTTTGTGCTGGCGGTCATCTGCCAGGTAGTTCTGTTTTTCCAGGTTGTCGGATCGTATATTTCAATGGTGCTGACAAGACCGATCTGCAACCTGGAGGAAGATGTCAAACGAATTTCAGCCGGAGAGCTGGATATCAAAGTCCATACTGCCGGAAGTTTTGAAGTGTATCATCTGGGACGCTCTATTCAGAAGATGACAGTCAGGATCAAAAAACTGATGCGGGAAGTGATCCAGGAACAGGAAGCCAAAAGAAAGAGTGAACTGGACAGTCTTCAGGCACAGATCACGCCGCATTTTCTTTATAATACGCTGGACATTGTAGTGTGGATGATCGAGGAAAACCGAAAAGAAGATGCCGCAGGCATGGTTACGGCACTGGCAAGATTTCTGCGTATCAGCCTCAGCAAAGGAAAAAATATCATCACGGTAGCAGATGAACTGGAACATGCAAGGAATTATCTGATGATCCAGTCACTTCGTGCAAAAGATCAGTTTACGTACCGGATTGAAAAAGATCCCGGCACAGAATGTTTTCAGGTCATCAAACTGATCGTTCAGCCAATTGTGGAAAATGCACTTTATCACGGACTGGAAGGGATGTACGGCGATGGTGAGATCGTGATTCATGCCTATACAAAAGACGGGGATCTCTACATTTCTGTGAAAGACAACGGTATGGGGATGTCAAAAGAACAGGCAGAGGCACTTCTGGATTACACGAAAGAATTAAAGACGGCAAAAGGAAACGGCATTGGTGTACGAAACGTACACGAGAGGATTCAGCTGCACTTTGGAAAAGAATACGGGGTACAGATCATTTCAGAGGAAGATGAGGGAACAGAAATCCTGCTGCATCTTCCGGCAATTATGTATGGAGAAAAGAAAGAATGAGAAGGGCAAAGAAAATCGGTATTGTGTGCGTGGGGATTCTGATGGTTGTTTTTATGTTTCTCTCGTATTCAAATTTGTTTGGAGGAGAGACGGAAAGAGATATCACAAAGATTTCTGTGATCGGGATCAAGAGAGAAAACAGTCAGGTAGAAGATTTTAAAAGAGGTATTGAGGAAGCAGCAAATGCAAAGCGTGTGGATGTCGAGTATCTGGAGTTAGAGGAAGATTATGACACGATCAAAGAGTACATAGACCGTGAGATCAAAAACGGCTCTCAGGCATTGATCGTGTTTTCAGAAAAAGAAGAACAGATTCTCTCTTATCTGCAGTCAGAAAAGAAGAAAATCCCGCTGATCCTGGTGAATCCGGGCGGAACAGAAGAAAAAACGATCCGTGTCTGGTTTGATGTGCAGGATATGGCAGAATGTCTGGCAGAAAAAATCCATCAGAAGCGTCAGGAAGAAGAGACGGTAGTATATTTAACGGATGAGAAAGAAATGTCGGAGCGAATGTGGACAATCTTTCAGGAAACATTTCAGAATCAGGGGATTGCAATCGAGAAAAAGAAAATGACACTTCCAAATCTTGCAAAATATCGGGATCAAAAGCAGCAGGCGGTGTTTATCTGCAGTTCTCCAAAGATTACAGAAGAGACGGCAGACTATCTGAAAAGCAAAAACCAGGTCATTTATGGGATCGGTTATTCCGATGAGGTATTGCAGGGGATCCGGGAAGGGAAAGTGGAAGGCGTTATGGCATACAGCATGTATTCTTTCGGGATTTATGCAGTGAAGTCTGCTGTTTACTCCATAGAAGGAAAGAAAGTGGATCATCTCACAAAGACAAAATGCGAGTGGATCACGCAGGACAATATAAAAGAAAAGTATGATTTTCTGTTTCCAATCTATTGATAAAATCGCAGGAGTTAATGTCCGCTTTACAAGGTGGAAGAAGGAGGCAAAAACAAATGGGGTCAAAAAAGGAACTGCAGGCAGTCATCGCAGTACTTGGTCTGTGCATGCTGGTCTTTGGATGTACAAAGACAGCGGAGAGTGAGAACAGCAAAAAGCAGGTCAAGATCGGGGTGGCTGTATACAACGAAGAAGATGTTTATGTCAGCAAGATCTGCGGTTATCTCGAGGATGAGATTTTCCAGTACGAAAAAGACCATCCAGGCGTGGAGATCCGCAAAAAGATCGCCGATGCAAGGGGCAGTCAGCAGGAGCAGAACGACCAGATCGATCAGTTCATCAGTCTGGACTATGATCTTCTGCTGGTCAATATCGTGGATCGCACCAATGCGGCTGTGATCATCGACAAAGCGACGCAGGCGGACATTCCGGTTGTGTTTTTCAACAGAGAGCCGGTGCGGGAAGACATTTTCCGGAGTGATCAGATTTATTATGAAGGATCGGATGCAAAACAGTCTGCTATTTTGCAGGCGGATGTAATTGCAGATGCACTGGAAAAAGACCGCAGTAAAATCGACCGGAATGGTGACAGCGTCATACAGTTCGCCATGCTGGAAGGAGAGTCCGGTCATCAGGACACGCTGATCCGTTCAGAGTGGGTGCTGAAAGAGCTGGAAAACAAAAAAATCCCGACGCAGCAGATCGCAGGCAGCACCGGAAACTGGGAAAAAAATCAGGCGAACGTGATCGTACGGCAGTGGATGAAAGAGTATCCGAACCAGATTGAAGTGATCATCAGCAATAATGATGACATGGCACTGGGAGCCTGGGAAGCACTCGAAGAAAAAGGATGCACCGAAGTGCAGGTGGTCGGAATCGACGGAATCGAAGAAGTACGCGAACTGGTGGATGAAGATAAGATCCTCGGAAGTGTTCTGTGTGATACAAAACTGCATGCAAAAGCACTGATGCAGTTCATAGATGTGCTGGCTTTTCATAACGGCAGTGTAGAGAAACTGAACCTTGAAAATGAAAGATATTATATGATTCCTCTTACAAAAGTGGAAAAATAGAAAAAAGTTAGAAAAAATCTAAAAAAATTTCAACCAAATCTAATAAAAATCTATGGAAATTTACCGAGAAATCAGATAAAATAGATTCACTAAGGCACAGAAAGGAATCGAAATCAAAAAGGAGGTAAAAAGAATGAAGAAAAGTAAGATTTTTTCTGTAGTATTGGCGATGTTTTTGATTCTGACACTGAACGTTGGAGCTGTGAGGGCAGCAGATACCGCCAGAATTTATCTGGATGCCGTTCAGGCAAAGAGTGGTATCGTGACCGTTTCCTGTAAAGCAGAGAACGTGGGCAAGATCAGCAACGGAAAATTAAGGATTACATACGCAGCCGACAAACTGCATCTGGTAAAGACAGAGGCAGGAGACGGACTGAAAAAAGGTAATTTCCAGACGGTTATCAACGATCCGATCGACGGAAACAAAGCAGAAGGTGAGATCGTGTTTGTATTTGCTTCTTCCAGAGAGCAGGAAGTCAGCGGCAATCTGGTGACCATGACATTCTCCGCAAGTGAGAAACTTGATCTCAAAGATACAGGTCTGAACCTGAAAGCAGAAGAGTGGAACAAAACAAGCGGATCGGATATTAATGTCAGCATCAAAGATCTTCAGTACAGAAGCGAAGTGATCGACAAGATTGAGCCGACACCAACACCAACACCGGAAAAGAAGATCAGCCTGAATGATACACAGATCGCCGAAATCGAAGATCAGACTTACACAGGAAGAGCCGTTCGTCCGGGTGTGACGATCCAGTATCAGGGAAAAACACTGACAGAAGCCAAAGATTATGCACTGACTTACAAAAAGAATAAAAAGATCGGAAAAGCAAGCGTTACGATTAAAGGTATCGGAGAATACGAAGGAAGCAAGACGATGACCTTCTACATAGCACCGAGACCGCCAAGGATCAAAAAAGCAGTTTCAGATTCCAGAAAGAAAGTATCCCTTAGCTGGTCCAAAAAGAAACAGGCAGACGGCTACCAGATCAAGATCGCACGCGACAAACAGTTTACCAGGAAAGTAAAGACCGTCAACATCAAGAAAAACACAAAAGTGAAAAAGACAGTCAAGGTAAAAGGAAAGGGCAGAGCAAAATATTATGTAAGAATCCGTTCCTACAAGATCATTGACGGTAAGAAACATTACGGAAAATTCGGCTATAAAAAAGCTGTCCGTATAAAATAATGCAGTCCAGAGGAGGCAAAACAAACCATGAAAAAAGTATTATGTGCGATGATGCTGTTTGCAGCAGCAATCCTGTGCCTGCATCAGAATGTATTCGCAGCTGAGGGGGCAACCGTAACGGTAAACGGTGACACACTTCAGGCAGGAAGTGATGCGTGGAAAGTTACCCTTGATATCAGCGGCGATACGAAAATTACAAACGGCAAGATCCGTGTGACGTATGACAGCTCACAGCTGAAGCTGGTATCAACGGAAGCAGGCTCCATGATGAATGGCGTTCTGACCGACATCAACGATCCGGTCAGTGGCAATAAATCCGAAGGAGAAGCAGTGTTTGTATTTGCATCCTCTACAGAACTGGATACAAACGGAACACTTTTTGAAATGACTTTCCAGGTACAGGATTCGCTTAAAGACGGTGACAGCGTAACGGTTTCCGCAAAAACGGAAGAACTGCAGAATAACAATGCAGCCGTTGCCGTGACCGATGTACCGCTGAACGCAGCGGTGGGAAGCAAGAGTAACAATAACGGAAACAACAATGGCGGAAATGATTCCTCCACAGAACCACAGACCGAGACAGCATCCAATAATGGAAACAACGGAAACGGAAGTGGATCGGATAACCAGGGCGGCTCCGGTATCCAGACCGAGGCACCTTCTGGAAACAGCAATACCTCTGGTGGCAGCAGCACCTTCGGCGGAACATCTTCCGGAAGCAGCAGTACTGCGGGAACCCAGAGTGGAAGCAGCACGGTTACATCCGCAAAAACAGGAGATAACACCAATGTTTTAAGACCACTTATCATCGCAGTGATCGCACTGATCGTGCTGATTGGCGGATATGTATGGTCCAGAAAGAAAAAGAAATAAAAGCCAATACGAAATTTTTAAGACAGGAAGTGCACTTGCATCGAGAGACAGATGTGAGTGCATTTTTTGTCTTAGTGGGAGTGCAATATACCTGCGATGTACCGGAAGTGCGAACAGATAGTGTATCTGTTGTATCAAAAAATGTGGAAAATGTATAAAAAATATATAAAACAAGAAAATACATACCATATTTTATTCAAAATAACGATTAAAAACAGAGGACTAACGGGAAACATAAAAATTTACAAGAAAAACGTATAATATTACATGGAAAATCATAAAAAAGTTATATAAAATAAAATCACACGAGAAAATGTTGATGGAATATCAACATTGGAAAGCGAAAAACATAACAAGAAAGCAGTAAAGCAGTAAAGGAGGAAAAAGAATGAAGAAAACTTCAAAAAAAGTGATAGCAGTCACATTGTCCGCTTCGATGCTCTTAGGAGGAAGCATGACAGCGATGGCAGCTACAACAAACCCGGATATCAGCCAGCGTGAGATCGACCATAAGACCGCTGCTAAAAACATCGCAGCACAGGGCATGGTCCTGATGGAAAACAAGAACAACTCACTGCCGATTTCAGCAAAGAAGGGAACAAAAGTAGCACTGTTCGGACAGGGTGTTTACAACACCATCAAAGGCGGTACCGGTTCCGGTGCTGTAAACCAGCGTGACAATGTTACCGTACAGCAGGGTTTTGAAAATGCCGGATATGATATCGTAAATGCAGATTTTGTAAACCAGATGCATGAGCTCTGGACAGCAAACGGCGGCGGCACAAGTCAGGGCTGGGGATTTAAATGGGTGAATGAACCGGTTTATGAGCAGACAGAAGGTGCGGCAGACCAGATCAAAGCAGCAGCAGAACAGACAGATACTGCAATTTATGTTATTGCACGTAACTCAGGTGAAGGATCAGATCGTTCTTCCGGAAAAGGTGATTATCTCTTATCGGATGATGAGCGGGCCAATCTGGAACTGCTTGGAAAAACATTTGATAACGTAGTTGTTGTCCTGAACGTAGGCGGAATCATTGATACTAAGTTCTTCAGTGAGATCAATGGGCTGGATTCCATGCTCCTGATGTCTCAGGCAGGTATGACCGGCGGTGATGCACTGGTAGAAGTATTAAACGGAACCGTAAATCCATCCGGTAAATTAACAGATACCTGGCCGGTTAATTTTGATGACAACCCATCCAGTGCAGGATTTGCAAACGAGGATGGAAATAATGCACAGGAATTGTACAACGATGATATTTTCGTAGGATATCGTTATTATGATACGTTCGGCAAAGATGTTTCCTATGAATTTGGTTATGGCGGATCTTATACTACATTCGCAATGCAGACACAGTCTGTAACAGCAGACAAAGACAAAGTAACCGTTAAGGTTAAAGTGAAAAATACAGGTTCCGTATCCGGCAAGGAAGTTGCAGAAGTTTACTTCTCAGCTCCGGAAGGCAATCTGGACAAACCATATCAGGAACTGGCAGGATATGCAAAGACAGACGAGCTGGCACCTGGTGAATCTCAGGTACTGACGATCACATACGATACCACAGAGATGGGATCTTACGATACAGACAAGGCAGCATACGTGATGGAGGACGGCGATTACATCATCCGTGTCGGTAATTCTTCCAGAAACACACATGTAGCAGGCAAGATCAGCGTAGCGGAAGATACGATCACAGAACAGTACAGCAATCTGATGGTTCCGGTAAAAGATAATCCGAACGTTGCAGATGATGAGAAATATCCGACACTCGAGCCGATGACAACCGAAGGTGCAACACCGATCACATACGACGGTGAAGCAGATGAGATCGCAGCAGCATCCACGATCGCAGTTGATTTCACAGGTTACAAAGCACCGGAAATCATCAAAGAAAACGAAGATGTCGATGTATACGTATCGAATACAACGCAGACAGAATATCTGATCGCAGAAAACAAAGACGGAGCAACAGGCGAGATCAGCCGTGTTGAAAAAGGAAATGCAAACAGCTCCGACTATACAGTAACATACAACGAGCACGTTAAAAAATTTGACGGTGATTTCAGCAAAGCGACGCTGATGGACGTTAAACTTAAGAAACTCAGTATTGAACAGTTTGTATCTGCACTGTCACTGGAAGAACTGGCAGAACTGGTGAACGGTCATTCAGGTGATGCAACCGTTAGAGGTGTGGCAGGATCTACCTGGAGAAACGATACAAAAGGCATCACTCCTGTAAACCTGTCTGACGGACCTGCAGGTCTTCGTATTACACAGAAATACAAAGATGGCGATCAGACCTATTACCAGTATGCAACCGCATGGCCGATCGGTACATTGCTTGCACAGACCTGGGATACCGATCAGATCTACGCTTACGGCGAAGGCGTTGGCGAAGAGATGGAAGAGTTCGGTATCGGATGCTGGCTGGCACCTGGTATGAACATCCACAGAAACGCACTGTGCGGACGTAACTTTGAGTACTATTCAGAGGATCCGGTAGTTGTAGGTATTACCGGTACAGCTGCAACCCTTGGCGTACAGTCCAATAAAGGTGTTGGCGTTACTATCAAACATTATGCACTGAACTCTCAGGAAACAAACAGAAACAGCGAAAATAACACAGTTTCTGAAAGAGCAATCCGTGAAATCTACCTCAAAGGTTTTGAAGCAGTTGTAAAACAGGCACAGCCGATGGCGATTATGACCTCTTACAACCAGAACAACGGCAGACCGGCAGCCGATGATTATGATCTGTGTACCGCATTCGCAAGAGACGAATGGGGATTCCAGGGAATGATCATGACAGACTGGGGCGGTGGACAGTCCGTACCGATGTATGAAATGCATGCAGGCAACGACCTTGTTTGCCCTGGCCAAGGTGCAGCTCAGATCATCAAAGGCTTCAAATCTGATCCGGACTGGAACGGAAAAGGCTATGTAAATATGACAACCATCAGCTATCAGGATCAGACAGATCCGAATCTCCCGGTTATCACAAAAGACGTTCCGAACTTCGGCGGATATGAACTGAATAAAGAAGGTACAGAAGTACAGTCTACAACCGTGAACGGTGATGCAGATGCAGATCACAGCCTTCTGTGTGATGAAGCATGGAAAGCAATCGAAGATGGATATGCAACATATGAAGTAAAAGATGTACGTAACTGGTGGACAGGTACAACAACAAAACAGACAACGGTCAGCTACAAGGTAAACAGCAACAAAGATGGACAGACAAATAAACAGGTGATCTCTCTTGGTGACCTTCAGAAAGCAGCCATCAACATCTGTAACTTTGTAATGAATTCTACAGAGTTTGCAAAAGAACATGGTTTCACAGCACAGTCCCTGAATGAAAAATATGCAGATATCCTGAAAGATATCACTTCCCATTCAAAAGACGCTGTACAGAGCACAATCGCAGACAAAGGCCTGCAGAAACTGATCAACACCGTAAAAGACCTTGATTCTTCCGAGTATACAGCAGACAGCTGGAAAGCACTGGAAGATGCAGTAGCAGCAGCAAAAGACGTAGTAGCAAAAGCAGACGCAAGTCAGTCTGAAATCGATGCGGCAGTAAACGGCATCATCGATGCACTTGGTTCTCTGGAATACGGCGTACAGACACTGCACCTTGAGACAGCAATCGAAGCAGCAGAAGCAATCCTGGCAGATCCGGACAATTATGTATCTGTAGATGCTCTGAAAGCAGCAGTAGAAGCAGGCAAAGCAGTTCTGGCAAACAAAGAAGCAACTCAGGCGGAAATCGATGCAGCAGCAAACGCAGTTCTGGCTGAACTGTCCGCACTGGCAGAAAACGCAGACAGAGCTTCCCTGAAAAAACTGGCAGACGCAGCAGAAAAACTGACAGACGGCAACTACACAAGTGATTCCATCGCTAAACTGAACGATGCGATCAGCAAAGCAAAAGATGCCCTGGAAAACGGTGACGAAGCAGCAATCGCAGGTGCATACGAAGAACTGATCGATGCGATCACAAACCTTGAAATGAAAGGCAACAAAGCAGCTCTGAAAGCTATGCTGGAAAAAGCAGCTGCAATCCTTGCAGATACAGATGCGTACGTAGCATCCACGATCGACGGACTGGCAACAGTAAAAGCAGATGCACAGAATGTATATGACAATGCAGATGCAGTACAGAGTGAGATCAATGCAGCAGTTAAGAGCCTGACACTGAAGATCGCAGCAGCCCGTCTCCTCGGTGACGTAAACGGCGACGGTGCAGTCACAACAAGCGACAGCGTATCTGTCCTGGCAGCAAGTGCAGAACTTACAAGCCTGGATGCAGACGCAACAGCAAGTGCAGATGTAAACGGCGATGGCGTGGCAGATACCCTGGACGCAGCACTGATCCTGCAGACAGCAGCAGAAAAATAAAAACAAAAGTAAGATGCTACTGTAAAAAGTATGATCTGAAAGCATAGAAAACGGCACGCAAAGAAATTTGCGTGCCGCTTTTGTGTAAATCAAAATCTGCGGAGGTTTTAGAATGTGCAAATGAACGCCATAGAAATGA
>UMKJ01030838.1_pt1 | contig 42629 bp, 37 predicted proteins | sample 1966301 | NCBI WGS metagenome assembly UMKJ01 (sample SAMEA4836173, study PRJEB28245) | human gut metagenome | biome: gut microbiome; material: fecal sample | place: Denmark | collected 2008
GCCGTCATCATCGGCGACCGGCTCTACACCGACATCGCCTGCGGCGTCAACGCCGGGATCGACAGCATCTTCGTGCTGTCCGGCGAGGGTACGGAGGCGGACATCGCCCAATACGGCATCCATCCCACGTGGATCTTTTCTGATATCGCGGCTCTGTACCGCCAATTGGAGGAAACGCTATGAAACTCAACTACAAGCGCACCATCATGGTAGGCTTCGCCTTCTTCCTGATCTGCTCCTTCTGGCAGGCCTACGACAACACCATCCCCCTGATCCTGACCAACAAGTTCGGCATGAGCCAGACATGGTCGGGCGTCATCATGGCGCTGGACAACGTGCTGGCGCTGTTCATGCTGCCCCTGTTCGGCCACATCTCCGACAAATGCACCAGCCGTCACGGACGCCGGACGCCCTTTATCGTCATCGGCACCCTCATCGCCGCAGTGGCGCTGGTCTGCCTGTCCTTCGTGGACAACGCCCAGCTGAAGAACCTGCGGGATGTGTCCGCCATCGATGACCCCGCCGCCCTGACCGCCATCTATCGGGAGGAGAAGGACGCCACACTGCTGACTCCCTCCGGCGAGAAGTTCATCCTCGCCCAGAAGTTCACGGAGGAGGAGTTCACCGCCATCCGCAGCCAGATCGTCAGCGGCGAGTCCACCGTCACCAACCCGGACTACACCAACTATGTGGTGCCCGCCCGGCAGGCCTGCGCGTGGCAGATGACGGCGGAGCATCCCTCCACGCTGATCTTCTTTGTGGTGCTGCTGCTTATCATCCTCGTATCCATGGCCACGTTCCGCTCTCCCGCCGTGGCGCTGATGCCCGACGTGACCCTCAAGCCCCTGCGCTCCAAGGCCAACGCCGTCATCAACCTGATGGGCTCCGCCGGCGGCATTCTGGTGCTGGCGCTGGGCATGGTATTTGCCACCTCCTCCGTCCGCAACAGCCTGATGAGCTATACCGGCTACTTCGGCGTCATCGCGGCGCTGATGCTGGCGGCACTGGTGATCTTCCTGCTCACCGTCCGGGAGACGGAGTGGGCCAGAGAGATGCAGGAGCAGGCCGTGGCTGCCGGTCTGGAGGAGCAGGCCGAGGCCGACGACCCCACCGCCAGCCGCAAGCTGTCCGCCGACGAGGTCAAGAGCCTGATCTTCATCCTGCTGAGCATCGTGCTTTGGTTCTTCGGCTACAACGCCGTCACCAGCAAGTACTCCGTCTACGCCAGCAACATCCTGCACAAGGACTATAACCTGACCCTCATCATCGCGCAGGCCGCCGCCATCGTGGCCTATCTGCCCGTGGGCTTTATCGCCAGCAAGGTCGGCCGCAAAAAGACCATTCTGGCGGGTGTGGTGATGCTCACCACCTCCTTCACCGTGGCTGCCTTCCTGAACGCCGACAGCCCCACCGTGCTGATGAACGCCATGTTCGCGCTGGCCGGCATCGGCTGGGCCACCATCAACGTCAACTCCTTCCCCATGGTGGTGGAGCTGGCCTCCGGCGGCGACGTGGGCAAGTACACCGGCTTTTACTACACCGCCTCCATGGCGGCGCAGGTGGCCACCCCCATGGTGTCCGGCCTGCTGATGGATCAGTTCGGTATGCACGTTCTGTTCCCCTACGCCGCCGTGTTCACGGCGCTGGCGTTCTTCACCATGCTCATGGTGAAGCATGGCGACAGCAAGCCCGAGGCCAGGGTCGGCATTGAAGTTCTGGAAGATCTGGAGGCGGATTGATATGATAGCTGTATATATTCTGTTGGGACTTTTGGTGCTGCTGGGCCTGCTGTATGTGCTGTGCCTGCGCTGCCGCCGCCGCAAGGACTGGGAGCGCTTCCGCAAGTGGCGCTTCGCCCACCGCGGCTTCCACGATAAGCCCCGTATCCCCGAAAACTCCCTGCCCGCCTTCCGCCGCGCCGTCCAATGCGGCTTCGGCGCGGAGCTGGACGTCCATCTCATGCGGGACGGCCGTCTGGCGGTCATCCACGACGCCTCCCTGCTGCGCACCGCCGGTGTAGACGTGCAGATCGAGGATCTGACGGCGGAGGAGCTGAAAAACTACAAGCTGGAGGGTACGGAGCACCATATCCCCCTGCTGGACGAGGTGCTGCCCATCTTCGCGGGCAAGGCGCCTCTGATCGTGGAGCTGAAGGCCGAACGGGGCAACGCCGAGGCGCTGGCCGCCGCCGCCTGCAAGCTGCTGGACAAGCACCACGTCACCTATTGCATCGAGTCCTTCGACCCCCGCTGCCTCATGTGGCTGTGGGCCAACCGCCCCGATGTGGTGCGCGGTCAGCTCTCTGAAAACTTCCGGCGTCACGGCGACGGGGCGAACCTGCCCGGCGTGGTGCGCTGGGTACTGAGCAACCTGCTGCTCAACGCCCGCACCCGGCCCGACTTCATCGCCTACCGCTATGAGGATCGGAAATGCCTGTCCCTCCGGCTGTGCCGCAGTCTGTACGGCGCACAGGAGTTCAGCTGGACCATCCGCTCCAAGGAGACCATGGACGCCGCCGAGAAGGACGGCGCGCTGGTCATCTTTGAGTGCTTCGATCCGAGGGGGTGACCGTCGATGAGAGTCATCACCGGTACTGCCCGCGGCAGAGTATTGAAGGAATTGATGGGCATGGAGACCCGCCCCACCACCGGCAAGGTGAAGGAGAGCCTGTTCTCCATCATCCAATTCGACATTGAGGGCCGCCGTGTGCTGGATCTGTTTGCCGGCACCGGTCAGCTGGGCATCGAGGCCCTGAGCCGGGGCGCGGCGGAGTGTGTGTTTGTGGAGCGGCGCAGCGACGCTGTCCATCTCGTTCAGGAGAATCTGGCTCTTTGCAAGCTGACCGACCGCGCCCATGTCCGGCAGGGCGATGCCCTCGCCTATCTCCGCAGCGGCGAGAAGTTCGATCTGGTCTTTCTGGACCCGCCCTATGCCTCCGGCCTGCTGGAGCAGGCGCTGACGGATATCGCAGCGTTTGACATTTGCCGTCAACATGGTATAATTGTGGCGGAAAGTGCCGCGGAAACAGTTTTGCCCGCACTTCCGCCCCCCTATCAGCTGTACCGCGAGTACCGGTACGGCAAAATCAAGCTGACGGTGTTCCATCGCGGCGGAAATGAGGACTGACCCATGAAGATCGCCATTTATCCCGGCAGCTTTGACCCCATCACACTGGGGCATCTGGACATCATCCGCCGGGGTGCGGCCTGCTTTGACAAGCTGTATGTCTGCGTCATGGTCAACTGCGAGAAAAAGCTGCCCATGTTCACGCCGGAGCGCCGGCTGGAGCTGATCCGCCACAGCGTGGCGGACATCCCCAACGTGGAGGTGGAGAACTGGAGCGGTCTGCTGGCGGATTACGCCCGGGAAAAGGGCGCCCATATCCTGCTCAAGGGCGTACGCAACGCCACCGACTGGGACATGGAGCTGCAAATGTCCCGCATCAATCAGGGCATCCTGCCGGGACTGGAGACGCTGCTGCTGCCCGCCAGCGCGGACTATGAGCATTTCAGCTCCACCATGGCCCGGGAGATGATCCGTTACGGCCAGCCTCTGGAAAAATATGTACCGGCGCCCATCGCCGAGGAATTGGAAAAAATGCGGGGCTGACGTCCTGCCAAACACAGAGAAAGGAACGAGGGATCTATGGAAGAAAAGGATGTACAGCGCTTGCTGGATATGCTCTACGGCATGATCGACGAGGCCAAGAGTGCCGCCTTCAGCTCCGACAAATGCATCATCAACCGCGACGAAGCCCTGGATCTGCTGGACGAGATCCGCGCCAAGCTCCCGCTGGAGCTGAAGAAGGCCCGCGAACTGATCGCCGCCCGCAGTGAGTATGTGGCGGGTGCCAAGAAAGAGGTAGAAAAGATGCTGCGTCAGGCGGAGCTGGACGCCAAGGTCATCGTCTCCGAGAGCGAGACGATCCAGATGGCCCGCCAGAAGAGCAGCGAGATCCTCCGCCGCGCCGAGGAGCGCACCCGTGAGCTGTATCACGTGGCCAACACCTATACGGAGGACGCTCTGCGCCGCACGGAGGAGGCCATCCAGATGGCGCTCAGTGAGGTGCAGGAATCCCGCGTGCGCTTCCGCGCCGCCAGCCAGGAGCAGATGCAGGCCCAGCGTGCCGAGCTGAACCGCACCAGCGCCGCCGAGGAATCCCCCAAGGCGCCGGAGGACGCCCAGTAACACACCCGTCCCCTTGTGGAAAAATCGACAAATTTCTCCACCGTATTTCTACGATTTTCACAAATCAATAGCATCTTGTGGCGAGCAAACCCGGTAGACACAAAATATTGTGTCTACCGGGTTTTTGTGTGCCCATGTCTCGAACATACGTTTTAAGAAATATGCCTTTTTGCCTGTTTTTTGGAAGTTTTTTCCGCTTTTTGGATGGATCTGGGGGGAAACTTCTTCTTGCAATTTCATAACGTATTATGTATACTAACCGTGTAAGTGGTGAATTGTGGGGGTAGTGCCCCTATTTGTGGGGGATCGTCCCACGGTTTTCCACATTCCCCCGATTTTTTCTTGAGAGGAGGCGGCCCCATGACCGGTCAATTCAGCCATAGTATCGACGCCAAGGGCCGCCTGTTTATCCCCGCCTCCCTCCGCAAGGAGCTGGGGCAGACCTTCCACGTCACCGTGGGACAGGATCACTGCCTGTCCGTCTACTCCGACGAGAGCTGGGCGGCGTTCATGGCCAAGCTGAAGGAGCTGTCCTACAACGAGGTGAAAAAGCTCCGCGCCCTGTTCGCCTACGCAGCGGACTGCGAGCCGGACTCGCAGGGCCGCATCCTCATCCCCGCCAAGCTGCGGGAATATGCGGGATTGGCCAAGGAGGTCGTGGTGGTGGGCAGCTTCGACCGCGCCGAGATCTGGAGCGCCGAGCGCTGGGCCGCCATCGAGGACGAGGCGTTCTCCACCGGCGCGCTGGAGCAGGCCATGGCGGAAATGGGGCTGTAAACCATGTGTGACCACATCAACGAAAAGGACTACGGCCACAAGCCCGTTCTCCTTCACGAATGTCTGGACGCGCTGGCCATCCGGCCGGACGGCGTCTATGTGGACGGTACGCTGGGCCGTGCCGGTCACTCGCTGGAGATCGTCCGCCGCCTGACTGCGGGCGGGCGGCTCATCGGCATCGACCGGGATCAGACCGCCATCGACGCCGCCCGGGAGCGTCTGGCGTCCTATCTGGATCGCGTGACCCTTGTCCACAGCAACTTTGACCGTATCGGCGATATCCTCGCCGACCTCCATATCCCCGGCGCGGACGGGATGCTCTTCGATCTGGGCGTCTCCTCCCCCCAGCTGGACGACGCCGCACGGGGCTTCTCTTATATGCACGACGCCCCGCTGGATATGCGCATGGACCGCACGGCGTCCCTCACCGCGCGGGACGTGGTGAACGACTGGCCCTATGAGGAGCTGCGCCGCATCCTCTACGACTTCGGCGAGGAGCGCTGCGCCCCCGCCATCGCCCGCCGCATCGTGCAGGCCCGGGAGCAGGCTCCCATCGAAACGACGCTTCAGCTGGTGGACATCATCAAGTCCGCCATGCCCCCCGCCGCCCTGCGGGAGAAGCAGCACCCCGCCAAGCGGAGCTTTCAGGCCATCCGCATCGCCGTCAATGGCGAGCTGGACGCCCTGCCCCCCATGCTGGAGGCCGCCGTGTCCCACCTGAAAGCAGGCGGACGGCTGGCTGTCATCTCCTTCCACTCGCTGGAGGATCGCATCATCAAAAAGACCATGCAGGAGCTGGCCACCGGCTGCACCTGCCCGCCCGAATTCCCTGTCTGTGTCTGCGGCAAAAAGCCGAAGATCCGTCTGGTCAGCCGCAAGCCCATCGTATCCGGTGAGGCGGAGCTGGCCGAAAATCCCCGGGCCCGCAGCGCCAAGCTGCGCGTCGCGGAAAAGCTCTGACCGAGCGCCCACATTACTTAGGAGAGGAGTGACCGTCCCATGGCAAGTCCCTACCGCAAAAACGCCGTCTATGGCAACCTGGCATACGATCTGGACGCCCTGGTTCGGGAACGTCAGTTAGAGGAAGCCGGCAAGCTGCCCCAGAAGAAGCAGCCCGCCGTGCAGGAGCAGCCTCTCCCCCGCCGTCAGACCCAGAGCCGCACGGCGGCACGCCCCTCCCCGCTGGTGGTGGGCGGCGTCGTGGTGCTGCTGGTCATGGTGGTGGCGCTGATGCTGGGCTATGTCACGCTCACCGATGTATCCGGCAGCGTATCGTCCATCAAACGGGAGATCGCCGATCTGGACGAGCAGCACATCGCCCTGCTGACGGAGTATGAAAAGACCTTCGATCTGGCCACCGTCAAGGCGGCGGCCGAGGCCGCCGGTATGTCCAAGCCCACCAGCGGTCAGATCCAGTATATCGACCTGTCCGGCAGCGACAGCGTCACGCTCTACAAGGCCGATAGCAGCGGCGCGCTGGACGGGCTGCTGGATTCACTGGAGCGGGGCTGGAGCTATGTGCTGGAATATTTCCGCTGACAGCGGCCATATCATGAGGCAGTGAGGAGTAAGAAGGCGACTTCTTGCTCCTTGCTTGGTATTCGAGAACCCGCGCGGCGTCCGGTAAACCGTGCCGCGCCCTACCTTCGGAGGCAGAAAACGTGTCAAATCCCAACCGTAAAGATGAAAATATCCGCCGTGCCAACCGGGTCATCCAGACCCGGTCCTTCGTGCTGATGCTCCTCATGGGCGTCGGTATGTTCGTACTGCTGTTTTTCCAGCTGTTCGACCTGCAGATCGTCCGCCACGAGGAGCTGCAAAGCAAAGCGGTGAACCAGCAGACCCGCCGCACGGTGGTCACCGCCTCCCGCGGCACCATCTACGACCGCACCGGCAATATCATGGCCATCTCCGCCAGTGCCGAGACCATCATCCTCTCCCCGCTGGAGATCGACAGAGCCGTTAACGACAAGGACGCCCCCGTGTCGTGGACAAAGGACACGCTGGCCGCCGGCCTTGCCGAGCTGCTGGACGGTGACGCCGCCGCCATCCGCAAGCGTATGGACAACACCAAGTCCCAGTACGAGGTGATCAAGCTCCGCGCCGAGGAAGACACCGCCAACGCCGTCCGCGCCTACATCAATGAGAACAAGATCGTGGGCGTCCATCTGGTGGCGGACGCCAAGCGCTACTACCCCTACGGCTCGCTGGCCTCCCACGTCATCGGCTTCGTGGGCGACGACAACACCGGCCTGTACGGGCTGGAGGCCCGCTACGAGCAGGAGCTGGAGGGGCAGAGCGGAATGGTGGTGTCCACCAAGGACAACGCCGGCAACGACATGATGTACGCCTACGAGCAGTATTTTGCCGCCCAGAACGGCAGCGACCTGACACTGACGCTGGACACCACCATCCAGTATTATCTGGAAAAGGGTCTGGACACCATGACCGATAAGTTTGCCGCCGCCAACGGCGCCACCGGCATCATCATGGATGCAAAGACCGGTGGCATTCTGGCCATGGCCTCCTCCCCCAGCTACGACCTGAACGACTTCGCCGCCGTACAGGACAAGACACTGCAGGAGCGCATGGAGCGGGGCGAGAGCACGCTGGCGGAGATGCAGCTGCTCCAGTGGCGCAACAAGGCGCTGAACGACACCTACGAGCCCGGCTCCACCTTCAAGATCCTGACGCTGGCCGCCGCGCTGGAGGAGGGCGTCATCAACAAGAACACCACCGTCAACTGCAACGGCTATGTGAATATCTCCAACTACACCATCCACTGCTCCAACAAGGTGGGACACGGTCTGCAAACACTGGTCCAGTCTGTGGGAAATTCCTGCAACCCCGCCTTCATCTCCTATGGACTGAAGCTGGGCAACACCAAATTCTACGACTACATGAAATCCTTCGGCCTGATGGACGGCACCGGCATCGATCTGGGCGGCGAGGCCACCGGCATCTTCGCCGACCCCTCCAGCTTCACCCAGCTGGATCTGGCCTGCTACTCCTTCGGTCAGAACTTCAACGTCACGCCTCTCGCCCTCATCACCGCGCAGGCTGCCTGCATCAACGGCGGCTATCTCCACACGCCCTATCTGGTGGAGCGCATCACCGACTCCAACGGCAGCGTCACCTACCAGCACGACAGCACCCCCGTCCGGCAGGTCATCAGTGAGGAGACCTCCGCCACCGTCCGGGAGTGTCTGGAGTATGTGGTGGCCAGCGGTACCGGCAAAAACGGGCAGGTAGCGGGCTACCGCATCGGCGGCAAGACCGGTACGGCCGATAAGGGGCAGAGCGGCGACGTGGTGGTGTCCTTCCTGTGCTTTGCACCGGCGGACGACCCGCAGGTCATCATGCTGCTGACCATGGATACCCCCAGCCGCTACACCGGCACCTACGTCTCCGGCGGCAACATGGTGGCGCCCATCGCCAGCTCCATCATGTCCGAGGTCCTGCCCTATCTGGGCGTGGAGCCCAGCTACTCCGCCGAGGAGCTGCTGGGCATGGATACCACCGTTCCCAATGTCATCGGTATGTCCGTGGAGGAGGCCAAGAGCAAGCTCTCCGAGCGGGGTCTTGCCTGCAAGCTCCATGGCGATGGGAAGACCATCACCGACCAGACCCCCGCCGGCGGCGCCATCATCCCCGGCAAGTCTGCCGTGATCCTGTACGCCGGTGCGGATAAATCCACCGCCAAGTGCAAGGTACCTTATCTCATCGGCAAGACGCCCTCCGAGGCCAATACCGCCGCCACCGGCGCGGGACTGTTCATCCGCTTCTCCGGCGCCACCGCCAGCGAGTCCTCCGCCGTCCGGGTGCTGTCCCAGACCATCGAGGCCGGCACGGAGGTGGAGGCCGGTACGGTCATCACCGTCCAGCTGGGCGATACCTCCGTCACGGACTAAAGCGCACGAAATTCACACAGCACCGCACAGAATTCCCTTTTCTACGCAATTTCTGCCTGCTATAATGGGGCAAAATGCTGCAAAGGAGACTATTTCTATGAAACTCAACGACATTCTCAACGGCCTGACGATTCTGGAGACCACCGCCGACCTGAACGCCGATATCACCGACGTCTGCTACGACTCCCGGCAAGCCGTGGAGGGCGGCCTGTTCGTCGCCATCACCGGCGCGGCCACCGACGGCCACAGGTATATCCCCATGGTGCAGGAAAAGGGCGCTGCCTGCGTGGTCTGCCAACAGGCGCCGGACTGCGGCATCCCCTATGTGCTGGTGGAGGACTCCCGCCGGGCGCTGGCGGTCATCGCCTGCAACTGGTTTGACCACCCCTCCCGGGAGATGACCATGGTCGGCGTCACCGGCACCAGCGGCAAGACCACCTCCACCTACCTCATCAAGAGCATTCTGGAGCAGAAGGCCGGCGCTAAGGTGGGTCTCATCGGCACCATCCAGAACATGATCGGCAGCGAGGTGCTCCACACGGAGCGCACCACGCCGGAGTCCTTCGAGCTGCAAAAGCTGCTGCGCCGGATGTCCGACGCCGGCTGCACCCACGCCGTCATGGAGGTATCCTCCCACGCGCTGGTGCTGGACCGGGTCTACGGCATCCGCTTTGCCGTGGGTATTTTTACCAATCTCAGTCAGGATCACCTGGATTTCCACCGCACCATGGAGGAATATTGCGACGCCAAGGCTATTTTGTTTGACCGCTGCGATGTCGGCGTGTATAATGCCGATGATCCGTGGCATACCCGTCTGCTGCAAAACGCCACCTGCCCCCGGAAATTCTCCTACGCCATCCACGCCGACGCGGATCTGAAGGCCAAGTCCGTACAGCTCCACCCTGGCAGCGTGGCGTTTGATGTCGAGGCGGACACAGAGTGGGCGCACGTGCAGGTGGGGATCCCCGCCCAGTTCACCGTCTACAACGCGCTGGACGCCATGGCGTGCTGCTGGAATCTGGGTGTGCCGCTGGTGGAGTGCGCCGACGCGCTGGCCCGGAACCACGGTGTCAAGGGCCGCATGGAGATCATCCCCACCCCCGGCAAGGACTACACCATCCTCAACGACTACTCCCACAAGCCCGACGCGCTGGAGAACGTGCTGGAGTCGGTGAACGGCTTTGCCAAGGGCCGCACCGTGGTGCTGTTCGGCTGCGGCGGTGACCGGGATAAGACGAAGCGCCCCGTCATGGGCGGCATCGCCGCACGGCTGGCGGACTTTGTCATCGTCACCAGCGACAACCCCCGCACCGAGGAGCCGCAGGCCATCATCGACGACATTCTGGCGGGTATGCGGGACACCGACACGCCCTATGTGGCCATCCCCGACCGGGTGGAGGCCATCCACTACGCCATGGACCACGCCCAGAGCGGCGACGTCATCATTCTGGCCGGCAAGGGCCACGAGGACTATCAGGAGATCAACCACGTCCACTATCCCATGGATGAGCGGGTCATCGTGGCGGAACACCTGAAGGAAATGCAGAAATAAAGAAAAGACCTCCGCAGTACGCGGAGGGAAGGAGCGAGTAAGTATGGGTTTTATGGAGATCGCGCTGCCGCTGGTGGTCAGCTTTGTCATCACCGCCGCGGCGGGCCGGCTGCTGATCCCGGTGCTGCGGCGGCTGAAGGCCGGGCAGTCCATCAAGGAGATCGGCCCCACATGGCACATGACGAAGCAGGGTACCCCCACCATGGGCGGTGTGATGTTCATCATCGGCATCGGCATCACCATTCTGGCGCTGGGGTGGCGGCACATGATGGCAGGCGAGTTTGCCCATCTGTACGTCTATCTCTTCGCGCTGGTGTTCGGCGCTATCGGATTTATCGACGACTATCAGAAGGTAAAGCACCACCACAACACCGGTCTGACGGCGCTGCAAAAGTTCGCCCTGCAGCTGGCGGCGGCGGTGGCGTTTCTGTGTCTGATGCGGCTTGAGGGACTGCTGACCCCCAATCTCTATATCCCCTTCTGGAACACCCATCTGGTGCTGCCGTGGCCGGTGTACCTCATCTTCGCCGCCTTTGTCATCGTGGGTACGGTGAACGCCGTCAACATCACCGACGGTCTGGACGGTCTCAGCACCAGCGTCACCATCCCCGTGGCGGTCTTTTTCACGGTCATGGCGGTGGTCTGGCCGGGCTTTGCCCAGCTTGGCACGTTTTCCGCCGCTATGGTAGGCGGTCTGGCAGGCTTTTTGCTGTATAACCACTACCCCGCCAAGGTGTTCATGGGCGACACCGGCTCCCTGTTTCTGGGCGGCGCGGTGGCGGCGCTGGCATTTGCCTACGATATGCCGCTGGTGCTGCTGCTGGTGGGTATCGTCTATATCTGCGAGACCCTGTCGGATATCATTCAGGTAACATACTTCAAGCTGACCCACGGCAAGCGCATCTTCAAGATGGCGCCGCTGCACCATCACTTCGAGATGTGCGGCTGGAAGGAGACGAAGATCGTGGCGGTGTTCTCCACCGTCAGCACCCTGTTCTGCCTGCTGGCCTACTTCGCCGTGTACCAGCGCTTCAGCTTCTAAAAAAACACTACGCAGTCGGGAGAGGAGGGACAGCCGTGACCCGCGACGAATACCGGGCGCAGAAGGCCGCCAAGGAGCGGATGCGCCGGACGGAGCAAAAGCACAAGCAGGCTGCCAAGGGCTCCATGGACGTCCCCTTCCTCATCCTGACGCTGCTGCTGACGGTGATCGGCCTGATCATGCTGTTCTCCGCCAGCTTTCCCCGCGCCTACTACGACACAGGGGACGGCACCTTCTACTTCAAGCGGCAGGCACTGTTCGCCGCAGTGGGTCTGGTGACCATGTTTGTGGTGGGCAAGATCAACTACCAGCGCTGGCGGGGTGCATCCCGTATACTGGTGGGTTTGGCGCTTTTCCTGCTGATCCTGGTCATTATCCCCCACAACCCACTGGCCATCACTGCCAACAACGCCACCCGCTGGCTGGGTATCGAGGGCGTGTTCTCTTTCCAGCCGTCGGAGATCGCCAAGCTGGCGGTCATCGTCTACTTCTCCGACACCATCTCAAAAAAACGGGAGAAAATGCTGACGTGGCGGCAGGGCATCCTGCCCTATGCGGCGCTGCTGGGCGTCATCTCCGTGCTGATGATGCTGGAGCCCCACCTGTCCGGCACGGTGCTGATCCTGTGTACCGGCGCGGTGCTGATGATCGTCGGCGGCATTCAGGCCTGGCTGGTAGCCGTCGGCGTCGGCGGCGTGGGCGCTGTGGGCTTTCTGTTTGTCAAGCTGGCGGAAAAGGGTATCATCAAGTACGGCTCCGCCCGTATCGCCATGTGGCACGACCCGTGGCTGGACTACTCCGGCGACGGCTACCAGCTGGCGCAGAGCCTGATCACCATCGGCTCCGGCGGTCTGCTGGGCGTGGGATTGGGACGCAGCCGCCAGAAATTCCTGTACCTGCCTGAGCAGTACAACGACTTTATCTTCTCCGTGGTGTGCGAGGAGCTGGGTCTGATCGGTGCCTGCGTCATCATGCTCATCTTCGCCCTGCTGATCCTGCGGGGCTTCTGGATCGCCCTCCACGCCCGCGACCGGTTCGGTGCGCTGCTGGTGGTGGGTATCATGACCCACCTTGCCTTGCAGACCTTCCTGAATATCGCGGTGGTGTCCGGCTTCGTGCCTACCACCGGTATCTCCCTGCCCTTCTTCAGCTACGGCGGCACGGCACTGTGCTTGCAGCTGGTGGAAATGGGCATCGTACTCAGCGTATCCCGGCAGATCCCCGCGCCCAAGGCGGGGTAACGCGCCTGCGGGAATGCACCGGCTCCGACGGCCCCATTTCTTTCAGCAGCGAAAGAAATGGGGGAAAGAACGCCGCCAAAAACCGATGGTTTTTGGATTTCCTTTCGCCGCTGGCCAGTGCGTTCCGATCCGTCCGAAATGAGGAATCGACATATTCCTCTGAGAGCTGCCGCTTTTGGTCTGAAATGCGCCGTGGTCTGCTTCTTTCATGTTCTGCGGCTCGCCGAGCCGCACCGACACTTGCCGCTATCAGCGGCAAGTGCGCGATTTGATAATCGCCAAAACGGTAGGCCGGCATACGCCCACATTTCACAAGCCCAGCGGCAGCGGGGATGGGAGCAGGTCAATGCCACATTCGGGTGGCTTGCGCGCTGTACCGCTCGCGTGGAACGCAGAATGGCAAGGAACAACGTGCGGAGCGCGGCGGAAGTCTTGAAACCGCAGGTTTTAAGCAGTCCTTTTGGTCACTTTTGGGACTGTGGCCAAAAGTGACCCGCGTCGGGGCGCGGAACGCCTCGCCACGGCAAAATCTGACAACAAACCGTATCTTTTTCCAAGAAAATTACGGAACGTATATAAAAACAGCAAGAGGAGTTTGCAATGAGAGTCATTTTCACCTGCGGAGGCACCGCGGGACACGTCAATCCGGCGCTGGCGCTGGCAGGGCTTATGCGGCAGCGCGACCCCCAGACCGCCGTGCTGTTCGTGGGTACGCCCGACGGCATGGAACGGGAGCTGGCGGCCAAGGCGGGCTACGGCTACGCCGCCGTGGAGGTCAGCAGCTTCCGCCGCTCCATGAAGCCGGAGGCGGTGCGCCACAACCTCCACGCAGCAGGCGCGCTGGTTCGCTCGCGAAAGACCGCCAAGGCCATCCTGCGGGAGTTCAGGCCCGATCTGGTGGTGGGCACCGGCGGCTACGCCAGCTTCCCCATGGTGCGGGCGGCGTCGCTGGCCCACATCCCCACGGCGGTGCATGAGAGCAATTCCGTACCCGGCCTGACCACCAAGATGCTGGAGGATTTCGCAGACGTCATCATGGTGGGGTTTGAGGACTGCCGGCAGCACTACCGCCACCCGGAGCGCATCATGGTCACCGGCACCCCGGTGCGGGGCGATTTCTTCACCAAAACGCCGGAGGAGGCGCGGCAGGAGTTGGGCTTTGACGACGGGCGTCCTGTTGTGGTATCCTTTTGGGGTAGTCTGGGCGCCAGCCACATGAATGAGGCCATGCTGGACTTCTTCGAGGAGGAGCGAAAAAATGGCTTCCCCTTCCACCATATCCACGCCGTCGGCAAGGGCGGCTGGCCGGCAATGGAAAGTGCTTTACAGCAGCGCGGACTGAACGACTGCCCCGCGCTGGATGTGCGGCAGTATATCTACAACATGGCCACGGTGATGCGCGGCGCCGATCTGGTGATCTGCCGGGCGGGCGCCTCCACCATCAGTGAGCTGACGGCGCTGGGGATGCCCGCCATTATGGTGCCGTCCCCCTACGTCACCAACAACCATCAGGAGAAGAACGCCCGGCTGTTGGAGGCCCACGGCGGCGCGGAGGTGCTGCTGGAGCGCGAGGCCAACGGTGCGGCGCTGTACCGTGCCGCGGCGGATATCCTGCGCTCCCCCGACAAGCAGACGCGGATGAAGCAGGGTATGCTCTCACTGGGCATCCCCGACGCCACGGAGCGGATCTACGAGACGGTCATGGCGCTGGTCAAGTAAGCACATTCACACCCTGCCCCTGTCCCCTCATACAATGTCGTACAGCGACTATGAAGGGCGGGAGGGGTTTTATGGGGTCTATCACCATAGAGGGAGGCCACCGGCTGGGCGGCGACGTAACGGTGCAGGGAGCCAAGAACAGCGTGCTGCCTATTCTGGCGGCCACGCTGCTGTGCGGCGGCGAATGCCGCATCCGGCGGTGTCCGCATCTGAGGGATGTGGACGCGGCGGCGGATATCCTGCGTTACTTAGGGTGCAAGGTGGACTGGTCGGACGGCGACCTGCTGGTGGACAGCCGGGTGCTGACACGGTGCGACATCCCCCAGACGCTGATGCGGCGGATGCGCTCATCGGTCATCTTTTTGGGGGCGATCCTGGCCCGCTGCGGCTGGGCGGAGCTGAGCTATCCCGGCGGCTGTGAGCTGGGGCCGCGGCCCATTGATCTGCATCTGGCGGCGCTGCGGACGCTGGGCGCGTCCATCGAGGAGCGCGGCGGCAAGCTGTACTGTCAGGCGCGGCATCTGACCGGCGGGCAGATCGTGCTGGCCATCCCCAGCGTCGGCGCCACGGAGAACGCCATGCTGGCGGCCTGCGGCGCGGAGGGCGTCACCGTCATCACCAACGCGGCGCGGGAGCCGGAGATCGTGGACCTACAGGATTTTCTGTGTGCCTGCGGCGCAGAGGTGCGGGGCGCGGGCGGCTCGGTCATCACCGTGGAGGGCAAACGGCCGCTCCACGGGTGCAGCCACCGGGTCATTGCGGATCGGATCGTGGCCGCCACCTACCTGTGCGCGGGAGCGGCGGCCGGCGGCGATATCCTGCTGCGGCAGGCGGACTGCCGGCATCTGGCCACCGTGACCACCGCCTTGCAGCAGGCGGGCTGCCGCATCGACTGCGGCGAGGAGGATATCCGGCTGCGCAGTGAGGGGCGCTTGCAGGCGGTAACGCCGGTACGCACCGCCCCCTATCCGGGGTTTCCCACCGACTGTCAGGCCATTCTGATGGCGGCGCTGCTGCGGAGCCGCGGGACCACGGTCTTTGTGGAGAATATTTTTGAGAGCCGCTACCGCCATGTGGCGGAGCTGCAGCGCATGGGCGCGGACATCCGGGTAGAGGGCCGGGTGGCGGTGGTGTGCGGCGTGGAGCGGCTCCACGGGGCGGACGTATTGTCCGCCGACCTGCGGGGCGGGGCGGCGCTGGTCATCGCGGCCCTGCAGGCGGAGGGACAGTCCTCCATACATCGGACACATCACATCCAGCGCGGCTACGCGGATCTCACCGGCGATCTGGCGCGGTTGGGCGCCCGTATCTGGGCAGACGGCAAGTAAGGAGCTTCAGGTCATGGCACGACGCAGACGGTACAATCGCAAACGGCGGCGGGGAAGCTTTGCCTTCCTCTATAAGCTGCTGGCCTTTGTGCTGATCTGCGGCGCCATCGGCCTCGCACTGGCCATGTTTTTCAAGGTCGAGGATATCGAGGTCAACGGCAACAGCCGCTACTCCAAGGAGCAGATCGTGGCGGCGGCGGAGGTCAAGCCGGGGGACAACCTGTTCCTGCTGAACAAATACGACGCAGCGGCCCGCATCCGCCAGCAGCTCCCCTATGTGGAGACGGTGCAGTTCCGGCGGGTGCTGCCCAACAAGCTGGTGGTGCAGGTGACGGAGTGCCGGGACCCGGTGGCCATCAAGCAGGACGGCACGGTGTACCTGCTGTGCAGCAAGGGGAACATCGTGGACACCGTCAGCGCCGCCAAGTGGAGCCAGTACATCCAGATCGAGGGGCTGACGCTGCTGGACCCGCAGGTGGGCGGCGAGGCACGGGCCTCCGCCACCCAGCAGATGGTGCTGGAGCGGCTGCTGGAGATACTGTCGCTGCTGGTGGAAAAGGGGATGCTGCATCAGGTGCAGGTCATTGACCTGTCCGACGCATCCCACATCACCATGCGGTATATGAGCCGGTTCGACGTGCAGTTTTTGTGGGACGCGGACTTCGACTACAAGCTGGATTATCTGGCGGCGGTGGTGGACAGGCTGGAGGACAACGAAAAGGGCTCCATCGACATGACGCAGGAGGGTAAAGCCAGCTTTATCCCCGGGTAACGGGAAAAAGATGAGCAAATTCCGCGGGAACACTTGACGGGTCTTTGATTCCGTAATACAATACAAGATATAGCATTCACGCACAGAGAAACTGTCTTTTCGATACAAATTGTGGCAGGAGGAACCAACATGGCTTTTGGATTGGAAACCGGGCCGGAAAACGTCGTCAGCATCAAAGTGGTCGGCGTTGGCGGCGGCGGCAATAACGTGGTCAACCGCATGGTGCGCTCCGGCGCACAGGGCGTAGACTTTGTGGCAGTCAACACGGACAAGCAGGCGCTGAACGCCTCCAGCGCGAATTATAAGATCCAGATCGGCGAGAAACTCACCGGCGGCAAGGGCGCCGGCTCCAACCCCGAGGTGGGCCGCAAGGCCGCCGAGGAGAGCCGCAACCAGATCGCCAAGGCGCTGGAGAGCACCGACATGGTGTTCATCACCGCCGGTATGGGCGGCGGCACCGGCACCGGCGCGGCGCCGGTGGTGGCGGAGGTCGCCCGCGAGGCGGGTATCCTCACCGTGGGTGTGGTGACGAAGCCCTTCGGCTTTGAGGGGCGGCGGCGCATGACCCAGGCGGAGCAGGGCATTGAGGAGCTGCGCAGCAAGGTGGACTCGCTGGTCATCATCCCCAACGAGCGTCTGAAGTACGCCACCGACCAGAAGATCACGTTTGCCAACGCCTTTGAGATCGCCGACGACGTGCTGCGTCAGGCCGTGCAGTCCATCTCCGACCTCATCCGCGACACCGGCTTTATCAATCTGGACTTTGCCGACGTGACCGCCATCATGAAGGACGCCGGTCTGGCCCACATGGGCGTGGGCCGCGCTGCCGGTAAGGGCAAGGCCGAGGAGGCCGCCCGTATGGCCATCTCCTCCCCCCTGCTGGAGACCTCCATCAACGGCGCAAAGGGTGTACTCATCAATGTCACCGGCTCCATGGACATCGGTCTGGAGGAGGTGGAGCAGGCCGCCACGCTGGTGCAGCAGGCCGTGCATCCCGACGCGCTCACCATCTTCGGCGCCACCTTCGACGAGACGCTGGACGACGAGATCCGCGTCACCGTCATCGCCACCGGCTTCGACGAGGAGCAGCAGGAGGCGCGCATCCTCTCCACTCCCGCTGCGGAGGCGGAGAAAAAGCCCGCGCTTCAGCCTCTGGACGAGGTGCAGGGTGAGCGGGCGCAGGACGAAATGGACAAGTCCTTCGACGAGATCCTGCGGATCTTCAATAAGGACAAGTTCTGAGAAAACAATATACACAGGCTCTCCGGCGTTGCCGGAGAGCCTGTTTTACGGCGCTTGCAGGGGGTAGTCCGTCTGCAAACGTCCCCGGCAAAGCAGGTATCCCCGTTTTCCATGCCGCAGCAAAACTCCTTGTGCTACGCAAATCCCTAATGCCTGGTATTCTCCCCTTGACAATGAGGGCTTTGCATGGTATCATGTCAAAAATTCTGGAATTTTGGAGGAGTGTGAGGAAATTGTCGTTGGCTTTCGGGGATGCTTTTGCCGTACAGCGGGACACCTTTTCCGGCAATGATTTTCCTATTTCCGCTGGGGATGGTGTTTCTATCAGCGGGCATGATCTTTCCGATTTTGTTGTTTTACCTGGCTTTGTCGATGTACATGTACATCTTCGAGAGCCGGGTTTTTCTTATAAGGAGACGATCCGCACCGGCACGCTGGCGGCGGCGCGGGGCGGCTACACCACTGTCTGCGCTATGCCCAACCTGAACCCGGTGCCGGACAGTGCGGCGCACCTGCAATCGCAGCTCGACCTCATCCGCGCAGGCGCCGCCGTCCGCGTCCTGCCCTACGGTGCGATCACCGTGGGACAGCAGGGTGCGGAGCTGGCCGCACTGGAGGAGTTGGCGCCGTATGTGGTCGCCTTCTCCGACGACGGACGAGGGGTGCAGGACGACGACATGATGCGCCGCGCCATGCGGAAGGCCAAGGAGCTGGGCAAGCTCATCGTGGCCCACTGCGAGGACAACTCGCTGCTGCGGGGCGGCTACATCCACGACGGGGCGTATGCCCGCGCCCACGGTCACCGGGGCATCTGCTCGGAGAGCGAGTGGCGGCAGATCCAGCGGGATCTGGCGCTGGTGCGGGAGACAGGCTGCGGCTACCACGTCTGCCACATCTCCACCAAGGAGAGCGTGGATCTGATCCGGCGCGCCAAGGCGGAGGGGCTGGACGTGACCTGCGAGACCGCCCCCCACTATCTGCTGCTGGACGACGCCATGCTGGAGGAGGACGGCCGCTTTAAGATGAACCCCCCGCTGCGGGACAAGTCCGACCGGGAGGCGCTGCTGGCGGGGCTGGCGGACGGCACCATCGACATGATCGCCACCGACCACGCGCCCCACAGTGTGGAGGAAAAAGGCCGCGGTCTTGAGAAAAGCGCCATGGGCATCGTGGGCCTTGAGACGGCCTTTCCCCTGCTGTACACCTACCTTGTCAAGCCCGGCGTTCTCTCCCTCGACAAGCTGGTGGCGCTGCTGCACACCAATCCCTGCCGCCGCTTCGGTATCCCCACCGGCGGAACGGACTGCACAGCCCGCGACTTTACGGTATTCGATCTGCACGCGGCATACACCATCGACCCGGAGGAATTCCAGTCCATGGGACGTGCCACGCCCTTTGCCGGCTGGACGGTACAGGGCCGCTGCCTGCTGACCGTGGCGGGCGGCAAGGTCGCCTGGCGCGACGAAACACTCTGCACAGGAGGATCCCACACATGAAGCAGGTATCACTGCACATTTTAGAAAATACGGCGCTGGCACAGGGCATCTACCGCCTGCGGCTGGGCGGCGACGTCTCCGCTGTCACCGCCCCCGGCCAGTTCGTCAACATCAAGCTGGACGGCTTCTTTCTCCGCCGCCCCATCTCCGTGTGCGACTGGCAGGACGGAGAGCTGACGCTGATCTATAAGGTACTGGGCCGGGGTACGGCACAGATGGCCACGCTGCCCGTCGGCACGGCGCTGGATGTGCTCACCGGCCTTGGCAACGGCTACGACCTGTCCCCCGCCGGGGAAGCCCCCCTGCTGGTGGGCGGCGGCGTGGGCATCCCGCCCCTGTACGGCCTTGCCAAGCGCCTGACGGCGCGGGGCAAGCGCGTCACGGCGGTGCTGGGCTTCAACTGCGCCGCCGAGCAGTTCCTCGTGGAGGATTTTCGGGCGCTGGGTGTAAAGGTGATCGTCCTGACAGCCGACGGCAGCGCCGGTGTGCGCGGCCTCGTCACCGACGGCATGGCGCTGGCGCAGGGTTACAGCTACCTGTACACCTGCGGGCCGGAGGCCATGCTCCGGGCGGTGTATGACCGCTGCGTCACCTCCGGGCAGTTCAGCTTTGAGGAACGCATGGGCTGCGGCTTCGGCGCGTGCATGGGCTGCTCCTGCCAGACGAAATACGGCAACAAGCGCATCTGCACCGACGGCCCCGTGCTGGTAAAGGAGGAGATCATATGGTAACGGCATCGGTGAACCTCTGCGGCATCACGCTGGACAACCCCATCATCCCCGCCAGCGGCACCTTCGGCTTCGGGCAGGAATTTGCCAAGCTCTACGACATCAATATACTGGGTACGTTCTCCTTCAAGGGAACGACCCGCGAGCCCCGGTTCGGGAACCCCACGCCCCGCATTGCGGAGTATGCCGGCGGCCTGCTGAACGCGGTGGGTCTGCAAAATCCCGGCATCGACGCGGTGATCGCCCACGAGCTGCCTCAGCTCCGGGAGATCTTCCACAAGCCGGTGATGGCCAATGTCAGCGGCTTCTCCATCGACGAGTACACGGAGGTCTGCCGCCGGCTGGACGAGGAGGCGCAGGTGGGCTGGATCGAGGTCAATATCTCCTGCCCCAACGTCCATGGCGGCGGCGCCGCCTTCGGCGCGGCGCCGGAGACCGCCGCCGCGGTGACGCGGGCGGTGCGGGCTGTGACGAAAAAGCCCATTATCATGAAGCTCTCCCCCGCTGCGGCGGATATTGCCGCCGTGGCCAAGGCCTGTGAGGAGGCCGGTGCCGACGGCGTCAGCCTGATCAACACCCTGCCGGGTATGCGCATCGACCTGAAGCGCCGCCGTCCCCTGCTGGCCAACGGCACCGGCGGTATGTCCGGGCCGGGGATCTTCCCGCTGGCCGTCCGGATGGTGTATCAGGTCTACGAGGCGGTACGCATCCCCATCGTGGGCATGGGCGGCGTCTCCTGCGCGGAGGACGTGGTGGAGCTGATGCTGGCGGGCGCCACGGCGGTAGGCGTGGGCGCTGCCAATCTGGTGGACCCCTACGCCTGCAAGAGCATCATCGAAGCGCTGCCATCCACCTTGGCGGCTTACGGCATACAGGACATCAAAGATATCATAGGAGGTGCCCACCATGGGTAAGGACGTTATCATCGCATTGGATTTCGACAGCAAGGAAAAGACACTGGCTTTTCTGGATCGCTTTACCGGCGAAAAGCCCTTTGTCAAGATCGGCATGGAGCTTTTCTACGCCGAGGGGCCGCAGGCAGTGCGGGATATCCGCGCTCGCGGTCATAAGATCTTCCTCGACTTGAAGCTCCACGACATTCCCAACACCGTGAAAAAAGCCATGGCCGCCCTGTCCGCGCTGGATGTGGACATCGTGAACCTCCACGCCGCGGGGACGCAGGCCATGATGACCGCCGCGCTGGAGGGTCTGACCCGTCCCGATGGTACCCGCCCGCTGCTCATCGCCGTGACGCAGCTGACCTCCACGGAGCAGGCGCGCATGGAGCAGGAGCTGCTGATCCACGAGCCCATGGAGCAGGTGGTGCTGCACTACGCGGAGAACGCGGCCAAGGCCGGTCTGGACGGCGTGGTCTGCTCCCCCCGCGAGGCCGGGATCATCCATGAGCGCTGCGGCGCGGACTTTTTGACCGTGACGCCCGGCGTGCGCTTTGCCGACGCCGCCGGTGACGACCAGAAGCGCGTCACCACCCCCGCCGAGGCCAAGGCCATCGGCGCGGACTACATCGTGGTGGGCCGTCCCATCACCCAGGCGAATGATCCGGTGGCCGCCTATACGCGCTGCAAAGCGGAATTTGTGGACTGAGCTGTAGGAAAGGAGACACGATCACTATGGAAATGAACCGTCAAGTCGCCAGAGGGCTGCTGTCGATCAGCGCCGTGTTCCTGCGTCCGCAGGAGCCCTTCACATGGGCCAGCGGCATCAAGAGCCCCATCTACTGTGACAACCGTCTGATCCTCACCGCGCCCGAGGTGCGGACGCTGGTGGAGAACGCCATTGCCGACACCGTCAAGCGGGAGTTCCCCGAGGCGGAGGTGCTGATGGGTACCGCCACGGCGGGCATCGCCCACGCCGCCATCGCCGCCCACCTGCTGGGGATGCCCATGGGCTATGTCCGCTCCGGCAGCAAGGATCATGGCCGCAAGAACCAGATTGAGGGCCGCTTGGAGAAGGGCCAGAAGGTGGTGGTCATCGAGGATCTCATCTCCACCGCCGGCAGCGCGCTGGACGCCGTGGAGGCGCTGCGCGCCGCAGGCGCCGAGGTGCTGGGCATCGTAAGCATCTTCACCTACGGCATGAAGAAGGGTCTCGAGCGTCTGGCCGATGCCGGCATCCGGAACGTGAGTCTGACCGATCTGGATACCATCGCCCGCGAGGGCGCCGACGCCGGCTATATTGCGGAGACGGACGTTGCACGGCTGCTGGCCTTCCGTGACGACCCGTCCGATGAAACATGGATCACTAAAGGAGGTACCAACTGATATGGAACATCTTATTGACATTATGCAGCTCTCCACCCAGGAGATCGATGAGCTGGTGAACACCGCCACCGACATCATCGAAAACCCCGCCAAGTACGCCCACAAGTGCGACGGGCGCATTCTGGCCACCCTGTTCTTCGAGCCCTCTACCCGCACGCGCCTGAGCTTCGAGAGCGCCATGCTGTCTCTGGGCGGCAAGGTGCTGGGCTTCTCCTCCGCCAGCAGCTCCTCCGCCGCCAAGGGCGAGAGCGTGTCGGATACCATCCGTACCGTCAGCTGCTACAGCGACATCATCGCCATGCGCCACCCCAAGGAGGGCGCGCCGCTGGTGGCGGCCAAGCACTCCATGGTGCCTATCATCAATGCCGGCGACGGCGGTCACAACCACCCCACCCAGACGCTGACCGACCTTTTGACCATCCGTAAGGAGAAGGGCCGCTTCGACGGGCTGACCATCGGTCTGTGCGGCGACCTGAAGTTCGGCCGCACCGTCCACTCTCTGGTGGCCGCCATGAGCCGCTATGAGAACGTGCGCTTCGTGCTGATCTCCCCGGAGGAGCTGAAGCTCCCCCGCTACGTGAAGGAACAGTACATCAAGAAGAACAACATCCCCTACACCCAGTCCACCTCTCTGGAGGCGGTCATGCCGGAGCTGGACATCCTGTACATGACCCGCGTACAACGCGAGCGCTTCTTCAACGAGGAGGATTACCTGCGGCTGAAGGACAGCTACATCCTGACCCCGGAGAAGCTGCACAACGCCAAGGAGGATCTGTGCATCCTGCACCCGCTGCCCCGTGTCAACGAGATCTCCGTGGCGGTGGACGACGATCCCCGCGCCTGCTACTTCAAGCAGGTGCAGAACGGCAAGTACATCCGTATGGCACTGATCCTCAAGCTGCTGCATATCAACTGAGAAAGGACGTGTACCGATATGATTATTGACTCTATCCAGAACGGTATCGTGATCGACCATATCACCTCCGGCAAGTCCATGGAGCTGTATAATATTCTGGGTCTGGCCGACCTGAACTGCACCGTTGCCATCCTGAAGAACGTGACCAGCAACAAGCTGGGCCGCAAGGACATCATCAAGATCGACCGTGAGATGGATCTGGACTGGGATCTCATCGGCTTTGTGGATCCCTCCATCACCGTGAATATCATCCGCAACGGCCAACTGGCGGAAAAGCGCACCCTGAAGCTGCCTGAGCGTATCCGGGGCGTGCTCACCTGCCACAACCCCCGCTGCATCACCTCCGTGGAGCAGGAGCTGCCCCAGGAGTTCGTGCTGACCGACCGGGAAAAGCACACCTACCGCTGCATCTACTGTGAGACGGAGGCCAAGTAAATCCCCGCGTCACCGGTTTCTATTCAAAAAAGAACGACAGTGCTAAAGCACTGTCGTTCTTTTTTCATCGTAAGCCCCGCTACCGGGTGAAAAAGCGGAAGGTCGTCCACTGGCGCAGCGTCTCGCCCGATCGCAGGATGGGGCTGGGGAACGCCGGGCAGTTCACCGCGTTGGGGAAATGCTGGGTCTCCAGACACACGCCCTGCGCCGGGCCGTAGACCGCGCCGTCTTTTCCGACGCGCTCCGTCAGCCAGCCCGCGGTATAGAGCTGCATCCCCTCCATGGAGGTGGTCATCGCCAGAGCGATGCCGGTGGCCGGACACCACAACTCCGATGCCGGCTGTTCCCCGCCGGAGAGTGCATAGTTGTGGTCGTATCCCCGACCGCCGTTAAAGGCCCCGTCGTGGAGGCGGCTCTCCAGCGCGGTGGGTGTGCGGAGATCCAGCAGCGTCCCTTCCACGCTTGCCAGCATCCCGGTGGGGACGTTGCCGCTGTCGGTGGGGGTATAGCGGTCGGCCCGCACTGTCAGCACATGGCCGCCCACCTCGCCGCTGTCGTGGCCGCCCAGATTGAAATAGGCGTGGTTCGTCAGGTTGACCACGGTGTCCTTTTCCGCCGCCGCCCGGTACTCTATGGTGAGCGTACCGTCTGCCAAGCGGTAGGTGACCTCCACGCGGACGGCACCGGGAAAGCCCTCCTCCCCGTCGGGGGAGGTGTAGGTGAACGTGACCGCGTCCTCGGCGCAGGTGAAGTCCCACAGCTTCTTGTGGAAGCCCTCGACGCCGCCGTGGAGACAGTTTTCGCCCTCGTTGGCCGTCACATGGTACGTTGTACCGTCGATGGTGAACTGCGCCCCGCCGATGCGGTTGGCGCAGCGGCCAATGGTGCCGCCCAGACAGGCGTCCAGCGTCCGGTAGCTCTCCACATCGTCATAGCCCAAGCAGATATCCGTCATGCGGCCCTCTCTGTCCGGCACGCGGAGGGCGCGGATGGCCGCGCCGTAGGGCAGCAGCTCTACGGCACACCTACCGTCGGAAAGCTCGATGAGGGGGATCTCCCTGCCGTCCAGCACGCCAAAGGGTATCAGTCGGCACATACCTCAGCCCTCATAGCCGTTGGGGTGGCCGCTGTGCCACGCCCACGCGTCGGAGATGATCTCCTCCAGCCCGCGGACAGGCTGCCAGCCCAGCACCTCCACCGCCTTCTTGTGGGAGGCAATCAGCACGGAGGGGTCGCCGGCACGGCGGGGCTCCACCTTAGCCGGGATCTCCCGGCCGGTGACGCGGCGGGCGGTGTCGATGATCTCCCGGACGGAGTAGCCGTTGCCGCTGCCCAGATTGAACACATCGCTCTTGCCGCCCCGATCCAGATACTCCAGCGCCAGCAGGTGTGCCTCCGCCAGATCCTTCACATGGATGTAGTCCCGCACGCAGGTGCCGTCCGGCGTGGGATAGTCCTCACCGAAGATGCCGATATGGCCGCGCTGTCCCAGCGCCGTCTTCATCACCAGCGGGATGAGGTGGGACTCGGGGTTATGATCCTCGCCGATGCCCGCCTCGGTGTCGGAGCCGGCGGCGTTGAAGTAGCGCAGCGCCGCGTACCGGATGCCGTAGGCGCCGTCGCACCACTTGAGCATATTCTCAATGGCCAGCTTGGTGGCGCCGTAGGGGTTGGTAGGCTCGGTGCGGTCGCACTCCTCGATGGGCTGCTTCTCCGGCTCGCCGTAGGTGGCCGCCGTGGAGGAGAACACGATCTTGTCCACGCCGTGGGCCTTCATGGCGTTCAGCAGGGACACCGCGCCCTCCACGTTGTTGCCGTAGTATTTCAGGGGGTCGGTCACGCTCTCGCCCACCAGCGAGAAGGCGGCGAAGTTGATGACGCCGTCGATCTTGTTCTCCGTGAACAGGCGGTCGAGGAACGCAGCGTCCCGCAGATCGCCTACATAGAGCTTACGAGCGCCCTTGACGGCCTGCCAGTGGCCGGTGCGCAGGTTGTCCGCCACCACCACCTCATAGCCGCGTTTGACCAGCATGGCCACCATGTGGCTGCCGATATAGCCGGCGCCGCCGGCCACCAAAATGGTTTTCATATACACATCCTCCTCGTTTTTATACACTGTGGATAAATCTCAAAAACGCCTCCCGGCCCTCCGGCGTGCATTTGTAGACACCGGCGTGCTCCAGCACGGCGGCGAACACCGCACCCACCTCCCGCCGCAGGAGCTCCTCGGCGTTGTCCGCCGTGAAGGTATAGCGGGTCTTCAGCTCGTCCGCCCAATCCGCGTGCTTGCGCAGGATCTCGTCCTGCCGCAGATCATCGCCACACACCAGAGCCTGCGCCACACCGTGCAGCTCGTCCCTCAGCCGGGCGGGCAGCACCGCAAGACCCATGACCTCGATGAGGCCGATGTTCTCCTTCTTGATGTGGTGCAGCTCCTGATGGGGATGGTAGACGCCGAGGGGATACTCCTCCGTGGTGATGTTGTTGCGCAGCACCAGATCCAACTCAAACTGTCCCTCCCGCATACGGGCAATGGGGGTGATGGTGTTGTGCATCTCGCCGTCCGTCTCCGCGAAAATGAAGGCCGCCTCGTCCGTATAGCCCCGCCACGCGGCGAGGATGCGGTCCGCCAGCTCCACCAGACGTTGGTCGTCGGCGCAGCGCAGACGGATCACGGACATGGGCCACTTGACAATGCCCGCCTCCACATCCGGGAAGTCCCGGAAGGCCACCGTCTGCTCAATCGGCGCCCGCTCCATGGCGAAGGTGTAGCAGCCGCCCTGAAAGTGGTCGTGGCTCAGGATGGAGCCGCCCACGATGGGAAGATCGGCGTTGCTGCCCACGAAGTAGTGGGGGAACTGCTTGACGAAGTCCAGCAGCTTGCGGAAGGTGGCCTTCTCGATCTTCATGGGGGTGTGGCGGCCGTTAAAGACGATGCAATGCTCGTTGTAGTAGACATAGGGGCTGTACTGGAGGAACCAGTCCTCCCCGTTGATGGTGACGGGAATGACCCGGTGATTCTGCCGGGCGGGGTGGTTGAGCCGTCCCGCGTACCCCTCGTTCTCCTTGCAGAGCAGGCACTTGGGGTAGCCGCTCTGGGGCGCTGTCTTGGCCGCGGCAATGGCGCGGGGGTCCTTCTCCGGCTTAGAGAGATTGATGGTGATATCCATATCGCCGTAGGCGGTGGCGGCCTGCCACTTCACATCCCGTGCGATGCGGTAGCGCCGGATATAGTCGGTGTCCTGGCTGAACCGGTACAGCCAGTCCGTGGCCTCCTTTGGGGACGCCTGATACCGCCGGAAAAAGTCCTGTATGACCTGTGAGGGCCGGGGCGTCAAGCGCCCCATCAGCTCCGTGTCGAACAGGTCGCGGCTGGTCACGTCGTCGTGGATCAGTCCCCGCGCCGCCGCGTCGTCCAGCAGCACCCGCAGGATATCCTCCAGCGGCCGCTCCTGCGCCTCCTGCGGCTCCTCCCAGCTGTCCAGCTGCATGGCCTCCAGCAAGGCGTTTACCGCCCATGTGCGGTCGCTTTCCTCGATCAGGCCTGTGCGGACTGCGTAGCCCACCAGATCCTTGATGGCTTGGTCTCTCATGCTCCGTTCTCCTTATCCCAATCTGACGCCGCCGGCGGGACGGATCATCACCGTGTGGCAGCGGCCCCGCCCCAGCACCGCCTCCGTTTTTTCCTTGAAGCTGTCCAGCTGCTCCAGCGGCACAAAGGCCTGCGCCGTACCGCCGAAGCCGCCGCCGTGAACGCGCACGGCGCCCCGGTCAGCCAGCAGTGCCTCGCACAGGGCGATGGTCACCATCAGCTCCTGCGCGGCGGTGCTGCCAGTGGGGATGATGTTCTGCAAATACATGGCGGAGGAGCGCCCGGACTCCCGCACCAGTGCCAAAAACCGGTCAAAGTCGCCCTGCTCCAGCGCCTCTTTTTCCGCCTTGGCGCGGCGGTTCTCCGCATAGACGTGGAAGGCGCGGTTCACGGCGCGGTCGCCCGCCGCCGCTCTGACCTGGGGCAGCCGCGTCAGGAAGTCAGCCTCCGGCACCTCCCGCAGCACATCCTTGCCGAACACGCGGCACACCGCCCGCAGCTCGTCGGTGATGGCGCGGTACTCGTCGGTCAGTCCCTCGTGACCGGCGCCGGAGTCCAGAATACACAGGGCGTAGCCATAGGCGTGGAGATCCACGTCCAGCTTCTCCACCACCGGCCGGGCCGTATCCGCAAAGTCGATGGATACCACGCCGCCCACCGAGGCGGCCATCTGATCCATCAGGCCGCAGGGCTTTCCGAAGAACACGTTCTCCGCGTACTGGCCGATCTGGGCCAGCTCCACCGCCGTGCAACGCCCCTCCCAGAACAGCTCGTTGAGCATGGTGCCGATCAGCACCTCATAGGCGGCGGAGGAGCTGAGGCCGCTGCCCTTGGGAACAGTGGAGGTCATGTAGACATCCAGACCCTTACCCGCCAGATCGCAGCCCAGCTCGCTCATGCGGGCGGCCACGCCCCGGATCAGCGCCGCGGAGGTGTTGACCTCCTCCGCCTGCGGCGTCAGCTGGCAGAGTGCCACCTCCGTCATGGGGTAGCCCTGCGACAACACGCGGATAACGCCGCTGTCGTTGGGCGCCGCCGCCGCCAGAATGTCCAGATCCACGGCGGCCGCCAGCACACAGCCGTGCTGATGATCCGTGTGGTTGCCGCCGATCTCCGTGCGGCCGGGCGCGCTGAACAGCGCCTCCGCCGGACGGTCAAAGGTCTTGTAAAAGCCCTCCATTACCTGCTCGCAGCGGGCGCGTGCCTTTTCCGCGCCCTCCGTGCCGTAAAGGCGGAGCAGCGTTTTGGCAAACGCCTCCTGCTGCAAATAGTTTTCAAGCCCTGTATGCATCATCACTTATGTCTCCTTGTTTCTTCGGGTATTTCCTGCCCTTACGGGCTTTTTTCCTGTCCATGCTGCTCCTGCAAGGCGGCTCAGTCCTCCAGACTCTCCGCCGTGACCGCCTCATACCGCAGCCACACATAGCTGCCGTCTGTCAGCGTCACATCCCGGGATGGCTCGCCGCCCGCCGAAAGAGAGGCGGCCAGGTGCATGATATTCTCTGCCAAGCCGGTGGCATCGTTGCGAACGGTACCCTTCAGCGTTCCCTCCCGCAGTGCCTCCAGCGCCGGCGGCGTGGCGTCCACGCCCACGATAAAGGGCATGGTATCCTTGTCCAGACCGGCCTCCGTGCAGGCGTCGATGGCGCCCAGCGCCATATCGTCGTTGTTGGCAAAGACCACCTCGATGTCCGCGCCGTATTCCCGCAGCCATTGGTGCATCCGAACGGCGGCCTGTCCGCGCTGCCAGTTGGCGGCGTCGCTGGCCAGCTTCTCCGTGGCGACCCCCGCCCCCGTCAGGGTGGAGATGCAGTATTCCGTCCGCAGTAGGGCGTCCTGATGTCCCGGCTCGCCCTCCAGCATCACATACTGGATCACGCCGTCGCCGTTCCGATCCAGCGCCTCCTCATGGCTTCGCCATGCGTCCAGCACCAGCTCGCCCTGCAATATACCTGCGTCGCCTGCGGGAAGTCCCACATAATAGGCGTGCTTCCAGCGGCGCAGATCCTCCTCCACCGGCTCGCGGTTAAAGAAGATCACCGGTACGCCCGCCGCCTGCGCCTTGTCGATGATGACAGCCGCCGCCGTGCGGTCCACGATGTTGACGCAGATCACGTCGTATCCCCGCTCCAGAAAGCGATCCACCTGTTCGTTCTGGGTGGTCTGGCTCTCCTTGCCGTCGGTGATATACAGGTTGATCTTGACGTTCCGCGCCTGCTCCTCCTCCAGCGCCACCCGCTGCAATTCCCGGGCCACCGTGTCGATGAAGGTGTCCTCCTGCTGGTACAGTGCCACCCCGATCCGGAGGGTGGGGCTGCTCTCCCCGCCTGCACGGCAGGCGGACAGCGTCAGCAGCAGCGTCAGCGCGGCTATGATGCAGCCGATCCTTTTCATACTGTCTCCTCTCCACCCCGCGTTACGTCACGGGGAACAGCAGCTTCTGGTTATCGCTGTCGTACATGGTCTCCTGCCGGACGATGGAAAATGCCACCGGCGCGGTGGCTGTCCAGTCCTCGTGCCGCGCCAGCGCCGCCGCGGCCTCCACCGCCAGATACCCGGCGGAGAATACGTTCACCGCGGTGATGGCCGTCACACGCCCCTTTTCCAGCGCGGCGGCAATGCCCGATGTGGAGCCGCAGCCGTAGAGCAGCGGAAAGGTGTCCTCCCCCCGGGACAGCTCCGCCACATCCGCCAGCGCCGCCGCCTCAAAGGCGATGATCGCCCGGGGCCGCTCGATCCGCAGGATATCCGGCAGGGAGGTGGTGTCGGGGTCCCACCTGTACACGCGGGCCTGCCGCCCCTCCCGCTCCAGAACGGCCTTGGCTGCCTCCATCCGCTCTCGTATGCCGTTGTCACCGGGCAGGCTGTCCAGCAGCAGCACCGTACCTCCCTCGGGTACACCGTTGAGCGCCGCCGCGCCCAGCGCCGCGCCCAGCGCCTGATGGTCCATGGTGATGGAGGCTGCCGCCCCCCATGCGGTCATGTCCGTCTCCACCGTGACCAACGTGGTCTTTCCGGCGGCAGCGGATACCGCGTCGCCCAGCGCCTCCCGATCCGCCGGTATCAGCAGGACGGCAGGCGCCGCCCCCGCCACCTCGCGCTCCAGCAGCTGTGCCTGCTGGACGGCACTGTTATCCTCGGCGGGGATCAGAAAGCGCAGCTCCACATTCAGATCCTGCGCCGCCTGCTCCATGCCCTTGCGCATGGTGGACACGGCGCCGTCCCCATCCCGCAGGATGACGGACAGCTCCAGCAGCGGCGGCTGGTGGTGCCTTTCGCTGGGGGCGAAGGCCAGCAGCCAGAACAGTACGCTCAGCCCGATCAGGGGAAGCACCAGCTGCAACCATGCTTTTCGACTCACTGCTCCCCCTCCTTCCGATATTTCCGCGCATCGTCCTCCGTCAGCGCGGGCAGGCAGATCCGTACCAGCGTCCCGTTGTCCGGCTCACTGCGGATGGTCAGGCCGTATTCTCCGCCGAAGGTCAGCCGGATGCGCTGGTGTACGTTGCGGAAGCCGATGCCGGAGCCCTTGGCCTTGGCGGCGCTCCGCTCCCTGCCGGGTGTCAGAAGCTGCTCCACGACCTCCTCCGACATACCCGGCCCGTTGTCCTCCACCTCGATGATCACCTGCTCTCCCTCACGGAAGGCGCGGATGTGGATCTCGCCCTCGCCGTCGGCATACTCCATACCGTGGTAGATGGCGTTTTCCAGAATGGGCTGAACGATCAGCTTGATGGTGTACAGCTTCTCGACCCCCGGCTCCACGGTGATATCGGCGGAGAATTTATTTTTATAACGCATCTTCTGGATGGTCAGATAGTTGCGTGCGTGCTCGATCTCGTCCCCGATGGGGATGATGTTGCTGCCCTTGCTCAGTGAGATCCGGAAGAACCGCGCCAGCGCCGTCAGCATGACCACCGCCTCCTGCGTCCGGCCGTTCTCCGTCATCCACACCACGCTGTCCAGCGTGTTGTACAGGAAATGCGGGTTGATCTGGGATTGCAGCACGTCCAGCTCGCTGCGGCGTTTTTCCTCCTCCTGCTGGAGGATGTCCTCCATCAGGTGGCGCATGGTGGACACCATGGACTGCACTGAGCGGCTCAGATGCTCCACCTCGTAGGGGCCGTCCACGTTGAAGTCCACGGACTCCGCCCCCTTTTCCAGCTCCTTCACCGCATGATCCAGCTTTTTCATGGGCGCGGTGATCCACTCCGAGAGCCGCAGGTTCACGAACACCAGCAGAAAGATGGAGAAGGACACCACAAACAGGGCAAATAGCAGAAGCTGGCTGTAATTGTCCCGCAGCGTCTCCGTCGGCACCACGCCCACCAGCTTCCAGCCGGTGTAGCCCACGGTCTTCACCGTCACCTGCCGCTTCTGGGACTGAAACACCTCCGCATGGGTGCCGTCGGCATACCCGGCGGCCGTCAGATTGTTCTCCTCCTGCAAGCCCGCGTAGAGAAGCTGCTGGCGGGGGTGGTAAATGACCTCCCCGTTCCCGTCAATGAGGTAGAGGTAGCCCTGCCCATTGGAGAAGGACACGTCCTTGCAGATCTGCTCGATGCCGCTGAAGTTCATGTCCACCAGCAGCACACCGCTCTCCATATTCCCCCCGCGTGTCAGCTCCACATGGCGGCTGAGGGAGACCACCCAGTGATACCGCGAGTCCGGATCCTCAAACAGATTCTGTACATGGGGCGTGGAAAAATGCAGATTCTCAATGCGCTCCACGGCGGTGGTGAACCACCCCTCGCGGCTGGGCGTCACACTGTTTTTCAGCTCCGTCAGCGGAGTGGCGGAGATCAGTCCGCCGTTCTCGTCGAATACCGCCAGCGACACCAGCACGTCCCTGTCCTTGGCGTACAGCAGCTCCAGTGCGTCGTGCAGCTCCTGCGCCGTGCCGTCCTGGTCCAGATCCGCGTTCTTGATGACCCGGTAATACACCGTGTCCGATACCCGCATCATGTTGCGCAGGTAGCCGTCCAGACTCCAGTTCACCTGCGCCAGCACCCGCTGGCTGTTCTCCGCCGCCACCTCGTTGGCGGAGGAAGAGAAGCGCAGCAGCAGTGCTATGCCAAGAAACAGCATACCCACCACCGCCACGGCGGTGAAGGCGATAGACAGGATCATCTGGATGCCGGAGCGGTGGTACAGCGCCTTCCACCGCGCTTTCCAGCCGGACGCTATTTTCTCCACAGGCGGCTCCCCTCTCTGTCTGTTATTTTCCCTCACTGCGGTACTTGGTGGGCGTCGCACCGAAGTGCCGCTTGAACACATAGCTGAAGTAGTTGGGATCGTCGTACCCGCACCGCTGGGCGATGAGGTACGTCTTGTCCTCCGTGCTGCGGATAGCCTCGGCCGCCGCCTCCATCCGCACCTTGGTGACGTAGGCGGTAAAGCTGGTGCCTGTCTCCCTCTTGAACAGCGTGGAAAAATAGGTGGAGCTGAGATGCAGATAGGCGCACAGCTTTTCCACCGACAGGTCGCTCTCGGCGTAGTGCTGGCGGATATACTCCTTGGCCGTCTCCACCGTGTGGCCCGCCGTATCCGTCTGGCGGCGGCGGATCAGCGTGTGGAGGCGCAGGCAGCGCTCGGCGCACCAGTCCTCCAGCTCTGCCAGCGTGGGAAGCGCAGGCTCCTGCATGGGGAGGGAAAAATCGGTACCGAAAACCTCCTCCACCCCTACGCCGGAGCGGCGGGTCATCTTCAGAAGGTGGGTCACCAGCTCCATGAGGAACAGGTGGTACTGTCCGGCGGCGGGGTTGGCCTGCCGGATCTTTCCCGCCAGCGCGGCAGCCGCCTGCCGGATCTCCTCCTCGTTCCCCAGCTTGATCGCCGCGGTCAACGCCCGCTCGTCCGCCTCCTCGAAGGAGAGGACGGGGCCGCCGTCCGGCTCCAGGTCGCCGATGTAGATGACCTGTCCCCGGCCCACCATGGAGCGGTATTCCAGCGCCGTCCGCGCCTCGGCGGAGGAGCGCGCCATACCGGACAGCTCCCGGCACGGTGCGCCCACGCCCACCGTCAGCGTCAGCCCCAGATAGGAGGCCGCCAGCGTACAGGCGCGGTCTAAGCTGCGGATCAGGTCATAGATGGTAAATGTCTCCGTCAGGCTGACGATCAGCGCCACCCAGTCGTTGTACAGGGAGAGCCTGCACCGATCCGCCGTCAGCGTCTCCTCCAGCAGGTTCTGCACCGACAGGGTGGACAGGGCGTCCCGGCTGTTGTCGCTGCCGATGTAGGCAAGGCCCACCGCCCACTCCTCGCCCCGCAGGTCGATGTCCAGACGCGCCGCCCGGTCACGCTCCGTTCCCGGCTCGATGCGTCCGTCCAGCAGGTTGGTGTAGAACAGCTCCCGCAGGATGGGCAGGTTCTCCGTGTACCGGCTGTGGAGAAGCTCTATGTTCCGCCGCTCCGCACGCTCCCGGTCCAGCTCCTCCTTCAGCCGCCGCAGCACGGCGGACAGCTCATCGGCGTTGATGGGCTTGAGGATATACTCCACCACGTTCATCTGGATAGCCTGCTTGGCATATTCAAAGGCGTCGAAGCCGGAGAACACCACGAACCGGGAGGCGGGCAGCCGGTCTGTCAGGATCCGGCACAGCTCCAGCCCGTCCATAAACGGCATCTTGATATCCGTCAGGATCACATCCGGCCGCAAGGTCTCCGCCAGTTCCAGCGCGTCCTGTCCGTTGGCGGCCTCGCCCACCAGCGAGAAACCCAGTCCCAGCCAGTCCATTTTGCGGCTGATACCCTCGCGGATATCCTCCTCATCGTCCACCAGCAGCACACGGTACAGCTCCACGGCTCTGACCCCCTCTCCGTTTCCATGCGGCATCATCACGCTTTTACGTTCAGTATACCATATATTTTCCCAAAAGCAAAGATGGCGCGCTTCTGGGCTATCCAAAGTTTTGTGTGGGATTTTTATTTTTAAGCCCTATTTCGACCGAGCGACTTCTCCCAACTTTTCTGTGGGATTTCTGTTTTAAGCCCCGATTTCGGGTGAGCGACTTCTTCCAACTTTTGTGTGGGATTTCCTCCAAGTAAACAAAAAGCACGAAAAAATCTGGCATCCTGTTCGGACGCCAGATTCTTTTTTAGTTGTCTTCTTTCTTTTCTTCGGCATCGAGGGCTTTTGTCAGAAGCCGCTCAACAGCCATAGTCATTGTTTGTCCCTTATCCTCCGCATACGCCTGAAGCCGCTCATAGACGCTTCTCTCGATGCGGTAGCAGATGGGGACGCTATCCTTTTTCTGTCTTGGCATTCGGACTCACCTCTCATCCAATTCCAAAGAATCTATCGAAGAATGCAACCAGCTTCTCCGTGACAACCCGTTTCTTCTCTGCGCGATTCCCTCCGCCAAAGCGTGACATAGGCGGCAAAAGACCGTCAATCTCCGTGCCAGTCGTCTTAATGGCACCGTCGCGGAAGGCGTTTGCCATGAACTGCCTCGTTTCCGCATCCTTCAGGCGTTCCTCCGCTATCAGTGCCGCAAGCTGCGTTTCCTTTTCGACGGCGACAAAATCGTGCCACGCATTGACCACATCATCCACGTCATTGATACCGGCGAGGAACCCTTGGATAAGGGCCTTCTTGCTGCGGAGCTCAGAACTGGACTCCACGGCCTTCTGAATGGCGATGGCGATTTCCTTATTCTTGCCATGGCTGTCACGGTATTTTTGCATGAGCATAAGGATATAGTCGATGTTGATTTCAATTTGCTTGATAAGCTCGATTTCAAACACCACATCGTCCGTGATGTCCTCTTTCTCATGCTCGGAGCGGCCACGCCATTCGTCATACAGGTCTTGATAGCGGCCCATATAGTCCTGCATATCGCGTTCGGAGAGTATCTCCATGCCCTTGAAATCATCGAAGGCGACCAGCAGATTCCGCATCCGCAGGATGGCTCCAAACAACCGGATAAATGCCTTTTGGCGTGCCTCACCAACGATACGCACATCGGTAAGGGGGAAGTCCTGCTGCAAGGAGGCAATCAAGTCCACATATCCCTCGTTGTACTTACCCTTTTCATCCGTGTAGCCATTGTAATAGTCGGAAAATGGCCGCAGCGTCACGACCCCATTGGTCGTAGCATCACTGAAACGCGCTATGGCGGCGTCTGTACGCTTTTGCAGATTGCGGAAGCATACAATATTGCCAAAGGTCTTTATGGAGTTAAGAATGCGGTTTGTGCGCGAAAACGCCTGCAAAAGCCCGTGCATCTTCAGGTTCTTATCCACCCACAGCGTATTGAGCGTGGTGGCGTCAAAGCCCGTCAGGAACATATTGACCACAATAAGCAGGTCGAGCTCCTTGTTCTTCATCCGCAGAGATACATCCTTATAGTAGCTCTGGAAATTATCGCTATCGGTGCTGTAATTGGTGTGGAACATCAGATTATAGTCGCGGATAGCCATATCGAGGAAATCGCGTGAGCTCTGGTCCAGTGCGGAGGTGTCTTCGGGGTTTTCCTCGTCCAAGATGCCATCCGCCTCTACCTCATTCGCCCCATAGCTGTAAATCAGCGCGACACGCAGCTTTTTGCTGGGGTCGGCATCCATCTGCCGCTTGAACTCTTCATAATAGAGCTTGGCTGCTGTGATGGAGGATACGGCAAAGATGGAGTTGAAGCCGCTGACGCGCTGCTGGCGTTTGATTTCCTCCACATCGTTCTGCCGCTTGGCGGAGGCCACCTCGCCGATATTTTGCAGCACATTGAATGTGTAGGTCTTTTCGTTGCGGTAGGTTTTCTGATTGAATCTTTCCAGTATGTACGTTGTAACATCAGTAATGCGCTCAGGCGTGAGGTAGGTTTCCTCGCGCTTGATGTCCCACACCGGCTTGTCGTCAATGTCCGGCTCCTCCTTCATCGTCTGCACATAGTCCACGCGGAACGGCAGCACATTCCTGTCGTTGATAGCGTCCACGATGGTATAGGCGTGAAGCTGGTCGCCAAAGGCCTGCTCGGTGGTTCGCAGGGTCGGGGTCTTGCCGCTGCCGGCGTTGTCCGTAAAGATAGGCGTGCCCGTAAAGCCGAACAGATGGTATTTCTTGAAATAGTGGGTAATGGCAAGGTGCATTTCACCGAACTGGCTGCGGTGGCACTCGTCAAAGATGATGACCACCTGCTTATCTGCCAGCGGATGACCGGCGTTTTTCTTGATGAACTTTGCCAGCTTCTGAATGGTGGTAATGATGATTTTGGCGTTGGGGTCCTCAAGCTGCCGCGTCAGAATAGCGGTGGAGGTGTTGCCGTTGGCCGCGCCCTTTTCAAAGCGGTCGTACTCCTTCATGGTCTGATAGTCCAAGTCCTTGCGGTCCACCACGAACAGCACCTTGCTGATATGCGGCAGGTCTGCCACGAGCTGGGCTGTTTTGAAGCTGGTCAGCGTTTTGCCGGAGCCGGTGGTGTGGAAAATGTACCCGCCGCCCTGCACCGTGCCGTACCACTTATAGTTGGTGGCGATTTCAATGCGGTTGAGGATGCGCTCCGTGGCGACAATTTGATAGGGGCGCATCACCAGCAGCAAATCCTCCGAGGTAAAAACGCAATACCTCGTCAGGATATTCAGTATCGTGGCCTTGGCAAAGAAGGTCTTGGTGAAGTCCATCAGGTCGGGGATGATGTGGTTTTTGGCATCCGCCCAGAACGATGTAAACTCAAAGCTGTTGCTGGTCTTGCCGCGCTTCCGTACCGCAGCGGCGTTGAAATCCTTAATATGCCCCAAGCGGGTGGTGTTGGAATAATATTTCGTATTCGTTCCGTTGGAGATAACGAATATCTGCACATAGTCAAAAAGCCCGCTGCCTGCCCAAAAGCTGTCGCGCTTATAGCGGTTGATTTGGTTGAACGCCTCGCGGATAGCCACGCCCCGCCGCTTCAGCTCCACATGGACGAGGGGCAGCCCGTTGACGAGGATGGTCACATCGTAGCGGTTGTCGTGCGCCGCGCCCTCCGCCTGAGAGACGGTATATTGGTTGATGACCTGCAGCGTGTTGTTGTGGATGCATTTCTTATCCAGCAGCCGGATGTTCTTCGACTCGCCGGAATCCCGTTTGAACGCCTGCGCCGTGTCGCCATCCTGTATCCGGCGGGTCTTTTCCTTGATGCCCTCGTTGGCGTTGGCGATGCTCTGCTGGAAGAACCGCTCCCACTCGCCATCGGTAAACTGGTAATTGTTCAGCTTTTCCAACTGTGTGCGGAGGTTGGCGACGAGGTCCGCCTCAGTATGGATGGGCAGATAGGTATAGCCCACCTCGCACAGCAGGCGGATAAACTCCTTTTCCAGTTGCGCCTCGCTCTGATAACTGTCCGAACGCCGCGTTCCCGGCGTATATTCCGCCACCACGGTGCTCTCGGTGGTAGACGCGATGATGTTATATTGGCTCATAATGGTTGTCTCCTTTTTTGCGCTTGAGCTTCTAAATAGCAAGCTGTCCGCACCAATAAAAGTATTTCACATATTGGCATTTCTTGTGGGCAAATCACTACCCACTTTTTTGCAAAGCTCTCTGCAAAATCGCCCGCCTGCACAAGCCCAAAGGCATAGTTTTCTCCCGTTGAATATGCATCATCTAAGTACGTGAATATTTTTTCCAACTGATAAGATGTTCCTTGTGGCATCGTCTTGGGAAGTTCTCTCAGCGCGTTATAGGCCGGGATATTAAACAGTTCCTCAAGGTTTTCTATACCATCACAAATCTGTGGAATGGCATCAATAATCGCATTTCTGTACTCTGAAACAGATGCCAGATTCTCTTGAATTGTCAGGGGACAAGTCAAATCGACAATCATATCGTCAATCTCCCCAGTAGATTGATAGCGCAAAGCCAATACTTCTTTTATGGATGTCAACACCTCAACTGGGCTCACGTTTCTCTTGATATGTTGCTCTCTCCACTCTGCTTCAGCTTTTCGAATAGACTCTTCTGCCCAACTGATTGCCAATGACAATTTCTCATAGCGACTTGAAATGTAGTCTTTTAACACTTGCAACGGAAACTGTATATTTATGATTTCATCGGAAGCCGTTGTATAAACTCTAATTCCCACCATGTTTGGCGTTCCCATAAAGCGATTAAGTGTCCTGTTTACGATTACCCACGGTGAATACTGTTTCTCATTTTTTCGCAGAAATGTGGGGTGGCTTGTATCTGTGGGGTGAGCAAAGGCAAGTGTGCGAACATACTCGAAAAAGCGGTCATCTGAAGGAACTGGTTTGTCGGGGTTATATACAGCGCTGTTAAGATAGGTGTCTTTGAAAAAGTACAGTTCGCCACTGTTTCTTTCAAATTTCGGCAAAACACCTACAAGGACATCCAAAACGGCATCACGTAGCATAGCTGCAAACATGAGAAAGATAATAAAGTCTTCTTCTGTGCGAGGAAAATTCGAATGCTTATTCAGATATGCGACGCAGGTGTCAATACGGTCCATTGCAGCACACAGCAAGTTGAAATTCCCGCGCAGCTCACCTTCTTGAAAGATAGGTGAAGAATTTATTACTTTACGGAAGCGTTTATTTAGCTCAGGATGCAGAAATTCTGTCATGTAGATATCCTTTCCTTAAACGTTAGCAGCTTGTCCCGATAGTATTCGTATTGTTTTTGCCGCGCTTCGATTTCGGCTGGCAAGCCAATGTTTAGGTCAGAGCAGATGACATCAAAGTTATCGAGGACACGGACAATGCGTTCCTGTACTGCAAGAGAAGGAAGTAATATTTCTGTGTTGAGAATTAGCGTTGAATTCAAGTCGCCCCTTGCCCCTTGCTTCTTGGCCAAAAGTTCTTGATATTTGTGACAAAGACAATGAAAGACATACTTATAATGCGCTTTCTGGGGGTTGATTTCCAAATTCAGGCAATGCTGATTCGTAGTCGCTTGTATTTTATTGATTGCACAACGCCCAGCCGAAGCACCTGAAATTGCAACTATTACGCAGTTTTCAGGTATCCACTTAGCTGATGTCTTTTCGACGGCTTTTTCAGTAATATAACTATCTACTCCGTAAATCTCATTAAAACGAACATCTTGTGTTCTTATCCACGGAATATTACCATTTTCATAGTATTCGCCAACCCCTTTGGTTGGAGTTCCCCCAGAGCAGCTATGCGTTACTACTTCTCGGAGTGGTACAACTTTTATCGTATCGACGGAAGTCAGTAGCTTATCCCGATAAAACCGATATTGCTTTTTACGGGCGGTAAGCTCGGCGGTAAGCTCGGCGGTAAGCTCGGCGGTAAGCTCGGCGAAATTGTCCAGTATGCGGACAATTTCACGCTGGACTTCAATAGGTGGGAGAGGAATTCTGTACTGCATGACAGCGGTTTTGTCTCCACGAGGCATTTTCGAACCTTTAGCGTGCTGCATATCAAAGATAAAGAAATCCTCAGAAGATAAGACGTAGTATAAAAATTTCGGAGTTAGTTTTTGCCTGTCATTTATTTGAACTACAAGTACATCACCATTTGTACCGCCATCACAATTTGCAAGCCAAATTTTGCGAAGATATGGGCGAATATTTCCAATCAAAATATCTCCACATTGATATGCTATAACCGTCCCCGTTGTAGGCAGCGAAACTGCATCCGTCTTGCCCTGCTTATTTTGCAGCAAGTTTTCTACACCTACATAGGTCGAGCAATTTATGCAGGAACAATCAATGCGCTCTTTAGAATAATGTGTTTCAGCACAAAGAAGTACATATTCTACACCATTTGGACAAAGTTCCTTTATCAATTCACGCAGATTATTCGTCATAGTCATTCTCCTAAAGTAAGCATCTACATACGTCGCAATAAGATGTCTGAATATTCTATAGGCAAAATTTTATCGCGGTTTGACCAGTCTATAAAAGTAAGCATTGGCAAGGGGGTGAAACATTCCCGCAGCAGCTTGTATGGCATATACCAAATGATGAAATCAATATCACCTGTCATAAGTGGTTCTACAAAACGCACATCTTGAAACGGAATATGCGGTATTGCACTGACAAGATATGGCTTTTGGGCATCAAAAGGTTTCCATGCATCTACAGGGTTTGCGTGCTCAATGTATGACTCAGTTTCATCCACAACAAAAAAGCCCATCTTGTAATTGGGGTGTAGACTTCGGCACAGTGGTATACTTTCAATATGCGATAAAAAAACTCGTTGAGCTTGCTCGTGATAGAATTTATATCTATGAATAGCATCATAGTTACCATCTGGTTCACCATTTACAAAGATGTTGTCTGTGCTAATATTTAGAGACAATTCCTTTGCAAAAGACTGAACCTCATGTAGCATTGAACGTTCCTTCGCTTTAACAGGATTATATAATAGGTCCTTGCCACGTTTTGTCGTGATTACCGATTCGCTATCGTTGATTCGCATAACATCAAACATCAGCTTATGGTCACAGGAAAAATAATCTGGAGGTATGTTATCATGACCGTTATTGATGGTCCATTTGGGCCATTCCTTAATCACTGCGCGATAGAGTTGCCTTTCAAATGGACTTTTTGTAAGGAAGCAAGTTTTCTCGGCGGGGACACTTCTGGCTTCGGAAATGATAACATTTTCATTATCATAACGTCCCATGCATCAGCCCTCAATCTCCGCGATGATTTTCTGAATTTCGCACCGCAGAACATTTTCCCGCGCCACGATTTCCTCGATTTCAGCGTTCAGCTTGGCAATGTCGATGACCTCGCGGGTATCCTCTGCCTCCACATAGGTGCTGACGGAAAGGTTGTACTCCTGCTCTCTGATTTCCTCGTATGTGGCACGGTGGCAGACATGAGGAACATCCTCGCGGGCCATGAAATAATCCACGATATGCTCGATATTCTCTGCTGTCAGCTTATTGTTGTTTGTGACTTTGATGCACTCCTTGGACGCATCAACAAACAGCGTTGTGTTATCCGGCTTGCTCTTTTTCAGCACCATAATACAGGTAGCAATAGGGGTTCCGAAGAACAGGTTGCTGGGAAGCTGGATAATGCAGTCAACAAAGCTATTGTCGATAAGATATTTACGGATTTTTTGTTCCGCACCGCCCCGGTACATAATACCGGGGAAACAAACGATGGAGGCCGTTCCGTTGTTGGCAAGCCACGACAGAGAGTGCATCACAAAGGCAAGGTCTGCTTTGCTCTTGGGGGCCAGAACACCCGCAGGCGAGAAACGCGGGTCATCAATAAGCAGGGCATTTTCATCACCGGCCCACTTGATAGAGTAGGGCGGATTTGAAACAATGAGCTCAAAAGGTTCGTCATCCCAGTGCAGCGGATTGGTCAGCGTATCATCGCAGGCGATATCAAACTTGTCATAACCTACATCGTGCAGGAACATATTGATGCGGCACAGGTTATAGGTTGTAATGTTAATCTCCTGCCCATAGTAGCCGATACGGACACCCTCCGGCCCCAAAATCTTGGTGGCCTTCAGCAGCAATGAACCAGAGCCGCAGGCGGGGTCATATACCTTGTTCACCTGCTTCTTGCCCACTGTACCGAGCCGCACCAGCAGCTCAGATACCTCGCTGGGCGTGTAGAACTCGCCGCCGCTTTTGCCTGCGTTGGATGCGTACATGGTCATCAGGAACTCATACGCATCGCCAAAGGCGTCTATCTGGTTTTCCTTGAATTCGCCCAGCTTCATGTCACCAATGCCGTTGAGCAGCTTACAGAGCTTTTCGTTGCGCTTGGCAACAGTAGCTCCCAGCTTATTGCTGTTTACATCAAAGTCATCGAACAGGCCGGCGAAGCTGGCTTCGGAAATAGTCCCTTTTGCGGATTCTTCAATGTGGTTAAACACCTTTTCCAGCGTTTCGTTGAGGTTTTCATCCTGTGCAGCCCGCTGCCGGACATTACAGAATAGCTCGGAGGGCAGCATAAAAAAGCCCTTCGAGTTTATCATCTCGTCCCGAATCTCCTCCGCCACGCTGTCGGGCAGCTTGGCATAATCAAAATCTTTGTCACCGGCATCTATTTCCCCGGCATTTATGTAGGAAGCCAGATTTTCAGAGATGTAGCGATAAAACATGGTGCCAAGAACATAGCTCTTGAAGTCCCAGCCATCTACGCTGCCGCGCAGCTCATCCGCGATATTCCAAATCGCACGGTGCAGTTCATCGCGTTCCTGTTCTCTCTTTATGTCCGCCATGGTCGTTCTCCTTTTCACTGTACTCTTTACATCAATTATAACAAATTAACTTCTTTTGGCAACTATCCCGCTTGGTCAAATTACTGTTTCCAGTATACTCCCTTTTGTTGTAAAAAGCAATAATTATATTGCAGTTTCAATCTATATTTCAAAAATTTGTTCGAAAAAAAGCAAAATACCCTATTGCACAAATCAAACATTTGTGCTATTCTATGGACACGGTATACCAAAAGTAAATAGCGTAGTCTTCATCAATTA
>UMKJ01063122.1_pt1 | contig 41907 bp, 35 predicted proteins | sample 1966301 | NCBI WGS metagenome assembly UMKJ01 (sample SAMEA4836173, study PRJEB28245) | human gut metagenome | biome: gut microbiome; material: fecal sample | place: Denmark | collected 2008
AATTATAATGAAATAATTTTTACAAAAGAACAAAAAGAAGAAATTGTTAGATTATATGTAGAAGAAAAATTATCAACTACTAAAATAGGAAAGATTATGAATTGCAGTTACAATAAGATTTATCGTATATTAGATGAATTTGGAATCAAACGTGTCAATAATGGAGCAAGAAAATATCATATTAATGAAAAATATTTTGATTGTATTGATACTCCAAATAAAGCTTATATCGTTGGTTTAATGTGTGCAGATGGATGTAATTTTCCACCAAAAGGAACGGCTTTTATTTCATTACAAGAAAGCGATAGAGCATTGCTTGAAGATATCAATAAAGAATTGGAAAACGAAACACCTTTAAGAATCGTAGACCAATCAAATAGACACGAGAATAATTACTCTTATAACAATATGTGTACATTGAATATGTACAGTATACATATATGCAAATCATTAGAGAATTTAGGTATTGTAAGAAATAAAAGTTTAATACTTGAATTCCCTAATATTGACGAAAAATTATATCCACATCTATTACGTGGTTATTTTGATGGAGATGGCAGTCTTTATCAATATGTCAAAAATGAAAATAACAAAAGAATTACACTAACATTTACTTCAACTGAACAATTTTGTAAAAAGATAAAAGAAATTGTAGAAAAAGAACTTGGTATTTATTGTGGTATTTATGATGCATCATGTCATAATGGAATAACAAAAGTTGCTAGTTTATCTGGATCATCAGCTATTAAGCTTTTGGATTGGATGTATGCAGATGCAGATTTATATTTACAACGAAAATATGACAGATATATCGAATATACCGCAGCATAAATTATAATTTTATCTTTATTGAATTAACGAATCAATAAAGTAACACAATGATACGATTGGAACTTACACAGATTTAAGATTTACACATGTTGATAACCAAGATAAAATTTGGCTACCAATGAATGATATTACCAGTAAATTCTGGTATACATCAGAGGATTCAAAAAATATGCGTCTATTAGTTAGCACATTATCCGATCACCCGTCAGCATGGACTGTGACAAAATGTGAAAATGTTCAACCATTCGGGATACAAAAATTAACTATTTATAGTAATTTCTTTAACGAGCATACGGATTATGTCAATCTTGAAACGGGCGAAATGTATGCGAACTATTTCGATTCAGAAATCGCTCCAACAGATCCGTCTACCCCAACCACTCCCCCATCTTCTATTACAGCAAGAATTTCAGCATCCACTTCAACTATTAAAGTTGGTGGCTCTTATAAAAATCTTACAGTAAATCTATTTAATGATTCCAATGAAGATATTACAACTGAATATGCTGATGCAGCCTTTACATGGACTTGCTCTATTGATAATGAAGACTGGACAGATAAAGTAACATGGCGAGCTGGTACAGAGTACAACCAAAAGAAAGTAAAGTTTCCTAGTGATTCTTCTACTATTGGCAAAATATTGTCTGTTAAATGCACTATTGAAAAAGATGGTGTAATAATTGAATCTGAAACTCTTGCGTTGGAATTAGCAGATTAGCAGATTAGGAGGTGAAAATAACGGAAAAGATAACTACCAAAATTGATCTATTAAATAAAATTAAAGAGTATAAATCAGCTCCTGATGATGAAAACATTCAATATAAGAAGAAAATTGAAAAAGCTTTATTAACTCGTCCAGACTTATTATATGCCCTCAATGAAAAAAGTTTAGAAACGGAACTTTTTGATGATGATGGCAATGTAAACTGGGAGTGGAATAATGAAATAGGTGAATATGAGCCATTAGGCGAATGGGAACGGTACTTTGGTAGTAATTCAAACATTCGTCCTTTTTTATTTATTCCTGACACTCAGACAGAAGTAAAACACTATATATGTTATCAAGTAGCGTTTGACGAAATGCCTCGTTATCAAGATACATTAAAGTACACAAATATTACATTTACAATATTTGTTCACGGTAATGACAGGTATGATAAACTTACAGGTATTCCACGCCATGATTTAATCGCTTCTATTATAAGAGAACGATTCAACTGGTCTAATATATTTGGTATGCAGACTCATCTCATATCTTCTAAAGAATCCACAACAGATAATAACTATCTCGTTCGTACTCTTGTATTCCAAGTTGTTGATACTAATGGAATTCACAAAACAATTGATGGTAAGACTTCTATCACCAATTATGGAGTTAGGCGGTGATTAAATGGATGTATTAGAAACGCTAGACAATCTACAAAATGCCGCAGAACAAGATTCTGAGAAAAATAAATCTAATAATAAAAAATCAGAATATCATTTTGATAAATTAAGAATGTATTTTGGTGAAGATTATACCATAAATAATATTACAATTTCTGTACCAACAATCGGAGATATTCTTGAAGTTGGGGAAACTAGATTTTATCAATCTTTATCACCTTTTCTCAATAACCCAACATCAATTAGGGTTTTCTTATATGATACTTTTCACAAGGATTGGAACAAAACCAAAGACATTGAAGTATTTTATATAATGTATCAACTTGTACAAGATAAAGAACCACTAAATTTAATTTTTAAAGATTTTAATTTTGATGGATTTGTGTTGACTCCCGCAAAGAAAAATAAACAAGATACAGAATATGACCACTTGGCACTATTTAACGAAGATAAGAACATCCTTATTTATGATGATGAATATTTAGAGATTGCGGAATATATTCGTACAATGATGAATGTTCATCCGAAAACAGAAAAGGCAAAAGGTAAAACCACAAAGCATTGGATGTTACAAGAAGATAGAATGAAGGCACAACAGATCGAAGACAAGAAAGGATCTTCCACTCTCTTACCTCTTGTGTCTGCTTGCATAAATCATCCTGGCTTTAAATACAAGTTAGATGATTTAAAACAAGTTAATATATGTCAGTTCATGGACTCTGTACAAAGAATACAGAAATATGAACAGGGCGTTGCAGCTATGCATGGTATTTATGGCGGCATGGTTAGTGCAAAAGATATCCCAAATGACTTAATTAATTTTATGAGTGATTTATAATCGCTCATTTTTTATTGCATAAAAATAACAAATTTCAAAGGAGGAAAATTAATATGGCATTTAAATTAGGTGACGTAATCGTTGATAGACTTCAGTTTGGTTACGGTGCAAAAGCAAATGGTACACCTCTGTATGCTTTAACTCAGCTTACAGAAGCCAATATTGATATTACAGCAGATTCTACTGATATCAATGATAAGGATGGAAACCTTGTATATAGAAAATATACGGGTAAAAAAGGCGAGGTAACTGCAACTAATGCATTTCTTAATCTTGCAGTTGTCGAAGCTATCTCAGCCACAGATGCAGAGATTGCAACAGAAGACAAAGGTATTGTTATGCCGATGATTCAGCTTGTAAAGGCAGGTGAAACACTTGATATTACTGGTTATGTAGATGGTTCTGTTGTTGTAAACTCTCTATCCCCAAAAGGTTCTATGGGTAAAGAATTATATACAAAAGGTACTTCTGCTACTGCAACAGAATTTGCTATTGTACATACAGATGCATCTGGTGAACCTGACAATACACCTGCGAGCGATGTATTAACTCCACCAACAGCAGATGGAGAGACACAGTACATCGTTAAATACAAGAAGACAATTCATAGCGGTGCTAAGATTACCAACTCTGGTAAGAAATTCCCGAAAGCGCATGAGTTATTTTTCAAGGCATTAGTTGTTGATAAATGTGATACAGAAACTCTTAGAGCTGCAATCATTCACATTCCATCATTTATGCCAAGTCCAGAGTTTACTCTTGCACTTCAGGGCGGTGATTCTCAGACAATGGATTACAAAGGAGCTATGATGCTTAACGCATGTTCTACAGATTCTGAACTTTTCTCTATTTACTACATTGATGAAGAAGAGGAAGATATCTAAATAAGATTGCTTGGGCAGTTTAATCACTGCCCTTCTTATAAGGAGGATTAATGGCTAATAAAGATTTGAGAACCTGTATGTTATGCCGAAAAAAATACAGTTTTTGCCCAGTATGTAATCCAGAAGACAAAAGTAAACCAACATGGTACTTTTGTTGGTGTAGTGATAATTGTCACGAAATTGATAGAATTGCTTCTGCGTATGAAGATGGACGAATAACTGATATTGAAGCAAAAGAGAAACTGTCCAAACTTGATTTATCAAAAAAGGATAATTTTGGAGAGAGCTATCAGAAATCTATTGCTTCAATTATGAAGGCGCAGGTAAAGAAAACTATAAATAAGAAAGAAAAGAAAACAGATAATGAATCTGTTAAAAATGATATTGTTGCGGAAGTCGAGGAAAAGACTGATGGTAATGTTGAATAGTGATTTTGAAAAATATAAATAGGGAACATAATTACTATTCAACGGTTTTATGTTCCCTATTTTTTACGTTATATGAGGAATAGAAGGAATGACTATAGAAAGCAATTTAAAACCAAGGAGTTATAACGAAAAAGAAATTATCCGTATATATAACAGAGATCAGCAAACATTCTATATTGATTCTGGTATATATCCTATTGATTTATATCCAAGTTATAGTCCTAAAAATGATAGAAAAATTATTGTAATGATTTTTCTTAAAAATGATACTAAAGAAGTATATATGAAATGGAAAAATTATGAATAAATAGGTTACTCAAGACAATGAGCATAAAAGTAGATGTCATACCTGTGAGTGAACAATTACGTAATCAATAGTCAGGTCGCTACTACTCTCCTATGGAAAGGAAAATTTATGAACAAAATCAACTGGAAAGTTCGTTTTAACAAAGAGAATATTTTATTTATTGCACAGGTTATTATTTCTGTTGTAGTTCCAATTCTTACATATTTCGGATTACAGGCATCCGACTTAACAACTTGGTCAAAGGTGTGGGAAACGTTTGTACAGGCAGTAAGTAATCCATATGTCGTTGTAATGGCGTTAGTATCTTTATTTAATGCAATTACTGATCCTACGACTAGAGGTATTGGAGATTCTACTACTGCTCTTACTTATAAAAATCCAAAGGAATAATTTTGAAAGGAGGAGTTTGTTATGGCTGTATTATGTGCATGGGCTTCTGCAAACGAATATGGTAAAACAACCGGAGGTAAAGCCGGTGATCAGACTGGCAAAGAAGTCAAATGTGGAAATATTTATAATTTTGGTCAGACAAGAGTTTATAGATGTGCCGATAGAAAATACGCAGTTAAGATTGGTGCGGCTGCCAAAGCTATTGCATTAAATAACAATTTTGGTTATTGTCAGGAACACAGGACTACATCGTATAACGCATTAAAAAACGTTAATTGGATTGTAGCAAATGTAAAGACACCTGTGGAAATTGATTGTTCCGAATTAGCAGCATGTGCTGTAAATGTTGCATATGGAAAACCTGTCATTTCTTCTGCTGTATATTCTGGCAACATTGGTGGTGCTTTAGTAGGAAGTGGATTATTTAAAGAATTAAAAGCATCAAAATATCTTGGTAAATCAGAGTATATCGAATGTGGTGATATTATTGTTGCACCTGGCAAACATGTAATTGTTGCATATACAGATGGTTCTAAAACATCTCAGAATACAATTATCACAACTATCCAGAGTGTCACATCTGGAAATAAATTAGTAAAACGTGGTCAACGTGAAGCTATTAAATTCACAGGTGTAAAAATTGTTACCGATGGTTTAGTTGGTGGAGAAACAAATATGATGAAAGTAAGAGTATTGCAACACGCCATCAACTTAGATTATAAAGCAGGTCTTGTTGAAGATGGTAAACTTGGTTCTGCAACTAGGAAAGCACTTGGCTCTCATTATGTTAAAAAAGGAGAAACACAGAATATGGTTACTGCGCTTGAGATATTATTATATCTTAATGGTTTTGATCCAAATGGAGTTGAATATCCAGGTACATATGGAAATGGTCTTGTCACTGCTTCAAAGAAAAAATTCGGAGATGATGGATTAAAGGTTACTGCATCTGAATTCATTCAGTTATTATAAAGATTGGAGGAATTTGTATGTATGGAAGCAATAGAAAATTTAGCGCAAATTAATTATGTGTTGGTAATTTTAGGATTTTTTGCAATTTTGTTTGGGGCGAAAGAAATTATTGAAATTATATCGTATTTTAAAAATAGATTCCGCATTAAAACTGGTGCAGAAGAAGATAAAGAAACCATTGACAAAAGAATAGCCATATTGGAAAAACATGATAATTGGCAATACAAAGAAATTACTAAAATGTCCAAAGGTATAGAGAATATTGAATCTGAGTTATTAGATAATAACCTAGAAAGAAAGCGAAAATATATTTTAGATTTTTGTTCTTCCATCTCTAATGGTCAGAAACAGAATAAGGAAGCTTTTAATAATGTATTCAAAACATACAAGAATTATGAAAAGCTTTTAAGCGATCATAATATGGAGAATGGTCAAGCAGAAGAAAGTATGAAATTCATTTCTGAAAAATACCAAGAGTATTTAAGGAATGATAATTTTTAGTGTCAACAATTCTAGCATATCAAATAAATTATCAATTCAACTTATAAGTTTCTTTTATATTATATGCATAATAAAAATAGTTCTATACATACTAAATACATGAAGAACAAAGTTGGAGAATACAGATATAAACATAATATGTCTATTGCGGAATTAGCAGAACGAAGTGGTATGTCTACTACTGCTATTTCCAATTTGGAAAATGAATATACTTCTGATATTCTTTTGTCCAACGCAGTTTCTCTATCACATGTATTACAAGTGGATTTGTATGAACTATTTTGTATTAAGCGATAGGAGGAATTGCTTATGAGAACATATTTTAATTTGATATGTGAAGAAGTTGAAGCAACTGGTGGGAAAGTAATTCATATTGACAAGAATGCAGGTGATATGGAAGAAGTACACAAAATAGTTTGTGAACACATTGAAAAATATCCCAACGCCAAGTGGGAACTTTATCCTATGATTATTAATAATTAACCAAGTACATATGACAATTGAATATAAGAATTATGAAAGAGCGGTTTCTTTGGAAGCTGCTCTTTTGTTATGTAAAAAATGTGTATATGAAATTCTAATGTTTTGATATGTGTGTTTTTTGCATACGAAGATGAGAAGTCATTAGGCTCATCTTATAGAGTAGCGAATAGATGGAGTAATTAACCATTGAAGCAATTTCCTCAGTTGCGTTCGCTACTCTTCTATTATATTGAGGAATAAAATATTGGAGGAAATTTAAAATGAAAAACGAAATTCAGGAATTTGTAAATGAAAAATTAGGATTAAAAGTTAGATGTGTTCAAAATGAAGACGGAAGTATTTCTGTCAACATCGGGGACGCAGCTATGGGGTTAGGGATGATAAAAAGAGATTACAAAAAGGGAAAAGAATACATAAGACCTAATATGTCTGGTATAAATTCACATTTAAAATCTTTCGGAATTTCAGATTCCGAAAAAACTAAAGATGATTATTTGCATGAATCTTATATTTATCTATTGGCTATGAAAGCATCAAATCCTTTAGCTCAAAAATTCCAAATGTGGCTCGCAACAGAAGTTATCCCTTCTATTAGAAAACATGGTGCATTTATTGCAGATAGCGAAAATGTTGATGAGAAATATGTATTAAATGAACTTAAATTTAGTCAGAAAAGAACAATTAAGACATTTGCAAATGCGGATGTAAATGAAATTAAAAAACTCTATGATGAGTTCAAAGAATATGTAGACTCTGAATATAAATATAAATCTTCTGATAGACTAGCAAGATACAAGTCTGTAGAAAAAGGACTACAACAGTTACACGATAGACTTGCAAAAGAAGATATTTCAAATGTTGGTGATTGTTATAATATCAGAAAATTAAAAGAAAAAGTTATTCTTGACAGAACAACACTAGAAAAACATATTGGTGGCGGTATTCGTGCTGCAAAAACAAAAGAGATTGCTTCTTTAAAAGGAAGTGACTCTAATGAATAATTTAAAACTAATTTTAGATATGAATGTTGTAAATAGATATAATCAATATTATTTTTCACAACATCCGAAAGCGAAAAAGAAACAAATCGAACATCCTTACCATCCCTCTATAAATGTTTGGTCTATTAAACCAAGAATACAAATGAACGCCTTAAAACAATCATGGAAAGCTTTTATTATATGGTGGATTAAGGATTTAGGATTGGAGAATAAGAAATTAGACAATGTAAATATTGAATATGACATTTATCATCCAACAAAGAGACGAACGGATACCGATAACTATAGTCCTAAATTTATCCATGATGGATTTGTAGAATCTGGTTTTTTGGTTGATGATGATAGGGAACATTTACATAGTCTGACTATTCGTTGTCATGTGGATAAAGATAATCCACGTACTGAAATAACAGTAAATATTTTAGATTAAAAGGAGATAAAAGGAATATGAGACTTTTAGAATTTGTAGAGAGATACAATAACACAGCAAATAACACATTAAGGGAACAGTTATTAAGTAAAATCAAAATCACCCCTTATGTATCATTCATTAAGAAAGATGCTTACGCACAGTTGATTGTAGATAAGACAACATTTGAGCAGGAAGCTTATGATGATAACGGAGTAACAAAATATCGTAAAACAGATAAGATTAGAGTAAATTCTGTTGCTCAGTATGTACAGTTTTGTCGTGCCGTTATTGAATTATATACCGATCTTGAGATTGATGAGGATGATAAAGGATTCATCAATGGATATGATGCACTTAAATCGTCTGGCTTACTTGATATTTTAATGGTTGGTTCTGATAAAGCTGATCCACTTATCCCTATGAGTGAATTAAGTGAATTTAAAACCATTTTAACAATGAAACAGTCAGACACTCAGTTTAATGAGACAACTACTCAGGCGTTTATTAGCAAACAGATTGGAAGAATTTCTGATTTGGCAAATGCTACTCTCACACCACTTGTTGATGTTGTGAATAAGAAACTTGATAGTTTATCCAATGATGAGTTGAGAAAGATTCTTGATGATTATAAACTTAAAACTACTGAAAATTTTAAAGAGGTATAGAAATTCAAATTTCTTGTGAAATAAACAAGCTCTGTATGTGTCAAAGCATATAGGGTTTTTTAATTAGTAAAGTAAAAATATTTATCATATAAACAGAGAATATATAGGAAAGAGGTGAATACAGTGGAAAAGGCTTATAAATATAGAATCTATCCAAATAAAAAGCAAAAAGAAATTATTGTAAAAACATTTGGATGTTGTCGTTTTGTATATAATACATATCTTGCAAAAAGAATTAAAACATATGAAAAAGATAAAATTACATTCACATATAATATGTGTTCAAAGGATTTAACAAATTTAAAGAAAGAACTGAAATGGCTTAAAGAAGTGGATTCCACTGCACTTCAGTCTTCGCTTAAAAATTTAGATATAGCATATCGGAAATTTTTTAAGGAACATACTGGTTATCCCAAATTCAAAACAAAGAAAACACATAGATATTCCTATGAAACAAAATATAGTCATGGAAATATTCAACATTATAACAAACACATTAAACTACCAAAGCTTGGAATGGTAAAAATTAAAAATAATTTAATTCCACAAGGAAGAATCTTAAATGCCACAATATCACAAGAACCAAATGGACACTACTACTGCTCTCTATGTTGTACAGATATAGAATTTGAGCAGTTACCAAAAACTAATCAAAATATTGGAATAGATTTAGGTTTGGTAGATTTTGCAATACTATCTGACGGAACAAAAATTGAAAACCCTCGATTCTTTGAGAAATCAGAAAAGAAACTTTCCAAATTACAGCGTGAATTATCAAGAAAAACAATTGGTAGTAATCGTTGGAATAAGGCGAGAATTAGGGTTGCAAATCTACAGAAACATATTTCTAATCAAAGAAATGATTTCTTGCAAAAACTTACTACAGAAATTGTAAGAACATATGATGTAATTGCTATTGAGGATTTGGATGTTAAATCTATGAAAGAGACAGACTCTACCATTCGTAATAAAAGAGTTGGTGATGTATCATGGTCTGAATTTCGTAGAATGTTGACATATAAAACTCAATGGTATGGAAAAGAATTATCTATAATCGACAGATACTATCCTTCGTCACAAATTTGTCATTGTTGTGGTCATAGAGACGGTAAGAAATCAGAAGATATTAGATTTTGGATTTGTCCTAAATGTAACTCAGAATTAGATAGAGATATAAATGCTGCTATCAATATTCTGAATGAAGGATTAAGAATTATAAATGTTTAAGTAATATATAAGAACCGTAGGAACTATGGGGTTAGCTCGGTAAATATTCTTACAGTGGTAAGAAATTCCCAAGAATCACATACTTTGATTATGTGAGGTTCAAGCGTGTCACAGCGTATAAAGTTAAAGTGGTTATACTGCTCTCCTATTTTAGTGTAAAAATAACGAAATTTTTGGAGGTGATGAAATGGCAAAAGGTGATTTAGTATCAATGATTATGGCAGATGTTAAGAAAAAAGAAAAACAGTTAGCAAAAGAAGTTGCACCTGAAATCAATCAGTTATTCAAAGAGTCTGTTCATAATTCGTTGATTGATTGGTATAACGATTATTCTCCAATGACTTATGAAAGAACAAACAATTTTATGAACGTATATCAGTCAGCAAGAACAACTGTAAGTGGGAATATTTTAAATTTACAGGCAGATTGCTTTTTGATGGATACATATCCTGGTTGGTTAGGACAACCGTTAAATATTGCGACAGCGTTTGATTATATGTTTATGAATGGCGAACATGGTCATGGTCGTTGGATGATGCATCAAAGTATACCTCCATTTGAGGTTGTAGACAAAGATTTTCAAAATGGATTTGGAGGTCATGTACAGAAAATTATTGATAGAAAAGCAAAAGAATTATTTAGATAGGAGGGAATTAATATATGTCTGGAATGGCGAATTGGAAAGCCAAAATTGAATTAGATATAAAGGATTTACAAAAACAGCTCATTGACGCAGATAAAAAGATCGACAAGTTTGCCAATGAAGATCGAAAAGTAAAATTAGATATAGACACAAAGACATTAGAAAGTGCTATTCAAAAACTTGATAAAATGCTTGACTCTCTTGGTAAAGGGACAGGTGATTTTAAACAGTTTGAGAATTTATCAAAAGAGTTATCAAGTGTTGTCTTAGAAGTACAGAGTTTAAGTAAAGCTTTTGGCAAAGTAGATGATTCTGGTGCTAAGACACTACTCTCTTCTATCCAGAACATTGATAAGTCACTTTCTGAACTGAGTCAGAATATTCTCAATGTTAATAAAAACATGAGCAACATGGGTGGCAATACGAGTGGTGCTGTCAAACAAGTAGAGAATATTAGTAATGCATATCAAAATGCTGCTAAAGAAGCTGAGAAATTGGCTGATGCACAGAGTAAGATTAGACAGAAAACGAATATTTCATCTGGAATGGAAGACGCATTCCCTAAGACTTCTGAAAACTTAGAACAGGTTGCACAATCTGAACAAAAAGTACAGCAAGAAGCCGTTGCAACTGACAAGGCACTTGACAATATCAGTTTTACCCCTAATACAGAAGTTTTTGATGATATAATTGCCAAGTTTGGAATACTTCGTGAACAGGCAGAACAAATCACAAAGATAGTCAAGACTACTAAACAAACTGCCGATGGTACGCCAAATATTTCATATAAGGCAACATTGAGAAATGGTAGTTCTTATTATCTTGGCGAAAATAGCACACCACAAGTCTTAAATGCAAATGAAACAGTATATGATGCTAAAGCAGTTGCAAAAAATGTGGAACAAGAAGCAAGAGCAATCCAGTCAAAATGGGAACAAGCCGAAAAAGCAATTCAGAATTACATGAATGCTGTTACAAAACTTAATAACCTTAAAGCCTCTGATAAAAGCACTGGTAAGAAGTCATATGAAATCGCAGGACAAATTGAGGAAATTGAGAAGTTAAAAAAAGAAGCTTATGATGCAAGACAAGTTTTATCTTCTATGATAAATCCTCAGAATGTAGATACAGATACATGGAAAAGATATGTTGACGTGATAAATCGGCTCGATCAGGCATCAAATGGATCGGCTGAATCGGTTAATAGATTAAAAGACTCTTTAAAAAATACTCTAAATTCAGAGTTGAATTCTTTGCAAAATTCTATTGATAAATATCAAAATATCATTACTCAAGCACAAACATATCCGTCCGATTTTCATCCAAGTACAGAATATAATACAAAACTTGCAAATTTAGAAAGTGCAAATAATGTACTTAAAAATTATAAAGCTTCATTGCAAGGTGTTAATGAACTTACAAAAGAACAACAAGCAGAAATAAACAAATTAACACAGAATTGTGAAAAAGCAGCTACGGAATTCAAAAAACTTTCTGCTGCTGAAAAAGGTACAGTTGAGGTCAGCATTGAGAAAGCTATTCAGAGAATCAATAAAGATTTAGCAGAGAATACAAAATATTCTGCGGAAGCCAAAGCCGGTTTTAATGTATTGTTAGAACAATTAAAATCTGGTGATCCAAGTATCAATTTAAGAAAAATCACAGAAGAAATTATTAAAATTGAAAATGCTGAAATTGCTGCTGGTCGTGCTGGAAAATCTCTTTGGGATATTTTTAAAACAAAGTCTACATATGGTTTCATTGGTCAGATGCAAAGCTATTTGAGTATGTATGTTGGATTTTATGGAATGGTTAACGGAGTTAAAAAAGCCGTTTCTACTATTACAGAACTTGATACTGCTTTAGTTGACTTAAAGAAAACTACAGCGATGAATGAGAATCAGCTTGAAAATTTTTATTATGATTCTAATAACGTAGCAAAACAGATGGGTGTTACTACAAAAGAAATTATTGATCAGGCGAGTGCATGGTCTAGGCTAGGATACAGTTCGCAAGAAACCGCTACAACAATGGCAAAACTTAGTTCTCAGTTTGCCTCTATTTCTCCTGGTATGGAAGTTGATCAATCACAGTCAGGGTTGGTCAGCATTATGAAGGCGTGGTCAATAGATCCAGATCAAGTAAAATCTGAAATTATGGATCCTATAAATAAGCTGGGTAACACAATGGCTTTATCTAACCAAGATATTGTTGAAGGTATGGAACGTTCTGCCGCCGCCCTTGCCGCTGTAGGAACATCAGTGCAAGATGGTTTGGCTATGTTTTCAGGTATACAAGAGGTATTGCAAAATGCGGAAAAAAGCGGTACAGCCCTTCGTAGTGTTGCACTTCGTATTCGTTCATTTGACGAATCGACAGAAGAATACTCGAAAGATTTAGCCAATATAACAGGAGAATTAATTGATCTTACTAAAACAGCAGAACACGCACAAGGTATATCTATCTTTAAAGAAGGTTCTACTACAGAATTTAAAGATTTAACTGATTACTTTGGTGAAATTGCTGACATCTGGGATGAAATGTCACAGAAACAACAAAATGATTTCCTTCTTAAAGCTTTTGGTCGTACACAGGCTCAGGCTGGTGCTGCTCTTATTCAGAACTATAAAGGCGTTACCAAGGCTCTTGATGAAATGGAACAAAGTGCAGGATCAAGCGACAAGGAAATGGAAACTATTGAGCAATCTTTAGAGTACCGTATCAACGCACTCAAGGAAACTTGGGTTGGTACAATTCAGCAAATGGTCGATCGTGGAGATCTAGGTACTATTGTTGATGGCTTAACTAAATTGTCTGAAGGAATTGGTTTTGTAACAGGCAATCTTGGATTACTTAAAACGGCTGCATTAGGAATCGCAACTGCATTATCTTTCAAAAATGTCGGTGAATGTAATTATATTAGTTAGTAGCATTCCAACAATATCATTTGTTTATTGTTTGAATGTGCCGACAATACAGTTTAACCTATATGGACAAGGCATACAAGGATTCTGTATCTATTATGAGACATACATAATAGTAAATAAAATTCACGGCTCATTCGCTGTGGAGGTCGATATGGTGTGATAACACACTCATAGGAATAATACTATGACGGGGAATCTTGTGTCGTATATCATATGATATATCTAAATGAGATCCGCAGGGAAGCCTCTCTTCTACTCATTTGTAGATGACGAACCCTCACTGTAATGAAATGGCTACAGTCGATTAGCTGAAACGCTGTCGAAAGAATATACATTCGGTACTATGCTGAAGTGCAAACAGTATATTATTGGTAGGATACTTATCTCCTTTCCTTTTGCACAGTTTGACTTCTCAGTTCCTAGAAGTAGATAAGATGGGACAGTTTGTATGTTTACATAAACATACCTCATTATTTTCTTGATAAAGTAATGGGTATAATAGAAAGGTTAATAATAATGGTTATCTTTTAATTGAATAAAAATATATATGAAAAAATTGAAATACTTGTTACCTACTATGGGTTTATTGAAATTATTTTCAAGGTTATCAATTTTTGTTATATAATATTAAAATGAAATCTCGATTTCAATCGAGTAAAAACAGAGAATAAATATATGACAACATAAAAATAACACCGCATTACACGATGTTATCTTTACTACATTGTTGGTGTGTACAATGTAAGTGAAAAATTATATAGCGGAATACGAAAGTATCCGTTCGCAGTATAACACACAGTCTCTATAATTGAAAGTAGTTTATAGATATTTTGTAAAATAAATAAAATAGAGGACAGTCGTGATGACCTGCCCTCAATTAAGGAATAAAAGGAAATAAATGACAAATACAGAAATAGAATTATTTACGAAAGATTTTTCTAGTCTTGGTGAACATTTGTGATAAAGACTTGGTTTGTGAGTCCGTATAGTCTTTGCACTTATTAACAGTATAACACTTTCCAATTGTATCAACTATGACACAAAGTAAATGGCAAGCATATACTAAAAGTCCACCACTTACAAGTATTTTAAATACTTCCAATTCTACCCTCCCTTCTTTGTAGTATTTCTTAAAGTTGGGAAATGTATTGCTCAGAACGAGCTGAATTTATTTCCGATATGAATCGTGCCAAACTACAAATATGGCACTTCGTATGGTAAATACCGAGCATTCTGTCGTGCTATTGACCTGAGATACGATGGCTCAAATACAGTTTGCTTGGTATTATATTACCATATACTTCCAACTTCATAAATCCAGAACATAGGTTTTGTCGATTTATGAAATACGAAATTTAATCAAAATTTTTCAAAAAACTTTACAAAAAATTCCAACTGTGTTATCTTCAAAATAGTAAAAATTTTCAATTTTTTAAGGAGGTAACACGATGAAAGTTTCAAGAGAAAATTGTCCAGTTAAACCATTAATTGGTAAAATGAAACGAGAGAAAATTGTATTAAAACACAAATTACAGAGAAGAGAATCCGTGTGGTCTAATCCGAACAAATCATTGCTTATTGACTCTCTTTTAAGAGGATATATTGTACCACCAGTTTATACTATCTCTGAAGATGGTGTACAATATGTTATTGATGGTGTACAGCGATTAAGCACATTAAAAGGATTCTACAATGATGAGTTCGCAATATCTAAAAAGGCAGAACCAGTTATAATTGAAGGAACTGAATATAATATTGCAGGATTGAAATTTAGCAAACTTGACCAAGTTGTAAAGGACGAGTTAGATAGTTCTGCTATCACAGTATATGAAATCACTGAATATACAGATAAAGATGTCAGAGAAATGTTCCGAAGACTCAATTCAGGGAAACCGTTGAATACATCACAAAAGCTTACACCTGATATGTCAGATGAACTCAGTGATGCAATCTTTGATATTGTTTCTCTCCCATTCTTTGAAAAGAGATTAACGGCTACGCAGTTAAAGAGTTCAGTTGATCAGAGTATTGCACTTGAAACACTGATGCTCTGCTCTACTAACAAGGATAACGATTTTGCTTCATTTAGAGGAAAAGACAAAGAAAATTTCATTGAGTTCTATAATAACCAAGTTGACACAGAAAAGATTGAAATTATCAAAACTGCAATCAACAAATTGGATGAATCTCTTGAAGATGATGTGAGAATTCCTAAAACAAGTATTTCTGTATTGTGCTTTGCAGCATATAGAATTTGTAAGGATAAAAAGAGTTTTGAGAAATTCGCATTGAAGGTAAGTGAGTTCTTAGCAACTTATGATGATAATACTGAATACAAAGACAATCTTATGAATGGTACTAACTCTGCTGAATCTGTTAGATTTAGACTAGATTATTGGAGAGAAATTTTAAAAACTTTATAAGGAATATAAAATTGTATATATGTTATAAGAGTCAATTACTTTGTAGTTGGCTCTTTTATTATGCACATAATTAAGGATTAAAAGGAATGAAACAATCAAAATTATTTCCTTGCTACTCTATTCCACTTCGAGATTTTTTAGCATCTCATGGAGTCAGATATGAGCTAGTAGGGTTACATCCTGAAACACATAAAATGTTTTGGGTTTATATCAAAGATGAAAAATTAAATACATTAACGTCAGAGTGGTCAAAGAGAGAATAAATAATTGACCACTCTTTTTATTGCAAATTTTTAATTGAAAGTGAGGAATTATATGAGGAAAGTATTTTTTGATAACTTACCTAAAAGAAAAAGTGGACAAATATTGTGGAATAAAAGCATAGGGCAGGATTTGCACTTTATATATGAAGAAATAGAAGGGCTTATTAAAATAGTAGATTATAATACTAATGGAAAATATAATATAGTTTTGCAATATAATGACAATATCAAAAGTTTAACAAGTGATGATTTGTTAAAAGTGAGAATTGCAAGATTAATTAATTACAAAAAGCAACATAAGTATTTATATAATATTAATGATACTATTAAAGATAATAATAGAGATTTAAAAATAATTGGTTATAAAAACAAACGAGTTAATAGAAAAGATGGAAAAACAGAATTAGTTTATGGGTATGATATTTCATGTAATATATGTGGTTGGGAAAATGGATGGATAGCTGAAAAGATCTTAAAACAAGGTTGTGGGTGTCCTTGTTGTGCTTCTAAAATTGTTGTGCCAGGAATAAATGATATAGCAACAACTGTTCCTTGGATGATTCAATATTTTCAAGATGACGATAAAGAAATAACCAAAAAATATACTAAATGTTCAAACTATAAAATATATCCTATATGCCCATATTGTCACAAAGTTTCTAAGAAAAAATATTCTATTTCAGATATATATTCAAATAACGGATTCCTATGTTCTTGCTCAGATTCTTTATCAAGGTTGTCAAAATATATGAGAAGTTTATTGGATCAATTAATAATTGAAAAACAGATTGATTTTTATGATACTGAAGTTAAATTTGATTGGTGTACATATTTTAATATATATAAAAATAAACAATGTTATGGCATCTTTGATTTTGTAATTGAAAGCAAAAAACTTATTATAGAAACCGATGGTGGTTTTCATAGGACAAATAATTCAATGAGTGGACAAACAAAAGAAGAGTCTATTTTTATTGATATGGAAAAAGATAAATGTGCAAAACAGAATGGATATATTGTTGTACGAATATCTGATGAATTTAACATTAAACAATCTATAATAAACAATTTTGATGTTATCTTTGACCTAAAAAATATTTCATGGTCGAAATGTGAAAAAAATTCCTTGAGAAATTATCAGGCAGAAGCTATGAAACTAAAAAATGATCATCCTGAATACACTACTTCAGATATATCAAAAATACTAAAATTGGGTGAAACAACTATTAGACATTGGCTAAATTGGGGTGCAAACGCTGGAATATGTTTGTACAATGCAGAACAAGAAAGAAAACGTGCAGTATTTCACAAGGGAGACATCCCAGAAAATATTAAATCTATTATCTGTCTTAATAATGGAATAAAATTCAAATCAGGGGCTGAATTATCCAAAAAATCAAAAGAATTATTTGGACAATACTTTTCAAGATCAGTAATATCCACATGTTGTAATAGAAAAGTCCAAGATATAAAAGGTTATATTTTTAGATTTGAAAATGACTTAACAGATACCGATAATGAAATATTATTAAAAAACACAAATAAAGAAAAATTAAAAAGTATTAACAATAAAATACTTAAAACATTCGACAAATTTATTGAACAAAATCCTGATGTAGATATAGAATTATATAATTTATTCTTAGAAAGAAAAAGATGTATCGGTGCATAAATTACTATGTTAAGGGACGCTTCGATTATTGGCGTGGAATTGTAAAAACATTACAGTAAATATTTGAAGAGTAGTCGGTTGACTACTCTTCTAATTCTTTGTACAATTTTCTTATGATATCGTCTGTTCCTTGTTTACTCTGTTGTTCTAATGAAATCCATTGAACCGAATTATTATAAATCATATTCAAAATATGTTTCTTCATTGTCTCTTCTGAATTTAACAAATGTCCTGAATATGCTTTAATAAATGATTGCGCATTGAATTTTCTTATTGCCTTATCAGTTTTTCTATATAAATATATATTATCTCTAATGTAATCATTTAGAAATACATATTGCGTATTGTTTGTATAAGTAGATATATAGCCTAATATAGAAAAAATATTAGATTGATTGACTATTATTGCAATTTGGTTAAAATATTTTTCAAGATCATATTTTATGTTTTTATTAATTATACATTTTGCACCTATTTTGTCCATAAAATCTTCTAGTGTCATTTGAAATACTAAATTAGGATTATAGCCAAATTTATGTAAATTAATATATATCATATTACCTTTTATATGCGAAAAATATAATTGTCTCGAAGTGTTTCTTGAAAATATATTTTTTATATATGGTTTTATAAATTCAACCGATGTCATGTGTTTAAGCGTTAATTCGGTGTATAATCCATTGTTTTTAGATATTTCTTCGAGAAGTTCAATTTTCTTATTTGAAATTAACCAGTCAATTTCTACACGTCTACAACTCAAAGGCTTGTCATTTTCTTGGATAAATTCATTTGCTAAATTTGTATAAAGATTATATTCATCTAATTTATTTTGAAATAATTCAAATGGTGACAAATTGCCATCGAAATTTGTTTTACCTTTATTAATATATTGTGAATATACTTGCCTCATTTTTACTATGGTGTTTTGTATATTTGTATATAATTCATAAGGGATTAAAATTGGTAAGGTTGAAAAATATTTATCAGCATCTGAAATTACAGATTCGGCATTTGGAAAAGTCTCATAAAATTTATTTCTTCGATTAACAACTTCACGACCTTTGATGATTTCGTTAAGTTGACGTTTCTTCTCTGTATATCCTTCAATCCCAGGAAATTTAAGGATACAGTGAGAACCTACATTTAGCAGTATATCGTTTCGTCTGTTCCGTATATAATATAAATATTTATTAGGTGTATTACATAAACCGCAATGCACCTTTTGAGTTGGATCTTCTTCACTTACTTTTTCAGCATACCATTCTTTTAAAATATTATTCATCATGTTTTTCTTATTAATAGTAAGTGATGCTACACCCAATTCATCTAAAAATGGCATATCTTCTATCGAGACTGCTTTGAATTTAGACAGGTTTACTATATTTTCATATAAGTTGCCATATAGTTGAGTGTTCTTGGGTTCTTCACTATTCTTTAGTAGATTAATTTCATCTAATGTTAATACTGTTTTTCTCATATACCCTCCTATATGGAAATTATATCATATTTGGAATATATAAAGTAAAAAATATGTCGATAAATAGTTATTGTTGACACATATTATAAAAGAGCAGACTTTCATCTACTCTTAGATTGGTGGTGACATGATGAATATTGATTTATCCAAACTCATTCCTCAACCGAACCTACAAAACTTATTTGACGCTTCGGTACAACCATTAAAAGAAAATTCAACTGTTGTACATGCTGTATCAGTTCCAACGGTTTGCCAGATGTGTCCTCTCCGTGGAAACAGACCAAGTTGTAGCCAATGTAACCGATTTCTTTAACAAGAATTGTTATTGAATTCTGGAATAATGTTTAGGCTACTCTTTTTTATTACACCATATTTCCAATATTATTTACTCCATCCAAGAAATTCTGAACAGCATTCGGATTGCTCATAAGAGCAATTGTAAGCTGTCCTGCACAAGTAGCCAACGTATTGAGTGAGAACTTTCCAAACTTTTTAGACTTTTCTTTAACTGCATTCCAAACCGTATCGTTCCTGATGTTATCAAGCAATTGGTGTCCACTCCATGTAAGACCTATAATATCAGCTTGCATTAGGCTTCCTCTTACAAAATATGGGTTCTTTGCACAATCAATGAAACCTTCTTTTGTCAATAATTCAAGTGCATAAGTCAATTCTTCTTTATTGTATTTAGAAAACTTATCCGAAACAAGTAGCTGTCCAAATGGTAATTCGTTACGATAATTAGGGTTTGAAGAATCCTTGTAATCCAAATCTTTTTCAATAAATAATAAAATATCTCTTACATAGTCGTGATTTAATCTCATGGTAAACAACTCCTTTATAGAAAGCAGGTAAAAACATGTTTGAAACTATTAAAAAAACCTGTCAAAAATTCAACACCGCTCTTGAGCATAATGGCAATCCAACTGATGAAGAAAAAATGGCATTGGGATATCTCAATCTTGATCTTGCCAAAGCAATAATCGAGGATTTAGATGAACATAATGCAAAATGCATTGCAAAAATCATTCTTGGATTTGTTGAATAAATGACATATTTATGCAGAGGGTAAATCTAAGCCCTCTGTTTATTTGATAGGAATATTTTACCACTGATTATTATACAGGTATAGTCTGAACATGTGTTTACCATTTCGCCCCACAATTTTTACAGTGCATTGTGTTTCTTACGTCCGAACTGAATAGTCCAAACATTGCACCTCCGAATATTTTCTTTCCTGTTGAAATCTTTTCTACATTAAGTGAACCACATGTAGGACATTTAGGTATTGTTTTGGAAATGTCTTTGAGTAAAATATTATTTGTTATATTCTTTTGTGATTCATAAAATAATAAATTTAATTCTTCATTAATGTTTCCAAGTTGAGTTAACAAATTTTCTGATGGGGCTTCATTGTATTTTATGTTTGATAATAGATTTCTTGCTTGTATCATTAACCCATCGTATGGTTTTTCAAAATCCATAAAATTCATTTCTTTATTCAGAAGTTGGGATAATATTAAGCTTGTTCCACATGAATACATATATGATGTTTTCATCGCATGAAAAGATTTCGTGTTTTGATTATCTATAAATTTCATTACACAAGTTGTATATGTCTTATTTTTTATATATGGTAATTGCAATATTTTTATTAAATCGGTTTTTATAATTTCAGCTTTATCTGTAATTTTCTCAACAATATGATAGCAAAATAATATCTCTATTTGGACAGCATGGCACTCAGTGTATAGCATTAGATTTCTTTTTATAAAATCATTATCATGATTTTTACTTTGAATATAATAATCATACAAATGAGTAAATTCATGAACTAATGTATATTTAAAATATTCACTATTTTCATTAAGAGTTGCAATGTTGTACCTCAAGATGATAGGACTTTTATATGGAAATACTTGTGCTTGATAATTAATATTTTTGTCTTGTCTACTATCTACATATTGTATAGAAAAATCTGGTAATTCATCACAACAAATAAACTTTTTAAAACTATTATAATATGCGTGTATTTTCGCATCTACTCTTGCTTTGTCTTTTTGAATAAATTTTTGCAATTGCGTCATTTATATTATCTCCTATAGAAAGAAGGTGCTTAATGAATAAATTATTAAAAAATATTATTGTGTTGAATAACAACATTTCTATTTATTATTATTCAATTAAATTTAAGTTGTATAAATTGTTTAAAGTATATAATTAGAAATCTGATTCGCATTCATTGCAATGCCATTGATGTTTTATTTTTTGAGAAAATATTCCAAACATAGCCACACTACCAGCTTTTGAAAGTGATGATATTTTCTTTGTATTAAATGAATGACAATATGGGCATTCAACTGATTTGCTAGTATTTGATGTATCAATATAATATTCTTTTGACTTGCTACCATTAATTAAAGTTTTAATACAAAATATTCCAGAAATTACAGTAAGCAATCCACCAAGGGTAATTAATATATAAGCAATATTTTTTGTAACATCCAAAAACATTACACCTTTTTCTTTCATTATTTCCTCTTCAACTTGATATTCGTAAATATGAAGTTGCGAAGTATATTTTGGTTCATTTTGCATATTATGAAGAGTTTTATTATATTGAACTGTATACGCCCCTTTTAAAATTAAACCACATATTGTAGCTACTAATAAAATCATAAAAATATAGAATCTTGTTTGTTTTTTCAGAATATCAAAATTCTTTTTCATAAGGAATCCTCCTAAATATTATTTTTATTACTTCAAACATGATAAAAATACATATAAATTATAACATAGTATGATATTCAAGACAATGACAAATACCTCTGGAAAAACCGGGATTCAACCAAACAATTTTATCAGTGGTTTATTTAATGGTGATTTATTTAAAAAACAAACCTTTAGCTTGTCAGAAGTGTTGTCAACATCAGATGTGGACGCAATTAAGGCGTATAATAAGCAAATTGATAATTGTGTGACATCGCAAACAGCATTTAACCGTACAATGCTAAATACTTCAAAGGAAGCTCAAAATGTTGTTGCTGCCGCAAACGGAAACAAAGTAGCTCTTGATGGATTAACAAAATCTTCTAAGGCTGCCGAATTAGGTATGAAAGCACTTGCAATGGCAGGTAATATGCTATTGATATATGCTTTAACAAGTGCGGTTGACATTATATATAAATGTGCTACTGCTTCTGATCGATTGGCAGAGTCTGCCGCACAGATGGGTTCTGAATTTGTTTCGACCAAATCTGATATTTCAGATTACAAAACAAAAATTAAAGAATTGTATCAGACTATCAATGATGATACTTCTTCTTATGAAGATACTTATAATGCTCGTCAAGAGTTGTTAAAAATTCAGGATGAGATGATTGATAAATTCGGAGATGAAGCCGATGCTGTAAAACTCGTTACAGATGCAATCAATGGTCAAACAGATTCATTAGATACGCTTACTCAAGATAAATGGCAGGAAACTGTAAATGCATTTAATTCGGATAGGGGTAAGGGTTGGACTGAAAAAGTTGCTGATGCCTTTGCGAATATTGGACACGGTAATAATTTCCAACGAATGATTGATGAGATGGAAGATACCGAAGTAACATTCCATATGATTCCTATGTATGGAGATGATACTTACGAAGAATTTTCTAAGAAGCTTAAAGAAGATTTCGGTGCTGATATTACTCGTACTGAAAGAGATGATGCAATCACATTATCTGGTGATTTAGATACCATTTATAAGCAATTATTAAATATTCAAACTCTTGCAAAAGGTATGGGTATAGATGATACTTTCTTGAATGATTTGGGTAATCAAGCAGATGAAGCAAAGTCAAAATTAGATGAATATCAAGAAATGTACTCTCAGCACGTTTTGTATGACAAGATTTTTAATTCAGAAGATTACGAAAAATCTTTTGACGAAATAAACAAAGCATATGAGAAATATCAAGACGCATTTGCTTCAGGTGATGAAGAATCTATCGAAAAAGCAAAACAAAATTATGCGGAAATCGTACAAAGTGCTACCAAAGGATTAGATGACCAAAGTGTTATTGATTATTTTAATAGCATGTATCCCGATTTGCAGGAAGTTGTTGGAGGTTGGGAATTTGAGGTTAAATTCAAAGCTGCTGTTGATGACGATAGTGATGACTTTGAAAAAGGTGTTCAAGATGCGGTAAATAAGTTTGATACTATAGAGGACATTAAAAATTATAATCCTAAAGTTGCCACAGATGAACAGAAAGATGCATATTTACAGCTCAAACAATATGCTGATGAGTATGGCTTAACTCTTGACCAATTGATTGACAAATTGGTTCAATTAGGATTACTCCAATCTCAGTCAAAATCTGATTTATTAAATAAACTGATTCCAAGTAAATCTTCTCCAACAGCAGGTGTCGCTTCTGTACTGACAGATACTATGGACGGTGTAGATGCTGATGAAGCTACAAAGTGGGTAGAATCTCTCACTGAAGAAGAAGCTAAATTGGCTAATTCAAAAGATTTTGAAAACGCACTAGAAGAACAGAAAAAGAAGTTGAATGGTGCTAGCTTATCAGCAGATGATTATGCGGCAGCATTACAGGCTGTTAAAGATAAACAAAATGAGAATTCCGAAGAAACACCGATTTCTTCCACCGATATCCTCGCACAAGTTCAAGCTCTTTCAACAGGTTTAGACCAACTTGATAAAATCTATGCTGATGTATACGATAAAGAAGATTTTGATTGGTCGTCCATCCTCAATAATGACGGATTCAAAGAAGCGTTTGGTAACATGACAAATGTTACTGAAGAATATAAAAATGCTTATGATGACTTTATTGAAACCATTAGCAACAATCCATCTGATCTATCAGCTTGTCAGTCTGCTTTTGATAATCTTGCTACAGCATATATTTATAATTCTGATGCATTGAAAAATGTGACAGAAGAAACAAAAGCGTCTACTATTGCTATGCTTAGTCAAATGGGAGTTGTAAATGCTGCTGAAGTTGTAAATTATAGACTTGGCGCAAGTGAATCATATGCGGCAGATACAGGAAAAGACTTAGAAAGTGCAACTTTATCAGAAATAACAGCATTTGCAAAAGAAGCTGATATGTCTGATATTACAAAAGCATCATTGGCTGCTTATGTTATAGAAAAAATCCATGCTGCAAGTATTACAATCACTACATCTGCTGATATAAATAATTTAACAGCACTATGTTCACAACTTGGAGTAGCTGGAACAGCACTTGCACAATTTGCAAGATTAAAAGCTATTGCAATGGATACGAGTGGAAAATATACAGATGGGTATAAAGAATATGCTACTACTGCGGCAGACCAGATTTTACAGAACGCAGTGAATGCAGCGCAGACAAAATATACACCTCAATTTGGTGGTGGCTCTGCTACAAGTAAAGCGATGGATGATGCTGCAAAATCAGCTAAAAAAGCTTCAGATACAGCAAAAGAAACCGCACAAAACATCGACTGGATCGAAACGAAATTAAAATTGGCTTCTAAGGAAACAGAAAAGCTTAGCAAATCTTTCGATAAAGCGTTTGGTATGGATCAGACAAGAGAAAGATACCACGCCTATATTTCTCAGATAGAATCTGAGATCCAGGACAATACAACTGCCGCACAGGTATATCAAGAGAAGTTAAATCAGATTGGTTTATCCTATGAGTGGATCGCAAAGATTCAGTCAGGTGCATTTTCTATTGACAGTATTACAGACGAAAATCTCAAAACTCAGATATCCGAATATCAGACATATTCAGATAAGTTAAATAGCTGTTACGACACTATTGAGAGTCTTGAAGAAGAACGTCTGCAAGCTTCTGTTAATTATGCAGAAAAATTAATTGACTCCCATGAAAAAGAAATAGATTCGATTAATAAACTGATTGATCGTAGAAAAGCATTAGTTTCCTTAAAGGAAACATTCGGTTTATCTGCTTCCAAATCTGATTTGAAATATCAGCAGGATCAGTATGAACAGGAAATTGATGCCCTTGAAAGACAGAATAAAGAAATATACGATCTCATGTGGACTACTACTTATGGTGACGAAGCGTGGCAAAAGTATAACGACCAGATGATTGAGAATACTTCCAGTATTCAAGATCTTACACAGTCTCTTGCTGATTTAGCATCTGAAATGGCTAATCTTCCGATTGATAAGTATGAAAAAGCTTTAGATAAGATTTCTGCAAAGAATGATTTACTTGATGCAAAACTTGAGAATGCTACGAGTGATAAAGCTAAGAGTAAAATTATTGGTAGTCAGTTGAAGCTTACTAGAAAGAAAGATAACAGTGCTCAGTCTGCGGCTAAAACGACACAAAGTAATTTGAATCAGTCGGTTAAGGATTTAAAAACTGCAACGAAAAAGGATAATAATATATCTGTTTACAACGTTGACGCTTCGGGTCCCAATGTGAAAGCAAGAACTGCGGTAAATGACTACTATAAAAAAGTACAGAATTATACCAAGGCGAAGAAGCAAATTCCAGCTTCTTTAATTTCTAAAATTTCTGGTGACGGATACTCTACATTATCAAAAGCATGTGCTAATTACAATGCTGCTTTAGTTGCCAACGACACAGCACAAGAAACGGCTGCTTTAAGTAGAGAGACTATCAGACAGGAACTTGCTGATTTAGCGGAACAGAGAGCGAGTCTTGCAAAGACAACTGCTGATTCCAAAGTTGAGAAATATGATTCTAAAGACGAACTGTATGATGCTAAACTCGACAATGCTACTTCTACTTCTTCTAAGAATAAACTGATTGACAGAAAGATTTCTAATATTAACAATCGTCAGAGTGCATATAATACTGCGGTTAAAACTGATAATAAGAATATCAAATCAGCACAGAAAAATATCAGCAAAATCAAGTCTACGAAAAAGAATAAGAAGATTCTTGCTTCTATCAAGAAAGCTGCTAAAGCTGGGAAACGTATTTCCCAATCTTTGTTAAACAAAGCCGCAAAACTGAATGATGGTGGAAAACTATATGATGCATGTATTCAGTATAACGCTTATTTAGATGCGAAAGAAGCCGACAAAGTTACTGCTGATTTATACAAAGAAACAGCAAAACAAGATAAGGCTACTCTTGCAAAAGAAAAGTTTGATAATATTGCGTCCAAGTATGATAATAAAATTTCTAGCAATGAGCAGAAAAAGACAAAGATCAATAATAGAATTTCTCTCGTAGAGGAATTTGGTGAACAGGCAAATGTATCTGATTATAAGTCACTTATCTCTGCTGAAAATGGAGAATATAAAAAACTCATTAAAAAGCGTGAAGAACTTCGGAGAAATTTAGAAGAGTCTGTTGTAAATGGTTCTATCAAAAAAGGCAGTGATGAATGGTATGAAATGGTTTCTGCAATCAACGAAGTAACCAATGCTATAGACGAATCCATTCGATCAATTAAACAATACCAGAATGCCCTTCGTCAGTTAAAATGGGATACTTTTGACAAGTCTCTCGAAACTGTAAAACGTGTCAATAGTGAAGCTGATTACTACATTGATCTTTTGAGTCATAAAGATATGACTGATAAAGATACAGGGAACTTCACTGAATATGGTATTGCTACCATTGGATTGCACAAGACGAACTATGACAATTACATTGCACAGGCAGAAGCATATCAGGATGAATACAACAACATCATGGAACAGATAAGGAAAGGTGAATTATCTACATCCGATGAAAATGTTATTCAACGTCTGAGAGATTTACAGGATGCTCATAGAGAGGCGAAGAAATCTGCTGAGGATGAGTTAGAGTCTATTAATGATCTTGTAAAACAGGGTTATGAAGCACAAACAGATGCGCTGAGTAAACTGATAGAAAAATACAAGAAATTAAAAGATAGCGAGTTAGACGCCTATAAATATCAGAAAGAAATTGCCGAAAAAACAAAACAGATTGCTTCTTTACAAAAACAGCTTATTCCTTATAGTAATAACGACACCGAAGAGTCTCGTGCACAAATCCAGAAGTTAAAAGTTGAGTTACAAAATGCAAAAGACGATTTAAACGATACGATCTATTCTAAATATCTTAGTGATACTGAGGATATGCTTGATGATCTGATGAATGATTACCAGGAATTCATTGATGAAAAAATCAATGATACAAATACAATTCTCGATAGTATCAAAGGACTTATTGGTGGCGATGATGGTATTATTGCAACGCTAAAATCCTTAGATTCTAGTCTGACAAATACTACAAAAGATCAGATTGATTCTAGTACTACCAATGGTGGTGACGGAGGACAAGGCGCAAAGGATTATGTAAATAATACTGTTACTAATGATCGGAATACTATCAATTCATCTCATAAAACTGGACTTTTACGACCAACAGCAGTTGGTACTATAACTCTTGATAATTCCTTGGAGTCAAAAAAGAAAAATACAACTTCTATTGATGATAAGTTAAAAACTGAAAAGAAAGCAGTTAAAGATGCCATTAATTCTGGTAAATCTCGCAGTAAGAAATTAACTGATAAAGAGAACAATGAACATGCTGACTTATGGAAGTATATTGTAAAGAATTATGGTAGAACTCCTACTAATAAAATGTACAAGAAGTTAGGTGGCATACTAGGCGTAAAAACAGATGACACGGTTACATCGAAACAAAAAACTGCTATTCTTAATAGGATGAAATTTAATGGCTATAAAAAAGGTTCTGAACACATAGATAAGAGTCAATTAGCATGGACACAAGAAGATAAACGAGAAATGATTTATCGTGCTTCTGACGGTGCAGTTTTAACAAAACTTAATCCAGGAGATAAAGTGTTCACAAATGAGATGACTGAGAATCTTTGGAAAATGGCACAGGTGAATCCTTCTTTATTGACCTCTGGTATCAACTATATGCCGAATTTACCTGAAATAACAAAATCTGCTGGCACTTCTACGATTGTTGAGGTTGGAGATATCGTAATGAACGGTGTCAACGATGTTGAAACCTTTGGTAGACAATTACGAGAAGAAATTCTCAGGAACGGAAAGACAACACAATGTATTACTGAAGCAGTTTCTGCCAAGCAACTTGGTAAAAATGGTGTAGGTAATGCGAGGTTATATAAGTAACCACTCTATCCCATATAGGTGTCACAGCCTATGTGGGATTTTCATGGTAAATATGCACAAATATTTCATTGATTTTTATAATATTTTCTACTCCTATTTTTTCTATAATTGTGTATAATATAAGTAAGAAATCAAATGATTTCGATTGTTGGTGTATCTCAACCATTAAGCGAGAATTAACAAACTTGAGTGTTTCGCTACTTAATGCGAATGTTAAAACTTGGTGTATCTCAGCCGCAAATGAGAATGATAAAACGGAGAGATTGAAATATATCTCTCCTATTTTTATACACAAAGGAGAAGTAATGATTTCTTTTTATGAAATTGATGATAATTATATTGATTATTTAAGACAATTTGATAGTAAGATATTATCTACTAAAGATGGAGATAGAAAATATTTAAGAAAATATATCGGTATCATGATGCATAATCGTGATTGTAAATATTTTATACCTCTTTCTTCATACAAACCTAAAACATATGATAATATGTATGAATCAAAGAGTTTAAAGAAAATAGGTAATATGGCTGTTTTACGAATTAATAATATGATACCCGTTATTGACGAAGTAATTCATAAGATGGATTTCAATTCAATAACGGATCAAAATTATAAATATTTACTTCAATCAGAATATCGTATAATCAAAAGCAGAGAAAAAGAAATCAGAACAGATTCGAGAATTATCTATTATTATAGGTTAAATGAGAAAAATAAAGATAAAGGATTGTATAATATATGTTGTGATTATAAATTATTAGAAGAAAAGTCAAAAGAATATTTAACAAAAAAAGACACCAACTAAGGTGTCTTTTTTATTACAAAAATTTAAGAAGGAGGAGAATAAACAAATGCCAAAAATAGTTTTTAATGAGAATTTTGGTGTAGATGAAATCACTATTGTATTGGAACGAAGAGATTTCTCAAAATACGGAAAACTCAAAGATGTTACAGATATTGAGTATAAAGATACTATGAATGCACCCGAATTATCATTTAATGTATATAAAACTGATGATCAAATATGGGATAAAATTAATAATTACAATTTGGTGTATATTCCTGAATACAAAGAGCATTTTTCAATTAGTGCAAATACTACAGAAGAAAATACAACGCAAAAATCGGTCACATGTACTTATCTTCCAGTTAGTGAATTACAAAATGTAAAACTTAGAAATATTCAGATTAATACAGAAGACGATATTGCAAGAGATGATTACGATGCTGATTATCCTACTATCTTCTATCGTGACTTATCTGCATATTCAGAAGGAAGTACAATGTATAAGAAGCTCTACAACGCTTCTCTTCTACACCGCATTTTGGACAAGGCATCTAATTATAAAATTGGACATGTAGATACATCGTTAAAGGATCTGAGATCGTGGTTTCAATACTCTATCAGTGACAGTAATATTTATGATGAATTAACTGGTGAAATATCGGACGACTATCAGTGCTTATTCAAGTTTGATTCCAATACACGAACTGTAAATGTATATGATTTATGTAATACATGTCATGATTGTGGTTATCGTGGAGATTTTCATGACAAGTGTCCTGAATGTGGAAACACAAACTATAATGGTGCTTATGGAGAAGACACATCTATTTATGTGTCAAAGGAAAATTTATCTACTTCTGCTTCTATTGAAAGTAGTGAAGATAGTTTAAAGAACTGTTTTTACATTACTGGCGGCGATGATTTAATGACTTCTGCTGTTGCTATTGCAAATCCAAGCGGTACAAATTATATTGTAGAATTTTCTGATGAAATGTATGAGAATATGCCAGAAGATTTAGTCGAGAAAATCAAAGTATATAATGCAAACTATCAAGAATGTATAAATAGCAGAGCATTTAACTTTTCTTCGAATGAAGTTAACCAATATAATCAGATTGTCAAATATGTAAATGAACATTATCCAAAAATAGATGATGACGGCAATAAAGTTGATAGATATAATACTATCTTATCTCCTATTGTTGGATATAAAAATATTGCTTCGCTATGTTTTGACTGCATTGATATTGGATTAATTTTGCAGACTTCTATGGGTAAAACAATAGAAATGGATAATTTGACAATCCAAGAGACAATGAATTTATTGACATCTTCTAATTTATCGCCTGTTGCAGTTAAATCAGATTTATCAATGGTTGCAACAAGTGTTGTATCAAATACTGTGCTTGGTTCTTGTAAAGCATTAATTAATACTGCATTGTATAAAGTGGAAATTGTAGATGCTTCATATGACAAAACAAATTATGCTTGGAAAGGTAAATTTAAACTCACAAGCATTGAGGATAATACAATTACTCTCACAGGAAATGAGATATCTATTATTGTAAATAATGATATGGAAACATATCTCAAACAGAATATCCAAAGATGTTTAAATAAGCTTGATACGAATTATAAAGACTTAAAAGACTTAGAAACATCTGATGCTGATTTTAAATCTGAATTGGCTTATTACAGTTTCGACTATTTGAGTAGTCTAAAGGATTCTTTTGGTAATGTTTTAGGTATTATTCTTGAATCTGAACAGGAAGAATTAAAGAATAAATATCAGACTTGGTATAGTAATCGAGTTGGGTGGCTTGAATCAGAAATGAATAAAAGACAGTTACAAATTGATGCTGTCCATAGATTATATAACTATGATAATAAATCTGGCACTGTATATAACATCCAAAACTCATTACAGGATGAATTGAATTTAGAATCTTATCTTGGTAAAGATATGTGGATTACATTCTGTGCTTTTCGTATGGAAGATACATATCAAAATGATAATTATATTTCTGATGGATTGGATAATGGCGAATTAGTAACTCGTGCAACAGAACTTATTGATACTGCAAAAAAAGAATTATATAAAGCAAGTCATGTACAATATACTGTTTCTTCTACTATTAATAATCTTCTTGCGTTAAAAGAATTTCAACCTATCGTAAATAAATTTGAAACAGGAAATTGGATTCATGTATGTGTGGATGAAAAAATATATTATTTGAGATTATTATCTTATAAGATTTTCTATTCTGATATTTCAAAGATTGAAGTTGAATTTTCGACTGTTGAGAGAACATGGTCTGGTTCATCTGATGTTAAAAGTGTCATTGATTCGGCACAAGCTATTGCTTCTTCATTTTCATACACGACTCAAAAAATAAAAAATAATACAGGTGCATCAAAATATGTTCAGGATTGGGTACAAAAAGGAATGAATGCAACTGTAACGAAAATCGTGAATAACGCTGACAATCAAAATGTTGTATATGATTCTAGTGGTATTTTGTGTAGAGCCTATGATGATTTAACAGAGACTTATGATTTATGCCAGTCTCGATGGATTAATAGCGGTCTATATATCACAGATGATGGATGGCAGACTGTAAAAGCTGCTATTGGTAAGTATATTTATGTTAATCCTGAAACTGGTAATGAAGTAACGACTATGGGAGTTATAGGTGACACTATTGTCGGTAAATTACTTATCGGAGAAAATCTCGGAATTTATAATACGAATAATTCCATGACTTTTAACTCAGATGGTTTAACTATTACAAACGGAACTAATACATTTATTGTAAATCCAAATGATGAAAAATTATTTAGAATAACAAAATCTTCTAATGATGTGTTATGGGCTGACAAAAATGGTAATCTGAATCTAACAGGAAACATCACAGGTTCTAGTATAACAGGTGGAAAAATATATGGAACAACAATTAGCGGTGCTGAAGTTAGTTCGTCATCTTTTATTGGTGGAAATATTAATATTGGAGATGATAATTTTATTGTAGATGCTGGTGGAAATATCACATCAAAAGGAGTCCTTAATCTTGCTAACGGTGGAGTTACATATAATTCTAAAGATGGATTAAAAATCACTGGTACTATTAGTGGTTCAAAATTTTTAAGCGGAAGCATTAATATTGGAAATGGTAATTTTGTTGTAAATTCTGATGGATCTGTTGTTTCTAAATCTACTATCACAGGTGCAACTTTACTAGGTGGTTCAATCGCCATTGGAAATGATGATGGAACTTATGGATTCACAGTAAATAATTCAGGAGAAATGACATGTTTAAACGCAACTATAAAAAATAGTTTGTATGGTATATATAGCGCATCAGATACAACAAAGCAAATATTAACGACTGAACCAGTTGGCTTCTCAAAATATAAACAAGTTATTCAAATGGACGGAACAGTTACTTATATGGCTATCGATTACAAAGGTTTGTTTAGTGTAGGAGTAAATTTTACTACATGTTCTTGTTTTTCAGAACAAGCTTATTTTAAGGAAGTAACTAAGTTCGATTCAACAATCAATGCTATTGGTGGAATTTATACGAATTTACTTTTTGTAGAAGGAAATATTGGATGTACAGGAACTTTGCAAGGCAACTCTTCCACTGCCACAAAATTAAAAACACCACGCACTCTTACTATAGGTCGTGCTGGAAGGGTTTTTGATGGTTCAGCTAATATCGGGTGGACTTTAGCAGACATCGGTGCTGCAACACAAAATGAAGTCAATAGTCTAAAATCGAGAATAGAAGCATTAGAAGGTAGAATAAATAGTTAATTATAATAATAAAAAGGAGTCAGAGGATGAAATTAAAAGGAATTGATATCTTAAATATCAGTGAGGTATTTTCGTTTCTTGCTACTAAGGAAGTAAACTTAAATACCGCTGTTACTATTGTGAATAATATAAAAATATTGTCTGTACCAAAACAGGTATTAGATGAGAAAAGGAATAAAATTGTTGCCGATTGCGCATTAAAAGAAAATGGACAGGTTGTTACAAACGATGATGGTTCTGTGAAAGAAATTATAAACAAGGAAGAATTTAATAAAAGAATGTCTACTTTGTTTTCAGAGGATGTAGATGTAGATGAATTAAAATCTATTGATATGAAATCATTATCGAACGTAACTATCTCTCCGCAGATGCTTGCAATTTTAATGCAGTTCAATTTAATTAAAGAGGAATGATTATGAAAGTATGTACAGACTTTGAATATGCTGGTGAAATGTTATCTGATTATGGTATGATGCTCTGTTCTTTTGATAGTGGAGGCGGTATAGAAACCGTCTCTTCTGGAGCGGATGTTACTTTTAATCAGATAAAGCCCATCGGCAGTAATAGGTTTAATTTATATTCTTCCACTTACGATACAGCTTTATCAGCTACTTTTCAGATTTGTAAGAATCCATGTCGATTAAAAAATCAAGAAGAAATGAGACTTTCATTCGAGGAAGTTTCAGCTATACAACGATGGTTGTGTCGTAAAGATGGGTACAAACGCTTTAAATTAGACAAGGAAGGCTATGAACACGTATATTGGAATGGAACATTCAGTTCAAAACAAATCGTCTTAAATGACCAAATATTAGGCTTAGAACTAACATTATATACGGATGCACCATTTGCTTTTATGGATGAAGTATCTACTGAGTATGAATGCTCGGCAGGTACTTCTTTTAATTTGTGGGATAACTCAGATGAGACTACAGATTTGAACAATTCTCTTAGACCAGATATGGAAATTACTATTTTATCAGAAGGAAATTTTAAGTTGACAAATTCTATGGATGCAAAATTTTTTATACTAAGAAATTGCAAATCTGGCGAGGTAATAACAATTGATGGAAAAAATCAACTTATTACTTCTTCTCTCTCGTCTCATAATTTAGCAAATGACTTCAACTATTTCTTCCCACGAATTATTAACAATTATGAAGAACGGTGTAACACCTTTACGCCTAATTTAGATTGCAAAATTAAAATAACCTACTCTCCTATTCGGAAAGTTGGAATTTAGGAAGGAGATGTATACAATAAATGAGTTTAGTTTTTAATCAAAAAATCACATTGGACTTGACAATATCAAGAGTGCAGAATGTGCATTGTAGTCAAGATGATGCAGATTCAAGAAATATTCTTATTACTTTGTCTGATAATGGGAAACCATATAGTATTCCTTCAGAAGTAAGAATACTTTTAAAAATTTCAAAACCAGACAATACATATGTATATATAGATGAAGACGATGCTGATCATTTGTTTAGGAATGATGATGGTACAATATCCATTATATTGTCAGAACAAGCAACATGTGTATCAGGTATTTGTGAAGCAGAATTACAGTTCATAACTCCAAAAGAAACTATATCTACAAGAAAGTTTAATATTATTGTTAAAAAATCAGTAATAAATGATGAAGAAATAGAATCTGTCATCGAATCTAATATTATTCAAAAAATGATTCGACATTTGATTGATTTTATGAATCCACATAAAGTAAATAAAGAACAAGTTGGACTCGGCAATGTGCCAAATGTTACAACAAATGATCAGACACCAACATATGAAGAAGCTGAGGAATTTGAAAATATCTCTAGTGGAGAAAAATTGTCTATTGCGTTTGGAAAAATTCAAAAAGCCATCTCTTCATTACTTGGACATATTAATAATTTCGATAACCCACATAAAACAACAAAAAGTCAGATTCAATTAGGGAACGTTGATAATACTTCTGATGTTGATAAACCTGTTTCCACGGCACAACAGAAAGCAATTGATGGTGCTTATGCCAATTCAAATAAATACACAGATCAAAAAATAGCAGATTTAATCAATGGTGCTCCCGAAACAATGGATACATTAAAAGAAGTTGCAGATGCCATCGAAAAAAACAAATCTGTTGTAGAAGCATTAGATAAATCTATAGGAACAAAAGCAAATCAAAATGAATTAGATACTCATACAGGAAATGACACTATTCACATTACATCAGATGAAAGAACTAAATGGAATGACGCAAATAACAAAAAACACACACATTCTAATAAATCTGTTTTAGATGGTATTACTTCGGAATTGGTTCAAAAATGGACTGAAACAAGTTCAAGTTCTGTTACTGGAATTAAAGGTGCAAACGAAGATACTTTTCGCCGTGGAAATGTAGTGCTTACGGCAAAAGATGTTGGCGCAGTACCAACCGGCGGAGATACGGCAGAGAATACAGTGAAGTTTAATACTGCTTCCGAAAGGAAGAATCTTGCAAGTGGAGAATCTCATACAACATTATTTGGAAAGATTGCAAAGTGGTTTGCAGATCTGAAAGAAGTTGCATTTACAGGGAAAATTCCATGGGCGGATGTCACAGGAAAGCCAAGTACATATACACCGGCTAGTCATACTCATGATCATCAGTATTATAAAAAAGAGGAAAGTGACGCTGCACTTGCTGCACTTATGCAATCTTTAATAAAACGTGATGAAGATGTAAAAGTCGAACTAATAGATGGTTATACGACAGCAGATAGTGGTCTCAATAATAGGATTACAGCAGTTGCCAACGCATTAAAAGGATATCTTCCGTTGTCAGGCGGAACGTTAACGGGAAGTTTAGATATTGAATCTGGAAAATATATCCATGGAACACATACAAACGGAACAATTCTTGACATTCTGGGATTAAATAAGAACAATAACTGCCATGTCGGGAATAATACAACTCCGACGTTTCTTCATGGAGCGGGGTATCAATTAGATATATCTGGAGCATTCATTTGTCCGAATGTATCGAACCAGATGTCATGCGGAACAAAAAATAAATTATGGACAACTGTTTTTTCGAAAACAGGCGCTATTAATACCTCTGATCGGACAAAGAAGCATGATATAAAAGATTTGACAGAGGTATATGAAAAACTGTTCCTTAAGCTACAGCCGAAATCATTCATCTTCAATGATGGAGATCGTGTTCACATTGGAGCAATCTCGCAGGATGTAGAAGATTCTATGAAAGAACTTGGTTTAACAGCAAAGGAATTTGCTGGATTCTGCAAAGATATCAGATACGAATACACAGCATATAATGAGGAAGATGGAACTCCCGTTGAATCTTCAAAAATTCCATGTAAAGACGAAGATGGAAATATCATTTATGATTATGCATTGAGGTATCAGGAATTTATTTTTCTTACTGTTCACATGGTACAGAAGCTTTGGAACCGTGTGGAAATATTAGAAAAAGAAAACGCAGAGATGAGAGATGAGATTAAATCAATACAGCAAGATATTACAGAATTAAAAAAAATCAAAAGCCTAAGAGCCGATTACATGACCGTATGTTGTGTAGCCGGCTCTTTTAATTCTATTCCAGAAAACAGGGAAAAAGAGAGGAAATAGGGAACTACAAATTAATGTAGTTCCCTATTTTTTACGATTTTTATAATATTTTTCATACCAACGTTCCTTACGAATATATCCACAATCAATTTTAGGATTAATTTTTTCTTGAAAACTACATTTTGATTTTGATATGCACTCCTCTTCTGCTGGTAAAAAATATGGACACTTATTTATATCTTTGTCGAGAAAACATTTCATTTTAGGACTCCTTTACATAAATAAATTATTTATTTTAATTTGTATATATCTCATATAAAAAACAGTTTTAACATCAGATATATACAAATAATTAGGTTTGATCTTTTGCACCAATTTTAAAATATTCTGCACCAATTTGACACCAATTAATGCCTACAAAGTAGTATTTTATAGGACAGTATAGTAAATATATTAAAAAAGGAAAGTACAGAAACCTTTGTATTTTCAATACTTTCCTTAATTATACATCTTTTTACAGATTCTTACTTCGCGTAATCTGTTACCCTTGACTCACGAATAACATTTACCTTAATCTGTCCCGGATATTCCAATTCAGCTTCGATCTGTTTGGAAATATCACGCGCAAGCAATACCATATCGGCATCGCTGATCTGCTCCGGAACAACCATGATTCGAATCTCCCTGCCCGCCTGAATAGCGAAGGATTTTTCTACACCCTTAAATCCGTTAGAAATATCTTCTAACTGTTTCAATCTGTTTGAATATGTTTCCAGTGTCTCTCTTCTGGCACCTGGTCTTGCTGCACTAATTGTATCTGCAGCCTGAATGATACATGCAATTAATGACTCCGGTTCTACATCACCATGATGCGCTTCTACCGCATTGATAATAATTGGTGACTCTTTGTATTTTCTACATAAATCCACACCGATCTGAATATGGGAACCTTCCATATCATGATCGACAGATTTACCAATATCATGTAACAATCCTGCACGTTTTGCAGTTCTTACATCTACACCGATTTCAGCAGCCAGTAATCCGGAAAGCTGTGCTACTTCAATGGAATGTTTGAGAGCATTTTGTCCGTAGCTCGTCCGGAATTTCATCCGGCCTAAAAGACGCACAAGCTCCGGATGGATTCCGTGAACACCAACCTCTAAGGTTGCTGCCTCACCTTCCTCACGAATCATTGTCTCGACTTCTTTCTGAGCCTTCTCAACCATTTCCTCGATTCTTGCTGGATGGATACGACCATCCACAATCAGTTTTTCCAAAGCAATTCTGGCAACTTCACGACGAATCGGATCAAAACCGGATAAAATCACTGCCTCCGGCGTATCATCAATGATCAGATCCACACCGGTTAACGTTTCTAACGTACGGATATTACGTCCTTCACGTCCGATGATTCTTCCTTTCATTTCGTCATTCGGAAGCTGTACAACAGAAATCGTCGTTTCGGCAACATGATCCGCAGCACACTTCTGAATTGCAGTCACCACATACTCTTTTGCCTTCTTATCAGCTTCTTCCTTTGCCTTGTGTTCCATTTCTTTGATCAATTTTGCAGTATCAATTTTAACGTCTTCTTCAACAGTCTTTAAGAGATAATCCTTTGCCTGTTCGGAGGTTAAACCGGAGATCCTTTCCAGTTCTTTCACACGCTCTTCATTGAGCTTTGCGACCTGCGCTTTCTGTCTGTTGATCTCTTCTTCCTTGGCTGCAAATCCCGCCTCGCGTTTTTCGATCGCTTCTAACTTTTTGTCCAGATTTTCTTCCTTCTGAACAATGCGTCGTTCACTGCGTCCGATCTCCGCTCTCCGCTCTTTTACCTCCTTGTCTAAGTCATTCTTGACACGGATGGATTCTTCCTTCGCTTCAAGCATTGCTTCACGCTTCTTGGTTTCTGCCGTTTTTACCGCTTCATCAATAATCTCACGCGCTTTTTCATCTGCATTTCCGATCTTAGCCTCTGTTACTTTTTTATAGTAAGCAGTTGTGACGAAATATACAACGACCGCGGTAACCAGTAGAGTGATCACAACAGCGATAATCACACTTCCCACAGGAGCACCTCCTTTATTAAATTTTCATTGTACATATAACATAAAAACATGGTTTGTTATCTGTCATAATTACAACATATAAATTTTATTCTATTTTAATATTTATGTCAAGTAGATAACTGTTCAATGTGCATAATATTGCATTTTTATTTTGCAACAATACAACATATTGTACCAAAAATCCCCCGTTTTCCTATGTTCTTATTCCTCGTATTCATCCCAGATTTTCATGACATGCAAAATATCGCTGCTCTTAAATCCACGGCGCATCAGATACTGGTAAATTTTCTGCTGTTCTTTGCGGTCACATTCTTTTGGTTCATAATGTTTCTTTTCTAAAAGCTGACGGATCTTTAACTGTTCATCACTGTCGAACACCTCATCAAGTGCCTGTTCTATCACACTTTTTTCAATTCCTTTTGCTATAAGATCCATTTTTAATTTCTGACGGCTTTTTTTCTTCTGTTGATATGAAATATAGGTCGTCGCATAGCGCAGATCATCGATATAGTGATATTTTCTGACATACTCCACTGCAAGATCCACGCACACATCAGGATACCCGTTCTGCATCAGCTTCTCCCGCAGCTGATGTTCCGTCCGGTCCATTCGTTCCAAAAGAAACATCGCACGTTTCTTCGCCCGCGTTCCAAGTATTTCATAGATGATCTCATCATATTTCTCCCGGGATATGACAGTCCCCTCCCGCAAGGATAATTTTCTTACCTCACCCTTATATAAAAGGACTTCCATCCCGTTGTCAAACCGAATGGAAGTCCTTCCTTTTTCCCGGGGAATTACTTCTACGACAAGCAACTCCTGCATCTTTTATTCCTCCGCTTTTACCTCGGCTGTATTCTCTGCTTTCTTTTCAGCCGCTTCCGCTTTTTTTGCGATCGTTTCCGCTGCTTTTATGCTCTGTGCCTCAGTCTCGTTTTCCTTTGTTTCCTCAGACTCTTCCGTTCCGTCCACATTTAACATTTCTCTGACTTTTGCCTCGATCTCCTCACAGATCAGCGGATTTTCTTTCAGATACTGTTTTGCATTCTCACGTCCCTGGCCGATCTTATCTCCATTGTAGGCATACCATGCTCCGGATTTGTTAACCACACCCTTATCTGCTGCAAGGTCTAAGATATCGCCCTCTCTGGAAATTCCCTGTCCAAACATGATATCAAACTCTGCTTCACGGAATGGCGGTGCCACCTTATTCTTAACAATTTTTACCCTGGTACGGTTACCAACAACCTCTCCGCCCTGTTTTAATGCCTCAATCCTTCTGACATCCATACGGACAGAAGAATAGAACTTCAGTGCACGTCCACCGGTCGTTGTCTCCGGATTACCAAACATTACGCCTACTTTTTCACGAAGCTGGTTGATGAAGATAACCACACAGTTGGATTTGCTGATGACAGAAGTCAGCTTACGAAGTGCCTGGCTCATCAGTCGTGCCTGAAGTCCGACATGCGAATCACCCATATCTCCATCAATCTCTGCCTTTGGAACGAGTGCTGCCACGGAGTCGACGATCACGATATCAACCGCCCCGGAACGTACCATGGTCTCTGTGATCTCAAGTGCCTGCTCTCCGCAGTCCGGCTGGGATATGTATAAGTTGTCGATGTCAACGCCGATATTCTTTGCATAGACAGGATCTAAGGCATGCTCTGCATCGATAAATCCTGCGATACCGCCTCTTTTCTGTACCTCAGCAACCGCATGCAGGGCAACGGTCGTCTTACCACTGGACTCCGGTCCATAGATCTCGATGATTCTTCCTTTCGGAAGTCCACCTAAACCAAGTGCAATATCAAGACTTAATGATCCGGTCGGAATCGTCTCCACATTCATATGTGCGGAATTATCACCAAGTTTCATGATGGAGCCTTTGCCGTACTGTTTCTCAATCTGTGAAATTGCAGCATCCAACGCTTTTAATTTATCATTTTTTACTGCATTGATCTCTTTATATTTATCTTCCTTTGCCATTTCTTTCCTCCGTGCGAACTTATGTTCGTTTTTTCTGTTCTAATAGTATTATATTTTTCCCGAAATGTCAACCACAAAATTGTCTGCAATTTTCCATATGCTTCCCCATCTGACATATGACAGTCTGCAGCACACCTTTTCCAGTTATGCTATTTCTTTTTATTTATGGGATAAACCGGCAGATTTCTGCCTGTGAACCGCCACCAAAGGGCGGTGAAGATTTTTATCTGACAACCTTAGCGGAAATGATTTTCCTTATCGACAAGTGTATCATAGTGGTGGTTTCTTTACAAGTGGTTTCTTTCATAAAATTAAGACTTGCCATAAAGTTAAGACTGTGTTCAGCTGCAAAAGGTGTAACTGAGTTTCGTGAATGGCAAATTGCACAATGCCGGGTCTGTTTTGTGCGATTTGCCGGCCATCAGGTTTTGATATACCTTTTTGCAGCTTAATCTTTGCTATAAAACATATTTACACCCTGCTGCAAAACTCTTATAATATGTCTATTCTATAAATATGAAACGGAGTTACACATGGAAAAATTACTGGTATTTCATTTAGATGACAACAATCTCAAAAAATTAAAGCAGATCACGGGGGCTTTGAAGGTCCGTGTGGAGGAGGTTCCTTCCTCTGATTATTTAAAACCATTGGAGATGATTGCAAATAAGACTGCTTCCCCTTTGATTCAGCCTTTTTCCGGGAAGGTTCCTGCGGAAAGTCTGATTGTTTTCTGTGATTTTACAGAGAAAAAGATGGATAAACTTTTAGCATCTCTCCGCAGGGATCAGGTTGTCATAGATTA
>UMKJ01026575.1_pt1 | contig 38462 bp, 30 predicted proteins | sample 1966301 | NCBI WGS metagenome assembly UMKJ01 (sample SAMEA4836173, study PRJEB28245) | human gut metagenome | biome: gut microbiome; material: fecal sample | place: Denmark | collected 2008
TTCTTGTATTCTGGGTAGGAGCACCACCGAGTCGCTCACCATTACCAAGAGCTCCATTATCGTTATTGGTATTATCAGAAGGAGCATTCGGATTCTTACCAGTCATTACCTGAGTGGCTTTATCTCTCACCTTCTGCTTGAAGGTACGAGTATCCTTAGGCTTCTTCTTGATTTCACCTTGACTATTCAGAATAGCCTGATCATTCTGCCACTGTGTATATCCATCTCTGGGGATTCCTTGTTTACCCATGGGATAAATATCAGATCCACCAGGAGGTTGCAGATTGGCATCCCGATCGGTACCTTTAACGACTCTATCATCATGATCAATCGGCTTGATGATATATTTCTTACCATCAAGAACGATGTTTCTTCTCTTGACGACACGAAGACATCCAGGTTTACCATATCGATACTTCAATACAGCCAAACCGAATAATCCATCTTTGTCACCAGATTTATCAGCGGTGATAAAGTCGTATTGATCCGGATTGTAGGCATTATTCCGCATGATGTTCATCACATCAGCGACAGTCAGATGATCATATTCATACTTACCGACATTCTTCTTGAAAGAACTAGCAACTCCCAAGACACCACCAGTAGTATCGATTGTATCATATCCTGAAATAAGACCGATCAATCCAAGACCAGCAGCTTCCACTTTAGAAGCAGCTTTGTTTCTCGTGTAAGTGGTACCGACACCTTCACTAGCAACATATTTGATATTTTGGATATACCGATTCTTCTGCTTATTAGAGGCAAAGACAGTACCCTTTGCACGATCCATCATCCTCTTGGTTTCTTCTGCAGCTTCCTCAGCTTTCTTTTTGTCTCTCTCCTGTTTTCTAGAGAGATCAGTAGCAGTATAAGAAGTACCAAGATCTTCCTGGCTAAATCCACCTTTGATAAAACCAAACTGGTTGGTTTCTCTCCGGTTAAATAGCTCGGATTCAGATTCTGTGAGTTCCATCTGCATCATATACTGACGCAGTTTTGTCACAGTTCCTTTGAAATAAATGACCAACTGAGAAATCTCAAACGGATTCAATCCCAGTTTCTCGAGTTCTTTACCATAGGCTCTAGCAGCCTGGGTAAGATTTTTCTCTCCTTCGAGGGTCTTCTCCCCATAGATCATAGGTTGCAGATGCTTCCACATGATCTTCTTTGCTTCATCCTGTAAAGCCTCGTCATCCTGGAATTTACTTTCAAAGAAAATATTCGATTCAGCAGAAGCTCCACGGAATGCATCTGATGTGCGAGCTCTCAATCCTTCTCGAATCTGTTTCTTGTCCTTGAATGTCCCAGTGTCATAATCATAGAAGACGGGTTCCTTAGATCCTTTCCTCTTGGGAATATTCGAAGTATTCGCTTCGATCATTGCCAAGTAATGAGGAATGACTACTTCAAGAGCTCTCTTGGATTTACCATCCCAAGGCACTGCTCCCTTATAGTATTTCCCTAACTGGAAAGAATCTTGCTTTCTTGCTCCAGCTCCTAACAGCTGACCCAGCATTCCTTTGATTCCGGTCTCATTCCGCATGTCAGAAAGAGTCGATAATCCGCCCATCAAAGCCTGAGGAAGCAGATCATCGACTTTTGTGATAGCCTTCTGAATCTTCTTCGGAATCAATTTCTTCATTGCAGCATTCATGAGCATCTGAGTAGGCCGAACCATAGACTTCGGTCCACCCATACCACCCATGAGATTTCCCATCATGGAACCCATACCCAGCATCATCTGCAGTTCAGACAGAGACGAGCTATTCTGGTAATTCTCTTTGACGACGGAAATGTAGGAGGGAAGATCGAAAGAACCACCTGCCAGGAATGCATCCATAGCAGGAGTCTTACCCTTCTTCTTGGAGGGCTTATACATCTCCATCTGGACCTTCATGAAGGCATGAGCTGACTTCAAATAATCCAGATGTGCCTGGTTTACCTTACTCTGGTTATCATTCATGAATTTCACGATATTAACCAGGTTGGTATTGATTTGATCCAGGCGTTTATTTGTCTCTGTCAGAGAAGCACCCAGTTTATTGACCGCAATCATTCCGATGTTATTCGTCGTATTCATGATTGCTTTGGCGGTATTTACCTGGGCCATCATCTGAGCCTTAGAGGATCTCTCTAATGTCTCAGCGATTCGGTTGCTTCCTTCCAGACTAACTTTTGCAGTTGCTTTCGCATCTGTGCTAAGATTTAATTTACGAACTTCTACACCACTCTCATTTTGATCTTCTGAGGTGGTGTAGTCACTTGAATCGAAATCAAAATCGTCACTACCAAAAAGATCACCAAAGTCATCCTTGGGAGTGGCGAAGTTACCGGTTTTGATATCATTGATCGTACCTTCAATGATATCATTGGCCTGCTTTTGAAGTTCTGTATAGTTGAGAGCACGATCGACTTGCTTACCTTTGGCACGATAGTCGCTCATGAAATCTCTCAGCTTATAGATTTCATCCGCAGCATCTTCTGTAATCTTGGTAGTATTGGGTGCTACCTCGGTCAGTACGTCCTTGGCAGAGTAACCAATCGACTTACCAAAATTAGCAAGCCAAGATGTCACGCTATTTAAACGAGCCAATTATGCTTCACCACGCTTTCTTTGGCTTTAAGCATTAAAAAGCTGTTAAAATAGCGCATTTTGAGGGCCTAGGAGCTTATTATGAGAAATTTAAATGAGGATACCCAGACATGTCAGTATGTGACATCGGATATCCTCATTTAAAATCCTCACAATCAAATCCATCAAGAGAATCTACTCCTACAATCATCCCGCCTATCTATATCAATGGGAAGATCTTCTTCCTTCTCCTATCTACTATCTAGATGATCAGGATATTCAAAGAAATTCTCTTCTGTATGATAAACCTATAGAATCACAATCTTCTCCTCTATATAGAAGATCTGTCTTCTATTACCATGAATTCCTATAGTATCTATTTCATTCTCGTTGACTTCCTATAGAAAAATACAGGGTCTATTTCCAAAATCCTTACTAGAGATACATTCTTACTCATGAAGGAGTTTCTTCTATCTCTATAAAGAGTCTCTTCCTTTCCTCTAATATCCATCTATAAGAAATATACAAACTCTCTATCCAGAGATTCTATTTCTATATCAATCCTTCCAGATTCTAGATCCAGGTAAGGGTGTCAGTGCTCATGAAATATGTCTCTTTATCAATAGTCTGAGATTGATCTCTATCTATAAAGATTTCACTTTCGAATATCTCTATTAGATTTCATCATCTTTCTATACGCATTCTATCTATATCCTAGAATTCGAGTGCCACAACAAACGATTCCTATTCTATAAGATGAATTTGTATCTGGATGAATCTATCTATCGATATTCTAATCATAGAATCTCTATAAGATAAAATCAATGTCATCATTCCATTTATATCGATCCATATCTCATTTCTTAATCACACTATCTATCACTAGAATCCTTCTTGATTCATAAGAGACAGAATATCCTTCTAGAAGAATTTATATATCCTCATAGAAGATAAGAGATTCCATTCTGATTCTCTCTATAAAGAAGATTCCGCTCTTTCATTTTGGAATCTATCTCTATTGGAGATTTCTTCATAGTCTCTATATTTCTCTATCCTCAGTCTAAGAGAATGCTTTTGATCCTATAGAAATCTGATACTAGATTCCTTCTCTATCTATAAAAATTGATTCAAGCAATCTATCGATATCAAATTCAAAGTCTCTCTTCTCATCCTTCTTCCAGTATAATAGAAAAGAATTCAGATTCTCTTCTGTTATCCATAGAATCAGATTCAGAAAGTAGGATTTGTATTCTCTTAGCATTTCTTCAGTTGTGAGAATCTAAAAAATATTTTGTATATAAAAATGACTAGGTATAATACTTAGTCTACATCTGAGAGAAATTGATCTAAGAAATCTATCAATTTGTATTCTATCCAACCAGATAGAGTACCACTCTATGATCAGATAGGATAGTACCTCTCAGAAGGAAGGTGTAGATTCTTCATCTATCTTATTAGACTTCTCCTACTGATCGATCCACCTTCTGGAATTATCTCAGATAATCTCTTATATAGAGCTGCGACAATCGACACCATGAGTACCACTCATAGGTCAATCGATTATGATTATGTCTCTCTTTAAGGAAAAATAAAGGATACCAGAAATACAGAGATTCCCAGTATCCTTTATTTTTCCTTATTTAGACTTCATCGATCTTTACGTACCACATATTTCAGAGGATTCATACGGATAAAAGGATTGTCCGTATAGATCACATAATGGGTACTATGTAACCCTCTTTGTGCCTTCATTACATAAGGGCGATTTTTATAATCCGGAAAGTTTTGAATCAGATCTTCAGGCATCTCGTTCATGAAATGAACTTCCAAAGTCATATTCATTGGACCCTCCTAGGAATATAAAAAAGAGAGTACCCATGCTGGATACATAGGTACTCTCTAATTGGGTTACATGATTGTCAGAAGGATGTCGGAAGAATCTTACTTCTTCTTGATGTCCTTCATCCAGGCCCGGGTGGTGTTCTTCGCCTTGACGATGCGATGTTCCTTGGTGGTGACCACATTGCCAGTCGGGACAGATTCATAGGTACCGTCATCCTTCTGGACGATCTTGGTGGTTTCCTCAACCTTCTCAGGAACGGTCTCCAGACGGACAGACACGCGGGAGATGTCATCACCGATCTGGGGCTTGACCTTGGCACGACCAGTGCTCAGGTAGGCAGCCTCAGCCGCATCCGCAGCATTGTTGAAAGCCTCGCCATAGGACTTGGTGAAATCCAGCTTGTCAGCCAGAGCCGCAGTCTCGGCACGATCCAGGCCCATAGCCTTGCCGACGATAGAAGCGGTCGCATCACGGAAATCCGCAATGGGCGTAGTGGTGGTGGTCTCGACGGAGCCCTTACCATCTTCCTTGTAGGCCGGCATCTGGAAATCGGGAGTATTCAGAATGTTGGCGGTGACTTCCGCCGCAACGCCAGAAGAATGACCACGGGTAGTGGTGGACTCTTTCAGACTATCCAGATATTTCTGGAATTCGATTGAATTCATAAGATTTTCCTCCTGTTAGAGTTAAATTACGGTCTTCATACCTGAAAACCTTTAATATGATATACTCAGGGATATTTGAATTTACCTATCCAAACACCCCCGAGTATTCCTCTCATTGTGTAACAGGACCGGGCGATTCTCCAGACTGAGTTTCTTCACTCTGGAGCCTCTGATAATCCGTCGGAGCCCGATTCACTTCCTCACGGTTGTAGGCATTGATCGGATTTCCCGGATTGGTAGGATGCGGAGTCTCTTCCTTTGGAGTCTGCTCACGGGCAGCCTCCTGCTCACGAGTCCTCTGAAGAATCTCTGCAGTGGTCGGCACTCCTGCGATCTTAGGATCATTCGGAGTATACGGAACCCCATTCATCATGTCCGCAATGTCACCGAACTGGGGACCATTATAGGGTTCCTGTGGATCCTGACCATAGTAAGGACGACCAGGACGAAGATTCGGAGTCTGATCCTCATACTCATCCTCGCCATCGAAATCATCGATGCGATCTTCCAGATCTCCAACCTTACGGCCAAGAGCCTGAATCATCTGAAGAATCTTTTCCTCTCCGGGACTAACCTGGATCTTCTGAGCTGCCTGAGGAGGATTCGCATACATAGGATTGGACTGGGTATTCTGACGATTCTGATTCATGATCATCTGAGCCAGAGTGTTGATGCTCTTCTCGATATTCTCGAACCGTTCGTCATATTCATTCCCAGAGTCATCCTCACCGAAGTCGAGATTGTCCATATCATAGTCGTCCACATTGAAGGGACGCTGACGACGAGGACGGAATTCTTCAAAGTCGAAGTTATACGGATCCTCTTCCATATCCCAGGAGACATTCCCGATCGTACCACGATCAGCAAAGTTCTTGAGAGCAGCAAAGCGATCTTTATAGTCATCGACATCCGAACTCCGGATATTCAGATTATCCTGAAGACCTTCGATGGCATCCCGATACCGCTTATTCAGCCACTTCATCTCATCCTGAGACTTGTTGATTCTCTTATTGTGCTTAGACTTCTGATCGACACGAAGAGTACCACCAGTGGAAGCCAGCTTCTTCTGAGCTTTCTTGATGACCTTCTTCAGCTGATCCTTTCTCTCCTGGACATCGACCAGAAGAGTCATGACCTCATAATAGGTATCATCACTCAGGAGAAGCCAAAGCTCTTTGATGCCGATCTCGTTAAAGACCTGGACCACCTGGGACATCGTCTTGCAAGAGGCAGACCTTCTCGCAAAAGATTTGATCCCATACAGATCACGGAATACTCGATCCACATATTGGATTCGAGTGCAGGCCCCAGTCCGATCACAGCAAAGTTTCCGGATCCGATTCAGCATCGTCCGAATCAACCTTGCTGCTTTGGATCTTGGGGTCGTCGTTTTCCTAGAATCACTCAATGGAGTTTCCCTCCTTTCTTCTTAGTATTCATCATCACCGATATCGATGAAGTCATCGGGGATCTCGATATCATCCATATCGTCTCCGATCATCTCATCCAACTCATCGGGATGACGTTTCTTCTCTTTCTTGGGTTTGTTATCACCCAGAACGGTATTGGCCGGCGTTGCAATTTCCTTAAAGGGATTACCAATGCCATGCTTGTCCAGGAATGTATCGCCGATCCGACTGATGTCCCTGGGAGAAAGCTCCCCAACATCTTTCAGCTGCTCAGCAACGAAATCCCAGACATTCTTCGCAATGACGGAATCCTTGGTCTTGCCAATATCCTTCATCACGATTCCAATCGCAGCCCCTCTCATCGAATTCAGACGGCGGACAGACTGCGGATAGTCCTTGCATTTCTCGACCACTTCATCGATCTGGTCATTGATCGCCTTCTTATCATAGAAGGTAATCGGATCCCAACCAATAGCAGTCTCGAATGCTTCGCTCATTTCAACGGGATCATCCTTCGGAGTAGTAATGGCATAGAGAGCATCGAAGTTTTCCTTGAAACTCTCCTCATCGTGCACTGCCTGGACAGCAGTGATTTGATCAAGAAATTCAGATAAGCTTTTCATAAAAGGCACCTCCGTGATTGCAGTAGAAGAATGTAGTTATTCTTCATCACTTGTGTGTTATACCCTTTATGACATTTAAAGTATTTCTGATGCTGGTCCGTCGATCTATCCAACACCAGTTTCTCATGAATCCAATATAATTATATATAGAAATTTTCTCATTCTCCGAGTTGAGATTTATTGACTTCTGGAGAATGAGAAAAAGACAAAAGAAATCCCTCCATAATGAGTTTTGATCTCACTATGGAGGGATTACCAACCGGCTCGTGTTTCACCTTTGTTCCAATCGTACATAGCTTGGCCTCCTAACCTTGATGTATTTTAACATCTGGCGCATGACATAACGTACAAACACGCATGGGATAGTGTCGCAAGAACGCGTTCAAATCAGGGCTAGCAATGGACTTGTACGAAACAGCCAAACATAGGAAGTCCCAGATGAATAAATCGATCCAGTATAAGATCCATTGCTAGCCATATTCACCAATGCGCAATCGTCTTGATATAGCATCAAGACGCCGTTGTAACGGGTCATATGAAAAGACGTATCGTGTCCTTTGTTTTGAGTATACCTCACAATGACTTATGGAAATGAAGAGATGAAATAGAATGAAGCCAGTTTCCATGAATGGACCTATCGCGATCTCATCGCGAGATGATTCTTCATATACTGTCATGAAAATTAGGAGTTGCGCATAAACAGGATAGCTGCATATAATAATGCGGCGATTATGCGATGTAAATGATACTAATGGGATCCAATATCAATATCTCGGCTTTCTGCATATGCCTCCATGTACCAAACCAAAGACCTATGAATTACTACAGCTATCGGACAAGCCGGAACATGTCAACGGCTCTAGTCGGCAGGACATGGTGATCAACCGCCAGACGTTACAAAGCGATCCTGTAATTGCAATCACAGATACTATTCAAGGTTATCCTCATTCTCGTTTCCTAAGAATAAGTGCAGCATGTCCCTAGTGGTAAAGAATGATAGAAGCACGAAAACCTAAGATAGACTTTTGGATATAACTATCACATGAGGTTGTGATTACCTGGTGATAGTCGAATATCATATATACATCCTCATTCTGTATAGGAAGAATTATGGTCCATCATAATGACCAAGTAAGTCTTTTTGAGACTTCTCAATCATTACCTTTTATGTTAGACACCGTTATTATTTTTAATCATGCTTACAGACGAGGCTAGAAAAACACCCTGATAAAGTTTAGCCTATACACACTAGATATGAGGTGACGCAAATGCTTTTTACTGCAGTTGCCAAGAATCGAGTGTATAAGAATCAAGGGATCATTCCTTTTCCGAAAGGTGCTCCTGTAGGTAGAGGAAATCTCTTATTTTTGTGCGCTCCGGATGAAAATTCCTCATTCTCTTTGATCAAGAATCCCACTATGGGTTTGAGTGATGCCCGCTATATTCGATATACCGCTGATACACGGTATGTCGGTAAAGTAGGAAATCGCAATATCAAAGAAAATCGTCTGAAGGTATTGAAAGATACTTTCGCAGAGGAATTTTCTAATTCTGAAATGAATCTCATTCTCCCCGCTAAGCTGGAGACTGTGATCAAATCCAATTACAATCTCATCTATGACTTTAGTCATTGGAATCGAATCTTCTTCACCTATCGGAGAACTGGTAAGGTAGAATTCCTTTGTCAGAAATACATCGAATTTCTGATGAAGTCTTTCAATCGTTCTGAGTTCTCCTATTATAAGAAGACACTTGTCCTTCCTATCAAGGATTGGATGAGTGCTTCTTCTACCCATGAGATTGGTATCACGAAAGCGTATATGGATACACCGATTTCTATTCTGTGTGCCTGTGCCTATCGTTTTCCTAATCTCATCAAGATGGTGGAGAATGTCGAAATCTATCTGGTAGATCCTACCAATGGAGAATTTCTTCTCTTAGATTCCTCTTTCTTCAATAAGAAGATGTATCCGAAACTGAAGAATCTCCTGGGTAGAATGTCTGCTGTGAAATTCTCTAAAGCCGAAGAGGAAGTATCTGACTCCGAAGGTAATATCAAGGATACCGATATTGCCAAATTGGATAATCAGGTCAAGAATGAGGTTAAGGAGATTCGTCATAAAGAGAAGGTCAAAGAGATTACCAATGTAATCACCGTTGATCCCTCGAATGAGAATCCCAAACCCGTTCAGTCTTCTTCTCCTGCACCTGCTCCTGTATCTGCAGAGAAGCCTACCTTTGTCAAACCCGAAAAGAAGACGAAGAAGGAATCTGCAGAGGATGATCTCATTGACTTCTTACTCAGTGAGGATGAAAAGGTAGATCAGACAGTAGCAGACTCTGCAGAAGATACAGAGCCTGAGGCCAATCCCACGGATGAAGATTCTGAAGAGGATAATATCGATAACGATATTGAATCTGAGGTTGACTCAGTTGTCTATGATTCTGATGAGGATGCTTCCGAAGAAGATATCATTGATACAGCTGAAAAGAGAGTGAAAGAGAAGGTACTGATCACCAAATTCAAACCTGACTTTGATGAAAAGACCACGGCTCGTATTCGCTCTCTTATGGATACACAGGATTCTATCATGAATCAGACTGTGCAAGAAATGAAGAAGAAAATCGTTCCTCCTGCAAATCTTGCACCGTATATCAATACGATGAATCCTACCATCCAGAAGCCTAAGGCTAAGAATTTCTATAAGCAATACAATGAAACCACTTTTGAGACGGATATCGATAAAGCGGTTGCTAGTCTTGCTAAGGCAGATTATCCTCTCTTTATCCAAAAGAAAGAAGTAGAAGATACGTCCGATCTCATGAATATGAAGAAGACGTACACTTACACCATGGCGGATAAAGATGGGCATACCCATGTCATCGCCTTCGATGTACCTATCTTCTTGGAGGATCGATATATCTTCCTGGGTGGTAATAAGAAGGTCATTGAGAATCAGATGCTGATTCTTCCTATTCTCAAATCTGGCCCCGATGAAGTGCAGCTCGTTACTTGGTATAATAAGATTATCATGAAGCGTAGCAGTATGAAGATCGATCAGAAATCTGAGATCATCAAGAAGTATATTCTGAATCCTCAGAATGCTTCTAGATTCAAGGTAAGAATCGGTAGCTGCCAGATGAAAAATAAGGGTACCGATACTTCTCTGGACTATGATAACCTGGCTAAGAATATTACCGAATGCACCATCTATGGAAATCGGTTTATCTTCGATACTTCCTATCTTCTGGAGGAGTATAACAAGGTACTCTCTAAGAATGGTAAGAAACCTATTTCTTCTACCTATGATGCGAATGATGGACTCCTGGTTGGATATAATATCCAGTCTGGTGATCCTATCTATGCAAAAGAGGAGAATGGAAAGGGCGTCAATGATATCATTTATAATCTCTTCAAACCCCAGGATATTGCAATTCTTAAAAAGTATACCGTGACTCCTAGAAGTCTGATGTATGCTCGAGGGAAGATGTACAACCAAATGATTCCTATGGTTGGATTCATGTGCTTCTGTGTTGGTTTGACAGAGGTTATGAATAGAGCCAATATCAAGTATCAGGTTATTGAACCCAATACTCGGTATGATGTCTTGAATCAGAGTGTCATCAAATTCAAAGACAAATGGCTCCTTTGGGATCATTATCCCTTACATGCATCTTTGATCATGAATGGTCTGTATCAGTATGACTTCAGTAACTATACCCTTGCGGAAGCAGATGGTAAGGAACTGTGGAATGATATCATGGCCAATACCTACAAATCTACTCAGGCACTTTTCGTATTGGAGCAATTCAAAGACTTCTTCATTGATCCCATCAGTGCAGAAGTATTGCGGGATATGAATATGCCTACTGATATCGTAGGTCTGATCATTGCTGCTTGTATTCTTCTGAATAACTCTTCTTCGGAGGATATTACAGATCCGAAGAACTTCCGTATTAGATCCAATGAGATCTTTGTCCAGTTTATCTATACGGCAGTCGTCAGAGGATATCTGGAATATCGGAAGTCTATCTATAAGAAGAGACCTGTGAAGGTTACTGTCGATAGAAGCGTGGTATCGAAATCGATCTATGGATCTACCGACAAGACCGGTCATAAACTTCCTTCTTGTGCCATGATCGAAGATTCTTCTATTCTGAATCCTGTATTGGAGATGGAAAAGAAAGGATCAGTCTCCTTCAAGGGTCCTTCTGGCATCGGATTGGAGCAAGCTCTTACATTGCCTAAGAGATCTTTCAATCCTGGTATGACTGGTACCATTGCGATCTCTACTTCTCCCGATAGAAATGTCGGTGTTTCTAGACAGCTTACGCTGGATCCGAACATCGTCTCTGTCAGAGGATATATTGGAGATCATGATGAAGATGCGATCCGGGATATGAAGGGAGCCAATCTCTTCTCTCCTGCTGAATTGCTTTCTCCTCCTGGTGCTATGCATGATGATAGTCAGCGTACAGCTATGGCCTATAAGCAGACAAAGTACATGGTCTTGACGGAGGGATCTTCTCCTGTCTTGATGGGTAATAAGGTAGAAGCTGCATTGCCCTACTACCTGTCTAGAGACTACACAGTCGTAGCACAAGAAGATGGTAAAGTGGTTGCCATTGAGAATGATCAGGTCATCATTCAGTACAAGAATGGTCGATATGATTCCTTCTCTCTGGTACCGAAACAGCAAAAGAACTCTGCGGGTGGTTTCTACATCGAAGCGTCTTTCCAGACAGATCTCAAAGTTGGAGATAAAGTCAAGAAAGGTGAAGTCGTTGCCTATAACCCCAGAGCCTTTACCAAGAATAAAGATGATCTGAGTGCTTCTATGAATATCGGTGTCCTTTGTAAGATGGCAATCTGTCCTACATTTGACGAATATGAAGACTCTGCTCCTATCACGACTGAGCTGTCTAAGAGACTTGCTACTGTCATGGTACATGAGCAGAGAGTGGTATTGTCTAAGGACGCCGTAGTCTATATGATGTCTAAGATTGGTCAGCATGTCGAAGTTGGTGATTCTCTCATTGAGTATGATAACTCCAATGAAGATCCCACTATGGCAGAATTGTGGGCCAATATGGCAGAGACATATGGAGAAGCTCTTACAGATGTCGCTATTACCAAATTCAAGTCTGAATTCTCTGGTGAGATTACCAATATCAAGATCTACTCAGCTGTGGATGGAGAAGAACTCTCTGACAAGTCTCTGAGAAAGATCGTCCAAGATTATTGGAATACCATTAAAAAGAGAAATAAGACTCTGGAAAAATACCGGAATCCTGATGATCCTAAGTTCATGTCTTGTGGACAGCAGATCACAGAAATTCCTGGTAAGGTAGAAGCAAAGTTTGGGAAAATCCTCGGCGAAAATGTCGGGGATGGTGTTCTCTTCTGCTTCTATATCAAACACAAAGATATCGTCAAGAAAGGCGATAAAGTCACTGAGAGAAAATGGCCGTTTAATTGGTGACTCTAAACCCATTTAACTGCTGGAACGTCTCGTTAGGTCTTTGGTACTCTACGGAGTGACAATCCAAAGAATAGAGAAAATCAGCATCCAAGATCTTTCTTATATAAGAATGATAAGGTTCATCGACTATCGAAAGCATAGTCTATAGAGAAATCTATAGACGAAGAAGCGAGTAGAGTACCGAGTATCTTCCTACACATTGATTCTCTCCAAGAAGATACTTCTGGGAAAAGGTGGGCAATTCTATATCTGGTAACTAGGATATAGAATTGAAGATATAGTCAGGCCTCATAGAGATATGAGTGGAGAAAAGAATTATACGGCCTTGAAGGGCATCGTATCCAATGTCATCGATCCTGGATATGAACCTAGATCTGAATATAGACCCGATGAAGAGATCTCTATTCTGATGGCACCCGGAGCTGTTCTTGCTCGTAAGACTCCTTCGGTCATTCTCTCAATGTTTACCAATAAGGTGATCATTGAATTGAAGAGACATCTGAAAGAAGACTATCTCGGGGAATAAATAAAAAGATAATAAGGAATGTATGCACAGATGCATACATTCCTTATTATATTAATAACCGACAATCATCCCACCGATGTATAATGTACCATTACCAGCATTATATATTATATTCACATCATATTTATAGGTACCAGAACCTTCATACCATTTGGCTATATACCCACGAGGATCATACATTAAGCCGCCCTCTCTTCTCATTGATTTGTATATTCCTAACTAGATTGGGAGGGATCTTTGAAGTTGGCTACTTATGTAAGAAAACTCAAGGATCGTAGTGGGAATTATATAGTACCTGCAACTCGATCTACTGGAGTGTATCTGAATGACAATCAGACTCTTCAGACATGGACAGACAATGTGAAGAGTTGGTTGCAAAAGCATGACAGTAAATTTGATAACCTTTACAATCAGCTTTGTCTTGATAATTCTACGCCAAACTGGATTACATCCAAGCTGTATGCAAAGGGATCAGTCGTCATGTGGGCTGATAAGACCAGTCCAGCAGCATTGTATGGAGGATCTTGGACTAGAATTAAAGGTGCATATATTCGAGCGGGTAATGATTCTGATTCTTCTGGATGGATTGGAGGATCTGAAGGTATGGAGTCAGCTACATATTCTGGAGATACTTCAGATAGATCTCCACAGAAAGGATATGTAAACTCGACTCTTGTGAGATATTATAATTCGAATGTACAGCCTATCTCTATACAACCTAAAATGTGTAACCTCTATGTTTGGTATAGAGTTTCATAAATCTATTATATAATATAAGAGAGATCATACCCACAAAGATCTAGGATAGTAAATATATCTCTAGTATCTTTGTGGGTATGATCCATTTGAGGTGAAATCTGATTCGATGCAAACTCAAGGGAAAACTTGGAGCTAGTGACAGGAATCGAACCTGCAACCTGCTGATTACAAATCAGCTGCACTGCCAATTGTGCTACACTAGCATCTCTCTATCTATCCAATCAGATTAATTATATAGTATATCATTTCTTTGAGGTTTATTATACTAAACTTAGTGGACTATAGACGAACTGTGTAATGGCATTATAAAAAAGAATGGGTACTTGGTATAGGATACTTACCAGGTATCCATTCTTTTTATTTTTATGAGGATCTATACAGCATATTTAATGAAAATTGATTCTTGCGCTTATAAATGTAATGCTTATATCAATATGCGGCGGTCGTACAACGGCTAGTATATCAGCCTTCCAAGCTGAGGACGAGGGTTCGATTCCCTTTCGCCGCTCCAATTATCTTCTACTTCATATTTAGCTATGCTTCCTTTCTACTTTATTTGTGTAAGATTCGCTAAACCAAAAGATTTACACCATCTATCGGATTATGGTCTACCTCTCCTACAGACCTACGATAGATGGTGTAAATCTTTCTTAAGAAACAACGTCATTAATGTATGAGGTATTATCCATGAATCCATAAATGGTATATCTCATATTCATGGAATTGATCAATCCTAAGTAGTGAACCCTATATCCTATGTAAAGGAGCTCCATAAAATGAAAAATGATCTGTTGGATTTCCTGATTGACGACGATAGCACTCCTGCTACCGAGAACGTCTCTCTGATCGATGACAAAGAAGGCATGGCCAGTGTTCTGCTGGCTGGCATTCAGGAGCAGTGCACTCCTGAGGAGTATGAGCAGATTGTGCAGGAGAATGCCAATCTGTGGGAGATCTATGGTCTGATTCCTGACGCCCAGATGGTTGCCACTGAGGCTACCAAGAGGGTCGTCGCCAAGTACACCAAGTACAGCTATCTGTCCGCTGCTACCAAGCGTGCTGCGTTCCGTCTGGCTCGTGCTGCGGGTGACCCGAACTATGCCAAGTATGTCAAGTACCGTGATCTGATGCGTCAGTATCGTGAGAAGGTTCTGGACAAGTGGAATAGCAAGGCCACTCGTGAAGCCAAGCGTATTCTGCGTGGTGCCGCTGCTACCGCTGGCTCTGTGAAGGATGCCCGTGGTAAGCAGATGGAGGACAAGATCGACAAGGCTCTGAAGCAGACCAATGCCGAAGGCCGCAATGGCAAGGCGATCCGTGCTCCGAAGCAGTAAGTAAAAACATTGGTCCCCATATGGATGCTAAAAGTCCATATGGGGATTTAATTTAGTAAAAACGAAAAAATAATGGTATGTATGAGATCCCCATATCATACATACCATTTGTGAAGACCCTATGTCAAACTTTTAGATGTATTTCTTCATTGAATCCACATAGAGTCTAAACCCATTACAATGGTTATAGAATTCTTTGAAGAGGGGTTTCTTCATTGCACTCTTAACCAGATAGGTTTGGTGTGTGCCATCCAGATACTTACGATCGCTACTCGAAGGATCCAGAAGGTTCACATAATTCCAAAGATGATATTTGAGAGAGTCTTTACGTCTCTCCTCACGTACATCAATAGACTTCGTATATAGAATCAAATCAGAAATATTCTGAATAGGATAATCAAACATGTTAGTTCCTTCTTTCATGAATTAGATTCACGGAATCGAAGGTCATGCCAAATATCCAAGTAAGTAAGACAAAACTTCCAATGCAAAATAGCACAGAGTCATAGGATCTTTACAAATAAATAATATACAGAGATTACGACGGTACTTTTCGAATCGTAATCTCTGTATATATGAGAAATTTAATCACCCATATGGATATTTTATATCCATATGGGTGATTTTGTCTTTATATATGAATCCAAGTATCGAATTAGAATGGGATAAAAAGAATGAAGAAGAACCAGGATATGATAATCTGGAGCATATGTAAGCTTTGATCAGCTACAAGATTGGTCATCTTCCAGTTAGCTTTCATATTGTCTATGAAAGCGTGCCATAGAAATTGAACTATGATCACAATGATGAATAAACTCCATCGATCTCCCATATCAAAATGGAAATATATCAAAATAGGGAGATGTATCATCATAGACCATGAGAAAGCATGACATAATAGAGCTGGGATATAATCAAATCTATATTTATCGTTATATCCCTCCTGATTCTCCCACCAAGATCTCTGTTTCATACTGGCCATAATGCCTTGGAGTCTGAAATCATCAATTATATGCATGAAGATCATAAAGAGAAGTATATAGATAGTATTCATATTGATCGATTCCTCCTTTAGTATACGAGTTTCTTGGATGCTAGGCGTTTAAAACACCACATTAAAGTTTCAAGATACTAGGAGAGGTGATAGAATTGGCAAAAATTCTGTCGGTAGAGACATCTCCTTACTATGAGAAACAAATTGAGATTTATGCGAAAAATAAAGTAGGGCAATTCTCTAAATACTTGGAGAAGAATCCTACTTTTGTTGAGTATTACCATATCAACCAGGTTCTGAGTAGAGCAGATGTAGGGAGTCAATCTGTCAAAGAAGAGATAGGAAGGAAATCTCCGATCCGTTATAATAAGATCAAGGAATTTCCTATCTATGGTTTGCCGGAATTGAAACCTGAGCTGACCTATGATGAAGATGGCATGGATATGGATCTCGATTTGAATGGATTGATTGTCCTTCCTGGGACGATTCATCCTATTCCTGGAGATTACTTCTACTTCAAATTCCCTGGTATGAGTGTCGGAATTCTTTGGAGGGTAACTTCTAAAGAATTCAATACAGTCCAGGCGAATGACTATTATCTACTCGATGCAGAGATCTATGCCACTGCAAAAGAAACAGATAAGAATTCCTCGTATAGTCAATTACAGAAACAGGTCGTAGAAGACTATACCTGTATCTTTGAGAATATTGGCACCAAAGATTCATGTATTGTCAAGAATGATCAATATACCAAGGCACAATACTTGGGCACTTACATCACCAATCTCATGAATAACTATTATGAGACATTTTATCACAGTGATGTCGGTACCTTTGTGGGTCTTGGTATGTGGAATCAGACTCCTACCTATCTCTATGACATCTATCTGATCAGATTCATGAAAGAGGTAGACTTGTGGGAGGTTGGAGATGGAATCACAAATCGTGTGGTAGCTCTTACCTATGATGACAAGATTCCTTCTAACTTTGATTCTAGATATAGAAAAACCTTGTGGTATGCTCTTCAAAAGAAGAATGCCTCTACCATGGTTCCTTACCAATATTACTATACCTATGAGTGTACGAAACAGTCGTCTCCTCTCTTGATGTATAGTGATCACTACTGTGAGTGTATCCATCTGGAAACATTTGGAAGAAGCACTGAAAGAGATGATTATCTGTCTAGAAGAATCATTGGTAAGACAAGAGAATATTTTACCACAGATCTCACAAGAGGGATCAAAGAAGGAGGACTGAAGATCACCGATGAGAGAAATCAACTCATCTATGATTATATTACCTCCAAAGAGATCACTCTGAATCTGGGTATGCTCGAAGATCTTACCTTTGATATGACTTCGGATGACTATATCTATGGACCTGCCTTGATCTATGTATTGAAGAAATGCTACAATGCTATCTTCAATGAATCTGGTGATCTGACTGTTAGATTGGTCGGTGGTCCTGGAACTGAAGGAAAGGATACTGACGATATGACAGCTTCCAAGTATATCGAAGATACTGTCGTCCCGGCTATGAATGAGATGAAGTCTAAGATTTCTCAGATGGATAATGAGAAACTTAACTATGCCTATCTCAACAATGTCGGATACGAAGTTGATTTCCCGAGATTCAATCGGAATATTGTATTGAAGAAGATCACCATTAGTGGTGTCCATGATATGCAATGCTCTGGTTTCAAACTCATCTATGGAGATCAAGTCATCTATAAGAATGAGGATATGGGTAATGTAGCCAGAGGAGAAGACTATGTCACCGATCTGTACATGCCCATTGATTGTGTCTCCGGTAATCCCATTACTCTCAAATTCATCAAGTTCATTCAAGGAACTGTGAATGTCTATGTAGAGTATGTCTATCAGAATGATGGATCCGGAGAGAGTACCAATCTTGTCTAATACTATAAAGAATTAGGAGGGTTATCCCTATGGGTAAGCTGTTTGAAGATATCCAGACTGCTATGGAAAACGATCGCTCCATCAATGATCAGATTGCGGATGAGATCGCTATGAATGAGGATGCTGATGAGGAGCTGAATGTCAGACTCCTGGGTCAGTATTCTGCCTATGCAGAGGATATGGAAGATGATGGTATCGATCCCGATCTGGGTGAAGATACCGATGATGATGTCGATGATCTGCTGAATGCCACTGCCGATGAGGATGATGGCTATTCTATGGGATCTGACATCAATCCTGAGATTGTCAGTGACACTGTCAAGGAAGAGGATTACGATGATGACATCGATGACGACTTCTTTGATGATGCTGATGACGACGATATGTAAATAAGATCAAAAAAGATGGTGTACCTCTGGTTAAGGAGATACACCATCTTTGATTTGTTTGTCACATAAGCTTCATAATACCAATGAGACTTGTAATATTCCGGATTGATGGATAGAATTATGTTACGTATGTCATACTTGGTAGAAAACGTAATCATTGATAGTTCCTCCGATGGTTAATGAGATAAATCATCTATGATTGAGTAGCTTTTCCTCAATTTTCAATTAGTTGATATTATTGAGCGTCATTTTATACAGGATCAATCGAGTATACGATATCAATGATATCATTTATCGTTGAAAACTTAAAATCCATTATGATGAATATCTCTTAACTAAGCCTCCATGTATATATCGGGAATGCATGGAGGTTTTTTTTTATTTTTTAACGAAATTAAGGTCCCAAGTAATGACTCAATCTATAGTCATTACTTGGGATTTATATGTCTCTGATTCTCATATATTTCAACCAATGAATTAAAAGGAGGGATTTATATTTGTCTACGATAGTAAATATGATTGATGAAGATGTAGACTACAGGAAAGTCTACAGAGAGATTGACAATCTCGGTGATGATGAGGGACAAAATAAAGCCCCAGACATAGACTTTTCATCCCCTGGGTGGACAAACCCAGATAGTGATAAGGTCGAGCAGTTAATCAAGACTGATATCAAGACTCTTCCTAAGGTAGCTGAGTTAAAGAAGAGCTACGATTTCAAGACCAAGAATAAATCCTTCTTGGAATTGTATCGTGATCTTCACTCCTTAGGTATCAAGAATAATAAATTCTTCTTGGTTATCTATGACAGATCTTTGATTGGAGTAGATCCTTTCTCTGAGGCCCTACCTTTATCTACTAAACTTAGAATTATCGTAGAATGTATGCGAAATCCTTGGTATTGGTTACGAGAGATTTGTAGAGTTCCTCAGGATGGTTCTGCCATTGAACCAGGAGGAGGTTCTGAATTCATGATAGACAGAACCTCAGCTGCTGCTTGGTATTGCTTTATTAACCATATCGACCATTATCTATGTAAACCTCGTCAGACTGGTAAGACCCATTGTGCATTATCAGAGATTGACTATGGGTATACCTTTGGATGTAAGTCTTCTACCATTCTCTTTGCTAATAAAGATGCTGAGAATAATAAGATGAATCTCTATCGACTGAAATGCCATAGAGATATGCTTCCCAGGTATATGCAGATGAAGACAACTATGGACATGGCAGGAAATCTCATTAAGGAGAAGAATAGTGTTACGACCATTCGCAATCCTGTGAATAATAATAACATTAAACTTCTTCCGAGAGCCAATAGCAAAGATTCTGCTATGACCTGTGGGCGTGGTGCTACATCTTCCCTGATGTATTTTGACGAATGGGACTTTATACCTTACCAAGTCGAAATAATGAATAGCGCCGCCTTTGCGTATTCAAGAGCAAGTGAAAATGCTGCTAAGTCAGGATCGCTTTACAGTCGGATCTACAGTTCAACGCCTGAAACGAGAATCAGAACAAAAAATGCTGCAATTTACACACCCTTTATTTCTATATCCTGACGAGGTGCTATTTTTCCAATAGCTCTATATTGAGCTATGATTCTTTTTACTCCAGTATTTCCATCTCGAATACCCAATGCTTTATTGATCTCTTTATTAGAGTAACCTTCATCATGCATCTTGCACACTTTTACTGGATCAATGAAAGCGAACTTGCTAGTTGGGGTCTGATAATCAATATTATCATATTGAGAAGAAATATGGGTCCAATTGTATCCTTTTACAATGCCATTTGCTAATTGATACGCATTCTTAAATCTAGCGTCATCGGTATCGCCATTCATGAAATTGCAAATGAGATGAGCAGTTCCTTTGATACTATGGCCATTATTGAGCAAGTCACATACAAAGTGAATGAATTCTTCACCATACGAATTAATGGCTCCTTCTTTATTCGGTAATGTATATTGACGAATAGGCTTCGGAAATGAATATTCTTTTGAAATATCTGGCCATATCTGATGCTTACTCAATCGATCTAGCATTAGATAAAGAGGCTTATTGTCACTAGCTAATGGCTTATCTGGATGAAGAGAACGAATTATGGACATCTTAGATTCTCCACTAGCGAGTCTCTCACACAACGCTCGTACAAATCCTTCGGAAAATTTGTTATTTCCGTTGGATTCTCCTCTAACACAACGAAGGCCCATTCGTTCAGCTCGTAAAGTGTTTTCTCGAGGAGTTACCCATTCTAGATTCGTGTAATCATTATGGTTTTTAACTCCATCAAGATGATCAACTTGAGTCTTCTTTTTCGGGTCATCGTTTTCGCAATATTCCCAAGCTACGAGTCTGTGGGTCTGTAGAGATCTACTCTTTTTATTGGTAACTCTAAGAGAAACGCGCATATATCCATCTTTATCTCGATATTGGGATAGATATTTTCCTGTGTATAGATTAATCACTTCTCCATCTGGAGTTATTCCATAATAGTTTTCGATAACTCCTGGATAGGTTATGATCCTCATGCGATCGTTATCCATAAATTGATCATTCCTTTCAATTAATTTTATTCTCATCGTTAGTATCAAATTAAGCATCTATAAATTGCAGCATTTTTTGTTCTGGCTTACGCTTCATGCTATTTGGGCGGCTATTGGGTGACCAATAGTTCCAAAACTTCGTGAACTGCTGGGATATCTCTTATCAGAGACGATCAGCAGCCAAGCTTCTTTCTATATAGAGAGAAGAAGGTTCAACGACTATCGAAAGCACAGGCATAGGAGTAATCCATATGTCGTAGAGCAAGTAGAGTACAGCCAAGCTATTGGGTAGGTATATAGGTGATAGTAGCCTATAGTAAATCCTTTAAATGGAAGTGCGAAGTATCTCTATAGGACGGATATCGCCATATAGAGATAAAGATATAGTCTGATTCCCATGGTGACATGGGCGGGTTTCTTATGCAAACCGGTGAGAGTGTAGCGACTCTCATGGACACAATGGGTGACTTAGATTCTAGAGATGGAGCTGCTGCTACTGAGTGGCTTTCTCATACTCTCAAGTGGGAAGAAAAATTTTATGATGTCCCTATTGAGAAACTTAGAGCTATGGTCAACGACAACCAATCCAAGAGGAATGGTGTCATGTGGATCGAGCATTCCTGGAAGCAGTTAAAGAAGACACAGGCTTGGTTTGAGAATCAGTGTCGTCTCGTAAACTGGTCTTTGGAAGTAATTGCGAGAGAGATTGAGCTTAAGAGATTGCATGGTTCTTCTCTGTCTCCCTTCAAGAGAGAAGACATCATGTATATCCAGGCGAATAAGAGAACTCCGATTGGCGAGATTGATCTTAGTAAAAATATGTGTCCCTTCAAATTCTATAAGAAGATGAAGAAAAGCATTCCTTACTTTATCTGCATTGACCCATCGGAAGGTCTTGCTCTGGATAACAATGCGATCGAGATTGAATCTCCTTATACCCTTGAAGTAGTATGTGAGATGAAGAATCCCTATATTTCCCAACCAGATCTATCCGATATGCTTGTGAGGTTTATGGATCTCTTCTGTCCCAATGCTCTTCTCATTATAGAGAATAACAAGGGTAGAGAATTGATCAACTGTCTCAGAAAGACCAAGTATGCAAACCGTATCTGGTATGATACTGGTAAGATGCTGGATGTATCTGAGAAATTGAATAAGTATGGTATGCAGGCTAGAGATGCTCTGGAAAGAAGAGCCTATGGTCTGTCTACCACAAATGCCAGTAGAGCTGTCATGATGGGTATCCTTGAAAGAATGATGGATGAAGAGAAGAGAAAGTTCGTATCAGAGTATGTCGTAGATGACATTAGTGCTCTGATTCGTACTCCTTCTGGTAAAATCCAAGCAGCTCAAGGTCAACATGATGACAATATCATGGCCTATCTCTTTGGTCCCTATATCAAATTCAATTCCAATAATCTGGAAGAATTTGGAATTGATGTCCATGATATAGACCCAGATGAGGAATCTCTGATGGGGAATATCAGACAAGTACCAGAAGAGACCAAACCTCTTACTGAAGAAGATCAAATCTTGAAATTGAGAGAAATGTATCCAGATCTTCCTACTGATATTCAAGCTCTCTTGAAAGACAATCTCTTCGGTATGAAGGGCGTAAGATTGAAATCCGATCAGGAAGAGAGAAAGAGCTCTGTGCAGCAGATGAAACTGCAACAGACAGCTTCTCAATTCATCAAGGATGAGACTGTCGATGACTATAAGAGATTGATTGCCTCTAGTACCAGACAGAGATCTCCTTCTGAAGTCGATTATAATTATGACTATGATGGAGGAGTGCCTTCTGATGATGTCATGTTGGATGGAGCTCAGACAGATCGATTCTATGATCATATGTTTGACTCTATCGGTGATTATGAGGCTCAGAATCCGAATACCTTTGATCTCAATGACTATATTTAAAATTATATAATGCAGGAACGATGAGGTAAGCCTAAGTTTTTAGAGTTTTTTCTTAGGCTTGCACTGTCATCAACTGGCATTTATTTTTCCATGTATTCAGCAATTGTCAACCACTTTTTCTACGTAACACAAGGATTTCAATTTAAGTCATTCTAACTCACGTCCTATCAAACATCATTTATTTACATCTAAATTATCCTTTTATCTTTTTCATCCAAATATCTTTCCTTATGTTTTTCGACCTGTCTAAAATTCAATTTCTCATTGCCTGTTTTAAGCGAATACTCAACTTCCTACACTTTGTGTGAAACGAGCATCTAACAAAGAACCTGCTGTCTTGCACTTTTGAAGGGACAGATTTTGGTCTCTTAACAAAAAATAAATGGGTAGTATCCATATTTCAGGATACTACCCATTTATTTTTTAGATGATACTGAGGAAAGTATAATACTCATCCATGACAGTATCAATAGGCACATCTGTCAAGACACGTCCATTAATCTCCGGATCATAATCTACCAGTATAAAGCTGGAGTTGATAATGGTAGAGAGCTTCTTCTGAATTGGATTCTCTTTCGGTGCGATCTCTTGGATATACCGGAATTTACCCTCAATGACGCTCTTATAGACATCCGAAGATTCGTATTTCTCCTGGAAGCGTGTATTCTTGATCATGTTTTCTTTAAACCGTCCTCTTACGATGGCAGTGACCAACTGAGGAAGGATAACCATTCTAGCAGCCTGGAGATATTTCTTCAGGATGACCAGAAGCTTGATGGTATCTCTTCTTGTAATGGTCTGAATGGCTGTAGAAGAATGGAAGAAACCACTGTAGAAGGTATGCAGGAAATACTGCATCAGGTTATTGATTTTACAGTTCTCATAGTAGAAGTCCAATTCTTCCTGTGGGATATCGAACTCAAATCTTTCATAGATCTGCTTCAATACCATCTCATTGTTGACATCATTGATGATCTGGTTAGACTCATCGATACGATAGATAGACATCTCAAGACTTTCTGCATGAGTTAGATAGTCATCCGAATCCGATCCGCCAGAGTCTGCATCAATTTCAATGGGTTTGAATTTGAAGTTCTCGAAGCGGAAATGGTTGTAGCTATTCGTTACAACGCCATCGATATACGAGACTACGCTTCTATCGTAAGCGATTTTATAGAGAGACTTGACCAGAATCACTTCATGAATCATATTCTGGAATACCGTCTCAAAGGTAATTCCATAGAGCTGCTTCTTCTTATTCCAGATAGGAGAGTCTACATTAAAGGATCTCTCCAATCGATAGTTCACAAATCTGCAGAGGGGATAGAAGATCGGGAAGAAATCATCCCCACTCTTTTCAAAGCGATCTACGATATCCATGAAGATGGAATCAAACGCTTTGATGTAATCGTGAGAAGACACGATATACTCACAGATGTTGGAGAAGTGGACGCACAGAGGGAGAACGGCACGAATAGCAAACGAGATGCCGAGAAGCATCTTAGCCTGCTCATTGGTGATCTTCGGAGTGGTCCGATACTTTCCATCATCATCGGTATTGATATTGACAGTGTAAAGATCCTTCGCCATATGGATCATGTCATGGACAAAATCCTTTGTGACGACGGTACGGATTAATACATTCTTAAACTGATTGGGTCTCATACCCGGGTTGCGATCGATCAGATATTTGACACTGGCCACATTGATCAGGAAATCATGTTTGGTGTCATAATACTTCATGAAGTAATTGATGTGCATACACACATCGGTCATACGTTCTTTGTAATGCTTCTTATTGATTTTGAACGTTTCGAATTTCGGGAATTGCTTACCAAAGATATCAGAGAAACGAGCATGTACCTTTTCGTCAACGTAGATGAATTTCAGGTCATCGTCTTCCGGTACCCATTCATTCAGCCTAGGATGATCCAGCTGCGGAGGTTGGAACTCGACTTTCTCTTGAATCTTGTCATTTGGTTGGGCGTCGGTTTTCTTTCTTCTTGGCATAACGGCATTCCTCCTAAAGCGTACGAGCAGATGATATACATCTTAAATTTTCTTTGACCTTTTCGTAGTCTTAGTCTTTTTAACCGTGACGGTTTTCTTGACTGTATGAGACTCCGGAGAAAGATCTGAAAATTCTTCTCCTTTCTTCTTCTCCTTTCTGGTAGTACCTTGCATGGATTGGGCTTTCTTATATTGATCTCTCGCAGTCGCAAATGAATTCTTCATCTGTGCCTGCGATTGAATCTTTTGAAGAATGGTATTGGTGGTAGAGATAGGTGTAGCTAAGACCATAACGTCCTTACAAGCCATATTACCATAGGCATAGTGAACGAGTAAGGATGTGATATAGAGGCTTCTTTCATATCCAATGATCCCATAACTATTCCGAACTTCTGCTGTCTTCTTGATAGTATCCTTCTCATAGAGTCTGCGGGTCCAGTTTATGATAAGATTTTTTCTATAGAAGAGATTGGCATAGGTATACAGGAAAGAAGGGCAATTGGAATAGACTTTGAATTCCATATCATTGACCTTAGTATCGTCAGATCCCTTGGTATCCAATTCCAATAAGACATCATAATGTAATCCTTCTCCATATTTGGATCCGGATTTGGATTCCAGTTGGTAATGGAAGATCAGATAACGCTTTTTATACTGGTAAAGTACGGGTATACCTTTACCTAAAGAAATGAAATTCTGGGCTTCATCCGCATACTTTTTCTTAATAGTGGATTGATCGCCCAGGACATTCGAACCTTTCCCAGCCGGGTTGGTTAGGTAATCGAGGATTGTCATGCTTCATATCTCCTATGCGTATGCTAAAAGTGTAAATCCGCTTAGTCTCACGTTCGGATACGGATAATCATTTACATATGGATTTATATGTCGTTACCAAACTTTCTAATAATGCTAAAGAATAATAGCCGAGGTGATAAAAATGGCTACTCTCACAATGACGGACATCTATAAGTCCGCATTTCAGAATATCTGCTCAACACTTCGGGATTTGTATGTGAGTGCGGAAGAAGGGACTTCGGATAATCTTCTGATGAAGGTTCGGATTTCCGGCGATCCCACTTATGGATCGAATCTCATTTCCTACTATTATATTCCGATCCAGGTTCGTAAGCTCTGGAGTCAGCATTACTCCCAGGTCGTTCTCGATCAGGTGGAGACTGCGAATCGTATTACGATTACGACAGATGCTTCTGTGGACATGGATCTGGAAGGTGCTGCATGGGTGCAGAATATCATCTCTTCTTTCATTACCAATCGGATTCAGATGACGAAGTCCGAGATTCTGAATAAGAGATATTCTCATGCCTGCTACATCAATTCCGATGGGTGCATCTCGATCTCTATGGTGAGCAATAACACTTATCATACGAGCTATACTCTGGCAGTTCCCTCTGGAAATCCTCTGGAGATTTTCAAAGGGTGGAATCTTGTCTCTGATCGTTTCATTACTCTGGTGCCTGTCTCCAATGTGGATACTGGTGCTCCGGATGATCCTGACGATACAGATGATCCGCTGAATGATGGTACCATGATTCGTTGCGTGACGAATGATGATGGTACCAATAGTTGGATCTGCGAATCTCCTGATATCTCAGAAGATGGCGAAGATACAACTACTGTCTCCTGCGATTACGATGAAGCAACTGACACGCATACGTGGTCTTGCGAGTAATCCCTAAGTTTAAACACATCATAGCATCGCTTCTTATAGAGATGATATAGAGTCTTTATAAGAAGCGATGTTTTGTCTCTGTGGTAAAACCTACATGGGGTTTCTCGTTAGATCAAACGAGCCTTGGTTACGGTGGATTATACCCCGACGGGATGAATCTTTGGGACTGGGATATCGGTATAGTTTGTGACACTGCTTCCATCCAGGGTCTAACCTCCCCTTGGATATATTGGCCAAGAAGAATGTCACCCTGGTATTTATCGCCGGAGATTTATCTTGTCAAAAACCGTATGATGCTGTCCATATAGGAAGAGCAATAAGATTCAGGGTCGCTATTTAATCTGAATCTGTCCATATGGACTAGATTGACTCTATAGAGACATACGCGATAAATATCTCTATAGATGCGGAATTGTAATCTGTGTGGAGTGAGTAATTCCCTCACTTAAGCAAGAAAGTCTGTAGGAGTCTATCAACCCTATAGATGCACACAGGAGAGACGGATATAAGTGGCTTGATAACCCACTTGAAGTCATCATCCAGGAGGGATGGGCTGTGGATACGGATTCCTGTATCATTTGATACCGTTTGCCGTATGTGTAAGATGATGAAAGCGTGTTATTACTGGCATGAGGTTTGTGATATACCTGAATATCGCTCCGTCTTTTTATTGATTGAAAGAGATATACCGAAATTATACAAATCGGTATATCTCTTTTATTTTCTGGGTATTGGAACCCCAAGAACCCTATCTTAAGAAATGAGGTGACTCACATAATGAAAATAGAGACATTTAATGTCCCGCATGTGGGAGCTTCACAATCATTCGGAACCTCTACTCTTCTGAATAATCTGAAGAATATTGGTTCCGTGATTCTCAATACTCCAGTAGCAGCGAGTCCGTATACCGCTGCTTTTAATGTTTCCTATAATAATGGGTTTATGGATTTGAATACGGTCAAATATCTGATGCAGACTATCCAAAAGTTTGCTGATGGGAATGATCGTACCACTTCCGAAGGATATTCCGCTATTATGGGATCTTATTTGGCTGGATATTTGGAAGCTCATTACGATCGTAGCTATACTTCCAATGATGATGTCACTCTTGGTGTATTGTCACCCTTCTTGGGTGTCTATGCTGAGATTGCTCATCAGAAGAAAGATAGAAAAATGCTCAATACCAAAGAAGTATGTGAATACTTCTGCGATTTGTGTGCAACCATCGGTTACGTTCCCAGTGACTATGAAGCTTTTGCATTGACCTGGGAAGAAATCCAGAGTGCTGAGATTATGCCGAGAATTCTTGATCTCATCAGAGAGAAGGCTTATCATACTCAGCATATCCCTATGGATTCTAATCGAGATCCTATGTCTAGAGATTTTCTCGATAGTATCATTTCTTCTTTGGAGAAGGACCTTCTCTCGAATGATAATGATGCTGAATACGTGGCATCTCAGATTCCGTATGTAACAGAAGCTATTATCTATATGACTGATACCTGTCTCTTTCTTTATAAGTCTACTCTGGATAGATTGGCAGAGGAGACATATAGGGAAATCAATGAAATTCTCAATGAGAAGACCTATGCTCCTATTGCTAAGTATATTCCAATTGAAGTAGCGAAAGCTACTCAGGGATTCCTTGTTGAAACCATCAGGTCTTTCTCCAATATTGGAAATTATCCTCAGAATGAGGTAGGATTCAAGAAGTGTATTCTTGAGAATCTCACAGATGAGAATTTCAAGGAATTCATGAAGGAACTCGTTGAGTATTTCAAGAGGGATTTCTATCCGGATTATCTCAGACATCATAAGAGTGATTCTGGATCTATGCCTTCCTCTACAGGAAGTGACAATAACTGTGCCTATGTCTTCAATGGAGTCTTCAGAACCATTGCAGATCTTCTGGTACAGAATTGGGAGAGATCTAGACCCTATATCGAGTCCGATTATCTGAATCGATTCGTTGAGAGATTCTGGTCTTACTTTACTACTTACTGGGTAAAGAATTTCAACTCCATCGACTTCGGTGAAGTGGATACTCTGACTGTGGATAGTAGTGAAGAATACTTGAAGTATCTCATCAGCTTCGCAGACAAAGAACTCGATGAACTCAAGAATGCCTACGAAGAAGAGGATAATCATCCTAAGGCAGTATGTTCTCCTATGAATGTTAATCCTTGGGGAATTGCAATTGAGGGTAAGAATTCTATCAAGTATCAAGAGAAGCAAGGATCTCGAATTGGCTCCAATATCTCTAAGGCATTTCAGAATGCTATGGAAGGAGCTGCTCATATCATTTCTCAGTTTAAGAAGATCTCTTCTGCTGTCTATAAATGGATTACTTCTGATACTAAGAATCAGGATAAAATCGTCTTGGATGGTAGAAAGTTTACCTTCCCCGGATTGATCAAGAGAATCCTCTTGAGCTATGGTCTTTTCCATGTCAATATCGTGGCTGGTGTCTGTGCATGGATTTTCCTCTGGGCCAAACAGAAGAAAGCCAATAAGGCATCGAGAAGAAAGATGATCATGATGCTTCAGGAAGAGATTCAGATGACAGAGGAGAAGATCCAGGATGCATCTGCGGATGGAGATCGTAAGGCTAAGTATGCTCTTATGAGATCCAAGAATCAGTTGCAGAATGCTCTGAATAAACTGAAGTATGGATATGGTGTCGATCTCAAAGATGAAGAGCAACCTGCTGTCCGTAAGGTTACAGACCGTGCCTTGAGCGGTGGTAAGATTGCTCCGGATGATAGTTTGAGAACTGCCAGAAGTGGTGGAAGGAGATGATCCTCTTATGAATACTCTGGATGAAGTCTTTGAATTCTTCCTCGATGATAGTGAGGATCTGGATCCTGCGATGGAATTGGATATCTTAGCAGGTGGAGATCCTACTACCAATGCAGCAGAGAATCCTGAAGCGGCTGGTGGTGGAGCTGGTACACAAGAGCCGGATACCAATCCTCCTCAGAATGTCGATGCCGATACTCCTCCGGATACAGAGGGAGATCCCGGTATGGGAGATGACATGGGCGAAGAGGATGAATTCGGGGATGAAGAAGGTGGAGACTCCATGGGTGATGTTGACACCAATAGTGGAGATCCCAATAACCCCGATATGGAGAGAAGAATCAATCTGAGAAAGTTGATTCTTGCTCTGATCAATGCCTATGAAGGATCCATCAATGCTATGATCAATGGAACTCCTCCTGCAGATGATAATCTTGCTACCAAGTATTATAATCTCCAGGATAAGATGATCAAAGCAAGAAATATCCTCTATGAGATTGCTACGAATGACATCTATGCCAAACCGTATGAAGATTCTCTGAGAAGATATTCTGCTTTGAATCAGCTTTATTCCATCTGTGTCGAATATCTCAATACCATCCTCATTAAGAAACCTGAAGATGTCAAGAAGAGAAAGAGAGGACCTTCTGCATTCCGGAATAATGTGAAGGTCATGTAAGAAAATCTATATTGCTAGTATACTTCTATTCATAAGGAGTATACTAGCAATTCTTTTATATAGGAGATGAAAGAGTATGTTTGCATTCATCAAGAGTGTATTAGCTCGACACTATTCTTGCTATCGTCTGGAAGATGAAGAAGTGGAGAAAGTAGAGAGATACTGGAGAGTCTTAGGTCTTATCTAAGATACAAAAATAAGAGCTAGAGAATCATCTGGAGTGATAAAGTGAATATCATCCAGGATTCTCTAGCTCTTATAAGCTCTCAAAATTGACCATGTATAACAGCCTCTTAAATAAATTTTACATAAATGCCAGAATTCTTTGCGATATAGCGAACCACACACTCTGTGGAAATAAACAATACCGTAAAGCGGTGAATCCCCTTATCAAGGATTCATCCATTTGTGTAAAACTTAAACTTCAATAAATTGGAGGTTAAATACCATGGCTAATTTGCTCAATCGCTTTGGCCAGGAAACCCGCATTATCGGTAACGATCATGCTTCCAACGAAGATGCGGGCTTCAAAGCTGAAGTCAAAGGCATTTTTGAATCCTATGCCGGACAGGGCGTTGACCTGACCTCTGATCTGCCTCAGATCATTGCTCGCGCCAACGACCGTCGTGAGTTCGAAGACCAGATCATGGAGAGCTTCGCCAGCGATCCGATGTTCAACGACAGCCGCATTTCCCATGACGTGTTCTACGGGAACTACGCTGAACGTTTCGGCCTGCTGCTGGACAACTCTCTGACCAGTGTTGCCATCGAGTCTGTCACTCAGGGTTACCATCCCATCGTTGCTTACAACCCCTTCTTCCTGAAGAAGCAGTGGGTTGCCTGCATCTTCAAGGATGTCCTGATGACCGAAGTTCCCAACAGCCCTGTGATCAACCTGGCCTTCGAGCGTCGTTACATCAAGACGATGTCTGGCGAGAAATACGAGATGCCTGATGTCTTCTATGATGACGAGAAGATGGCGACTCTGTCTGAAGAGTCTCAGGGTATCCCCATGGATACTACCAAGGAGATCTCTCTGCCTCTGAAGAATGAGGATCTGCTGGTTGCGGATTACTTCCCGGCTATCGGCGCTATCGTTGATCGCGCTGAGATGCTGAACCAGAGCCTGGAGATCGCCGAGGTTCACTTTGCGACTGCGGACAAGTGGATTCCGGTTCATATCACCGCTGACGCTACCACCCATGCTTTCCCGCCGAAGGTCATCTCTGATGGCCGGGCCACTCCCGAGACCGATACTCTGGTCGGCAATGTCGACTTTGAGGGCGGCTGCGTGACCATCGTCTCTACGGCGGACAAGATCGACAAGATCAAGATGAACGGCAAGCTGAGCAACCGTTGGAACGAGCGCGGCCTGACCGTCATCCGTGAAAACGAGCAGATCCAGAAGCAGATGCCTGAGTCTGGTCCTCGTATGAACACAGCTGTGACCGTTGAGGAAGCTGCTGACGCTCTGGCTCTGCAGCGCATCGACATGATCGCCGATAACGTCGACATGATGGGTCGTTCTCTGGCTGAGCTGGAGGACTACGAGATCCGTACCTTCCTGGACAAGAGCTATCAGGCTCAGGAAGCTGCTGGTGCTGGCCCGTACGGCTACGAGAAGCTGACTGTCACTGCGAAGTTCAACGCTCTGCCGTATGACGGTTTCACCAACAACATCACCGACTGGATGAAGGATTCTCGGGAATACTTCGAGCGTGTGATCAACACCCTGAAGCAGAAGCTGAAGAGCCCCGATGTGATCATCGTGGCTGTGGCGAATCCCGAGCTGATTCGTTTCCTGCAGGATGGCATCGATTGGGTCTTTGCTGATGACACCCAGATCTCTGGCATCAAGATTGCCTACAAGTTCGGCATTCTGACCACTGCCCAGGATCGTGTGCACATCATCACTTCCCATTATCTGAAGGCCGATACCGGCATTCACTTCATCGTGATCCCGACCACCAAGGAACTGATCACCTACAAGCACTACAAGTACAACATGGTGATCGATCGTGGTTACCGTAACCCGGTCCACACCCTGGTGCCCAACATCATGGCCACTCAGCGTACTCTGACCTTCGAGGTTCTGCCTGTTCAGGGTCGCATGACCATTGATGGCCGTGACTTCACTTCTCCCGAGACTCTGACTCGGTAATTGATTCTGAAGCCTATCGACTGATCAATTTCATGAATTCAACCCCGTATACGGAGATTCTTACAATCCTCGTATACGGGGTTTTAAGTTGTTAATAGAGATCAGAAAAGAGCTCCCATTTAGAATCTAAGACGATTCTCTTACTCAGATTTACGATAGAAGGTAGAGAAGTGTAGTCTGACAGAGGAGTATCCCTCCTTATATCTCTTAATATCTTCTGGTGTATAAATTATGGATAAGATCTTGGCTAAATCTAAGCTGATGCTACCATCAGGGTAGATGATACCAAATATAGGAGGTACATCTGGCATATGGGGAATAGCGGTAAACATCATAGGAATTAGACCCTGAGTATTGCTTCTCTCTAAAAAGAAGGCATTATTGATAAAAGGAGAATTACCTGGATTCTCTACTATCTCCATAGCTTTCTCTATATCAATACGGAAATTGATAGATCCAATGAGAATCTGAGTTCCCATTCTATAGAATCTAGCATCATCAATATAGTAAATATTTGGTGCGTATGTATGAATAGGAATCCTATAGATTTCATTGGGGTTGCTATCTTTATCAAAGACGATATTCATTTTTCTTATACTCCTTTCCAGTATATAAGATAGAGATGGAATAAAGTCACTCTATGACTTCATTATTTTTATGAAATCATAGAGTGATTATTTAGGAATTATGCAGTACGTCTCCAAATATTACATACATAATATGGAGGCATATTATTGTGTGCCCATCCAGAACCTTCCCAATTATGCTGGTGAGAGGCATCAAGATGAACATCAGGGACTACAGAAGATCCTTTCCCATCTTTTCTTTGAATCTCAAAGTTATCATCTCCCATATCTTGCCTGCTGAATATGCCAGAAACCCAAGAGTTTTCCGGTAATACTCGAGTGTCACCACCATGAATATCACCAACCAGTGATGTCCATCCATGGTTATGTGAAGGCATCTCGTTCATACTAAGAACATGGGATTCTTCACCGCCCGTATTTCCAACTCCATAAGAGCCACCAGATCCATATAGGAATCTATTTTGGATCTGCTCCCAACTACCTCCAAAAAGAGATGCTGGTGATGTACTAGATGTAGACTGATAGATAAATCCCACAGGGAAAATGGTAAGAGGATCAAAAGCGGATGCTTCCTGATCATCGATCCAATCTTGGAGATTCGTATTATCATCCAAATAAACACAAGATGCTCTGGTAGCAGGTACTACATAATTCCCACTACGATCCTTTAGCTTTCTTTTATAGGTAGCTATAAAGATCATCCCCAATGATATATGAGAAGTAGATCCTACCCCTATATAGTATCTACTTCTCCACTATTCTATATCTATATTAATAAATTAATATAGTCCCCTAAGTTTAGGAATTAAAACAAAAAAGAAGGTGTACCTCTTTAGTAAGAGAGGTACACCTGATTACGAGATAGTCTTTTCATAGTTGAATCATTTCATTGGATCAGTATCCCATTTTAGAGATAAGATCCATAGTGGAATTATAAAGATCATGAAGACCTGGGTAGATATTCATGAGTCTTGTGAATTCCCGATTCTTTCTGAGAGCTTTGAGTAAGTATAATTGGTGCGTGCCAATATAATACTCAAAGTTCGGATTCCCTGGTATAAGATCTTTACCATATAACCAGAGATAGTATAGGTCTGGGTTATGGAGTTTCTCATAGGAAGGGTCAATCATATTGATTGTCTTTATTATATCGGATTTCGAAGAATATAACATGGGAGTACCTCTTTTCAATCGCATGATTTCTCCAGATCATGCGATTTTTATTTGGTGCCCTAATCTTTTGCCCAAGTTCTTTCGATATAATACCGAATTCTATTACTCGTAATCATGATAATAATATACAGAGATTTCCTATGTTATTTTCGAATCGGATATGTACTTAGACGATAAGAGAGGTATTTCAAATTGTCTCATAGCATCGAGATACAGATCTTTCAGTCCAGGAAACTTAGAGATCAAATCTTTGAAGAAGGGTTTATCATTCAAAGATATACACCTCTCGTATTAGATCCATATGAATCCCGCTCATATGGATCTTTTTATTTTTATCGCTTCTGGTAATAGAAAGAAAAAAGAAGGTGTACCATCTTGATAAGAGAGGTACACCTTGGTCATATGCACTATATCCTGATCTGTATCTTTTCTATAATTACGCGATCAACCTCATCGCATAATTATAGAGATCCTTTAATCCCGGATACAATGACATCAATCTTTGAAATCCTTGATTGTGACTCAAGACTTTCAATAAGTAGGTTTGGTTAGTACCTACATAATAATTGAAGTCTTTACTTCCAGGAATAAGATCCTTTCCATATAACCAAAGATGGTACATGTCAGGATCAGTCATCTTCACTTTAGATGGATTGATCGATTGTATAATCGAAATGATTCCATCCTTTGTGGAAAACAACATCGGACGATTTAACAGATTCATACTGGATACCTCTCTATCTGTCCATATGAGGTAGGACTCATATGGACTTTTTATTTTCTTTGAGCAACCTTATATGTAGAGATGGGTATCAGTGCATGATCCTCTAATCAAAGATTCCAGATTCAAGATATATGCATATGACTACATAAATAATATACAGAAATTTCTGAAGATATTTTTTGTCTATGCTAGAGTGGCGGAATTGGCAGACGCAGTAGACTCAAAATCTACCGAATGTAATACTTCATATGGGTTCAAGTCCCATCTCTAGCACCAATATAAAAGAAGAATACCAGGTATATCTTTACTCTATATGAGCATATGGATATACCTGGTATTCTTTTCTTGTCTGATATAAAGATTAAAACCGATGCACTATAATAGTTTACTATTATAGATATAGAAGAGGGAGAGATACAGTACTATCTGGGGATCTAGTTGTATCTCTCCTGATTCTTCCAATGAACTTTTATCTGTATATGGGTGATTCTTCAAAGGTTGTGTATAAAGAGTATGGCATCCTATGCACGGAAATTAAAGGATCGATCTGGTAACTATATACTACCAGCTACCAGATCGACCTCTGTTTTTATGAATAACAATCAGAATTTGGAAGAATATCTGTCTTCTATGAAGTCTTCGCTTCAGAGTAGTATCAATGGAAAAGCATCCAAGTTGGATGTGTATCCAGTAGGGACTTACTACTATTCCAGTTCCTCTACATCACCCGCATCTCTTTTTGGAGGTAATTGGACTGCTATTATAGATACATTCATCTTTGGAACTGGTAAGAATTACAAAGTGGGTGATAAGGGTGGTGAATTAGTACATACTCTGAGTCTTTCTGAGATGCCAAGGCATCATCATACTTCAAAAATTGGCGGTAATTTTTTTGATTTTGTCGCCGAACACTCAAGAGTCAGAAACCAAAGAAGGCTTCCAACCTGGACCACTTTGGATTAATCTTCCAAAATCTCAGGTTGGGGAGACAAATGATGCTGGTGGAGGAAATGCCCATAATAACATGCCTCCATTTTTAACAGCTAATATTTGGAGACGAACTGCGTAAGAATAAAATAGACTATACGAGAGAAACCATTGATTTGGTTATAACTCGTATAGTCTATTAAGCTTTTAGAAGATTAAATGATTCATTTAGGCAGTTCGTCTCCAGATATTCACACAGTAATACGGAGGCATATTATTTTGGTAGTAATTCAACTCTAATTTTCAGAGTAAATACCATTTTCCAGAATTTTGAAAATCCTATATCTCGTTTTACATTTTGTCTGGTATGTTTTACAGAATGTCAAATATATTTGACATTTTAGAAATTGTAAAATGAGTAATTCGATAGAGAAATTGGGAGTAAATATACAAAAAAGAAAGGATACCTCTGAGACTGGATTAAGTCTCTCGGGTATCCATTCTTTTTCCCTCCACAAGAGGAGATAAAGATTCTTAACGGGTTACATCTTGCTCCTTGACGATAATGTACTCACCATTGTCAAGGAAGTAGACGCGGGCATAGGAGAAGGAGAACTGTGCATAGCTAGAGAAGGAACTGGATACAGATTCCGCGATATTCACAAAGGTGGAATAGATTCTCTTTTCCAGATCCTCATTCTCAGGTTCTCCACTCTGATACCCATCGTTATAGATAGAAACGGGTTTCTTACTGGTGATAAAGAGTTGATAATCTTCTCCATTCCAGAGAGTTTCATGGAACTCATAGGGTGCTTCCGAGAGTTCAAATCTACCTGCATTGGTCTCATCCGGGTATGCCAACTTGGTAGAGAAGTCATGAGACTCCTGGATATGGAAGAGAAGAGTGCGATAAGGATGAATCCGAGAATTGAGATTCTCAGGAGCAAAGAAATGGGTATTGAGGAAGAGTGCACTCTCCATATCTTTGTCTGTGTAAATGAGAATCCCTCTGGCATCCATATCAATACCCTCTACGCAATTGTGGGAGCAGATAAGGAGAGACTTGCTGGTCTCATAGTAAGCCATACGGAGAGGAAGGATACAGAAATACCGTTTGAATCCCTTAAGCTCTTCCGCAGAGGGAATCACATCCAGGACACAGCCTTCGATAGAGGTCTTCTTTACATACTTGAGACCCCAAGCAGGTTTGGTACCAACACCATCTCGGGTATTGGTCAAAGAAGGATCTTTCCTCAAGACACTATAAAGTTTGATGTAGATATAATTCCCATCACTCATCTGAATCAGAAGATCGATATGGGATTTATATCCCCTGGTATAAATAGAGACGATACGAGCATGGAGATAGGGAAGTAATTTTCCAGTATCCTCTCCAAGATTCACCGGGTTAATATGAATGGGATGCGTTACGAATTTCATTGTAGTCATACCTCCGTGATACATACTTGACAAAATGGATTTCCTTTCATAGAGACAAAGACAGTTTACTTCTTCCATCTCTATGAATATAATATATAGAAATTTATCAAGATATATCAAAGAGACTACTACTCATATAAAGAATTTCATATACAAAATGGCATGTGAGATTCTTTTTCTCTTCTTGCTCTGGGTTTGTTGTTGTCATGAAGAGAGCCTCCGTTTTAATCCCATCGATAGAGTTTGGCCATGTGGTTTGGTTATCACATTTCTATCGATGGGATTAATGGTTATCTTAAAATCAAAAAGAAAGGTCTACCTTCTAAGTAAGAGGTAGACCTCAAAATCATCAATCATCGTATTGAGTGTGAGATAACCCAAATATCACGCAATCATTTTCATTGTCGACATATAAAGATCTCTGAATCCGGGAAACCAGGTATACAAGTTTCTGAATTCAGAATTCTTCATAAAGGCAGAGATCAGATAGAACTGTCCCATACCTCTCATATACTCAAAATTCGGATGACCAGGAAGTATCTCTCTTCCATAGTACCATATGAGATAGAGCTCTTTGTTATGGGTCTTCTCATACTCCGGATCTATCGAGTATATGATATCGGCAATATTCTTCTTTGTAGAGAATCTTGGTTCAAAAGTGTTTTTAACTGATGTCATATTGGTTTACATCCAAATTAAAACCCCATATAGAGGGAAGAAGTGTTTCCCTCTATATGGGTGATTATTTTAAATTCGAAGGCCTCGCCGCAGATCCAAGTAGCAAAACAAAACTTCTGATTCTTTCAATAGAAAATAAATACCAAGAGTTTATCTCTACTTACATGTGATTGCATGACACACTCAATACGTGATTGATGATTCTATGAATATAATATATAGAAATTTCTTCATTCAATTTCGTTATCTAGATGAAATTGACTACATTATATTAAGAGCGATGCTCTTATACAGTCCTAGCACAATGCCCTGTACATAGTTGAGAAGGTCTATGTATAGGGTATTGTGTTTTATTTCTTGAACTTAGTGGACTATATTAATTAATTAATATATATATAGAATAGAGGGGAGAGACGAAGATATGTAGTGGATATGGTTCTTCGTCTCTCTGTTATCGTATTGGGGCGATGAAGTATTGCTACCTATAAGAGAAAATTGAAAGATCATAGTGGGAATTATCTGGTACCAGTTACGAGAGCATCTTGTGTCTACTTTGATGATAATTCCACACTGTCAAGGTTGTCATTCTATCCAGTGGGATCTATCTATA
>UMKJ01036335.1_pt1 | contig 38383 bp, 39 predicted proteins | sample 1966301 | NCBI WGS metagenome assembly UMKJ01 (sample SAMEA4836173, study PRJEB28245) | human gut metagenome | biome: gut microbiome; material: fecal sample | place: Denmark | collected 2008
AGTGAAGCGGCACCGGTTAAGGCAAGGCGGAAGCAGCTTATGATAACGCCTGCCAGTACGCCGGTAACAACGCCGCCGGCACATAAGCGCAGGCGGAAATAACGCGTATTGTTAAGCAGTTTGTAAGTTGTAAGAACCCTCAGCCTTGCGTCCATTGCTCCTCCGTATAATCGCCGCGGGCAGAAACAATCTGGTAGCCTATGGAAGCTACTTCACGCTGCAGTTCGTTCAGCGCTTCGGCTGCTTCTGCACCGGTGTGCAGTTTATTGTCGTACAAAAGGTATTTGCCGCGTACGTTCTGCGGCGAAAGATTGGGCATAATAACGTTTGCACCGGCCTTAATTCCCAAAAGCCTGCCGCCCGGGGACAAAGTGCCGAGTGCTGTTGTTGCCGGAAGAAGCACGTGCGGAAATAAAAGCCGCAGAACGGCAAGCAGCACTAAAGTAAGTTCCACGCTGCCGGCGGGTTCGCCCTTAAACGGCGTATCATGATGGGGAATGAAAGGACCTATGCCTATCATCTGCGGGCGCAGTTTTTGCAGAAACATTAAATCATCCGCTAAATTTTCCGCCGTCTGGTAAGGTGAGCCAACCATAAAGCCAGCGCCTGCCTGATAGCCGAGTTCTTTTAAAGTATACAGGCAGTTCTGACGGTTTTGGGCGCTCAGTTCTGCCGGGTGCAGTTTGGCGTAATGCGCGCAATCTGCCGTTTCGTGGCGCAGAAGATAACGGTCTGCGCCTGCTTGTTTCCACAGGGCGTAGGTTTCACGGCTGCGCTCGCCGATGGAAAGCGTAACGGCGCAGTCCGGATGCTGCGCTTTAATGGCGCGTACAATGGCGGCGATATCCTCATCACTGTAAAAATAATCCTCGCCGCCCTGTAAAACAAAGGTGCGAAAACCAAGCCCGTACCCTGCCCGGCAGCATTCCAGAATTTCTTCCTGCGTAAGGCGGTAGCGCGCGGCATTTTTATTGCTGCGCCTTATGCCGCAGTAATAGCAGTCGTTTTTGCAGTAGTTGGTAAATTCTATCAGCCCGCGCACAAAAATCTGACTGCCGAAGCTTTTTTGTGCTGTTTTCTGCGCCAGCGCAAAAAGCAGGTTTTTATGCTGCGCGCCCTGTTTGATAAGCTGCAAGGCTTCGTCTTTATTAAGGCTGTGCGTATTGTTTAATTTTTCTATCAGTAAGGCTGTATCCATACATAAAAACTCCTTTAAATACTTTTATTATATCATGTTCCGGCAGCGGCGGCTGCAAATTTGCGGCAGGATTTTTGGCGGCGGCGGAGAATTAAAATAATATTAAGTAACTTTTCGCTGATTTTAAGTTTTGGAGGAAAGAAACAAAAATGTTTGATAAGGTTTTGCTTGCAACAGATTTATCGGAGGAAGCGGACGGCCTGCTTCCGTGTTTTTACAGCTTGTGCCCCGATGACGATACCGAGGTTGCGGTAGCGCATATTTTTAAAGACAAAGAGGATGCGGAGCCCGGCAGCAGCAGCTTTAAAAAAGTGCAGAGCCGTGTGCGGGCGGTGGTTGCCGAACTGCGCCGCGCCGGATATGAAAACGCGCGTGAAATTTACCGCAGCGGCGAAGTTTTTGAGCAGTTAACGGAAATTGCCGATGATGAGGACGCAGGGCTTATTATGGTGGCGTCGCACGGAAAGGGCTTTTTTAAAAGCGCGCTTTTGGGAAGCACCACCTTTGATTTGGCGCGTGCTACCGACAGGCCGCTGTTTGTTTCAAAACCGGTGGAGGATGCAGGCGACGAACTGCTGCAGAAAAATCTGCTGCACCGCATTCTGGTGCCAACCGATTTTTCACTGAAGTCTTTGTCAGCGCTGGACGTTATCCGCATGCTGCGCGAGCATATCAGCGAAGTTGTGTTTGTGCATGTGGTGGAGCGCAGCCGCAGCCAGGATGATTTGGAAGATAAAATGAAAACGGCTTCAAACCGCCTGCAGGAACTGGTGGACGAAATGAAAATTTTCGGCATTAAAGCAGGCTTTCATGTACGCAAGGGTGCGGCTTCCAAAGAGATTCTGCGCATTGCCGAAAAAGAGGATGTTTCGCTGATTGTAATGGCTAAAACAGGCGCGGGGCTGGTTAAAGGGCTGGTAATGGGCAGCACGGCACAGAACGTAACTTTAAATTCCGAAAGGTCGCTTTTGCTTTTGCCGCCGGAAAATGCAGCGGATGATTAAATAATTTACAGAAAATTTATGTAAAAACCTTGACAAGTAAGCAAAATATAGGTATACTGTTACTTGCGGCTGATGCCATAGCCGCAAGTTTTCTTTTGCGGCAAAAACCAAATATTTATCACATTTTCAACACGGAGAGATGACCGAGTGGTTGAAGGTGCACGCCTGGAAAGCGTGTGTGCGGGAAACCGTACCGAGGGTTCGAATCCCTCTCTCTCCGCCACTTAAAAACTGCCGCGTAAGCGGTTTTTTTATTACTTCTTTGTAGGACCGCAGATGGCGGGTCCTGCGCAATGAAAGCCTGTGAACCGTGTCAGGACCGGGAGGGAGCAGCACTAAGCAGTTACTTGCATGTGCCGCAGGGGTGCCTGCATTTGCGGTCCTACAAGGAAGTAGCTTAAGCAGCTCTGATGGGCTGCTTTTTTTGTTAATTTTGTTGTACTTATGGGCAGAAATTTTATATAATTATGTGGTAGGCATATTATAAGGAGGTGCGGCAGTTGGCATACGTTGCGTTATACAGAAAGTGGCGCCCGCAGGGGTTCGATTCCCTCGTAGGGCAGGAGGCGGTGCGTATTGCGCTTACCAATGCGCTGGAAACGGGGCGCATAGCCCATGCCTATCTGTTTGCCGGGCCGCGCGGTACTGGCAAAACCAGTACGGCAAAAATTCTGGCCAAGGCTGTTAACTGCGAACATGGGCCGACGCCTAACCCCTGCAATAAATGCCAGAACTGCGTGCGCATAAATGACGGCACATCCATGGATGTGTTTGAAATCGACGCAGCTTCCAACCGCGGCATTGATGAAATCCGCGATTTGCGCGAAAAAGTTGCTTTTGCGCCCGTAAACGGACGTTATAAAGTATATATTATCGACGAAGTGCATATGCTTACGACGGAGGCCTTCAACGCGCTTTTAAAAACGCTGGAAGAACCGCCGCCGCATGTAATTTTTATTCTGGCGACAACTGAGCCGCATAAAATACCGGCAACGATACATTCGCGCTGCCAGCGCTTTGATTTTAAGCGCGTAACCGACAGCGACATTGTTAAACGCCTGCGTGAGGTTGCCGACGGCAGCGGCATTGCAGCCGATGACGACGCCTTGCAGCTGATTGCCGTGCAGGCAGACGGTGGCATGCGCGACGCATTGAGCTTACTTGACCAGTGCGGCGTTATGGCAGAGCGCGTAAGCGCTGAAACCGTGCGCAGCGTGCTGGGCATTGTAGGGCGCGAAGCCCTGCGGGAACTTGTAAAAGCTGTTGGCGAAGGCAATGTGCCGAAATCGCTGGAGCTTTTGGAGGCCCTGCTTGCAGGCGGCAAGGATGTTAAGCAGATTATTACGGAGCTTGCCGAATACCTGCGGGCAGTGCTGCTTTATAAGGCTTCACCAGAATACCGCGAGATTTACCTGACTGATACGAAAGAAGCAATAGCGGCTATGGAAGGCCTGTTCAGTACGGACAGGCTGATGGCTGCGCAGGAACGCCTGCACCAGTGCATGCTGGAGCTGCGGCAGAGCGTGCGCGGCAGAATTGCCGCGGAAATGTGCCTGTTTGATTTGTGCCGTGTGGAAGGCAGCACGCTGGCAGCTTTAACCGCGCGTGTGGAAAGACTGGAAGCCATGCTTGCCGGAAGAATACCGGCAATACAGCAAACAGTTCCTGCTGCGCCTGCACCGCAGGATTATCCTCAGCAAGCAGCCGCTGCGCCGGAAACCGGGCCTAAATTCGGCTATGTGCTTGACGAAGGTCATGGCATTCACACCGAAGCGCCGGAACCGCAGCCTCAGAAAGCTGCTGCGGAAGCAGAAAATTATCAGCCCGCGGCTGAACCTGTTAAAGCCGTGCCTGTAAAAAAAGCCGCTCCGGTGCAGAAAGCAGAGCCTGCTCCAATTATGGAGGCGGATGCCGCTGCCGGAGATTTGTGGCAGCAGGTGCTAGAAATTTTAAAAACGGAAAAGAAACGCTCCATGGTGGCCTGTGCTGCCGGTGGGCGTGCAGTAAGCTATGTCAACGGTATTTTAACGGTTGCTTTTAAAAACAAGTTTAACTGCAAGCGCATGAATGCCGATGATTATAAAAAGGCTTTTGAAGCTGTTTTGCTGCGCCTTGCACGCTGCGAGGTGCGCTTAAACTGCGTTGAAGAAGCCGGACTTGTGCAAAAACCGCCTGCACCGGCGCCTGCAAAAGCGCAGGAAGAAGAACTTGAGCCGGTGGTAAAAAAAGCCATGGCGGCTTTTGGCGGAACATTGCAGAAACTGTAATCAGTAAAATTAAGGAGGAATTTATTTATGTTTAATCCCGGAATGGCAAATATGCAGGGTATGATGAAAAAAGTACAGAAAATGCAGCAGGATATGCTGAAAATGCAGGAGGAACTGAAAAATCGCACTGTTGAAGCAACTGCCGGCGGCGGTGCCGTTACCGTTGTTGTAACCGGCCGCAAAACAGTTGAAAAGGTTACCATTGCTCCCAGCGCAGTTGACCCCGAAGACGTGGAAATGCTGGAAGATTTGGTTACTACTGCCATTAACGAAGCAATGCGCAAAGTAGACGAAATGACCGAAAAAGAAATGGGCAAAATTACTGGCGGGATGAAACTGCCGGGCATGTTCTGATATGGCGCGCCTGATACGCCCGCTGGCAAACCTGCATGAACAGCTGCGGCGTTTGCCGGGCATTGGTTCCAAAACGGCGTTGCGCCTTGCCTATCATATTATTAATATGCCGGCGGAGGATGTGCAGCGGCTGGCTGCTGCTTTGGTTGATGCCAAACGCCAGGTATGCCTGTGCCGTACCTGCTATAATTTAAGCGACAAGCCGGAGTGCGGCATATGCAGCGACCCCGGGCGCGACAAAACCACCATCTGCGTGGTGGAACAGCCGCAGGATGTAATGGCCATGGAACGCAGCCGCGGGTACAGAGGCCTGTACCATGTCCTGCACGGCGCATTGTCGCCGCTGGACGGCATTGGGCCGGATAACCTGCGGATTAAGGAGCTTCTGCGCCGTTTGCAGCAGGGCGAAGTAAAAGAAGTAATTCTGGCGACCAATTCCAATGTGGAGGGTGAAGCAACGGCGGCCTATCTGGCGCAGCTGCTGAAACCTCTGGGCGTGGTAACCAGCCGTATTGCGCATGGTTTGCCTGTCGGCGGCGATTTGGAGTACGCCGACGAACTGACTTTGGCGCGCGCGCTGGAGAACAGGCTGCGTCTGTAAGAAAGGCAAGATTATAAAATGGAAATACAGGATGCGGAAAACGCAGTCAGGGAAATCGGCACGGCAGCCATTGACGCTGTGCAGGGGCTCGATTCTGCAACGATAGAAGGCTCGCTGCCGTTTATTGCCGGCGTTTTAATTTTACTGATAGCGGTTAAATTTTTATCGCTGCCGTTTAAGCTGGTGTGGAACGGCGTTATCGGCGCTGCTGCGCTGTGGTTGGTGAACCTTATCGGTGCAGCCGTGGGCTTCGGGCTGAAAATAACAGTTGCCAAAGCGCTTATCGCCGGTATTTTCGGTGTGCCGGGCCTGCTTGCGGTTTTGTGCTGGGAAATATTTATTAAATAAAGTAAAATGCTCTCTTTGTAAGCTGCGTGCTTACAAGAGAGCATTTTTATAACCCCCATACATTTTTTAATTCCAAGAGCGCCGGTTCAATATCTTCTTCGGCAATGCCTGCAAATGAAAGCAAAATTTCCGGGCTGCTGCTTTCGGCTGCTTTAACTGGCAGAATGTGAATGCCTTTTGACATGGCCTTTTGTGCCAGTTCTTCTGCCGTGGCAGCGGCGTGTACCGCCAGGCGGATATGCAGGCCGGATTCGTAAGCCATAATGCTTGCCTTGCTGCCAAAAATATTGGCAAGGGCAGTGCGTAACAAAGTGTTTTTTACGGCATAACGGCGGCGCATTTTTTTTATGTGGCGGCGCAGCCCGCCGGAGGCAATAAATTCCGCCAGGGCAAACTGCTCAATGCTGGAGGAAGTTTGGTTATACAAATGCTTGATGCGGTTATAAACGGGCAGCAGGTTTTGCGGCAGCACCAAATAGCTTATGCGCAGGCTTGGCAGCAGAATGCGCGAGAAAGAGCCGCAGTAAATTACATTCTGCCCGCCGCTCATGCCCTGCAGTGACGAAATGGGGTGCGAAAAATAACGGAATTCGCCGTTGTAATCGTCTTCTAAAATGTAGGCGCTGTTTTGCTGTGCCCAGCGCAGTAAATCAAGCCTGCCCTGCGGCGAAAGCGAGCGCCCCTTGTACGGGTTGGAGGGGCTTACATAAAGCAGCTGCGGCAGTTTGTTATGCAGGTTTTCGGTGTTAAAATGCCGCACCTGCCAGCCGCTCATTTCAAAAATATGTTCCGCTTTGGTAAAGCCGGGTTCTTCAAATGCAACTGTGTGCGGCAAAGCGTCAAGCACGTCAATAAGTATTTGCAGCAGGCTCTGCATACCGGCGCCAATAACTATCTGTTCCGGCGTGCAGATAACGCTGCGCGCCTCGTGGCTGTAACGCGCAAGCGTGCTGCGCAGGTAAGGCTCGCCCTGCGGGTTGCCGTAACCTGCGAGCAGTGCCGAATTTTGCAGGGCATGGCCAAGGCAGCGCTTCCAAAGCGAGGTTGGAAAGAGGCTGCTGTCGATATAATTATTGCCGAAGTCGTACCGTATGGCTGCGGCAGAAGGCTTTTGCGGCGGCAGAATTTTCTGCGGCTTGCGGGAAACTATGCTGCCCGCAAAGTAACCGCGTTTGGGGCTGGCAATAAGGTAGCCTTCGGCAACAAGCTGGCTGTATGCCGCTTCTGCCGTGGTGCGGCTTACTTCCAAATCGTGTGCCAGTTTACGCAGCGACGGCATTTTTTCTCCGGCTGCAATTTCACCGCTGTGTATTTTGCTTTTTATTTCATTTATCAGGCGCAGATAAAGCGGAAAATCTTTTTTATCTGCCTGCGGCAAGGTTATAAGCATAAACTGTCCCCTTTAAAATTGGAAATTCTGGATATTTTTTTAATAACAGTTTTAGTATATCATAATATCTGTGTTAAAAACATAAATTTTTTGTATTACAGGGGGCTTTAAAATGGCATTACATAAGGCTATGACCATTGCCGGCAGCGATACAAGCGGCGGCGCAGGCATGGAAGCAGATTTAAAAACATTTACCGCCATGGGCGTGTACGGCATGACGGCGCTGACGGTTATTGTGGCGCAGAACCCGCTTAACTGGGACCACGAAATGTACCCAATCGGCATGGATGTTATTGAAAAACAGATAAAAACCATTGTGGAAGGCATCGGCATTGACGCCATGAAAACAGGCATGCTCGGCAGTGCGGAACTGGTGCAGCTGGTGGCCGATACCATTGATAAATACAGTTTGAAGAACGTTGTTATTGACCCGGTAATGGTGTGCAAGGGCATTGACGCAATTATGGTGCCGGAAGCAGCAAAAGCCATTAAAGAAGTGCTGGTAAGCCGTGCCGACGTTATTACGCCGAATACTCTGGAAGCGGCGTATATTGCCGGTATGGATAAGGTGGAAACGCTTGACGAAATTAAAGAAGCTGCGGCGCGCATTCAGGAAATGGGCGCAGGCTATGTTGTTATTAAAAGCGGCTCGCGCAACAACAGCGATGAAGCTGTAGACGTACTGTATGACGGCAAAAACTATGTTGTTAATACCGAAAAGAAAATTCCCGGCTGCTTTAACCACGGCGCAGGCTGCACTTTTTCGGCAGCCATTACCGCAGGGCTTGCCAAAGGCCTGAGCGTTAAGGACGCTTTGGCGGAAGCCAAGGAATTTATTACGGTGGCACTTAAAAATTCCTTCCGCCTGAACCAGTTCAGCGGCGCAACCGACCACTGCAAATGGAAGAAATAATTAAAAATAAATAATTTAAACGGGCTCTGTTTAGGCAGTAATGCTAAAACGCGGGCCCGTTTTTTGTTTAAAAATTTTACTAACCGGAGCAAATACCTTATACTGTAATCAGGAAAACTGATTGAGGTAAGTATGCTTAAAAAATTTTACCATCCTAAACTGTATATTGGTATTATTGTAGTTGCGCTTGTTGTAATCGGTGTATATTTCTGGCTGTGCCGCCTTGCTGGAGAACATGCGGCCGAAATTTTTAACGCCGAAATGGCGCGCCAGAAAACGCTTGAAGGCAGTGTTGCCGTTGAAAGCATTACGGCTGATATGTGGGGCAATGTTGGCTTCCGCGGGCTGAAATGGCTGGACGCTGAGGGCGAACCGGTAGTATTTGTGCCGGACGGGCGTTTTAAAGTTAAACCGTGGGATGTTGTTACCGGCAGCATAAATTTAAATAGCCTTGAAGAAGCGGAACTTAACCACCCTGTAATAGCCATCCGCTTCAATAAAGATATGCGCCCGGCTTTTTTGCCGGAAAAAAAGAAAGACGCAGGGCAGGAAACCGAAAAGCGTCATAAAGGGCTGCATATAAATTTGCCCGAAAATCTGCCGCAAAGCAGCATAAAAATTAATGACTGCACTATTACCGCCAGTTACAGGCACCGTTATTTTGTTTTAAGCGGCGTTAACGCTGCTGTGCGCACGGTTAATCCGCAGGAGGCGGCGCTTAAAATTACCGCAGCCGGTTTTGGCGGCATGATGATTGGCGACGAACTGGGCATAAGCGGCAAACTTTTGCTTAACGGCGGGCAGCCGCAGTGCGATTTGTATATTTCCATGAAAAATGTTGTGCCGGAATCGCTGGGCCTTGGCAAGGTTAAAGATACTGCCAGCGTTTACGGGCATGCAACGGGGCCGCTTGCCGGGCCTTCCATTGACGGCAGAATTGAATTTTTGCAGCTTAATATACCGGCACTGCGTTTTTACAAAGTTAACGGCGATTTCTTTTATAAAGACGGCAAAATTGACTTCAGCAATGTAACGGGCGGCATTTACGGCGGCACGGTGGAAGCAACCGGAGCTTATGATGTAGATACGCGCGGTTACAGCATTGATGCGCTTGGGCATGATTTAATGGCGTCCATTGCTGCCAAAACCAGCAAAATTAACTGCCGCGTGGAGCTTGATTTAAAAATGCGCAGCGACGGCAACCCCAAAAACGTACTTACATACGGCAGTTTTACAAGCGGTGCGGGCACATACAGCCTGATACCGTTTGAACAGATTTCCGGCAAATTTAATGACAGGCATGGAGTGCTGAAATTTACGGATGTAAAAATAAAAACGCCGCTTGGCGAAGTTACAAGCGACGCTTTTGAAATCGTTAAGGGGCGCGTGCATATTAATGATATCTGGCTGACAGCGCCGGACGGTGAAAAAATACAGGTAAAATAAAAAGAGCGTGTGCTTAAAGCATACGCTCTTTGTGTTTATGGCATTATACCCTGTGCTTGATATGGTCCAGCGCCTGGGCAAACAGGGTTAAAACGTGGTTGTCATCTAAGCTGTAAATAACCTCTTTGCCGGTTTTGGTAAATTTAACCAGCCCTGCGTGGCGCAGAAGGCGCAGCTGGTGCGAGATTGCGGACTGCGTCATTTCCAGTGTTCCGGCAATATTCGTTACGCAGGATTCGTTTTCGGCAAGCAAAGCCAGAATACGGATACGCGTAGGGTCACCCAGAACTTTAAAAGTATCGGCCATGGGCTGTACAAATTTTTCTGCAATGGGCACATCCAGTTTTAAATTATGCAGTTTACCTTCAGTATTTTCGTTCATAATTTCACCTCTTGTTGTAACCCTTGCTGAAAAAGAAAAGCAAAACAGCGTAATATACAAAGCTGCCCATTACCGTACGGGTAGAAAAAAGCAGCGGAAAAGCAATAAAGGCTATGAGCAGAATACATACCTGCAAAAGCGACGCAAAAATGCCGCGCTCGCGGATGGTGCGCCAGGACAGCACGCTGTAGCGCGATGCGAAAATGCCGAATAAAAAGCCGCTTAAAACATATAAAATTTGCGAAAGAAAATTATCAAGATTAAAGTCCATTATTTACCTGCCCTGCCGGAAAAAGAAGCCGGCATAAGATGAGTAAGAATACCGCTTTTAATGAGCAGTCCCGCAATTATGCTGCCGCCCAAGGTGCTGATTAAAAACGGAGGCACAAAGAACCAGGCTGCCGCTTTGCTGTTTAATATTGCCCAGGCAATAAACCATGCTGCCAGCCCGCCTAAAATGCCGGTGCCGAAAATTTCGCCAAGCATGGCCGCGCCGGTATTATGCCAGCGGCGGTAGGCAAGCCCGGCTAAGAAGGCGCCAATCATGCTGCCGGGAAATGCCAAAAGCGAACCTGTGCCTGCCATATTGCGCAGGCAGGAAATAACAAAAGCAACGGAAACAGCTTCTTTAGGCCCTAAAATAACTGCGCAGAGTACATTTATAGCATGCTGAACCGGAAAGCATTTGGAAGCGCCTGCCGGTATATAAACCAGATGCGCGCTTAAAGTGCCTATGGCAACAAGCAGTGCCGCCAGCGTTAATTTATGGATATTCATAAAAATCACTCCGGAACATGAAAATGACAAAAATATTTTTTATAATAATTCATACAATAATATTATACATGTTTGTAATATCTGCCGCAAGATAAAAAGGAAAACACCGTATGGTGTAGAAGTATATAGCATATTAATTGTTTGTTGTACAAAGGGGTAGTAATTATGCAGGCTTTGGAAGGAATAAAAATAATTGATTTCAGCAAATGGCTGCCGGGGCAGTACTGCGGCATGGTTCTGGGCGATTTCGGCGCGGACGTAATTAAGGTTGAAGATGTAAAGGGCGACGTTACCCGCGGTTTTACGCCGGCTAAAGAACCCGGCATGAGTTACTGGCATTTAATGCTGAACCGCAACAAGCGAGGCATTACCGTAAATTTAAAAACGCCTGCCGGGCGTGAAGTTTTGCTGCGCCTTTTAAAAGAGGCAGACGTATTTCTGGAAGGTTTCCGCCCCGGGTATTTAAAAATGCTGGGGCTTGATTACGAAAGCGTAAGCAAAATTAACCCGCGGCTTATTTATTGTTCCATTACCGGTTTCGGGCCGGAAGGAAAATATAAACACATGCCTTCGCATGACCTTAATGTTATAGGCCTTGCAGGTGTGGCAGCGCCGGAAGACGGAACGGATATAAGCGTGCCTTCGGTGCAGGTTGCGGCCCTTGGCGGCAGTTTAAATGCTATCAGCGGCATTTTAATGGCACTGTATGCCCGTGAGCGCACCGGCAAAGGGCAGCTTGTAAACGTTGATTTGTACAGCTCGGCAATCAATGCGGAAATTACGGCCATCAGCAGCGTCATCGGCTGCCGCGAAACCGGCATGCCTTCTTTCGGGCGTACGGCATCGCATTATTACAGCGTATACAAAACAAAGGACGGCCGTTATTTAAGCATCGGCACTATTGAGCCTAAGTTCTGGCAGAAAATGTGCAGATTGATTGACCTGCCGGAACTTGAAAGCCGTCAGTTTGATTTTGCCCATTCGGCAGAAATAAAAGAGAAACTGGCAGCTGCTTTTGCAGGTAAAACTCAGGCCGAGTGGCTGGAACTTATCGGCAAAGACGAGTTTTGCGTAACGCCAATCCGCACCTTGCAGGAGGCTTTGGACAGCAGCTTGACGACGGAACAGTCACAAATGCTTGTAACCAAAAAAGAAGATTTCGGAGATTATACTTATGTAAAATCCGCGGCGAAGCTGTCTGACACACCGGGCGCTATCCGCACACGCGCGCCTTATTTGGGTGAGCATACGCAGGAGGTGCTGGAAAGCGCGGGCTATACCAAAGAAGAAATTGCTGCCATGCACGAAAAAGGGGAGATATAAATGGCATTAAAAAACATTTTTAAGTTATTTGCCGGTTTGCTGTTTGCCTTTTATTTACTGCTTGGCACTGCTTTTCCGGCAGAAGCCGGCATTATAAGCAAGCAGCAGGAAATTGAGATGGGGCGCGAAACCGCTATGGCGCTGGAAGCGCAGTACGGCGTTGTGCAGGATTACGAACTGCAGGAGCGTGTTAACCGCATTGGGCAAAGCCTTGTGGCTGTAAGCGACCGTCAGGATTTGGAATATACTTTTAAGGTGCTTAACTGCGACGAAGTTAACGCACTGGCCTGCCCCGGCGGGTTTGTATATGTGTTTAAAGGGCTTATTGATTACATGCCGAGTGATTCTGAACTGGCAGGCGTTTTAGGGCACGAAGTAAGCCATATTGTTGAAAAACATACCGTACACCAGATTGAAAAACAGCTTTTAACAACCCTTTTGCTGGCTGTTGCCACCAAGGGCGATATGGGGCTTACCGGCTTGGCCTCGCAGGCACTGGCAGCAGGTTACAGCCGTACCGATGAACGCGGCGCCGATAAGGAAGGGTTTAACCTGTGCGTTAAGGCAGGCTACAATCCGTACAGCATGGTGCTTACCATTAATAAACTGGAAGATTTGGCCAAAGAAAAAGGCAATCCGGGCTATGGCCTGTTCAGCAGCCATCCGGAACCGGAAGAACGCCTGAAACGCGTGATGAAGCAGATTAAAAAGTTAGACCCTCATCCCGATATTACGGTGCATGAAGACGGCACGGCAACCGTACACGAAGATGACTGGACTTTTAACATTACCCAGACCGTGGGCAACGACAAGCCTGAATACCGCGCCTATATGCTGGCAGGTTCGCTGTATGTAGCGCGTCAGCGCGGGCCTGTTGACCCGTACCGTTTTATTGTGTACGACAACGGCAGCAGCGCAACGCTGTACTATGAAGACGTTCAGCTTTTAACCGTATATAACCAGGATGCCTATGCCGCAGGCTTTGGTGATGCAGGCAGCTACGCCAACGGCTGTGCCCAGCTTTTGCGCGAATGGGCGCCGGTAGCCAATGCCAACGACGCCGCTAAAGCCGATAAGGATAAAGATTAAACGTTAAAGGTGAATTTATGGACTTAGGGAAAATTATCGCGTTTAACTTAAATAAACTGCGTACGGAGCGCAGCTTGACGCTGGGGCAGCTGGCAAAACTTTCCGGCATCAGCAAAGCGATTTTGTCGGATATTGAAAAAGGGGGCAGCAACCCTACCATTAACACTATCTGGAAAATTGCCAACGGGCTGAACGTGCCGTACACACGCCTGATGGAAGTTAAAGAGCCGGACGGCACCGTTGTGCGCAGAAGTGATACGGCAGAGCAAAGTGACGAAACGGGCGTATACCGCGTTCACTGCTATTTTTCCACTGCGCCGGAACGCAATTTTGAACTGTTTTACTGCGAACTTGACGCAGAAAGCGCCAATGCTTCAATCGCTCATTCGCCAAGAGCACAGGAATATATTTATGTTATCGAAGGCGCACTGACGCTGAAAACAGTTACTGCCAGTTATGAACTTGGTGCCGGCGATTCGCTTGTATTCAGTTCTTCCGTTAACCATACTTACATCAATAATGGCAAAATTAAAGTAAAATTTATGGTCATCAACTATTATCCGTATTAAAACGGCAAAATAAAAACTCCTGCTATCCGTGGATAACAGGAGTTTCTTTTGCTTATTGCTTAAACAACTATTTAATTATTTGTTGAAGTAACGAGCGAGCAGGCCTGCAAATGCTCTGCCATGGCGGGCTTCGTCACGAGCCATTTCATGAACGGTGTCATGGATAGCGTCAAGGCCGAGTTCTTTAGCGCGTTTTGCAAGGTCGGTTTTGCCTGCGGTTGCGCCGTTTTCAGCTTCTACGCGCATTTCAAGGTTCTTTTTGGTGCTGTCGGTAACAACTTCGCCGAGCAGTTCAGCAAATTTAGCAGCATGTTCTGCTTCTTCAAAAGCAGCTTTTTCCCAGTACAGGCCGATTTCCGGATAGCCTTCACGGAAAGCAACACGGCTCATGGCGAGGTACATGCCTACTTCGCTGCATTCGCCGTTGAAGTTAGCGCGCAGGTCTTCTTTAATATCTTCGGGAACGTCTTTAGCTACGCCAACAAAATGTTCAGCAGCCCAGGTCATTTCGCCTTTCATTTCTACAAATTTGGAAGCCGGAGCTTTGCACTGCGGGCAGTATTCCGGAGCAGCTTCACCTTCATAAACATAGCCACAAACTTGGCAAACCCATTTTTTCATTATTCATTCCTCCATAAAGTACAAATTTTAAAATTATCATGGCGGTTCGTTCTAACCGCTTACTGTAATGATTTTAACACAGCACCGACAAGTTGTCAATAATTATTATTAATTGTTAGAGATTGCTAACATTAAAATTTTTGTGAAATGCCGTAAAAATATCTGTTAAAGGCAGCATACTGCAAAATTCGGCTGTAAACAGCCTTTAATTGAAGTGCCCTATTGTAGAATAAGCGATAAATTGCTATAATATACAGAACGGAGGTATATTATGGAAAAATTTACTGTTACGTTAAACCACCATGCTCATTATGGTTATGTAGAATATGACCCGGAAACCAAAACCGCCAATGTTGTGCTGGATGTTTCGGAAGCCAAAGCAAGGGTAGAAGAATTTTTAAGCAAACCCTTAACGCTTGATTTGCCTGAAGGCGAAACTATCCGTCAGTTTGTTACCAAAACTTTAATGCCGCTGGACAGTTTGGAAAACTTTAAAAACTGCCTTGGCAGATTATGGTTCAATACCGATGTAAGGGTAGAGTGGAGCATGCCTCCCGGAGCAATGGATAATTTATAATTGCCCGCTGCTTAAAACTGTGATAAACTTAATAAGTTGATATTCGGTTCCGTAGCTCAGTTGGATAGAGCATTCGCCTCCTAAGCGAAGGGTCGGCAGTTCGAATCTGCCCGGGATCACCAGTAAATATGCGCCTTCTCAAGTTTGTGAGAGGGCGTTTTTTATTGATTTTGCAGCGTTTTTAATTTTTCTTTTCTCGGTCAACTGCTTGTTTGAGACCGGGAGAATTTTATGCGCTGCAATGTTATATCCTGCAAAGAAGAATAGAACGGTTTTCACGCCTCTGCTAAGAAAAATTGTAGCTGTGCTAATTGGATTTTTAGGCTTCACCTCCAGCCGAGAGCAGCGCAGCCAGGGTATTTTCCAGTTCCAGCGACTGTCGAAGCTGCTCAACCAGAGCCACCAGATCCAAGCCTTTGAGCATAGAGTGGCTTCCGCTGAGGAAGCTCATGAAATCGGGATGCAGTTGGCAAAAGAAATATTGGGTGGCCAGTATGAGTTTGTACTTAGCTCTCATATTGACAAGGGACATATTTACAAGTATTTGATTTTCAATGCGGTCAGTTTCACAGACCACACGCACTACCATTCCAATAAACGTAACTACTACGAGATGCTCTGGGCCAATGACAGGCTGTGTCGAGAACACGGCCTGTCCGTCGTCGTCCATGGCAGTGACAAGGGTAAGAGCTACATTGAACATTAGGCCGCACAGAACGGCACTAGCTACAATGCTAAATTGAAAGTCGCCGTCGACCGGTTGATCCATACATCCTCCAGCTTGGACGATTTGTTTACCCAGTTGTAATGGGAAGGATAGGAGATCAAGCGAGGAAAGTATATTTCCGATAGAGAGCGGAATCAAGAGCCGGTTTACCGGGCTCAAAACCATGGACGCCGATTACACGGAAGAAACCATTGCCTTTCGGATCGCCGGAACTCCCCGCCCCTCCAGGCAGCCATAGTAGCGTAGTGGGAGGGTCAGCCTGCTCATTGACATTCAGAACAATATCAAGACTCAGCATATCGCTGGATACCAGCGATGGGTGACTATTGAGAATCTGAAACAGGTGTCCGCCACCATGAACTTTCTCCCAGAACAAAGCATCGACAGATATGAGGAATTTGCGGAAAGGTGCGACGACGTTGCCGTCACTATCCGCACTAGGGAGAGTCTGCGGGATATGGAACAGCAAATCACCAACCTTGCTCTCATGGGAAAGCAGATCGATACCTACCGCAAACTGAAACCCGTCAATGACCGTTACAAAGAGTTGAAGGACAAGGAAAAATTTCTGCGTGGGTTTGAGAGCGAGGATATCTTATTCGAGGCGACAGCCAGGTAGATCAAGAAGACCGGGCTTACCAAACTTCCCTCCACTGAGAAGCTGAAAGCAGAATTGAATGGGCTCGCTACCCGTAAAACCGCCTTGCAAGCGGAACTTCGGAAAATACGGCGGGCGGAAAAGGAGTATGACATGCTACGTCAGAATGTGGATGCCCTGCAGGAAAGACCGAATGAGCAGAATCGAAAACTGCAACGGAAACACATTGTTGGAATAGAGTAGTTTTTATGCTCTACATCCTATATGCGCTTTATGTTGAGTATTTCTCAATAATATGGTAGAATATTTGTAATTAAAATTCTCTTACAACAGAAAATAGCTATTGTGTAGCAGTATCAATTGTCAAGGGTAGCTGTACAATAAAAAATGTGCCCTACTAGGTGTTTGCAGGGCACATTTTTTAAATGGGGGAAGAAAAATGAGCATTGAAAAAGAGATTGAGCGTGCTGTAAAAAGGACTATAGCTTTTGATAAAGATACCCCGCCTAAATCTGTTGCGGAACAAGAGAAAGTTATTTCTGATATAAAGGAAGCTCTTAATAACTCTACATTTAATTTTGAAAATTTCAAATCGCTTATTTTAAATCAAAGTGGTAAAAAGCGTTTGGTTAAACAATATGATAGTTTATATTCACCTGAAAATATCCTATGTCAAAGCATCAAACAAATTTTGGATAGGGCATTTAAAATAAAATATCCTAATCGAAACAAAACAACTCGGACACTTTTTGGTGTTCTCTCTGCTGCAATTCAAATGTCGGATTTTACAATTGTAAAGTTTGATTTTAAAGATTACTTCAATTCTGTTTCGTCTATTTATGTTTTTGAAAAATACTTAAAATATAATATTCTTGATCGGCACGAGATTGACCTGATAAAGGCTTTCGTTTATTCAACTAAATATGCGTATGCGGGACTTTGTACTTCAAATGCAATCGCCGAAATTATAGCTGGGTACTTTGACGAAGCTGTCAAACAGATGTTCTTTTCTAACGGCATCATATATTATGAAAGGTATATAGATGATAGCATTCTGATTCTAAATGAGCACATGGAGGAAACTGAAGTTAAAGAGAAACTGAAAACTGTTCTTTTAAACATATTTCATGATGAAACAATAAAGGCACCCAAATGCCATACAAAATTTAACAAGAAAAAATTCAAGTATATTTCTCGCCGAAAAATATTAAAAGGAGATTGCTCTGTAGACTTTCTTGGCTATGAATTTTGGCTTTCTGCGAATGGTAAAGCCAAAATTGAAATTAAATATGGCATTACTAGTGATAAGCGAAAAAAATATGAGGATCGCATTAATAAATTGATTTCTTCTTATATAGACTCGTCATCGCCTGATTATAATAAAATGGAGTTGCTGCGGCATAGAATAGCTGCATTCTCCTCACGCGAAGTCTATATGACAAAACATTTTCGTTCAAACATCTGGAGAGTAAAAGGATTTATTTCGAATTATGGCGAACTTCGATATTTTCTAGATACTGGGCTTATTGAAACCAACACAGAACAGTATTTGAAGAATATGATTGACGATGCGTTTGACAGAGCAAAGATTGATAAACCTTATTTTTTGATGGGGGGCGCCCAATTAAATTGTGGCTATAATCTTTATGGGAATATGAAAGCCAATAAAACGATTTTGCTTGTTGATCGTATTGGGTATGACTATAAATCTCTTACGGCTCTATGCAAGCAGGTAGGAATCAACAGCACTGATGCGAATGGCAAACGACGGGGCTATGGAACACTTGTAAGGGACTATTTAATCAAAATTCGGGTCGGATACTAAATGACGGAACGGCAAGGTTGTCCTTGCCGTTCCGGAACATTTGCCGCAGCTATGTTCTAAACACAATGTTCTTCCTCAGCAAGGCTGATTTCAGCATTGTGCCGATGATGTGTGTGCATTTCTGCACTGCAAACAACTTGTCTGCTCTCTTATAATAAAAAAGATGGAGGAAAAAGTCAATGGGGTGGAGTGGCTTAGAAAGAAATAAGCTAGACTATATTCTGACAGATTTACTACCTGTTGAAATATCGGAATTATTTTCTTTTTCTCAACTTTACACATTTCTTTTAAAAAAGGGGAACCAAAAGATTTTAGACGCGCTTATCCAAGAAATCAAACAAAACAAAGCTCAGAGCAGCTCTAGAATGTTTGAAAATGGTTGGAGCACAAAACCTTTAAAATACAAAATTCTTAAGGGAACTGACACAATGAGAGAAATGAGTGTCATTCAACCATTTTCTGCCTTAAACTTATTCCTTTTTATCGAATGCTATCAAAAGGAAATATTGAACTATTTTGAAAAGCATCATGATTATTCCATTCGTTATCACAAAAAAAGCACAGATTTATATTATAAGGCAAAGTCTGGACGAGTGACACAATACTTTCAAGACCAATCCTTCCGTGCAGGATGCGGGGCTATTCAACAAGCTGGAAATTATTTTAAAATAGGACCCTTTGAATCAATAAATTCTTTTGCTGATTCCCGGGTATGGCGAATGTGTAACTTTAAATACAAATATTATGCAAAACTCGACTATAAGGCTTGCTTCGACAGCATATATACACACGCATTTACATGGATTATAGAAAGAAATGTTGTTGATGCAAAAGATGCCGTTAACTCTCATTTACTTGTCACCATAGATCGAATACTCCAAAATATAAACGGGCGGTCATCAAATGGCATTGTTGTTGGTCCTGAGTTTTCTAGAATGATGGCTGAAGTTTTGCTGGAGCATATTGATAATGTAATTTCGATTTCCCTATCTAAAGAAAACATTATCTACAATGTCGATTATGTTGCATTTCGATATGTTGATGATATTTTCTTGTTTGCCAATCAACCACAGGTCATTGAACAAATACTATCAAAATATAAAATGATTGGCGAACAATACCTTCTACGCTTAAATGAGTTAAAGTTGACAAAAGGAAATACGCCTTGTCTACCCAAAGAATGGCTTGAAAGAACTAGGCAATTGTCTGATATTATTGGAAACTTTTTTTATCAAGGGAAAAAATCTGATTACGATAAATTGCCTGAAGATGAGCAGTTCATAGTAAGAACAGAGTTTATTTCTGTAGATAGAATAAAAGATGAAATTGCTATTCTGGTTAAAGAACATTCTGAAGATAGGAGAACTATTGTTTCGTTCCTTTTATCAACATTACTAAACAATATCAGTAAAAAGAAAAATGGATATACGCTCTTTGGCAAGCAGCGCTTGGGTAAGGCATTGCTCTTAATTGATATGGCCCTATATGTATATGCATTTTACCCTTCATTTGACCAAGCCCGAAAAATCATTTCTATTATTGCTTACATGAATAGTGAAATTGATTTTAAAGATGACGATAAAGCTCACACAAAATTAAGTAGAACAATTAATAGGTATTCATTTGTTTTTGGCTCGGGAAATATATTTGATTTATGTGATTGGTTTCCCTTTTTTTACGAATATAATATTGTGCTTGATACTAAAACAGAAAATCATTTAATTCAAGCTGCCGAAGAGTGCAATGATCCAATTATTTGGGCAAATTTATTGCTCTATTCGCAGTATTATCAACCCTTTTTTAATGAACTTTCAAAAAAAGTTGAAAATATTGTCGAAAGGCAAATACTTAGAATATCTGACAAAGAACCTATGATGCAAGTAGAGTTCTGGTACATCTTAATTTTTCATAATTGTCCATATATTTCTACAACGCTACGTCAGAAAATGAGTGACATTATTAATGATATAAAAACCAAAGCTGGTAGTGGTAAAGGGAAAAAACTATTCCCGTCTGCTGTAACGACTCAGTTAATATGTGATTTTCTAGAGCAGTGTTCTCCTAGTGGGAATAAACCGGCAGAAAGCCTTTTTAATTGGAAAGGCATTAAAAATTTTGCCGATCAAATTACTTACCGCACATATCAAAGGACTATTTTCAAGCGCTATCGCAAAAACACATATGGGTTATATGCAAGTTTAGACTGAAATAATTCTCAAACGAAAAGAGAGTCGCCACTGGACGAATATCCGATGACGGCGCTCTCACTTTACTTATCAAAAGGTGAAAATCAGGCATTTTTCCTATCAAAAGGTGAAAATCAGGCATTTTTCCTATGCAGAAACGCTTTATCACCCACATGGAATACGCCGGTTGTGTCGTAGGTACTCACGAAGAACGCCAGATTGCCGGGATGAGGGTCTGATACCATGGTGAAATGTTGAAGAGCACCTGGGCGTCCAGCCGCCCTGTGTTGCATAGACCGCTGTTGGTTAGCATATAACTGACGAAGCCGCTGCAATCAAAGAAAGTACTGGGGCTGTTGTCGTCTCACACATAGGGATAGCCTAGGTATTTTCCACCTCGGTGATAAGGGTGTTGAACCGCTCGCCCGTCAGGTATTCAGAAGGAATCTCCCAGGCGGTGGGCGGGTTGTTAATGTACTTATTCACGTACCCGGAGGACGGGAACAGGTAGAGGTGGTTGCGCAGGGTGGACATATAGGTGGCATACAAGCAAAGCTGTTCCTCGCCCATCATATAGACTGGCACATGGGAGAGATCGAAGTTTTCCAACGTGACGGTACAGATGTTCCGGGTATAGGGCATCCGAATCGAATAAGTGTTACTCTCGCTATCCGTTCTTGTTTTCGTCCTGTGCCGGTTCTCCGTGGCCACAGTTTCGGTGAGGATATATTGCTTATCAAAGAGGGGTTGAAGGTCGCCCAGTACCTTGTCGATGGTGAATATCCCTTCATGGAGCGCCGACAGAATGGAGATCAGCACATGCGGATTGTCTTGAAAAATACGAAGTTGGCGAGTTTATAGTCCGAGCCGCGGCCGATACGGAGAATGGCTGCGATGTCGTTCTCGGTGTATGTCCTGCTTTGGGGCATTCCTTTTTCGTTGATGTTCATAAAAATATCTCCCTTGTTAATAGCATTTTGAAATGGTACCTGGAAGTCCTCTACCACAAAAGGTTTCTGCTAATACTTTGATAATATGACTTTTGAAAAGTCGTTGTGAGGCAGCATATTTCAGTGGAATTTGTGCAAATTGACTTGCCTCCAAGCAGCACAATTTGTGAAGAAACAATACAGGAAGATATGATATGAATAATTTACGAAATGGTATGCCGTACTCCTAAGAGGTAGGTCTGCAGTTCGAATTCGCCTGGGATCACCAGTAAATATGCGCCTTTCCGCGTTTGAGAAAGGGAGTTTTTTTAATTCCTTTTGATGTAATTCGACAAATTTTGCGACAAAACTTCAAAATAATTAAAAGGACTCAGACCGGTAGAATACCGAACTAAGTCCTTAAGAACAGCTTAATTATTTTGTCCAACTTTTTGTGTGCACAAAAGCTGACGTTAAGTTAACGCCAGCTTTTTTATTTCTCCATAAAGTTTTCAGTTATAAATTAAAACGTTAATGCACCGGTAAGGTAGCATACAACTGTCATAATCAGCGTAGTGCCAAAAGCTCAGAAGAACATAAATTTCTGATGGTCAATTAAATTAACACGCGATACGCTTATTAAAACCAACGTTGCCGCTGCCAACGGGCTTACCGGGAAACCTACCGTCATCTGCCCAAGCACAGCTGCACGGCCGATTTGCACCGGATCGATGCCAAGAGAAGCTGCCATTTCATAAATAACCGGCAGCACACCGAAGTAATAAGCATCCGTAGGAAATACAAGGCTTAAAGGCATACTCGTTACTGCTACGGAAAGCGGCAGCAGGCTGCCCATATGTTCAGGAATTAACGAAACAAGGGTCTTAGCCATTTCCGTAATCATTTTGGTTTCGGAAAGAATACCGGTAAAACATCCTGCCGAAAAAATTAAAGTTACTATCATTAAAACTTCACCGGCATATGCTTTTAAACGTTTTGTCTGTTCTTCAAGATTAGGATAGTTTACCGTAATTGCCAATGCAAAACCTATCATAAAAATAGTCGCCATCGGCATAATATCCATCAGCAGTACCACAATCATCAAAACAGTCAAAATGCAGTTAAACCAAAAAAGCTGCGGCCTTTTGGCACTCTGGTCTTCGCCAAGGCCATCAAAAGTATGCTCGTCAATATGCATAACTCCGAGTCTTTTGCGTTCCTTTTTGCCAATATAATAGCAGGCAAATAATACCCAGGCAATGCCAACAGCCATGGCAGGTACAATCGGAGTAAAAATTGCAGAAGAATCAGCATGCAAAACCGCCATAACACGCGTTGTCGGCCCGCTCCACGGAAGCGGATTCATAACGCCTGCCGCCATACCTACTGCAAACGGCAAAATAAGAGGATTCATTTTTAATTTAGTAGTAATCGGCAGCATGGCAGAAACGGAAATAATAAAAGTAGTTGTACCGTCGCCGTCCAGCGAAACAAGCATTGCCAGAACTGCCGCACCAATGGTAATCTTTACAGGGTCACCCTTTACAAGTTTTAAAATTCTGTTAACCATGGGGTCGAATAACCCTGCATCAATCATAATGCCGAAATAAATTACTGCAAAAATAGGTATCATTGCCGAAGGAGTAACCTTAATTACACCGGCAATCATCATTTTGCCTATATCAAAACCAAAACCGCCAATTATTGCTGCAATAACAGGTATGCCAATCAGTGCCGACTGAATTGACAATTTTTTAGTCATTGTAACATACAAAAATATGATAATGGTAGCAAAGCCTAAAACAGCTATCATAATTCTACCTCCCCGTTATAAAACCAAATAAATCAACAATTAAATATGGGTATCGTTTTCTTTTATAATTTTTACCATCTCATAGCACGCATCAACCAAATGGTTAACTATTTTTTCTCCGCGTTCTGCGCTGGATGCAAACGGATTACCCATTACACCCTGCTTGGTAACGTCAATCATATCCATATAAAGATTGAACGGAACACCTTTAACCATACCCTTTTTAAGGCCGTTTACAGGGACGCCTTTATACTCTTTAATGTTTTCAACCGGATTAAGCAAATCCATACGCATATCTTCCGGATATAAATAAAGCATTACCGATGTCAGAGGATCTCCGCCATGGCCGGAAGAATCAGGGCCTTCACCATAAATTTCTTTTTTTGCTTCAGGAGTTAAGCCCTGCCATAAATCTATCGAAAAACATACAATTCCCTTTTCACGGCGTAATTTTCTTGCCACATCTTCAATAGTAGGTGTATTTCCGGCATGGCCGTTAATGAAAAATATTTTTGTAATACCGTGCTCGGTAAGGCTTTCAACAACATCTGTAATAACGGCTTCTACCGTGGAAGGGCGGAGCGATATTGTGCCCGGGAAACAGCGGAAATATTCACTGCAGCCAAACGGAATAACAGGTACGTAATAAGCACCGGCTTTTTCCGCAACACGTTTGGCAATAGCTTCAGCAGCCAGATAATCGCCGGTTAAAGAATGTATTCCCTGCTGTTCGGTAGAACCCATAGGAATAATAACAACCGGGTCATTTTTAAATACTTCTTCGATTTCTTTCCATGTCATATGATACAAAGCATGTTTTTCCATATTCTCCACTCCCTTTTATCAATTTATTATAATATTATAATATTATAATTTTCTGAAAAAAAGCAAGAAAACCTTTTGGCAACTGTGCAGGCAATGTGGTATTATTAAAGTATCAATAATAAAGGAAACTTGATAATGAGACAAACACTTAATTTTAAAATTTATCAGGATTTATACAACAAAATACGCAGCCATTTTTATAAACCGGGCGAACAGCTGCCTACCGAAAGCGCGCTGGCAGAGCGTTATAGTACCAGCCTTTCTCCCATACGCCAGGCGCTCGGAAAACTGGAAAGCGAGCAGCTTATTGTACGCATGCCAGGCAAAGGCACTTTTGTTTCCAGCTCTTTACCATGGGAAAATATGCTTTTAATGAGCGGTTTTGGCGTACACTTTATAGACAAAAAGGTAGATAGTGATTCCGTACACTGCCAAACATTAAAATGCTGCAAAAAAGCGATGGACGAACAGCAATGCAGCGTATTTAAAACCGACCCGGCAAAACTTTTTACATATGTTGCCCGCGTGCGTTATGTCGACGGAAAACCGTTATTTTTCCTTAACCATTATTTTGAAAAACCTGAACCGGAAGAAGTAATTGCTGCCGGTGAAATAAAATCCATCCGTAGCTTTTTATCAAAACATGGCTTAAAAACTGCTTATGTACAGGAACGCGTTAAAGCAGTGGCTGCCGATAAAGAACTTGGCAACCTCTTTTCCGTTCCGTTCGGATTTCCGCTTTTAAAAATCGTCCGCAAGGAGCTTAACGAAAACTACGAACCGATTATTTTCGGCGAATATTATGTAAATTCCGATGTTTGGGATTACCGCGTGCAGTACAGCGCCGGAGAATTATAAGAAAATCTTATCAATTAGTATTTTTGTGAGATTAAATATCATAATATTATAATCTTTTGTTGGGAGGTAATAATATGTCAGCCATTCAAAAAATGATGCAGGAACTTGAACCTGAATATATAAAAATCAGGCGCTACCTGCACCAGCATCCGGAATTAAGCTTTCAGGAAGAAAATACCACAAAATTCATAAAAGACGAATTAAATAAATACGGTATCGAAGTTTATGACAACAAAGGTTTTACCGGTGCTGTCGGCGTTTTACATGGTGCAATGCCCGGCAAAACAATCGCCTTGAGGGCCGATATCGACGCGCTGCCGGTTAAGGAAAATACAGGGTTGGAATTTGCATCCGTAAACGAAGGCTACTGCCATGCCTGCGGACATGATTTGCATATGACTTCATTGCTTGCGGCAGCCCGGCTTTTGAGCAAATACCGCCAGCACCTGCATGGCACAGTAAAATTCTTTTTCCAGCCGGCGGAAGAAAAACTTGGCGGTTCTGAAACCATTATTAACAACGGATTTTTAGATGATGTTGACGCTGTTTTCGGAGTACATACTTGGCCGGATGTTCCCGGCGGTTCGATCGGCATTAAATACGGTCCGATGATGGCCGGTTCCGACAGTTTTAAAATTACAATTACCGCCCCCGGCGGCCATGCAGCGCACCCGCACAAAACACCGGACCCGATTGCTGCGGCTGCTTATATGATTACTCAGCTTCAAACCATAGTTTCGCGCGAACTTAACCCGCTCGATTCCGCTGTTATTACCGTAGGCAAAATGACGGCAGGCACTGCAGCCAATATCATTCCTTCAGAAGTAGTGCTTGAAGGTTCCATGCGCTATCTGCTGCCGGAAACACGCAGGCAAATACACGAAAGCATTAAACGCATTGCCGATGGCACGGCGCTGGCACTGCGCGTACACGCCGAAACGGAAATTATACCCGGCTGCGGGCCTGTTATAGGAGCAGATAATCTTGTAGGTATGATAGAAACTTCCGCTGCAAAACTTTTAGGCAACGATAAAGTAAGTATTCTCCCCTCCGCGTCTATGGGTTCGGAAGATTTTTCCTTCTATCTTGCTAAAAAACCGGGGGCATTTTTCCGTATCGGCACTGGCATGGCAGACCCAAACTCGCATCTTGCCCTGCATAACGGAAAGCTGCTGTTCAGCGAGAACGCTATTTTAGCCGGTGCAGTAACATTCTGCGGCATTGTTTTCCTGTTTACCGGCTCGGATTTTTCTATGCTGGAGTAAGATAAAAAACAAAATCCACCTGTTAGGACTCAAAGGTTAAGCAATCTTTAAACCTTCCATAACAGGTGGATTTTTTATATCTAAGTCAATTATTTTATTTAAAATATACCGTTAGCAGCCTGCAATCACCCAAGCTTTTTCAGTGTAATTTTTTCCAAAACTTCCACGCCAGCCTGTAAACCATCGATATTAAAATGCATATTAGGGTCGTGCAGCCCAGGTTCGGCGGCAACGCCGACACCAAAATAAGCCGCTTTTAATTTAGGATATGTTTTAGCAAAGTAATGGAAATCTTCACCGCCGGGATTTACAAGCTCTTCGCCGAGATTTTCTTCACCCACGACTTCTTTAATGCACTCTGCAACTTCGGCAGTAAGCTCTTTATCAAGCACTGCTGCTGGAATAACCCCGCCCGGTAGACTAAATTCTGCCTTTGCCCCGTAAGCAGCGGCAACATTTTCTGCAGCCTTTTGCAGTTTGCCAAGCAATTCTGTCATACCTTCATTTTCCTGGCAACGCACGTCAAAAGTTATCTCCGCATGGTCTGGAATAATATTATACGCACTGCCGCCACCATTAACGGCTGTAGCTTTGCAAGACCAGGAAATTACCGGATTAATTCTAACTCCAGACGCCGCATTGATAACCGCCGCTGCTGCTTCAACAGCGTTAACACCCAAATGTGGGCGCGAACCGTGACAGCTTTGCCCTGTAATTTTTACTTTGGCAAAGGTGCTTGAAGCATGCCTTACAGCAGGCGATAACTTGCCAAATGGCAAATCCTGCACTGGACGTATATGCAGCCCGACAGCAATATCAACGTCTTCCAGCACACCGGCGTTAATTACAGCCAGCGCGCCTTTTAAAGTTTCCTCGCCCTGTTGAAATAAAATTTTTAAAGTTCCTTTTTTTATTTTATCTTTTAAGTTAGAAGCCACCGCCAAAACCATAGAGCAGTGGGCATCATGCCCGCAGGCGTGTATTGCCTTATGCTCGCCGTTAATAACAAACGGCAGCGCATCCATGTCTGCACGCAAAAGCATTACCGGTCCTGGTTCCGCACCCTTTACTACACCTACAACGCCGGTTCCGCCAACATTCGTTGTAACTTTGTAACCAAGTTCTCTTAATTTATCCGCAAGATAAGCAGAAGTTTTAAATTCTTGAAAGCCTATCTCCGGAATTTGGTGTAAATCATGAAAAATATCTTTTACATTTAAAATAGCCATATTATCCTCCTCTAAAAACAACAACCAATAGCAATTATTTTGCCAAAATTTGAAAAAATTATAACATATCGTTTTTTAAATAGCAATACTAAAATGTATTTTAAAAATTCTAAAAATAAATTTTCATTTTCGTCTTGACATTACGTATTTCTGTCAATATAATAAAGACAAATTTGTTGCATCATTTGCTTTTTATTGTTTGATAGGAGGGTATTATGGAGAAAAATGAGAAAAAACTCACTAACTTTGATTCCGAAGAATGGCGTGTAGGGCCAAAGGCTTTTATTTCCTTAGCCGCTGCAATTTTATTCTTTTCCGGAATAATGACCGGCTTTGACGGTATGAAATGGCTCAGCGCATTTGACTTCAGTACACTGATAGGCAAATTCGGCACCGTTAAAACGCTTGGCAAGGATACATTTGTCGGCACCGGCGGGCTGGGTGCACGCGGCGGTTTTATGTTTGCGCTGTCACTTGTGCCAAGCGTAATGCTGGCAATCGGCTGTCTTGAAGTTTTATCGCACTACGGCGCTATTAAAGCGGCCCACAAACTTTTAACACCATTGCTGCGACCATTACTCGGCGTACCGGGTTTAACCGGACTGGCACTGATTACCGACCTGCAAAGCACAGATGCCGGTGCGGCATTAACCAAAGAACTATACGACCAGGACCTGATAACAAAAAAAGAGCTTACAATCATCGGCTCATGGCAATATTCCGGTGCAGGACTTATCAACAACTATTTTGCTATCGGTTCTGCTCTGTTTTCTTATTTAACCGTGCCGCTGCTTGTACCTTTTTTACTGATGTTTGTTTTTAAATTTGTCGGCGCCATGTTTGTGCGCTTTGTTTTAAATACTGTTTACAAGGAGGATTTTAAAAATGAGTAACGGCGTTCAAGCAAAAAACGTATCCGGCAATCCGTTTGATATTTTCGTTATCGGTGCCCGCAAGGGTTTTAATATAGCAATCAACAATCTTGTACCTAACATCTTAATGGCTTATACCGTTGCAGAAATACTCAATTTGCTTGGTGTTATGAGTTTTTTAGGCAATGTCTTCGGACCGGCAATGACACTGTTTGGACTGCCAGGCGAAGCCGTTACGGTAGTGCTTACTGCTTGGCTTTCCAGTTCTGCTTCTGTAGGTCTTGCAGCCAACATGGCAGCAAACGGCATGCTTGACGCACGCCACATTACGATTTTGATGCCCTGCTTCTTTTTGCTTGGGGCACAGCTGCAATATATGGGTAGGCTTTTAGGCGTAGCCGATGTACCAAAAAAATATTGGCCGCTTTTAATGCTTGCCAGCCTTCTCAACGCACTCTGCGCTATGATTATCATGAATTTATTCTTTGCTTGATAATTTAATAATACGGTATAAAGCAAAAATACCTTCTGCCAAACGCGGCAGAAGGTATTTTGTTTTATTTATCCTCAATAACCAGTTTTAAAACATCAGGCCTTGCATAATGGCCGCATACATCAAATTCCATACGGCTGGCAGCCACTTTACTCATATCAAGCTCGGCATAAATAACAGTTTCTTTGTCCCATACAGGTTCTGTAAGGTAATGCCCGTAAGGGTCAACAATACTGCTGCCGCCGCGGCACACCTTTTCAGGCAGTTTGGCAATTTCATCCTGTGCCTGCAAATCTGCCGGGTAAGTATCACGTGTAAAATACATATCGCAGTTTATAAAATAGCAATGCCCTTCAATAGCTATATGCTTAATTGTGCTTTGCCATTCATCATTATCATTGGTATTTGGCGAAATATACAGAGTAATACCTTTTTGATAAAGCGCAGCCCTTGCCAGCGGCATATAGCTTTCCCAGCAAATCATACTGCCCATTGGCCCCCACGGCGTTTCAGCAACCGGGAAATAGTTTTTGTCAGCATCACCCCATACCACGCGTTCCGAACCGGTAGGTTTTAATTTGCGATGTACAATAATTTCACCTTCCGGTGAAAAGAACAAATTAGTATTATACAGCGTTGCCGTTACGGCATCACGTTCAGACACGCCAATACTGAGCCAGGCACATGCATCTTTTGCCGCCTTTGCCAAAAGCTCCGTTTCAGGGCCAGGTACAACAATACTGTTTTCATAATACCGAAGCCAGTCTTTACGCCCCACTTCATTTCTGCTGCCAACGGTAAAACCAAAAGTCATTCCGTAAGGATATCCCGGTATAAACAATTCTGGAAATACAATTAATTCAGCCTTGTTTTCAGCACATTCTTTAATAAGTGCCACTGCCTTTTCCACACAGGCTTTTTTATCAAACAATACAGGAGCAGCCTGTACCACAGCAATCTTGCAGCTCTTTTGCAAATCTTTCATAAATCCTCCCTCTGCATTCACACAAAACCCCGGCAGTAACGACTGCCGGGGTTTAATACTGCCATTAAGCAATTAAATTTTAATGAAGTTTAAAACGCTTATTAATATGCGCCGCGGAATTTCATAGCTTCATCCAGACGGTTAAGAGCTACGATATAAGCTGCGGTACGCATGTTAACTTCGTATTTTTTAGCGGTGTCATATACCTGTTTAAACGCGCCAATCATTAACTGGGTCTGTTTTTCGATAACTTCTTCTTCAGTCCAGAAGTAACGGTATAGGCACTGAACCCATTCAAAGTAGCTTACAGTTACGCCGCCGCCGTTGGCGAGAATATCCGGCACAACCAGAATGCCTTTTTTATCAAGGATTTCGTCAGCTTCCGGAGTTGTCGGACCGTTAGCACCTTCAACGATAATTTTTGCCTTAACGTCAGCCGCATTGTCTTTGGTAATCTGAAGTTCCATTGCGCACGGAGCAAGCACGGTAACTTCCATTGCCAGAAGGTCAGCATTGCTGATTGCTTTGCTGCCCGGGAAATTTACTACGCTGCCGGTTGCCTGTACGTGTTTTTCAACTTCGTACGGGTCAAGTCCGTCTTCATTCATAATAGCACCGTAAACATCGCTTAAAGCCACAATTTTAACGCCAAGGTCGTGAATGAGTTTAGCAGTCCAGCTGCCTACGTTGCCGAAGCCCTGTACTGCGCAGGTTGCTTCTTCGGGCTTAATGCCCATGGCTTTAATTGCTTCGCCTGCTGCAACCATTACGCCGCGGCCGGTAGCTGCGGTACGGCCCAAAGAGCCGCCGATGCAAATTGGTTTACCGGTAATGAAGCCCGGTTCATACTGGCCTTTCAGCTTGCTGTATTCGTCCATCATCCAGCCCATAATCTGAGCGTTGGTATTCATATCAGGGGCAGGAATATCCATTTTTTCGCCGATAATGGGAGCGATTCTGTCAATATAGCCGCGAGTCAAACGTTCAAGTTCTGCCTGCGAAAGTTTGGACGGGTCAACAATAATGCCGCCTTTGCCGCCGCCGTAAGGCAGATTGGCAACTGCGCATTTGCAGGTCATCCAGAAAGCCAGAGTTTTTACTTCGTCCATGTTAACGCTCTGATGATAACGGATGCCGCCTTTGGCCGGGCCCATAATTGTGCTGTGCTGGCTGCGGTAACCGGTAAATACTTTGGTAGTGCCGTCATCCATTTTTACAGGAATGGAAACTTCCAGAGTTCTTTCCGGGCAGGCAATAATTGCCGCCGCATTCGGGTCAAGCTTCATAACCTCAATAGCTTTGTTCAGCGGAATCTGCGCCATTTCAAATAAATTCATAATCCATGCCTCCTTTAAAAATCTTAAATATAATATATTGTACAGCTAAGATAATTTCATATCTAAAGAGCTGCTTTCAGCTTCATTATAACTCTTGCAAATACAAGTGTCCACTTATTTTTGGTTATAAACTGAATTTTCATAAACTTGCATTCAATTTATAAATTGGTTTTAAGCTCAGGAAATTCATCATAAACTACGCCAAAATTAATGCCGGCAATGGTTTTGTTTTTGTACTTTTCACGCAAATCGGCCATGCCGTTAAGCAGATGCTTGCTTGTTATACCGTATTCCGTTGAAAGATAGGCTTCAACAAAAGCAGCCAGATGGTCGCAGCCTTTTAACATTCTGCCGTCCACCGCTTTGTAGCCATGCCCGTCAACATTATATTTGCCGTTTAATTCTTCTTCGCTTACCTCGGTTGGAATACCGTCAAGCATTACGCGGTTGGTAAACTCATTCTGCGTAAAGTAAATAATTTCCTCATGCCAGCCCCACGGCAGCAGCGGCAGCAGTTTTTCGGCAACCTGGCGCTTTTCAATATCCTTAATTAAATCGTCAAGCCCTTCCACAGAAGTTTTAACCGGCGAAATAATATCGCGTGTCAGCACCTCCGGCAAATCATGGAACAGGCCGCACAAAAAATCATTTACAATGCGTTCATCGCAGGCACCAAGCTCTGCCGCACAAAAATATCCCAAAATGGCAACTATCAGCACATGCCCCATAACGGAAGTTTCCGGCACACGCGGCGACTGCGCCCAGCGTTTTTGAAAACGCAGCTGCCCTACAAGGTCAATAAATTTGCTGGTTTTGCCTTTCAGCGATATTTTCTGAACACCGGCCAAATCATAATGGTCCTCGATATTGCTTTCAATGGCAGCTTTAGTGGCATCAATGCCGTAAATTGCCTGGTTAAAATGGTAAATAATGCCAAATTCCCACTGCGTGGCAAGATAGTGTGCCGCCCGCAAAAGTTTTTTCTCCAGCCGGTTTTCTTCCGGATAATCAAACCAGCGTTTAAGTTTATCGAAAAACACTTCATCCAGTTCCGGCACACGGCGTTCAAGCTGGCTGTAAATCCAGGCGTTAAGCTTGCGCCCGTGCACACGCATCAGCTCATGGTAAATCGGCGGTTTAATATCGGTTAAAATTATGCGGTGCATAAATTCAAAAATACCGCCTTCAATAAGCACGCGCCAGTTTAATTTCGCGCCGTGGTCCTGCTCCTCATACTTGGCAAGAATATACAAAATCATCATTTTATGTGCCTGTTTGTCCAGTTCCGTAAAGCCGTTGGGGCGGATATGGTCGTTCCACCGCTGTATATGCGCACCTTCAAACAAAAACTCTATAAACTTTTTACTCAGCATTTTTTCACCCCGCAAAAAATACGCATTTTTCATGAAAATCAGCAAAATTTCCAAATTATTCTTTATGAAGTTTAATATTCTCTGTTTTTTTTGCCTCTCCTGCATTTTTTTCAAAAAAGCATTGATTTTTTTACACAAATTTGTTTATAATATGATATTATTATATTAGTATCATGCAAACAAAATTTTTTATGAAAGGTTGTGACAACTAAAAAATGGAAGAAATGATCCGTTTGCAGGGAATTACCAAAAAGTACGGCAATAACCTCATCATCCCCAAGCTGGACCTTACCATTTACGACGGTGAGTTTTTAACGCTTTTAGGGCCTTCCGGCTGCGGCAAAACCACTTTGCTGCGTATGATTGCGGGGCTTGATACGCCTACTACCGGCAAAGTTTTCCTTGATGACGAAGACGTTACCAATAAACCGCCCTATAAACGTGATGTCAATATGGTTTTTCAGCACTACGCATTATTCCCTCACATGACTGTTGAGGAAAACATAAAGTTTGGGCTGATGATGAAAAAAGTACCCGCCGAAGAACAAAAGGAACGTGTGGCGCAGGTACTGTACCTTACGCAGCTTGAAGAATTCCGCAACCGCCGTCCGCAGCAGATGAGCGGCGGCCAGCAGCAGCGCGTAGCCATCGCCCGTGCCCTTGTAAATAACCCTAAAGTGCTTTTACTGGACGAGCCGCTGGGCGCACTCGATTACCAGCTGCGCAAAAATTTGCAGCTGGAACTTAAGAATTTGCAGCGCGGCCTTGGCCTTACCTTCATTTATGTAACGCACGACCAGGAAGAAGCGCTTACCATGAGCGACCGCATTGTGGTTATGAATAAGGGCGTTATCGAACAGGACGACAACCCGGACACGATTTACCATTACCCCAACACCCGCTTTGTAGCCAAATTTATCGGCGAAAGCAACTTTTTTGAAACGGAAAGCGAAACGCTTGTTATCCGCCCGGAAAAACTCAACCTCTGCCCGGAATACGAAGACGAACAGGCGGAAAAGCAACACCCGGAACCCGGTTATTACGGTACCGTTGTAGACGTTGTGTTTTACGGTACCATTGATAAAGTATTTATCCGTCTGGACAACTCCAACCAAACCGTTGTGGCCTACCAGTATTTTGACGACGTTAAACGCTGGTCGCCCGACGAGCGCGTAGGTATTTGGTGGTATAAAAAAGACGAGGTGAAAGTATCGCGATGAAAAACGGAAAACTGATGGTTGCCCCGGCAATGCTCTGGTTAAGCATCTTTTTCGTTATCCCGCTTCTCATCGTAGTTGCCGTTTCCTTTGCCGGGCGCACGCCTTACGGACAAATAATTTTTGAATTCACCCTAAAAAATTATCTGCGCTTTTTAGAACCTTTATATTTGCAGATTTTTGCCGACACTCTGATAGTAGCGGTTATCACTACCGTTGCTACCATAATCATGGGCTACCCGCTGGCATATTTCATTGCACGCCTGCCTAAAAAATGGCAGCAGCCGGGGCTGATTCTCGTGATGATACCTTTCTGGATTAACTTTTTAATCCGCTCTTATGCGTGGGTTATCATTCTGCGCACGCAGGGTGTTGTAAACACCTTTTTAATGAAACTGGGGCTTATTGAGCAGCCACTTCAGATGCTGTACAACGACGCGGCCGTAATGCTGGGCATGATTTACGCCCTGCTACCTTTTATGGTGCTGCCGATTTACGTTTCCATAGAGCAACTTGACCTGCGCCTGCTTGAAGCGGCCTCCGACCTTGGCGCATCGCCGATGACGGCTTTCCGCAAGGTTACCCTGCCGCTGACAATGCCCGGCATTGCCGCAGGCACAATTTTAGTGTTCATTTCCTCGCTCGGCATGTTCGTTGTGCCGGACGTTATGGGCGGTGCCAAATCCGCCCTTATCGGCAACCTCATCCAGAACCAGTTTCTGGCAGCGCGCGACTGGCCTTTTGGCTCCGCGCTCTCCATTGTACTGGCAGTAATGAGCCTTGTGCTGATTATCCTTTACTACAAGGCTTTGCAGTCGCAGGAAGGAGGGGCTAAAGATGCAAAAGACGTGGCGTAGCCATCTTCTTCTGGCCTATTCGCTTGTAATACTGGCCTTTTTATACCTTCCCCTTTTAATTCTTGCGCTGTATTCCTTTAACGAATCGCGTATTAACGCTGTATGGACAGGCTTTACGCTTGACTGGTACGCTTCGCTTTTCCAAAACCGACGCGTGCTGGAGGCCCTTATGAACAGCCTGTTTATCGCTGTTATCAGCACTGTTGTTTCCACCGTGCTCGGCACGATTGCCGCCATTGCCCTCAACCGCTATCAGTATAAATGCAAACCTGTTATTAACGGGCTTTTATATCTGCCGATACTGATTCCGGAAATTGTTATGGGCCTGAGCCTTCTGGTGCTGTTTGCACAGACGCAGGTTCCGCTCGGTAAAGTTACGCTTATTTTAGCGCACATCACCTTCTGCCTTTCCTTTGTGGTAATTACCGTTAACGCAAGGCTTGAAGGCATGCGCCATGAACTTGAGCAGGCAGCCATGGATTTGTACGCAACGCCGTTTCAAACCTTCCGTTACGTTACCCTACCGCTTGCCATGCCCGGTATTATCGCCGGCGCGCTGATTGCCTTTACCCTTTCCATAGACGATTTTATCATCAGCTTCTTCGTGGCCGGGCCTAACTCCACCACGCTGCCGCTATATATTTACGCTATGGTAAAACGCGGCATTTCCCCGGAAATTAACGCTCTTTCCACACTCTTAATGTTCGCAACCATTTCGCTGATTGTAATTGCGCAGATTTTACAGCCGCAGCACAGCAGCAAAAACAAAGATTGATGCCGTAAAACGGTTCAATAAAACCAAATAAAGAAAGGATGATTTGCAAAATGAAAAAACTTTTGGTCTTTCTCGTTTCCGTACTGACCATGGCCCTTCTCCTGACAGGCTGCGGAGGTGACACAGAAAAGAAAGATGCAGCGGCAGGAGGAGAACAGCAGGTTCTCAACCTCTTTAGCTGGGCCGACAATTTTGACCCGGAGGTAATTGCCGAATTTGAAAAGCAATACAATTGTAAGGTTAATTACGACGTATTTGCCAACAATGAAGAACTTCTGGCTAAAATTCAGGCCGGCGGAGCACAGTACGATGTAATCCAGCCTTCTGACTATATGGTTGCAACCATGCTCAAACTTGATTTGCTGGAAAAAATGAACATGGACAACATCCCCAACGCCAAAAACATTGTAAGCACTTTAAAAGCACCGGTTTATGACCCCACCGGCGACCATTCCCTCGTTTACACCTGGGGCATTACCGGCATTGCCTACAACAAAAACTATGTTAAAGACGTTCCCGACAGCTGGGAAGATTTGTGGAACCCTGAATATGCAGGACGCCTGATTCTTTTAAACGACAGCCGCGAAACCATCGGCATGGCATTAAAGAAAAACGGCTTCTCCAACAACAGCACCGACCCTGCACAGGTTGAAAAAGCCTTCCAGGATTTGAAAGCACTTGCACCTAACGTACTTGCTTTCGATACCGATACTATTAAACAAAAATTCATTGCCGAAGAAGCATGGATTGGCACTATGTGGACCGGTGACGCAAGCTACACCCTGAAAGACAACCCCAATATCGGCTTTGTAGTACCTAAAGAAGGCGCTACCATCTGGGCTGATACCTTTGCTATCCCCAAAGGCGCAAAACATAAAGAACTGGCCGAAAAATTCATCAACTTTATCTATGACCCGAAAATCAGCGCTAAAAACTATGAATACATCGGCTACAATGACCCGAACGAAAAAGCTCAGGAATTCCACAGCGAAGAATTTAAAAATGACCCGATGCTGAAAATCGGTATGGATAACATCGACAAAGGCGAATGGCTGATTGATATCGGCGATGCACTGCCCATGTACGACCGTTACTGGACCGAACTGAAAACAGCAAAATAAGGTTATTGTAAAAATTTAAAAACTAAATAACAAATTAATTAAAGCCTCCGTTTCGGCAACAATCGATGATATGCACCCAAAAAGTTGTACAAAATAATTAAGCTGTACGTAAGGACTTGGTCCGGTACTCTACCGGGCTGAGTCCTTTTAATTTTACCTTTATCCTTCGAGTATTGTAATAATCTATATATTCGTCTAACTTCTCTCTAAAATCTTCTATTGACTCAAATTTCTCAAAATAGAATAATTCTGATTTTAACAGCCCAAAGAAATTTTCCATTACAGCATTATCCAGACAGTTCCCTTTTCTTGACATGCTTTGGATTATGCCGTTTTCTTTTAATAGCTCTTGGTATATTTTATGCTGATATTGCCACCCCTGGTCGCTATGTAGTAGTAAGCAATCTATTTTTCCTGTCTGTTTAATTGCCTGCTTTACCATGTCTGTTACTTGTTTTAATACAGGACGCTCTGATACTTTATAGCTTATTATTTCCCCGTTATATAGGTACAGCTTCTTGCCAAATAACGCAAATTCTGTTATATCCGTTGCCCATTTTTCATTTGGCTTGTCTGCTTTAAAATTTCTTTGCAGAATATTAGGCGCAGCTTTCCCACGTTCACCTTTATAAGATTTATATTTCTTTAATCTTACTTTGCAAGTTAGACCGGTTTGCTTCATCAGCTTCATTACTACCTTATGGTTTACTTTAAAACCTTTTCTTCTAAGCTCTAATGTTACGCGCCTGTAGCCGTACCTGCCTTTATTATCTATGCAGATACGTTTTATTGCTTCTTTCAGCTCACTATACTTATCGCCTTGATTTATGCTTTTCATAGCGGCATAGTAAGTGCTTTTAGCCATGCCTGTATATTCCAAAAGCTTTTTCAGAGGATATTCTGCCCTTAATTCAGAGATTATTAACGCTGTCTTTTGCGTCTTTCTTCTTCCTCTTTCTGCTGAATCAAGGCGTTGTACTTTTTTAAGAAGGCGTTCTCCATTTTAAGGAAAGCGTTTTCTGCTTCCAGCTGTTCAATGTATGTAGGTTCAGGTTTCTGTTTGCGCTTTTTAGGTTTATATTTCATTGACGGCCTGCCTTTCTTTTTAGGCAGCAGCCCTGATTTACCGTAGGCAAGGTATTGTTTTTGCCACTGGCAGATAACAGAAGAATTAGGGATAGTGAAAAGGGCTGCTGTTTCTCTTAATGATAACCCATGAAATTTTAAAGCAGACAAGCCAAATGAAAAATGGGCAACGGATATAACAGAATTTGCGTTATTTGGCAAGAAGCTGTACCTATATAACGGGGAAATAATAAGCTATAAAGTTTCTGAACGTCCTGTATTAAAACAGGTAACGGATATGGTAAAAGAAGCAGTTAGGAGTATAGGAAAAGCAGAGAGTTTAATATTGCATAGTGACCAGGGGTGGCAATATCAGCATAAAATATACCAAGAGCTATTAAAAGAAAACGGCATAATCCAAAGCATGTCAAGGAAAGAAAACTGTCTGGATAATGCCGTAATGGAAAATTTCTTTGGGCTGCTGAAATCTGAATTATTCTATTTTGGAGAAATTTGAGATAATAGAAGATTTTAGAGAGAAATTTGACGAATATATAGATTATTATAATAACTGGAGGATAAAGGCAAAGTTAAAAGGACTCAGCCCGGTAAAATACCGGACCAAGTCCTTAAGAACAGCTTAATTATTTTGTCCAACTTAGAAGCATAATTTACCGTCAGCTTTTGTGCGTTTATGATATATGTTACTTTCTTTCGGGCATCTGCGCGAGCAGGATTGCGGCAAAAACGAGCACGCAGCCGCCGATTTCGCGCATGGAAAGCGTTTCGCCGAGGAACATCCACCCGGCGAGCACGGAAAAGACGGATTCCAGGCTCAGCAGGATAGAAGCAAGGATTACGTTAACATATTTTTGCCCGGCAATTTGCAGTGTATAGGCAATGCCGCAGCTCATAATTCCGGCATGTGCCAGCGGCAGCCAGGCAGCGGTGATGGCGGAAAGCTCCGGCTGTTCGGCCCAGATTATAACCGGCAGGCTTAACATGCCGCAGACGAAAAACTGAATGGCGGACATGCGCACCGGGTCAACAAGCTGGGTAAAACGCTCAATGGCCATGATGTGTACGGCAAAAACTACGGCACAGGCAAGTACGATTAAATCTCCTTTGTTGATGGAAAAGCCTTCGTTAATGCAGATGAAATACATACCGGCAG
>UMKJ01029342.1_pt1 | contig 37204 bp, 42 predicted proteins | sample 1966301 | NCBI WGS metagenome assembly UMKJ01 (sample SAMEA4836173, study PRJEB28245) | human gut metagenome | biome: gut microbiome; material: fecal sample | place: Denmark | collected 2008
GTTCCTCCTGATTTTTATTTCTTTTTAGCCTTGCTTTTCACGCGGCCTTGTGCCGCGCTCTCTGACTTATATTCTAGTATATCAGTGTTCTTTTTTCAATGGACGCAATGCCGAATTTCCGTGTTTATTCTTGTATACTTTAGACAAAAGGACGAAAAAGCCCATTTTTCTCCGGCAAATTCGCTTATATCCGATTTTTTGCCGGGTCTTTCTTGTGCAGGATTGCCATATTTTTATCAAGCATTCTTGGGCTGCACTTCACACAACTGAAATGGCAGTTGTATCCTTCGCGCCGTACAAGTCTTCTCCCCTGCCGGGATTTTCGCGACGGCTGATATGTCTTTTTATAACCTTATATAATAGGAGCGACAACGGATGCACAAAAGCCCTTTGCACCCACTGCAGCGCAGGTACAAAGGGCTTTGCGTGTTACCGTCTCAGTTCCAGAACGATCTTGCAGATGCGATTCACATCTTCCAGTGCGAGGTCAGAATACAGCGGCAGGGTCAGCACCCGCTTTGCCACATGCAGAGCCACCGGCGTCTCGTCCACGTCATACTTGTTGTGGAAGCATTCAAAGGTGTTCGTCAGCGGGTAGAAATACTTCCGTGCGCCGATGCCGTTTTTCGCCAGCGCGTCATCCACCTCGTTGCGGCTGGCACCAAACAGCTTTTCGTCAAACACCACCGGGAAGTACGCGTAATTGGAACGCACTTCCGGCTGCGGCCGACTCAGGTGCAGACCTTCGACTCCTTCCAGATGCTCGAGGTAGCGCTCCACCACAACTTTGCGTTTGGCGATCTCCTCGTCCACATGGCGCAGGTTGCACAGGCCCATGGCCGCGCAGAACTCATTCATTTTGGCGTTTGCACCCACAGCATCCACTTCTTCCGGGCCGTGGATGCCAAAATTTTTCAGCTCATACAGGCGGCGGCCCATCTCCGGGTCGCGGTAACAGACCGCACCACCCTCGATGGTATTGAACACCTTTGTGGCGTGGAAACTGAAGCAGGATGCATCCCCAAAATTGCCGATGCCGCGGCCCTTGTAGGTCTCGCCGAAGGTATGGGCGGCATCGTACACAACCTTGAGCTCATACTTGTGGGCGATGCGCTCGATCTCCTCCATATTGCAGATGTTGCCATAGACATGCACCGGCAGGATGGCACAGGTGCGGTCGGTGACGAGCCGCTCGATCCGGGTCACGTCCATGGTGTAGGTCTCCGGGTCGATATCGCAGAACACCGGTTCCAGCCCGTTGCGTACGATGGCGTGGGTGGTGGACGCAAAGGTGAACGGCGTCGTGATGACCTCGCCCTGCAGGTTCATTGCCTGCAGCGAAAGCTCCAGCGCCATGTGGCCGTTGGTCAGCAGTTCCACATTGGGCACGCCCATGTACTTCTGCAGTTCGAGCTGAAATGCTTCGTGCTTCTCGCCCATGTTGGTCAGCCAGTGGCTCTCCCAGATGGGGCGGATTTCTTCGATGTATTCCTCCATGGTCGGCATGGAAGACCGCGTCACTAAAATCTGTTCAGACATCGTGCGTATCCTCTGTCCATTCATCCGATGCATTTTCCAACTTTTTGGCGCAGATCATGCTTTCTGGCCGCATTTCCACCGGAACATACCCGTTTTTTCGATAAAAACTCCTGGCCGAACCGTTTGCCTTTGAAACTTCCAGCCATACGGTACGCATCCCGCAATCTTTTGCCGTGTGCTCAACATATGTCAGCAGCTCTTTCCCGCAGCCTTTTCCCTGCATGTCCGGGTATACCGCGATCATGGACAAGTAGCCTTTCCGCTCCACATGGTCGTTGCAGTAAAACGCCGCAAAGCCCACTGCCCGGCCATCTTCCGGTATAAAAACGACCTTTCCGTGCTGAAAGAACTTTTCTGCCATTGCTGCACGAAATGCTTTCCCTCGTTTCAGCGACGGCAGGACCATATGAAATCGTTCCAGAAGGGCCTGGATCTCATCCGGCGTCCGGCACAGCACGATCCTTTCCTGCATTGCGCCCTCATTCATGTTCGCTGCCTCGCACTTCGACCGTGATATAACGGGAAATATCGTCAAGATATCGCTGCATTTCCTCTGCCGACGGGAACTTCATAAAAACAATGCCAAGGCATTTTGAGGCGTTGTCAAAAAATTCAACTGCGTCTCCCGGCTTTTTGTACAGACACTTGCGGTAAATATAGCGCTCAAGCTCCGGCGCGAAGCGGACACCTTGATAAATGCCGCTGCGTTCACTGTGCAGATTGTGCGTAGCATAAAATCCGGTCGGCGCATGGAACCCGCCGTGGATGGACAGCCCCATGGCAGCTTCGATGGACATTTCTGCAGCGTTCACGCCAAACAGATCGCCCAAAAGCTCCGGTATCATATTGCCGCCGCTGCGCGGCCCCACATCAATGAGAAAGACCCGGTTTTCTTTGTCCACGATCAACTCCACATTCATCGGCCCATTGCGGATCCCGAGTTTTTCCACCATGGCAGACAAGGTATCTTTCACGCGCCGAATGTCGCCCGCTTCCAATCGCAGCGGATAGCTTTTGCCCACAGGGACCAGCGGGTTGACGCACGGGTCTCTGTGGCAGTTCAGCAGCCCCCACAAAACGATTTTTCCGTCTCTTACAAAAACATCGCCGCCTATCAGGAAGGGATGTTTTTGTTCCACAAACTCCTCTATCACGATGCGGTGGCAGCGCGAGAAGGAAAAAGCAAATTCAGCCGCACGCTCCAGACCATCTGCCGAACGAAGCACGGTTGCACCCTTGCTGCCGGAAGAATCCACCGGCTTGACGATGACCGGGTAGTGAAACTGTTCCCGTTTCTTCAGGACCGTTTCCATGTCCGGGCATCCCCATGCACTCGGTGCTGCGAAACCATTTTCCACAAGAAATTTGCGGAACTTGTCTTTGCTGCAGAGGGTCACCACCGATTTATACGGATTCCCCGGCAGGCCAAGTTTCTCGGCCACATATGCCGCTGTGGGAGCCGCCGGGTCAGAAGCATAGGCCAAAACGCCATCCACCTGTTCTCTGCGGGCCACCTTCAGCACAGCCTGCTCATCGGTCGTGCTGACGAGGTAAAACCGGTCTGCCTCGCATCGGCCCGGATTATCCGGCAGATAATCGCACAGGATCGTTTCGCACCCCAGCCGTTTTGCGGTTTTGATCGCAATGACCTGCTGTGCAGAGCCGCCCAGAAGAAGAAGCTTTTTCGGCACTCCTCTCACGTTCCTTTCCCGTCGCTCAGTCTTCGCTGTTTGCCCAGGGCTTTTTCAGCAGCCGAGGCTTTACCACATCCCACAGGAATGCAAAGGTATCCAGTTTCAAGGCTGCAGAACTTGCCACGTAAAGCGCCAGGCCAAGCAAGATCTGAAGCACCAGCGTCACAAGGTCCGGCAGCGGGAGCAGACCGACCAGGCCAGCGCATCCGCCTGCCAAAACAGCCAGCAGAAGGCTGGGCAGGATGTCGCGGAGCTGCTCCAGGTAGCTGTAGTGCAGCAGCCTTTTGTTGGGCCAGGAGTTGATGAGCTGGCTCAGCGCGCTGGCCACCAGCAGGCTGTAACCCATCGCCATCACGCTGATGCGGTAAGTGATCAACAGCAGCACCAATCCGACGATCTTTTTGAGGATCTCCAGTTTCAGGAACAGATCGCTCCGTCCCATGGCCTTCAGGGCATTCAGGTTCGCCGTATGAATGGGGTAAAACATATAGGTGATGCAGCAGATACGCAGAAACGGCACGCAGGGCAGCCATTTTTCGGTCAGCACCAGCCGGACGAGAGGCTCTGCGCAGAAAGTCATCAGCATCATCAACGGCGCGATCAGATACACGCTCATCTTGATGGCGCGGCGGGTCATATTCTTCACCTGCGAAAGATCGTCCTGTGCGGCCGCCATGGCCGGGAGCAGAACACTGTCAATGGAACTGTCCACATTGACGGCAATGGCATCCGGCAGGATCCGGCCCTGGTTGTAATAGGCAAGGTCTGCCGAGGTATAAACGCGGCCGATCAGCAGGCTGCGCAGATTGTTATACACGGTATCCAGCAGTGAGGACGCCAGCAGCTTCCAGCCGTAGGAAAGCAGTCCCTTCAACCGCTGCCACGAGAACAGCTTTCTCGGTCGCCAGCCGACGGTAAGCCACAAAACGAGCGTGTCAACCGCCGTATTGGCAAGCTGCTGCGCCACCAGTGCCCAGACGCCAAAGCCGGAATAAGCCATCCACAGGCCCACGACCGCCGAGAATACGGTGCCGCCCAGTGTCGAGAAAAAGAACAGCTTGAAGATCATGTTCCGGGAAACATACACCTGCTGTATTCCCTTCAGGCCGGCGAAAATCAGCATCAGACCAATGACGCGCACGACTGCCGTCAGCTCTGCATCCTTATAAAAAGCTGCAATGTACGGTGCCGCCAGAAATATGATCGCATACAGCACAATACATGTCGCAAGGTTAAAATAAAATACAGATGAAAAATCCAGCTCATCCGTTTCTTTTTTCTGGATCAGCGCCGTGCACAAGCCACAGTCCACAAACACATACAGGATGTTCATGAACACTTCCACCAGTGCGATCCGTCCGTAGTCTGCCGGGGCCAGGATGCGCGCAAGCAGCAGCGACACGATACCCGTGACCAGCTGTGCACCGCAGCGCTCTGCAAAGCGCCAGATAAAATTACTGATGACGCCCGTTTTTTTCATTTTCTTCCCTTTGTTTTATCCGCTTTCTCTTTTTAAATTCTGTGTCAATGACCCAATACTTCTGCTCGGCATCCAGATGCCAGAACATTTTTCTGCGCTCTGCCGTCGAGAAAAGTCCCTTCAAGCCGTTTTCCAGCACATAAAGCTGCAGCAGATTCCGGTCATTCACCTTCTTGATCTCGTCCAGCTGCCAGGCTGCAATATTTTGTTCTCTGCCATACCGATACAGCTTCGTCGTAAATTCGGTCGTTTCCGCCTGCGTGCGGATGAAGCGCTCCTCCGAAACATTTCCCAGATTCCGGGATGTCCAGGAGCCTGCCGAGAACATACGGTACACCGACATGGTTTCTTTGAGGTATCGAATCTTCCCCATAAACGCCAGATGGACCGCCAGCGTGTAATCGCCAAAGCTTCTTACTCGGATCTCTTTAGGGGCATTGAAAAACTCTCGCCTGAGCATCAATGAAGATGCCTGAAACTCTGAGCTTCCGTACTTTACAACTTGCCGGAACGTCAGGTCCCTATCCTTCCTGGAGCGATTTTTGAGGTATGTTTCGCCGTTTCTGCAATCCAGCACTTTTGTGTTGTGTACACAGGCCGAGTAGCCTTCTTGGTGTGTCTCCAGAAAATCCACCTGCCGCTGCAGCTTGTTCTCATCGCACCAGTAGTCGTCGCCTTCACAAAATGCAATATATCTCCCGGAGGACTTCGGGTGAATGATCTCCGGTAAGATTTTCACACCCTTTGAATACTGGTTTTCCGTCTGAAAAATCGGTTTGATAATATCTGGATACTTCTGCGCATATTCCCGAATGATCGCAGGGGTATTGTCGGTCGACGCGTCATCGTGGACCAGAACCTCATAGCGGAAGTTCGTTTTCTGGTGCACAAATCCTTCCAACGCGTCCCGGATATACTGCTCGTGATTGTATGCAAGGCAATACACCGAAACCACGATCCCGTCTTCCATCCGCATTCTCCTTTGTCCGATCCTCATTCAGGTCCTTCCGCTCTTTGGCGTCCGGCCATAACTGTTTATATCATAGCACATAAGCTCTTTTCGTTCAACCGCTATCTTTCGGAATCGTCCCGATGGAAGCTCAACAAAAAAATCTCCTGCATTATCAGGCCGTATGCCAAATAAATACAGGAGATTTTTTGCCTTAGATTCAAGTTATTGATTGGTCTGGTTCCATATTTCCACAACGTTTTTCGCTTTATTTATTGGTACAGCTTCCATCGTTGGAATATTATGGAATAATTTCAGACGTTTTACCGTTTTTCTGTCACACCGCCCTCTGCCGCTTATCCAGGCGCATCTTGTCAGCTATCATCGCGATGAACTCGCTGTTCGTGGGCTTTCCTCTCAGGTTATGGATGGTATACCCGAAATAGCTGTTCAGGGTATCCACATCACCCCGGTCCCACGCCACCTCGATGGCATGGCGGATGGCACGCTCCACACGGCTGGCGGTGGTGCCGTTGCGCTTGGCGATCTCTGGATACAGGCGTTTCGTCACCGCGTTGATGTAATCCGGCTCGTTCATGGTGAGCAGGATGGCATCCCGCAGGAACTGGTAGCCCTTGATGTGGGCGGGGACGGTATCAGAGTAGGCAATAAATCTAAGTCAAAATCTTATTATTTGTTGGTATAGTCTCGAACGCTTTATTGTGCTACCAGTATACCTCATCCCATCTATAAAAGCAACTTCTCTTTACGGTTTGTATTGCAGCGGATGGCGTTTTGTGTCCGCTACCGTCTGTGCTTCATTCACTTGTCAGAATCAAAATAGGCTCTAGCAAGCCTTGCAGAGCATCAACCTTTCATACGAGCTCTTTCATTATCTAAGACAAAAAGGCTGTCAAAACGTCTGCTAGAACGCCTAACAGCCCTTTATCATAGTCCCTGCCGAACCCGCTATAAAATATATTTTTTGTTTGTCCGAAAGTTCTTTCTGCCCGGCGGGGTCTTTGGTTGTTGCTTGGCTATGGTTATTCAACCCCGCCGGGAGGCTGTATTCTTCTTGAATCTAAGAGAAAAAGCCTATCGGCTTTTCAGACCAATAGACTTTCAGCAATGTAGATATTAAGCAAACTCCCAACGATAACCACCAGACTGTGTATAGCCCCTTCGGTGATTGCAGCAGTTTCCAATACCATTAGCAGGAGTGCCAGTATATTTAGCCGCCTAGGAAATAGAGCCGAACTGCCTTATCGGTTCTCCTTCGTAAGTATACTGTACTACCGCCTTCGCATTTTTTCCGCATACCTTGCTAAGAATTTGTATTTTTTCTTCTTCAGTCAGCGGAATACGCGCTTTCATGCGGTGAAGTGCGCTATTGACACTTCTATGCCCGTATCGGTCGTTATCTCCCGCCGAAACAAATTCCAGATTATCTGCCCTATTGTTTGTCGGGTCTTCATCTATATGGTTGACGCAATAGCCTAACGTGCCATCGTCCCAACCTAGAGATGCCCCTTTAGGCAAACCAGCTGTACAGAAGCCTCTTGCTATAATTATATGAATTTCTCTGAACATACTATGCCCAGCACCATCAAATAGCACGATACCTTGATATGGTCTTGGATGCAATGATGATTTGAGAATCTTATGTTGATAGACTCCGTAGATGTGCCCAAAACTTCCCTCCAAATACCGTTTGGCATAATCTGGATAAACAATATTCATCCACTCTTCACCATACTCATCTACGAAATGGGTATTCAAAGGAATTTCACGGAGAGCCTACAACTGTTTAATTGATGTTATAATCATTATATATCATCCTTTCATATCATAATAAATTTTACTATTCGTCCGCCGTGATAGCCCATAAAGCGGACAAAGGCGAGCGGACTATAATGCGGGCGTATCACCTTGTACAAAAATCACGCAGTACCCTTATAGGAGGGTTCTGCACGTTTTTTGTCACTCAGTTCTCGGAACAATAACCCAGTACTTTTTTCTTCCTTCTTTTCGACCTGTTTGGCTGCTTTGGAGTTTGTACATGATATTATTTTCAATCAAGTACTGATTCAGCACACCGATTGTTTTTTGCAAGCGGTACTTGTCGCGGACATTAAATACTTTTATAAGTTCTGCTCTATCTGATTTGAAGAGTCGTCTGTTTACGTTCTGTTCCAGATAGGTCAATAAGGTGTAATATCTTTCAGCCTCTTCATAGGGAACTACATTCTTCTGTAAGGCTATCGACACCTATTGATGCAAAGAAGTCTCCTTCTTTGTAACAGAACGACAAAATTTGTAATCGTGTCCCGCCTTGTAATAAGTGGGGAACACTAAGTCTGATTGGTTGTCAAAGAAATTCGGGAGGAGAGCCAGCCGATACCGATTCTTAAACTCCTCTTTAAGACCGTTTTCCTTTAACTGAAAATATTCTGCGGCTATTCGCATCTGCGGTTCAAGATAGCTGTACAATCCAGCTATTTTCTGGAAATTGTCATAGAAATACAGCTTAACTGTATCTTCCGCATCTTGGACACGCTTTCTGCCCAAACACTGTATGAACTCGACCATATCAGTCTACTCGATAAAAATATGCTTGATAGTTTTATCTTTCAAATTTACGCCATTATCGAGAACTTTTGTAGTGAAAAGCATTCTGCATTCAAAACGTTCCGTTTGAACAATTTGCTTAAACATAGGGCTGCTTTCTTTATTATCACTGGAAAGATACGCACTGTCTGAGTATCTTCGATTCAATTCCTGCAAACGGTCTTTGTTGTCGCCAAAGACCACAACCTTTTCAGATGCTGGGATTTTGTCTAAGATTTTCAAAAGTGTGTCCTTCCTATTATAATAGGACACCGACTCAATGTAGCTATAATCTGCATCCGCTGTGTATGTAGCGGTTATCTTGCTTGAAAAATATTCCTTCAGCAAATCAGCCGTTGCAGACAGCATGATGATAACTTTGCTCTTTCGGAACTGCTCAATCATCCTAAAGATTGTTAAAGTTCTACGATTGAACGCCGCATCTTGGAACAGATAGTGTGCTTCATCCAATATAATGTAGTCGAACTCCTGTTCAACCATCTGCATCAAATCGGGTACAGAATTTTGTACCGTCCACAAACCATTCAAATAGACGTTGTATTCCATCTTTTGGTAAGTCATGCAAGCTATGTCTGTTCCAAACGCTTGGTGTTCCTGCTGGGCTTTCAATGCCAATCTGTTGGAGAACACCAACATTCGCTTGCCATTCTGGTGAGCATAAGGGTAGAGCGTCTTAAATATAAAGGTGCTCTTGCCACAGCCGCACGGTGCATCTATGAGGTAGATACCCGCTGCCCAGTCTTTGTAGTTGTCAATTGTTAAATGGTTCTAAATATTTTTTGTGTTTTTCGTGAATCTCACTCCTTTTGGTCGGCATTCGTGTAGTTTGCATTCTCAAGAAACGAAATACCGTTATATTTTTGCGTCAGTTTTTTCTGACACTTTTCATGTTCTCATTATACCATATAAAAAAACAATAGTCAATTTGTCTAAGAATCTGTAACTATTTTGTAATATTTTGTGCTATTCAGCAATTGCTTTTCAGCATGGGGAGGATATCGTATATCGTTTTGGTTTTCCTGTGTTGCGAACGTCTACCACGTATCAAGAAATCGGATGGTGAAAAAATTTCACTTAGATGTTGACAAAACAGCTGCGCCTCCATTCTGGCAAATGTCTGTGCAGGGTTTGTTTTTGGGCGGGGGATTATGTTTCCAACAAAAAAGCACCCCTTGCGGGGTGCGTGGTATTAAGACAGTCCTTTGTCCTTTAGCAACTTATTCAGTGTCGGGCGGCTGATTCTCAATTCTGCCGCAAGCTGGGTCTTGTTCAGTTCCCGGTGCTGGTAACGGTCATACGCTGCACAGAAAGTCTTATCATCAATTCGCTTGACCTGTCCGCCTTTGAACTTGCCTTCTGCTTTGGCGATTGCAATTCCTTCCCGCTGACGTTCCAGCAGATTCTCACGTTCAAACTCGTTGATGGCTGCAATCATTGTTAGCATCAATCTGCCGTTTGAAGTGCTTGTATCAAGATTCTCCTTGTTAGATACAAGGTGTACGCCCTTTTCCTGCAACTGGTCTACAATAGCTAAAAGGTCTTTTGTAGAACGTGCAAGGCGGCTGAAGTCATGGATATAAATGGTATCGCCTTCCCTCATATAGTCAAGCATGGCTTCCAGTTGCGGGCGGTTCATGTTCTTGCCGCTGACCTTTTCCGTAAACCACTTGTCGATGCCGTGTTTCTTGAGTGCTTCAATCTGCCGCGCCTCGTTCTGTTCAGCGGTGGAAACTCGTACATAAGCAATGTGTGCCATATTGCAAGCCTGTCCTTTCGTCCTGTGATTATCTCCACCCCTATTGTATCTCTATGTAAAAATGAAGTCAATGACTTTATTTACATCCCGCAAAATAAATCTAAAACAAAGTCTATTTTTACAAAAATAGCGGCTTTGGGGATGTAATAGGCAAGTATACTCTGTTTTGACAAAATTCACATCTAAATAAGAAAAGACCGCAAGCGGCTTTTGTTCCGTCTGCGGTCTTGTGCTTAGATTCAGTGAGTTTCTATTGTCAACCAGTGCTTATAAAAACATCTGCTCACAATGGACGCCAAAATAACGCCTACAACTTGGGCAATAATGTCGAGAATATCGAATGTCGCATATACAATAGGAAGCAGTTGGAAAAGTTCCGCAGCAATTGTTATAACAATTCCGTATAAGAGTGCTTTTCTTAAATTACCAGTACTCAAAACCAGTGTGACCTCAAAAGCATACGCCCACAATAAATCTCCCAGTTGATTTTTCACAAAATATCCAAACCAGCTTTGAGGTCTAAATTCCCGATATGTAATGCTCCGCAGCCAGCAAAATAGAGAACTCTGCCTTTCGGCAAAGGCAAACAGCCAATCTTGATGAATGAACATATATAGTGTCATTCCACATATTAGCGGAAGAAATACATTCATATACCAAAATACACCCGGATGTTTTTCAATGAAAACTTTCATTATTTAGTGAACTCTGCAAACAAGTAGATAGCCGTACACACAAAGAAAAGAATATAAGCAAACGTTGTATTGGCGTTACGAGTTTTAGTGTCCTTTTGAGCAGTCTGTGCTTGCTGGGTTTGGGTAACATCATTGTACATTCCAACAATCATTGCTTGGTGAACGGTATTATCGACTTTAACAAGGCTTGACGTACCATCTTTCCAATGAATTTCAACCATAATTTCAGACTTACTTATAGGAGCAACAGACGAGCCGTATGTTATAATTCCGTTGTTCGTTGAACGGTTTAACTCTGCGAGTTCTTTTACTTCCAACTTGTTGATATACCTTGTTCGTTGTCCGCAGATAACATAGGCACTCTTTCCTCCTACGGAAAGCATCACCTCTCCACCTTCCATGCTGCCAGCAAGAACTACATTTGTTGCCATTGTAACGTCCTCCTTCAAATTTTAGGGAATCTATGCTCTCATTATATCACTTTATGTTTAATTGTAAACATAATCATAACATTTCTTTCTATCATTCTGTGCATCATAATAGAATCAGGGTGATAATTATGGACGAACTCAAGATAACAAAGCGCACTGAGCCTGTTATGTTCACAATTCGGGTTGATAAATCCATCGTAGACTTTTACGACGATTTGGCGCAGAAAACAAACCGCTCTCGAAATGAGCTGATTGGTCTTGCGCTGGAATATGCCAAAGACAAAATCAAAATCGAACCGTAATACGATTATTTGCATTAAAAGAGCCGCAGCTGGGAAAGTGCTTCCTGTCTGCGGTTTTTCTGCTTAGATTATCTTACTAAGCGGGCTGTGCTTGCGGTACATCTCTGCAAGGTCATCTTGGTTCACATCCAAATAGGCCTGCTCTGTTACGGTAACGCTGCTGTGCCCTAGCAAGCGGCTCAAGGTGTAGATATCGCCGCCGCTCATAAGGAAGCGCTTTGCAAAGTTGTTTCGGAAAACATGCGGGTGAATGTCCTTTAGCCCTATCCGCTGGGCATACTTGCGAACATTGGCTTCAAAATTATTCACCTCAAGAAATTTACCTTTGTTTGTACAGAACAGAAAGTCACTGTCCCGGTATCTATCCTTATACTTTATCCACCGTTGCATCTGCGTTGCCATTTTGTCAGAGAAGAACACATAGCGGCCTTTCTTTCCTTTGGTGTTCTCCGCCGGGAGATAGATGTACCGCTTTTGCAAATTTACATCCGTTACTTGAATCAGCAGACATTCGTTGACTCTCATGCCAGTATCTAGCAAAAGCTGAATAACGATAGAATCCCGGTACTCGCTAAAGCTGGCCGTATTCATATTCCGCAGCAGTTTGCGGAAGTCCTCATCCGACACAAACTCAAGCGGGCGGCGTTCCACCTTGATGTAATCGCCACGTTTGACAGGTGAACGGAGAATCAAATCTTCTTCCACACACCAGCCAAAGAAAGCGCTCATGTTCCGCAGGTAGTTGTTGATAGTCACATCTGACACTTTCTTGCCGAAATCCAACCGCCGCTCCTGATAGTTCCCGCTGTTCGGGTTGCTTGTGACAGTATACTTGCCCCGTTCCTTTATCTGTTTAACGTAGTTCTGAATAACCGTGTGCGTGATTTTCTCCGTCTGTGTGATGCCCTGTTCATCAAGGTAGAGCATCAAAAGGCGCAACGTTTGTTCATAACTTCCAATCGTCTTTGTTGCAAGCCCTTTGTTTTCACAGTGTTCAATGAACATCTCCACATCCCGGATAAGCATAAAAAATAACCTCCTGTATTTGCCGGGACTATGACCCAATAAATACAGGAGATTTATTGCCTTAGATTCAAGCTATTTATTGGTCTGGTTCCATATTTCCACAACGTTTTTCGCTTTATTTATTGGTACAGCTTCCATCGTTGGAATATTATGGAATAATTTCAGACGGTTTGCCGTTTTTCTGTCACACCGCCCTCTGCCGCTTATCCAGGCGCATCTTGTCAGCTATCATCGCGATGAACTCGCTGTTGGTGGGTTTTCCGCGAAGGTTATGGATGGTATAACCGAAGTAGCTGTTGAGGGTGTCCACGTCTCCCCGGTCCCATGCCACCTCGATGGCGTGGCGGATGGCGCGCTCCACCCGGCTGGCGGTGGTGCCGTTTTTCTTGGCGATTTCCGGGTACAGACGCTTGGTCACAGCGTTGATGTACTCCGGCTCGTTCATGGTGAGCAGGATGGCATCCCGCAGGAACTGGTAGCCCTTGATGTGGGCAGGAACACCGATCTGGTGCAAAATCTCGGTCACAGTCAGCTCATCACTGTCCACACTGGTGTGCAGGATGCGCTTTTCCTGCCCGAGAGCCACCTTCAGCACCCGTGCCGCCAGAACGTTTTCGTCGAAGGGCTTAACGAAGTAGTAGGCAAACCCTTCGTCCAGCAGCTCCTGCACCATTTCCTCGCTCTGGAATGCACCGGTGACGAAGAAGGACGTGTGCCGCTCACCTGCCGCATTGTAGCGCTGCTTTACCGCGAGCGCGTCCAGCCCGGGCATAAAGGCGTCCAGCAGAACAACGTGCGGATGAACCGCGAGCATTTTCTGCAGAACTTTGTTGCCGTCCTTTTCGACGACGGTCACTTCTACGCCCTTTTGCTCCAGCGCCTCACGGCAGGCTTCGGTGATCTGAGTGCTGGTATCCGACATCAAAAATCTCACTTTGTCCATGGTTGTTTCCTCCAATGTGTGCAGTTCCCTTAACACCATGGATTTTACCATATTTTTCCAGATTGTTCAACGGTTTTTATTGGCAAATTTTGGCAAAGAAAGTCAAATGTGTGATTTTTCCCGGCCAGGCTCACGCATCCGGGTCCATTTTTGCCACCGCCTGGGTCTGCCGCAGCATGGTTTCGGCAAAGATCCCGTAGCCCCGGGTCGGATCGTTGACCAGAACATGGGTCACTGCCCCCACCAGCCGTCCGTTCTGCACGATGGGGCTCCCGCTCATCCCCTGCACGATGCCGCCGGTCCGGGCCAGCAGCCGCTTGTCTGTGACCCGCAGGACCATGTTGCGCCCCGGTGCAGCATCGCTGACCTTTTCGATGCGGATCGTGTAAGCCTGCGGCTGTTCGCCGGAGACAGTCGTCCAAATCTCGGCCTCGCCGGGCACGACTTCCTGTGCAAAGGCCATCTCCATCTGCTGCCCGGAAAAATCTGCCCGGGTCCGGCCATAGACGCCGTTTTCTCCGTTGATGCAGATCGTGCCCAGCGCGTGTGTGCTCAAAAAGCGGCCTTTCAGCTCGCCCGGGCTGCCTACGGTGCCGCTGGTGCAGCCAACGATCTGGCATGGCACGATCTCGCCGCTGCGCAGCGCAACGCTCTCGCCGGTGTCACTGTCACTGATGGGGTGTCCCAGCCCGGCAAAGACGCCGTTTTCTGCATCCACAAAGGTCATGGTACCGACCCCCGCCGAAGAATCCCGCACCCACATCCCGGCACGCCACTGCCCGGCGGCTTCATCCCACACAGGGGTGAGAACGGTCTGCCGCTGTTCGTTGTCCCGGACATAGACCAGCTCCAGCGGCTGGCCTTCGGCCGCTTCCAGCGCTTCGTGGACGGCATCGTTCGTTTCGGTTGCCGCCGCCCCCAGCCGGATCACCCGGTCGCCCAGCCGCAGGCCAGCCTGCTTGGCCGGGTTCACGGTGCCGTCTGCGGTTACGATGTCCGAAAAGCCCACCACAAGCGCCCCTTCTGAGAACATTTTGACGCCAAAGGGCGTTCCGCAGACGGTCACAGTGGGCCGGTCGGTCACCAGTGCGCGGATCGTTTTGACCGGCAGCCACCCGCCCAGCGACAGTGTCGTCCGGTAGCTGCCCGCGGCCCGGGTGCTGGCAGCGTTGCGTGTCCCGCTGGGGTGGAGTGGCTCCACCCAGGCAAAGCGCGGCAGGGTCAGGGCCTGGCCCGGCTCCAGGCAGACCTCGGACGGCAGGCTGTGCCACAGCCATCCCAGCGCCGCTGCGGCCGCGACCAGCAGGTAAACCACCGCCATGCCGCACCAGCGGCGAACCCTTGACCTGCGCATAAAAAGCTCCTTTCCGATGTTGTTCAAGGGCAGTATGCGCAGAAAGCGGCCGGAATATCATGGGCTGCAAAGATTGACATTTTCCATCGGACCTGCTACTATATTAAAGATATCTCCCGGAGAGATTACAGACGCGGGTATGGTGGAATTGGCAGACGCGCAGGATTTAGGTTCCTGTGCCGCAAGGCGTGTGGGTTCGACCCCCACTACCCGCATAAACAAAAAGTGCGATGATATGTTTTTATCATCGCACTTTTCTTATTTTCCCCGTTTCCGGCGTTCCTCGGCCGCTTCCTGACGAGCCTTTTCTTCCTGCAGTTTTCGCAGGACATAGGCCATCTCTGCCAGTGTAGAGACGGTATAATAACCATCTTCATTCCGGTTCACGCCCTTCAGGCACTCCTTTAAGGCCGCTGTATCCGAGAATACGGTCTGATCCAGCGAGCCTCTCCGGTCTTCCTGTTCTTCCTTCAAGCAATTCACAGCCTTTCGTACACCATTGTGCATAGGCACAGTGTACCATGTTCTTGGTCTCTGTGCAAGCCGCGGCGGCTCTGCAGCAGCAAAAACTGAGGTCCTTCGGCCGCTGCCGGTCCAGCGTTCTCCCGCATTGCAAAAGAAAAACCAGCACACGATGTGTACTGGTCGATGGTGCGAGGGAGGGGACTCGAAGGGTCGTCAATCAACGCATCATCGCACGTTTTCAAGCCTTTCTTACAATTATACTACCCGCAGAGGTGAAAGTCAAGCTTTGCCGCTCACGTAAGCGTCCAGCAGAGCCGTGTATTTTTGGCTCTCGCCCTCACGCAGATGCTGATAGATTCGCCGGGTCGTCATGATGTCCGCGTGGCCCAGGAGCTGCTGCGCCACCAGATCGGGGACCCCCGCATAGTAGAGGTTTGTGGCAAACAGATGCCGAAACTGGTGCGCCGTTACCAGAGGCCTGTACACCACCCTCTCCACGACGCGCTCGGGGCGGTTCTGGTATGCTGGGATCACCGCTTTCCGGGTGTAGCTGTCGCAGAGCCCCAGCTCACGGCAGTACAGCATCCAGCGGTGCGCATACTGATTCTGGGTCAAAGGCTTGGCCGTACCCGACAGCACATAATCCTCCGGGTCATGGGCGGCCTTCCCCTCCTCCAGCAGCGGACGCAGCGGGCTCAGAATCGGTACGCTGCGATAGGCGTTCTTTGTTTTCAGGAGTTCCTTATAGGGCTGGTTACGGTCCCAGGGCATGGCCTGCACCGGCGTGATCGTCCCGGCTTCCAGATCAACGTTCTTCCATTGCAGACCGTTTGCTTCACCCAGACGCAGGCCGCTGTACTCAAACAGCCAGGCCCAGAAGCCGCAGCCCTCCGGGTGGGCGTTGATGATGTCCCGCTGCTCCTTGGTGGGTTCCTCCCTGCCGCCCTCGCGCAGCCCAGAGGGCAGCTTCACCAGCGGCACAGGGTTACAGGTGCCGTGGTACTCCGCGCACCAATAAGTAAAGATGCAGGAGAGCACGCTCTTTGCATTCTTGACCGAGTGCTTGCTCTTGCCCTCGTGCTTCAGGTGCTCCAGATACCCGCGCACTGCCTGCGCGTCGATTTCCCGCATCGGGGTGTCCCCGAAGTACGCCCGCATCGGGGCGAAGTTCTTGTGGTAGGCGTGCACCGTGCCGCGCCGGATGGGCGAGGCATCGCTCTTGATGTACTCCTCATACGCTACCGACACCACTCTGAACGTGTAGCGGTTCACCTTCGGCGCTTCGCATTCCATTTTGTACAGCACCACAGCGTTCTGGTATTTGTGCTCTGCTTCGGCCTTGGTCTTTCCATAGAAAACCTGGGACTTCGGCAGCCCCACCGACCGATGAATGCTGACGCCTTTTTTCTTCTTTTCAGCCATAAAAATAACACCTCCATAAGGGTACACTTTGACAAGCCTGCCCGGAGGTGCTACAATACCAATACAGGGCTTCGCAATCCTGTGATGGTTGGCACGCCTCCAGGCAAGCCGATCTATTCCAAACGCTCTCGGTGTTGGTAGCACCGGGGGCGTTTTTGCATTTTTCAGGTTCGACTGCCGTATACAAACCTGCGCAACGCCTGCATACGGAAGCAACAAAAATCTAGTCGATTGCAACAAAAAGTTGCATACGAACTTTGTGGTCACGAAAAAGTGAGTGTTCATGCGGGTTTTCGGGTCAAAACATACACAACATACTCAAGCTCTTATCCTGACCCTGAATAGAAGAAAATAAGAACGCATCCGCGCGAGAACGCGCTTGATGCCCGCACGCGTAGGGTTTATAGGGAATTTCGGTAGTCAACGTATGCTGGTAGTCACGGGGTGGTCAGCCGACCCAGTGCATCCAGCCGACGGCCTTGCCCTCTATCTGCACGCCGTTCATATCCTCCCGGCGGCGAATGATGGACTCAAAGGCGGGGTTCTCGGGCCGCAGCTCGATGTAATCGCTGTGCAGGTATACTCGCTTGAGTGTAGCTTCCTCACCTATCCGCACCGCTGCGATCTCGCCGTTCTCCACCTCGGGCTGGATGCGGATATACACCACGTCGCCGTCGTGGATGCCCGCGCCGATCATGCTCTCTCCCTGGCACTTCAAAGCGAAGTCGCAATGCATATCCACCGGGGCATTCACATCGCCCTCGCGGTTCTGGATCGCCGTGATGGGGTCGCCGCAGGCGATGGCACCAATCAGTGGCACCTTCTTCATCTCAGGCAGCGGCATGAAGCCCGGCGGGATGGTGGGCTTTTTATCGAGCTGCGCAGCGCTACTGAGCTTTTCCTTTTCCGGTGGAACGTCATAGCCCATCAGCCACGCTTCCGATACATTCAGAACACGGGCGAGCTCATACACAGCGTCCTGCTTTCCTTCCCAGTCGCCCTTCAAGTAGTGAGAGATGCTGTATTTCGAGATTCCAGAGCGGGTGGCCAGTTCGATCTGCTTCATTCCGCGCAGGTCAAGTCCCTCTCGTAGACGCTGCGCAAAGGTCGCGGTCTTTTTTGCCATAGTTGTGGCCCCTTTCTTTACGTTCTGGTGCAAGTATAATATACCGGTTGCGAAAAATCAATACCAGTTGAAAAGAAAATTGTGAAATCTCTATTTTCGTGTTGACATTCCACAACTGCCGCGCTATACTGTGGCCATGGTTGCGAAACCACAACATAAACGACAGGAGGTGAAAAATATGCCCGCCATGGATTACACCATGCTGCGCGGACGCATCCGCGACTGTGGGATGACCCAGAAGGACCTGGCGGAAAAGGCCGGTATCAGTGAGGGGCAGTTTTGCCAGAAGTTGGCCGGGAATTTTGCATTCCGTCAAGATGAGATCGACCGCATCTGCACCCTGCTGAACATCCCGTCCGCAGAGATTGGCCACTATTTCTTTTCGCCTAAAAAGTTGTGATTTAACAACATTCAGGGAGCAAAACACACATGAAACGCCCAGAAGCCTGGCACGACGCCTATCGCGCCATCTACTCCGCCACCGGCTGCATCCGGCTGACCGTTACACAGGCGGCTGCCCAGATGGGCACCAGTCCGAAGCGGGTCACGCAGCAGTACCCGGACGGGTGGAGCGGCCAGGGCCGGGGCAAGACCATCCGGCTGGACACCCTGCTGGATCAGGAATTCAAACTTTACTGAGGAGGAACCACAAAATGAGACTGAAACCCGGAGTTTTGCAGTGGGCAGCGGTCGCCTGCTTCTGCGTCGGCCTGATCTACGCCCTCGGCATTGAGGGCGGCGCACAGGTCGGCCAGCCCATCACCGACGGTCAGTTCATCACCGCGATGGTGCTGATCCTGGCAGCGATTGCCTTAGGGCGTCTGAGTTTTGCGCTTGAGGACGCCCAGCAGCGCCGTCAGAGCCGCTACGGCAAGATCAAGCGCACACACGCCCGTAACCCTGAATACCCGGCCCTGCCCGAGCATTGCAGCCGCAGGGACGCCTGAGAGGAGGCCACACGATGTTCAACGACAAGAGACGCGGCGACGTTTACTGGATGACCGATACCCCGCTCCGAGAGGGAGCTACCCACATCCTGCGGGGCGACCGCCCGGCGGTGATCGTCAGCAGCGACGAGGTCAACCAGACCAGCCCGACCGTTACGGTCATCCCGCTGACCACCAGCGCCGCCAAGCTGGAACGCGGCGACGGCTACTGCAACAACGTTCTCCTGATGAGCCTGAATCTGCCCAGCGTTGCCGTGACCCGGCAGGTCCGCACCATCGACGCGGACGACCTTCAGCGGTACTTGGGGCACCTGCCTGACCGCGAGATGACCCGGTTGGATGCCGTGCTGCACCGGGTGCTGGGGCTGTGAAGTGGTACACCGCCTACAACCGCCGGACAGAGGAAATCCTCGCCTGCGGCTCGGCGCAGCAGGTAGCCGACGCTTTGGGAATGAAGCTCGGCAGCTTTTACACAGCGGTCACCAGGAGCCGGACCTGGGAGAATTCCAAATACGATTTTGTGATCGAAGATATCAACGAGCGCAAGTTCGAAAAGGAGTATGCACTATGAAAACGCTTAAAGTCAAACTGACTTTCACCGAGCCCCTGCTGGGCACCTGGCCCGCCAAACCCAACGTGGCGAGGCTGGGCAGCCGATCCTGTATGATTATCAAGTCAGAAGAAAGCCGTGAACGAATCCGGCAAGCTGACGGCATATAAGAAGATCATAGACGGCCTGATCTTTGTCGGGCCCCGCCAGATTCCCCTGCTCCTCAGCGGAGAGATGACCGAGTGCCAGCGCCCCCTGCGGGCCCAGACAGCCCAGGGCGAGCGCGTGAGCCTTGCCAACTCCGAGGAGATCCCCGCAGGCAGCACCTGCGAGTTCGAGATCACCTGCATGGACGATGCCCACGAGAAAGCGGTGATAGAACTGCAAAGCATAGATTCGACAGAATCTTTTTATAAAAGGAGCGTAACACTATGAATTTTGATCTTCACCTTTACGGCGAAACACCAGCCGAACTGCTGGAAGTGTTGTCCCACCTGGGCACCATGGACAGCAACTACCACACCCCTATCCCCGATGAGCGTCACCCTGCACAGGCTCCCGCCCCGCAGGCCCAGAGCGAGCCTGTAACGCAGCCGGACAAGCCAAAGGCACAGACTTCCGTTAAAGCCAAAAAGGCCGCACAGAAGCCCGCAGCGGCGCCTGCGGAGGAACCGGCAAACCCTACTCACACGCCTGCCCAAAACACGGATGCTGCTGCGACTGCGGAATCCCCTGCTGTCTCAGCACAATCCCCAACAACCACCACCCAGGCGGATGCAGGCACCTCAACCACTGAACTCGATTCCGCCGCGCTGGACAAGATTCGCGACCTGGCCCGGAGCCTGATCGTCCACGGCAAGCGTGCCGAGGTGCAGCAGATCATCAAGGGCACCGGTGCCGCTTCCATCTCCAAGCTGCCGTCTGACAGCTACGCCGACGTGTGGGGGCAGCTGGTAAACCTGAGCAAAGAGGTGGACAACAATGCCACCGGTTAAGCACGCCCTGCTGGGCGCATCCAGTGCAGCCCGGTGGATCGCCTGCACGCCCAGCGCTCAGGCCACCGCAAACCTGCCGGACGAGGAGACCCAGTACGCCGCAGAGGGCACACGGGCACATGAGGTGTGTGAAAAAGCACTCCGCTACAAGCTGGCAAAGTGGGAAGCCGGAAAGCCATTTGATTTGCTGTCCGACTGGGCACAACGGTCGATGCCGACAGAAATGTTCAATGCCGCTTGCCGGTACACCTCTTTTATCCACGACCTGTGGGTGGGCTTCCCCTGCCGTCCCGGGGTGTTCATCGAGCAGGAGGTGGACGTGACCCGGTGGGTGCCCGGCGGCTTTGGCACCTGCGACTGCCTGATGATCGGCGGCGGTCTGCTGCACATCATCGACTTCAAGTATGGGCAGGGCGTACCGGTGAGCCCAGAGCGCAACCCGCAGCTCATGTACTACGCCCTCGGCGCCTACGAGCTTTTCCGCGAGACGGACGAGATCGAGGTGGTGCGTATGAGCATCGTGCAGCCCCGGATGCAGGAAGAACCTCAGACATGGGAGCTGCCGCTGGCCGACCTGCTCACCTGGGCGCGGGAGGTGCTGGCGCCCGCCGCGCACATGGCATGGCGGGGCGAGGGCGAGTTCGTCACCGGCGACCACTGCCGCTTCTGTAAGGCGCACCCCGCCTGCCGGGCCTGGAAAGACAAGTACGGCCCTCTGGCCGGGTTTGAGCCCTATCCGGAGCCCGCTACGCTCTCCGACGAGGAGCTGGGCGAGTGGCTGCAAAAGCTGGAAGGACTGGCCGCCTACGCCAAAGAGCTGGAGGACTACGCCCAGCAGGCCCTGATGGAGGGCCGTATCCTGCCCGGCTGGAAGCTGGTGCAGGGCCGCAGCACCCGCAAGTGGACAGACCAGGACGCCGCGTTCCAGCAGATGGAGCACGACGGCATCGACGAGGCCATGCTGTACACCCGCACCCCCATTTCCCTGACCGCTGCCGAGAAGATGATCGGCAAAAAGAAATTTGCCGAGACCATGTCGGCCTTTATCACACGGGCACCCGGCGCGCCCAAGCTGGCAGCAGCCAGCGACCCGCGCCCTGCCTACGACCGTTTAGAGGGCTTCGAGCCCATGGAGGATTGAACTATGAACGCAAATGAAGTCATTATCCCCTGCCGCCTGTCTTACGCCAACATCTGGGAGCCCAAGCAGGTGAACGGCACCGGCGACCCCAAATACAGCTGCTGCCTGCTGATCTCCAAGAAGGACACCGAGACCCTGGCCAAGATCAAGGCCGCCATGGAAGCGGTCAAGAAGGACCCCGCGTCCCTCGCCAAGTGGGGCGGCAAGCTGCCCCCGAAGCTGAAGGAGCCCCTGCGCGACGGCGATGAGGAGAAGGACGACGAGAACTACGCGGGCTGCTGGTTCATGAACGCCAATGCCAACGCCAACCGCCGCCCGCTGATCGTAGACCGCCAGTGCGCCGAGATCCTCGACCAGGAGGAAGTGTACAGCGGCTGCTACGCTCAGGTCAAGGTGGGCTTCTTCAGCTACAGCGCCAGCGGCAACAAGGGCATCGGCGCAGGCCTTGAGACCATCCGCAAAGTCCGCGATGGCGAGCGTCTGAGCGGCGGCAACAACCTGGACGGCTTCGAGGCGCTGGACGATGACGACGACAGCTTCCTCGACTAAACACCCACACGCCGGAGGCCCCCGCAAAGGACCTCCGGTCTTTTCTCAGGAAAGGAGGCTGCCGTGAAACCGATCATCACGGTGGATATCGAGACCTACTCGCCGCAGGACATCAAGACGGTGGGCGCCTACCGGTACGCACAAGACCCGGAGTTCCAGATTCTTCTGCTGGGCTACACCCTAGCGGATAACGATCCAACGGTAATCGACCTGACCTGCTGGCCGGACACAAAGCATTTTCCGCGCGAACAGCTGCCGTGGCTGCTGGATGACAGCTACACCAAGCGGGCGCACAATGCCGCCTTCGAGTGGTGGTGCCTTTCTGAGGCCATGGGCCTGAGCTGGGAGCAGCGGGTGCTCTGGCTCCAACAGTGGGAGTGCAGCATGGTGCACGCACTGTACTGCGGCCTGCCCGCTCAGCTGGGTGCCCTCGGTGCGGCCCTGAAGCAGCCGGAGGACGCCCTTAAGATGAAGGAGGGCAAGGCCCTTATCAAATACTTCTGCACGCCCTGCAAGCCAACCAAGGTCAACGGCGGGCGCACCCGCAACCTGCCCCAGCACGACCCCGACAAGTGGCGGCTGTTCTGCAAGTACAACGGCATGGACGTGATTGCAGAGCGGGCCAACGACCGGAAGCTGGCCCCATGGCCGGTGCCGGAGGAGATCATGCAGCAGTGGCGGGAGGACGTGGAGATGAACGCCCGGGGCGTGGCCGTGGACATGGAACTGGTGGAGGGCGCCCTTGCCTGCTCCGCGCTGATCACCGAGGAGCAGACCGCAGAGTGCAAAGCCCTGACAGGGCTGGCAAACCCCGGCAGCCGGGCCCAGCTCCTCGGCTGGCTGCGCAACCGGGGCGTGGAGATGCCCGGCCTGACCAAAGAGGATGTGGGCAAGGCACTGGCAGGCGACTTGCCCAGCGATGTGCGCCGGGTGCTGGAGCTCCGGCAGCAGCTGGGCAAAACCAGCAACACCAAATACGAGACCATCGCGGCCAGCGCAGGCCCCGACCACCGGGTACGCGGCACCCTGCAGTTCTACGGAGCCAGCCGGACAGGCCGATGGGCGGGGCGGCTGCTTCAGGTGCAGAACCTGCCCCGTACTTACCTCGACCACCAGGACGAGTGGCGGGCTATTGTCAAGTTACACGACCCTGAAGCACTGGCATTGCTGACCGACAATGTGTCCGACACCCTGAGCCAGCTCATCCGCACGGCGCTGGTGCCCGGCAAAGGGGGCACCTTCGTGGATGCCGACTTCTCGGCCATCGAGGCCCGGCTGATCGCCTGGCTGGCGGGCGAAGACTGGGTGCTGGACGTGTTCCGCACCACCGGCAAGATCTACGAAGCCACCGCCGCCCGCATCTTCGGGGTGCCGTTTGACAGCATCGTCAAGGGCAACCCCAACTACAAGTACCGCCAGCGCGGCAAGGTGGCAACCCTGGCCCTGGGCTACCAGGGCGGTGTGGGCGCCATGAAGCGCATGGGCGGAGACCAGCTGGGTCTGGACGACGACGGTTTGCAGGACATCGTGAACCGCTGGCGGCGGCAGAACCCCCGCATCTGCAAGCTCTGGCGCAGGATGCAGGACGCCGCTGTGCACACCATCCGAACCGGCAAGACCACCCAGCCCAGAGCGGGCGTGATCTTCCGCAAAGAACTTGCCCCGGATTTTCCCTTCCCGTTTCTGACCCTGCAGCTGCCCAGCGGGCGCAAGCTGTTCTATGCCGACCCCGGCACCACGCCGGATGACCGCATTACTTATAAGGAATGGGACAACGGCGGCTGGCGGGAAGCAGAGACCTACGGTGGCAAGCTGACCGAGAACCTCACCCAAGCCGTGGGCCGCGACTGTCTGGCCTTTGCGCTGGACAACCTGCGCCGGGCGGGCTACCGGGTGGTGTTCCACGTCCACGACGAGGTGATCATCGAGCTGCCGGACACGCAGGACGCAGACGCCGCACTTCAGGATGTGGTGCGCATCATGAGCATCGTGCCGCCATGGGCCGAGGGCCTGCCCCTGAACGCCGCCGGCTGGCACGGCGACTTTTTTACAAAGGACTGAGGACGATGAAAAAGAAAACAGAATCCCTGCCCAGCGCCTCGGGGCTGCTCACCTGCACCTGCGGGGCGATGCCCTACGATGCAGAAAAGCGCCCACACGGCAGAGTCGGGCTGACCCGCTACCGCAAGAGCAGTAGGTACGCGAAGGACGGCGGCTGGTCGGTGGTCTGCACCCGCTGCGGCAGGGTCGGCGAGCGCGGCAGCACCCAGATCGAAGCAAAGTCCAAATGGAACGCGCGGCTGTACAAGTACGGCCCGCTGAAGGATGTGGATTCATGAGCGCTACACCGATCGCAATCAGCGTGGGCGACAGCCGGACAGCGACCAAATGGGAGCCAAGAGTTCTGGACTGGGTCAGTTTCACAGGGAGCCTGCAAGTCAAAATGAAGGCCAACTGCGGCAGGATCACCCACGCGGAGTACATGGCCCTGCCCAAGAGCAAGCAGGCTGACCTGAAGGACGTGGGCGGTTTCGTGGGCGGCACCCTGCGGAACGGGAGCCGCAAGCGCGGCTGCTGCACCGGGCGCAGCCTGATCACGCTGGACATGGACAACTGCGAGCCCGGCAGCACCGCCAAATGGGTGCAGGCCATCAAAGACATGGGCACCGCAGCGGTCTACTCCACCCGGAAGCACGACCCGGAGCACCCGCGTCTGCGGGCCATCTTCCCCACCGACCGCGTGATGCAGCCGGAGGAGTACCAGCCCTGCGCCCGGATGCTGGCCCAGATGCTGGACCCCACCATGAAGGTGTTTGACCCGACCACCTTCGAGACCGAGCGTCTGATGTACTGGCCCAGCCGCAGCGCCGACAGCCAGTGGGTCTGCGCGGCCACCGAGGACGGCAGCCGGATCAGCGTGGACGACGACCTGCTGTGGCTCTACGCGGACTGGCACGACGGGCGGCAATGGCCTGCGTGCCCCGCTGAGACGGTCAAGCTGCCCGGCGGCAAGCAGGCCGACCCCACCACAAAACAGGGCGTCGTGGGCGCTTTCTGCCGGACCTACGATGTACCCGCAGCCATCGAGAAATTCCTGCCCGGTGTGTACGTGGACGCAGGCGCAGGCCGCCTGACCTACGCCGCAGGCAGCACCACAGCCGGCGCGGTGCTCTACGACAACGACACCTTTATTTATAGCCACCACAGCACCGACCCGGCAGGCGGCAAGCTGCTGAACGCATGGGACCTTGTGCGCATCCACAAGTTCGGCGAGCTGGACGCGGACGTCGCCCCGGGCACGCCCATCGCTTCCCTGCCCAGCTGGCAGCAGATGCGGGCGCTGGCCGAGAGCGACGGTCCCACGGCGGCCCTGCTGCGGCAGGAAGCCGTAGACCATGCGAAAGAGGGCTTCGAACCGCTGCCGGACGAGGACACCGACCCGGACAAGTGGCAGGAGAAGCTCGACCGTACCCAGAAAGGCACCTTGGCCTGCACCATCCAGAATGCGTGGGTCATCCTCGAGCATGACCCGGCGCTCAAGGGTCGTATCTGGTCGGACACCTTCGCTGAGCGGCTGCGGTGCAAAGGCCCGTTCCCATGGAGCGACAAACCGCAGGAGCGGGACTGGTCGGACGAGGACGACGCAGGCGTGCGGTGGTACCTCGAGAGCATCTACCACTTCAGCGGGGTCAATAAGGCCGCCGACGCCGTGGCCCTGACCGGCGGGCACCACGCCAAGGACCCGGTGCGGGAGTACCTGCAGGGCCTTGTCTGGGACGGCACCGAACGGCTGGACAGGCTGTTCATCGACTACCTCGGCGCGGAGGACAGCAGCTACACCCGCGCGGTGACGCGGAAGATGTTCGTCGCGGCAGTGGCGCGGTGCTTCCGGCCGGGGTGCAAGTTCGACCAGATCTGCATCCTCAGCGGCAAACAGGGCATCGGCAAGAGCCTGCTGCTCAGCCGGATGGGCAGAGAGTGGTTCAACGACAGCATCACCAGCTTTGACGGCAAAGAGGCCCGCGAGAACCTGCGCGGCGTGTGGATCGTCGAGCTGGGCGAAATGACGGCCTTCAGCCGCAGCGAAAGCGAAGCGGCCAAGCAGTTTTTGAGCCAGACCGAGGACCGCTACCGGGCTGCTTATGGCCGCCGGACGGTGCAGTACCCCCGCCGGTGCGTGTTCTTCGGCACATCTAACGGGTCCGATTTCCTCCGCGACGCCACCGGCAACCGTCGTTACTGGCCCATAGACTGCAGCTTTGAGCGCCGCACGAAGGTGGTCCACGATGATCTGACCCCCGCTGAGGTCGATCAGGTGTGGGCCGAAGCCGTGACCCGGTTCAACGCCGGAGAGGAACTCATCCTTCGTGACGAGCTGCAAAAGGCAGCGCTGGCCGAGCAGCAGGCCCACACCGAGCGTGACCCGTGGGAGGGCGACATCCTGGAGTTTTTGGCAAAGCCGGTGCCCGCCGACTGGGCAAAGCGCACCGTGGACGAGCGTGTGGCCTGGTGGGAAAACGGCCCGAACGATGCCCCCGCAGACGGCCAGCAGCGCGCCACGATTTGCGTCAACGAGCTGTGGCGGGAGTGTCTGGACAGCACCGGAAAGGCTCCCGACCGGGTACAGTCCAAGCGCATCGCGGCGGTGCTGAACGGCCTGCCGGACTGGACGCCGGGCAAGTACCCGCAGCGGTGCGGATGCTACGGCGTGCAGCGCATCTGGCGCAGAAAATCCGAGTAATTCCAAAGCGCCGAAACCACTTTGATGAACATACAGAACATACAGAGCAGGTCGGCGTAACAGAGCATACAGAGATTTTCGCAAACATTAAGAGAACCGAAGAAATCAAGCGCCGAAAAGCGGTTTCGAACATACAGAACATACAGCCAACATACAAAGCCTGAAAAGTTTGTATGCACGAAAAAGCAAGCACTCATGCGGCTTTTTACCCCGAAACATACTCAACATACAATCTTTTCCCCTAGAAGAAGAAAAAGTGAGGGAAATAAGGCGCGTGCGCATACCCGCGAGAGCCTTATACGCTTCGCGTGAGGAATTATAGGGCTTTGGGTATGTTTTGTATGTTTGTATGTTCGGTCCAAAACGAAAGGAGAAACTACAATGCCGACAAATAAGCCCCTGGAAAAGAGCATCGAGAACGTGCTGCGCAAGGCCGTGGAGGACGAGGGCGGGGTGTGCCTGAAATGGACCTGCCCCGGGCACAGGGGCGTGCCGGATCGGATGATCTTGTTCCCCGGCGGCATCATCGCCTTTGTGGAGCTCAAGCGCCCCGGAGCAAAGGTCAAGGCGGGAGGACTGCAGGAGTGGTGGAGGACGAAGATTCTGAGCTTCGGGTTCCCCTGCTATGAAATCAGCACCGCAGGGGACGCCCGACACCTGGTGGACTTCCTGAGCACCAGGAGCTTCTTTGCTCAGGTCGAGGAGAGCGACAACTGACGCGCTGCCCTAAAAGAAACGGAGGTCAAAGCAATGCAGCAATTTCATCCGCACCCGTATCAGCAGGCGGGCATCGACGCCATTCTGGAAAAGCCTGGCGTGGCACTCTGGATGGAGATGGGCCTGGGCAAGACTGTCGTCACCCTGACTGCCATCGACCAGCTGATCTACGACCGGCTGGAGATCGACAAGGTGCTCATCGTTGCCCCGAAGAAGGTCGCCGAAGCAACGTGGCAGGACGAAGCCGCCAAGTGGGGGCACCTGCGGCACCTGCGCATTTCCACCGTGCTGGGCACCGAGAAGCAGCGCAAAGCCGCTCTGGCAGCCCAGGCGGATATTTACATCATCAACCGCGAGAACGTCCCCTGGCTGGTGCACACACTGGGCCGCAGCTGGGATTTTGACATGGTGGTGCTGGACGAAGCCAGCAGCTTTAAGAACCACGCAGCGCAGCGGTTCAAAGCGCTCAAGGCCGTGCGCCCGAGGGTGCACAAGGTAGTGGAGCTGACCGGCACACCAAGGCCCAACAGCCTGCTGGACCTCTGGGCGCAGATCTACCTGCTCGACCAGGGCGAACGGCTGGGGCGGTACATCACCCACTACCGCAAGACATACTTCTGGCCCACCGAGTACAGCTACGAACCCCGGGAGGGCGCAGCCGAAGCGGTGGAAGGCCGCATCAAGGATATCGTCCTGAGCTTCAAAGCAGCCGACCACCTGACCCTGCCGGAGAAGATCATCGACGACATCCCGGTGGTGCTGGATACGACTGCCCAGAGGATCTACAAAAAGCTCGAAAAAGACTACCTGCTGGAAGTGAACGGCGAGACCATCACCGCCCAGCAGGCCGCCACCCTGACCGGCAAGCTCTTACAGCTGTGCAACGGCAGCATCTACAGCGAGGAGGGCCGGACCATTCCGATCCACCGGTGCAAGCTGGACGCCTTCGATGAGCTGATCGACGCTCTGGACGGCCAGAAAGCCCTCGTGTTTTACGGCTTTCGCTTCGACGAGGAGCAGCTCACCGAGACACTGAAAACGCGCCACAAGGGCCTGCGATTTGCCGTGCTGAACAACGAGCACGACGTAGCGGCATGGAACGCCGGAGAACTGGACGTTCTGCTGGCGCACCCGGCCAGCTGCGCCTACGGCCTGAACCTTCAGCAGGGCGGCCACCACCTGATCTGGTACAGCCTGCCGTGGAGTCTGGAGCTGTATGCCCAGGGCGAAGCGCGGCTCTACCGGCAGGGCCAGACCCAGAGCGTCATCGTCCACCGGCTCATCGTCAAGGGCGGCGCGGACGAGATGGTGGTAAAAGCCCTGAACCGCAAAGACCGCAGCCAGAACGCCCTGATGCAGGCCGTCAAGACCCACATTCAGGCAGCACAGAAGGGAGACAGCAAGTGAGCATCCGAGCATTCCGCAAGCTTTCCCGCGCAGAGCGGCGCGGCTTTATCAACACCATCGAGGACCCGCTGACCCGCCGGGCCTTTGAGATCACCTTTCTGGGCCCCGGCAAGGTCAGCTGGAACCGGGCCGCCATGCTCTACGGCGGCGGCATTTCCCCCGAGACCCTGCGCGTCTGGGTCTGGCGGGAGCTGCAGCGCTGCAAGTAAGTCATAACGGTTTTACCAAGAAACCCATGCTATGCTTTTCTGGATAACACGCAGGAGGGCGAAGCATGGGTTTTTCTAACGAGCGGATGAGGACGGGGCAGCTGGTGAACTGGTTCCTGCTGGACGGTCTGGAAATGACCCCGGCGGGCAATCCCATCACCAAGGCCCTGCCGCTGCCCTTCGGCGTAGACCACCTGATCGGTTTCAACGAGCTGCTGACCTGCAAGCACCCGGAGAGCGCAGGCGTGCACTTCTTCCTCGACGATTACCAGTTCGAGCGCTTCTGGCGGCAGCCGGAGCGCTACCTCAACGCGCTGGCAAAGTTCCCGATGGTGCTCGGCCCGACATTTTCCCTTTACACCGATTTCCCGGCCCCGATCCAGCGCTGGAACCACTACCGCAACCAATTTCTGGCAGCATGGCTTCAGGCCAACGGTGTCTGTTGCATTCAGGCCCCTGGATGGGCGGGCCCAGACAGCTACGGCTGGTGCTTCGATGGACTCAGCAAGGGCGGTGCAGTGGCGATCAGTTCCCTGGGCACCGGAGTGCACAGCAGCACCAAGGATGCATTCCGGCAGGGTTTTGCTGCCATGCTGGACGCCTGTGAGCCGGAGGAAATCTTGTTCTACGGCAAGGTGCCGCCGGACACCGCAGCACTGCTCCGGGAGCGTGGCATTCAGTGGCAGGCATTCCCGCACCGGATGGCAGAACGTCTGCGCGGTGCGGCATTTTTGGATTCAGACAGTGAGGAGGCGGAGCAATGTCCCAAGGCGGAGCAAGCTACGGCGGGTCCCAAGGCGTAAAAGGCGCTAAAGCCGCAGGTGCCGCAGCAGCAGTCCAGGCTGCCGTGCCACAGGTGCAGGCGACCCCGGTAGTGCAGCAAGCAGGCCCGCCCACCGGTGCAAATGGCTTCCCACATCTGACCCAGCAGCAGGTCTCCGCCATGGAGAGCGCCGCACAGCAGCAGATGATGCGAGATCCAAAGCTGGTAGCGGGCGTGACCGACTACATCAACCCGGTGATGCAGAGCAACGGCAAGGCCCTGAGCCAGAATGCTAACTGGGCTGCCGCCACTGGCCAGCCCTTAACCGCGCAGCAGCAGCGGATGCTCAACGCGGTGGACAAGCTGGCAAAGCCCATCGGCACCGAAACGACCCTCTACCGTGCCGACCACTCGGACTTTCTCGAGCGCAACTGCGGACTGCCCACGAACTACAGTAGCATGAGCGACGCGCAGATTCGCAAGGCGCTGGTGGGCAAGTCTTGGACGAGCACCAGCCTGGAGTCCACAGCCTACGACAGCCGGAACAATCCCTTCTGGCCGCAGCCGAATGGGCGCGGTACAGGCACACATGGACAGGGTGGTATCCGCTCCGGCAACCGCGAAATCCTGATCCGGTACCACACCGCAGGCAGCACCCGCGCAGCGTTCATCCAGCCCAGCCAGTCCGAAGCAGTTCTGGCGGTAGGCACCCATCACAAGATTACCGGCGTGCGCAGCACCCGGCTCGGCCCGTCCCACACCTACCTCAGCGGCAAGAAGGTTCTTGAGCTGGAAATCGAAGTGTGGTAAAATCAAACTGGAGGTATTTCACAATGGCATCCTCGACAAAAAAGCAGCCCCAGACCGGCAGTTTTATTCAGCGAGACACTCCGCCTGTTTCAGAAGGACCGATCCACTTCGGCTCGAACATGACGGACGCTGACGGAACCGTTCTGACCGACAGCAAAGGCAACTGGGTCGGGCCCATTTCCCGGCTGGCCCCGGAGTACCGCAAGTATGTGAAAAAGCCCACCCCCAAGAAGAAGACCGCCAAAGCAAAACCCAAGAAAAAGTAATTCGTAACGTTTTGCTCCGCCGATCTGTGTTACCCTTGACCGAGAAATCCACGGCCAAGGGAGGAATCACATGTCACAGGGAGGCGCAAGCTATGGCGGCAGCCACGGCATGGGTGGAGGCGGCGGTGCGGCAAAAGCAGCACCGAAAGCACCTGCGCCCCAGACCCGTGAACAGCAGCTGCTGGCCCAGATCAAGGGCAGCCCCGCAGCGCTGATGCAGATGAGCGATCAGGATGCGCTGGATACAGTCAAGGCCATCGCTGCGCAGCCGATCGCAACGGATGGCACCCAGAACGACACCTTCTGCCAGCGTTGGCTCAACGCCACCGGGCTGGCAAACGAGCTGCCGGAAGTTCTGGATGATGTGGCCTTTGGCAAAGCCCGCCGCAAAGCAGGTGCGGACAAGTTGTACCACAGCGACACACCGTATGACGGCAACGCGGCGACGGCGGTAAAAACGCTGAAACAACTGCAGACAGGAAATACTGCGTTTGCCTCTTTTGGTACGCACGGAAGCGGCACCTACCTTGACATCGACGCAGCCAGCAATGCCCGCAACTATGCGGGCTACAATGGCTCCCAGGTCAAGATGTTCCTGAACAAGAATGCAAAGGTTGCAACCTTCTCTGAGCTGTTCCAGGCGCAGTCCAATTTCCAGAACAAACACCCCAAAACCTACAAATACCTCGTCAGCCATCACACTGGCACCATGTGGGGCGCCAGCGAATTAAAGACGATCTGGTTAACCAGCGCTGGCTACAACGCCTATGATGCTGGTCACTACAAAGTGGCCTACAGCCGCAAGGCCCTAACGATCTGCAAAACGATCAAGGGCAGGCAGCAGATCACCCCGAACTGGTAAAGGAGCTTACACATGAGTGAGAAAGATATGCAGCAGCGCCGTTCTTCGGACGCAGCAGCGGCGTTGATCGACCGCCGTGAGGCCGAGCTTCGCAAGAAAGCCAAGACCCCGAGTGAGCTCCGCAATTGCCGCCAGCAGGCCGCAATGGAGTGGGATGCCCACATCGGATACATCGACAAGCGCGACCTTCCCAAGGGCTGGAAGGACCCCTACGCCAAGCTGGACAAGTCGTCCAAAGCCAAGCCCAAGACCACCAAGGCAAAGGCCAAAAAGTAAGTCATAACGTTTTTACCCTAGGCTCTCTGGTACAATTGCCAGAGAGCCTATTTTATTTGCCCGGAGGGATTGTATGGACGGAACGAAACACCAAATCGAGTACAAACGGCTGGACGAGATCTGCCCCTACGACAATAACCCCCGGCGCAACGACGAGGCCGCAAAGGCCGTGGCCAACAGCATCAAGGAATTCGGCTTCCAGTCCCCCATCATCGTGGACAGGGACGGCGTGATCATCGCCGGACACACCCGGTACAAGGCCGCCCGGCGGCTGAAGCTGCAGGAGGTGCCGGTGATCGTAGCGGCAGAGCTGGACCCAGAAAAGGTCAAAGCCCTGCGCATCGCCGACAACTCCACCGGCGAAGTTGCCCAGTGGGACTTGCAGCTTCTGGTGCAGGAGCTGACCGGCATCAGCTACGACATGACCGACTTCGGCCTGAACCTCCAGATCAAGATCGACGAGGAGGTCAAAGAGGACGACTTCGACGCAGAACCGCCGGAAGCTCCCATCACCCAGCGCGGCGATATCTGGCTGCTGGGTGACCACCGTGTGATGTGCGGTGACAGCACCAGCCCGCAGGACGTGGAGCAGCTCATGGACGGCCAGCTGGCCGATCTACTGCTCACCGACCCGCCCTACAACGTGAACTACGAGGGCTCGAACGGCAAGAAGATCGAGAACGACAACATGGCCGAAAGTCAGTTCCGGCAGTTCCTGCTGCAGGCATACAGCCGGGCCTTCGATGCCTGCCGCACCGGTGCCAGCGCGTACATCTTCCACGCCGACACCGAGGGTGAAGCGTTCCGGGCCATGTTCCGGGAGGCGGGCTGGGGCCTGCACGGGTGTCTGGTCTGGGTCAAGAACAGCCTTGTCCTCGGCCACAGCGACTACCAGTGGCAGCACGAGCCCTGCCTGTACGGCTGGAAGCCCGGCGCAAACCACTACTTCATCAACGATCGCAGCCAGACCACCGTCATTGACGACGCAAAGCCGGACGACCTGCGGCACATGAAGAAAGACGAGCTGCTGGACTGGGCCATCAAGGCGCAGGCCCTGCTGACCGAGAAGCCCAGCAGCGTGATCCGCTGTGACAAGCCGCCTCGCAACGCAGAGCACCCCACCATGAAGCCGGTGGTGCTGTGCGGCAGGCTCATCAAGAACAGCTCCCTGCCCGGCCAGACCGTGCTGGACCTGTTCGGCGGCAGCGGTTCTACGCTGATCGCTTGCGAGCAGTTGAGCCGGAAGTGCTACACCATGGAGTACGATCCCCGCTATGTGGACGTGATCGTCAAGCGCTGGGAGGACTTCACTGGTGAAAAGGCTGTTCGGCTGAAATAACCATTCCCCGCCGGGGCAGGTTCTGTACTCCTTTCCCGCCCCGGCTTTTATCTTAGCCAAAACGGCACGCACACGGGTCATCCTCCGCCCGCAGGGCTCTGGAAGCAGAGCCGGTGCGTGCCGTTTTTCCATACGGAGGTGAAACCTTGGCACGAGAATCCCAAATCAGCAAGTGGAACAGCCCCAGCGGACTGCTGCGCTTGCAGCGGCTGGCGATGCACGGTCTGACGCAGGCGGAGATCTGCGAACAGATCGGCGTGCCGGTGCGCACCTTCCGGCGCTGGTGTACGCAGGACCCGCGCATCAAGCAGGCCATCAGCGTAGGCGCGGAGGCAGCGCTGGCCAGCGTGGAGAACGCCTTATTCAAAAAGGCCCAGGGCGGCGACCTGGGCGCGATGTGTTTTTATCTGAAAAACCGTGACCCGGAGCATTGGAGTGAGCACCCAGAGCTGAGAGGTTACGACGGAAAGGTGGTGTTCGTGGATGACATACCCAAGACGGCAGCCCCCAAACCTGCTGAAACAGCAGCTGAAACTAAGCAGCCTGATCATCCCTGAATACTACGCCGCCCATACCGCCATCTGGTCCGGCGAGTACAACGAGTACCTGGGCGACGGCGGGCGCGGCTCGCTCAAGTCCACTTTTGCCGCCACCGAGGTGGTGCTGCTGGTAATGCGGGTGCCGAATATCCACGCCGTGGTGCTGCGTAAGGTGGGCAACACCCTTGCCACCAGTGTCTGGCCGGAATACAACCGCGTCATCGACCGCATGGGCATCCGACACCTGTGGAAGCAGACCAAAAAGCCCTACACCCTGACCTATATCCCTACCGGGCAGACCATCCAGTTCTACGGCCTGGACGACCCCGGCAAGCTGAAATCCATTGCGGTGCCGTTTGGCTATTTCGGCGTCATGCACTTTGAGGAGTTCGACCAGTACGACGGCCCGGAGGAAGTGCGAAACGTCGAGCAGTCGGTGTTCCGCGGCGGCCCGTTCAGCTTTTCTTTCAAGACCTTCAACTCCCCTGCCATGGCCCGCCACTGGGTCAACCGGTACAAGCGGGAGCCAAAGCCGAAGCAGTTCCGGCACCATACCACCTACCTGACCACCCCGCCCGAATGGCTGGGCCCGCGCTTCTTCGACGACGCCGAGACCCTCAAACAGCGGGACCCGGTAGCCTACGCCCACGAGTACCTGGGCGAGGTGGTGGGCTGCGGCACGGCCGTGTTCGAGAACCTGGAGCTGCGGCCCATCACCAGCGAGGAGATTGCCGGGTTCGACCGGCGCTACTATGGTCTGGACTTCGGCTGGTACCCTGACCCGAACCACTTCGGCGGCATGAGCTACGACCACGCCCGACAGACCATCTACATCTACGAGGAGCACCGGGCCCAGAAAGAGACCGACGCTCAGCTGGCCGAGGCGCTGAAAAAGCATCTGCACGACGAGATCATCGGCGACAGTGCGGCCAACCGCTCCATCGCCACCCTGCGTGATCTTGGCTTTTCCCGCCTGCGAGGCTGCCGGAAGTACGCCGCCCACGGCGGCACCAGCGTGACCGACGGCATGAAGTGGCTGCAGAGCCGCACGAAGATCGTCATTGACCCCCAACGCTGCCCCTGGACGGCGCGGGAGTTTTCTGAGTACGAATACGCCATCGACAAAAAGACCGGCGAGGTGATGCCGGGCTTCGTCGATGCGGCAAACCACAGCATCGACATGACCCGCTACGCCATGGAGGATGTCTGGCAAAAGAGAGGTGCACGGAACGCATGATAAACCACGCCGACATTGAAGCCATCATCGGCTGCAAAACGCTGGTCACCGACCGGATGCAGCGGGCCATCGAGGACTGGTACGACGCAGCCATTGACGGCCTGCCGCTGGACAAGAACCCCGAGACCCTCACGCTGGACCTGCCCGCCCTGATTTGTGCCGAGCTGGCCCGGCTGACCACCCTGGAGCTGGAGGCCACCGTGGAGGGCAGTGATCGCGCCGACTGGATCAACACCCAGCTGCAGCGGGTGCTCTCGCCCCGGCGCCGACGCATCTTCACAGTGGCGCTGGCCCTGGGCAGCGGCATCTGGAAGCCCTACCAGAGCGGTAAAAAGCTGGGCATTTCTTTCTGTAATGCCTCCCGCTACTTTCCCGTTGCCCACGACGTGGAGGGCAGCTTGACCGAGGGCGTGTTCATCGACACCATCCAGGATGACGGCAGCATCTACCACCGGCTGGAATGGATGCACGTCCTGGAGCGCAGGCAGGATATGCGGGACGCCGAACTGGCCATGCTGGAGGATTACGACCTTGCAGCGCCGACCCGGTTCCCCTGCATCAAGGTGGTCAATCTGGCCTTTCGCAGCGCCACCCAGGACAGCCTGGGCAGCCCCGAGGACCTGAGTATCCGCCCCGAGTGGGACGAGATCGAGCCGGTGGCCTACCTCACCGGGTTGGAAAAGCTGCCGGTGGGCTACTTCGTGACGCCCATCGTCAACAGCATCGAACCGGACAGTGAGCTGGGTGCCGCGATGTTCGAGCCAGCCCGCAAGCAGATCATCGACGCCGACGAGCAGTATACCCGGCTGGACTGGGAGTATGAGGGCGGAGAGCTGGCCGTGGACACCGACGAGCGGTTCCTCAAGCCCACCGCTGCCGGGCAGCAGCTGTCCAAGGCGCAGGCGCTCAAAGAATACGGCGTGCCTCCGGAAGCCATCGACAGCACCGCGCCCCACCACCGGGAGCGGCTGTTCCACGGCATCGACGTCAACACCGGTATTACGGACGGCACACCCTTCTATCAGGTGTTCGCCCCTGCCTTGCGTGACGGCAGCTACCTGTCCGGCCTGAACCAGTACCTGCGCAATGTGGAGAGCCATGCGGGCCTGAGCTTCGGTGTGCTCTCCCAGGTAGCCGACGTGGAAAAGACCGCCACCGAGATCATCAGCAGCAAACAGAAATTGTACTCCACTGTTTCCGACCTGCAGGCAGCCCTGGAGGACGCCCTGCGGGGCCTGATCGACGCCCTGGACTACTGGGCCGACCACATCCAGGGCGCCCCCGGCAAGGGCAAGCTGAATATCTCCTTCAAGTGGGATGACAGCATCATCCTGGACCGCCTGTCTGAGATGGCTCAGTGGCAGCAGGAGGTCAGCATGGGTCTGCGCAGCAAGACCGAGTACCGGATGCATTTCTTCGGTGAAGACGAGGAAACCGCTACACGGGCAGTGCAGGCCATCCAGCAGGAGTCTGGGGCCAACGATATCCTGAAAGGAGTGATCGACAATGGCGACGGCTAAAGAGAAATTCACCCGGATGAAGCAGACCGCCGAGCGGCTGGACTGGCTGATGTCGAATGCACGCATCCTGCGCAGCCCGGCACTGTGGGAAAAGTACTACGAAGCCCTCCGCATTGTTCGCCTGCTGGGCTTTGAGGTCACGGTGGAGGGTGGCCGCTATCACCGGGTAACGCCATGCTGACGCCGGACGAGGTCAACGGCTACGCCGGGCTCATGGCAGCCCCCTGGGACGAGCTGAGCGAGCGTATCCTGCGGGATATGGTACGCCGGATCGTCAAAGCGGGCAAGATCACCTCCACTGCAGAGTGGCAGAGCTTCCGGGCACAGGCGCTGGGTGCGAGCCGAGCCTACCTGCTGCGGCAGATGCAGGCCATCGCCCAGGAGCTGGGCCCGCAGGAAGCCGCTATGTTTGCCCGGGCAATGCAGCAGGCCTACAACAAGGACCTGCGCGATGCCGCCGCAGCGGGCCGCTCTCTGACCCCTCTAGGTGACAGCGAGGAAGCGCAGCAGCTGCTGGAGAGCGGCT
>UMKJ01050848.1_pt1 | contig 36189 bp, 39 predicted proteins | sample 1966301 | NCBI WGS metagenome assembly UMKJ01 (sample SAMEA4836173, study PRJEB28245) | human gut metagenome | biome: gut microbiome; material: fecal sample | place: Denmark | collected 2008
CGTGTGGAGGCCTGCGTCATTGATGACAAGAGCTATGCCGAGGTGGGCCGGACCGAGGGCGTACATAGCGGCTCGGTGCGCGGCTCCGTCCTGCGCGGCCTTGAGAGTATGAAGGAATATCTGAAAGAAAATTGGTAATTGGCATCCGGTTTTGCCTGTTTTCTGTCCTTGGTATATGAGGGATGAACTTTGGGACAAGTTGTCCCAAAGTCCCTTATGAGGGGGCCAAGGGGCGGTGCTGTGCGCCGCCCCTTGGTTTTTATCTATTTGTGCGAAAGGAGGCGTAATGCCGGAGCAGTACACCTATCAAGTGGGCAAAATCAACTTCATCGTTACCCCGGTCTATAAGGACAAGAGGTCGGGTGAAACAATGAAGGATATCCTCTTAAAGCTCATGCTGGCAGACTTGGAAAGCGGCGACATCCTTAACATTGGGGGTAAGCGGAGGTACAATATACTTGGAAATACTGATTGTCCGACACCCGGGGAAGGAGGATATTTTGAAACTATTGGATAATCACAAGTTTGGCACTGCTGCCCTCTACTGCCGGCTGAGCCGTGATGATAACATGGACGCCGAGTCCAACAGCATCCAAAATCAAAAGAAATTACTGCAAAAGGTAGCACGGGAAAAAGGCTACACAGACACCTTATTTTTTGTGGACGACGGCATTACCGGCACCACCATGAAACGGCCCGGTTTTCAGAAAATGCTGACCGCAATCGAGGCCGGATACATATCGGCTGTATTCGTGAAAGACCTGTCCCGCCTTGGCCGTAACTACATAGAGGTCGGCAAGCTGACGGAGGAATTTTTTCCGCAGTACGATGTGCGTTTGGTTGCCGTTTCCGATGGCGTGGACAGCGATGAGGGTGACAATGAATTTACCCCGTTCCGCAACATTATGAATGTTTTGTTTTGCTTTTCAACGGTATTTGCCAACGACATAAAAGCGCACAGCATAGCAAAAGCACCTGTAACTGTCTCGCTACGAGAGCGGCGGTTACAAGTGCTTTTTCTTTTTCGGTGTTGTTTATAGCCTGTTGCGCTGCAACTGTGAGAGAACGCATGAGAGCGGGCGAGATTTACCAAAGCAATCAAGACACCTTGCGCCGTGACTGGTATTTCAAATACTGGTGCTTTTCCACCAGCCTATCCACTTCCTCAATACCTTTCTGCTTAAAGGTGAGCGTACCGTCTGGATTGACGGTAATGCTTTCCAATCCCGCAATCTTTTCTTCTCTGCTAATCGTCTTGAACTCCTTGCGCCAAATCTCCCTTTGCTCCTGCAAATATGCAATCGTTTCGTCTACCGCTGCAATATCCGCCTGTATTTCCTCATTGGAGCGGGATAGCTGCTTTATGGCGTATTGCAGCCGTTCTTCCTCGGCTTTGAGCGGCTCGGCTTTCTCGTCCAACTGCTCCTTGCTGAACATATTAGACAGGTAGAGGTCTAACAGCTTGTCCTTTTGCGTAATAATCTCTGCAAGCTGCTCTTTCATATAGCTTACTTCATCGGCTGTTTGCTTGTCAATCTGACTTTCCAGCGCCGCCCGAATACCCTCTAATTCCTCTATGCCAGTATGAAAGCGAATGAAAAGGCTGTTGCCGAATGCGCGGCTTTGCAGCATACGGTTTATCTTTGTTTCAGACACGTTCGGATTGTTGCAGAGCATGACCCTGTTGCCGTCCTTATCCCGCTTCATCGTGCGCTTGGTCTTACAGGCGTATGTCCGCACTCTGCCGCCAGCGGACTTGACATAATCGCTGCCAGATGAAAAGTAGTGTGCGCCGCAGCAGCCGCATACCAATTTACCCGCAAAGTCCGTCTTGCCTGTATAGATACCCTTGCGCTCTTGGTGCTGCACCTTGCTTTCAAGTACGCTCTGCGCTTTCTCAAAGGTTTCCACATCAATAATGGCAGGTACTTTGTCCGTTTCAAATATCACGGCATTTCCTGTTTCTCTTGTGGGGTGCTTCTCAAAAATTGCGCCATTGGTGAACTTGTTCCGCACCCCTCGCCCCGTATAGGTTTCATTCCGCAGCATGATTAAAAGGCTTCTGCCGCTGAACGGCTTACCCTGCCTTGTGAATATGCCGTGTTCGGTCAAATACTCGCCGATGCGCTGAACGCCCATATTCTTGTTCGCATACAGGTCAAATATCAGCCGCACGATCTCCGCTTCGTCCTCCCGCACTTCCAGCCTGTTTTCAGGCTTCGGATAGTATTTGTAGCCGTAAATGCCGTTGTGAGAATGAATGTTGCCCCGCTTGATGCCCTCTTTAATGCCAAACCTCACTCTCTCGCTTTTTTCTCTGCTTTCGCCCTCTGCGATTGCCAAATAGATGTTTACAATGATATTTTCGTCATTGTTTTCCGTTGACACGCCAGACGAAACAAAGTCTACAAACACACCGTTTTTCTTTAAGGTCTTTAGCAGCATATCGGCACTGACATTTCGTGCAAAGCGGCTTGCGTTTTTTACCAATATGCGGTTAAACTTCGGCTTGTCAATAATCCTATACAAATCACCGTCAATATGGCGTTTATCAATGCCAGCGTCCAATATCATTTTATCAAAGCCGGGGCGAGATAGCTTCGTACCGCTTGTTCCTCTGTCACGGTAAATCTCTACAAGCTCGTAACCTGCCCTTTCCCCAAACTCCCGCTCAAAAAAGCGTATCTGGTTGTTATAAGAGTCTAATTGCTCGTCCTCTTTTGTGCTGACCCGACAATAGGCGCACACCTTTACACGCTCAACCGCCTGTTCCATTGTCTACCTCCATGTTAGAAAAGATAAGCCGCTCTCGTGCGTTCGAGAGCGGCTTGTCTGCTGATTGCTTTATCCGACCGATGCGCTGGCTAATGCTTCGCTTTGCTTTTGAGCGTCATAAAGTCCACTAACCATGTCAGCGGTCTTTGTATAGCCGTTGTCTGCAATCACTTCGCCATCGAAAACAGCATACGCAACCGTACTTGTGTCGGCAAAGTAGATAAGTGTAAATTCACTTCTAATTTGAGCACCGAAAGAGTTTTGAGCGTCTACATAGGACTGCACAGCTACATAATACTGATTTCGTCCAAAACTCCACCCATTCGTGATACTCGGAAAGTCGGCGCTTTTAGGTGCTTTTAATAGCTGCTTTACATTCTCCTGCGTCCAATACTGATAATCCGACTTATCCGAAATTGACATAGGCAAGTACCATTCTTCGTAGAAGGACATATCATAAGTAACTTGCAGATAGCCAAAAGTATCTCCGTCAATCTGCTCTGCGCGGAAATCGTCAATGCCGTCGGCGGGACAGCGGTAGCGCAAGGCAACATCAGTATTTGCGACTGTAACGCAGTTCTCGCCCTTTTCGATACCAAACTCCGCTAAAATCGCGTCACCGTCAGTAAAGGAATAGTTCTGGTATGAGGTAAAGCGCACAACACTATTATTCACAAGGACAAAGGAAACCTCGCCTAACCCCTCTACATTGTTGTAATCGTAATAGACACAGGGAATTTCAAAAGCGCCGTTGCACTTTCCCTCGTCCACACTGTCAGGCTGCCCTAAAATGGCAATCAGTTCTGCTCCGCTTATTTTGGAGAACTGCGTGACATCATACACAAGGTTGTCCTTCTGCACATCATCACTTGTGACATTACCTTGCGTAGTGCCTTGATTGCCGCTCGGCTCTTTCTGATTTCCAGATGTAACGGCGGCAATAATGACAAAACAGGTCATAATTGCACAATAGATAAGGCAAATTCGGTTAGCACGAGGGGAAAAAGGCTTCTTCCAGAGAAGAAAGATAATGGCGATAAAAGGAAGAAAAACAACTGCGAGTGCAATCAGAAGCTTCTGCCCCAAACTTACGCCACTACTTTCGTTCCTCTCTGTACTTCCCACAATTTCAACATCTCGTGAGCCACAGCTTGAGCAACGATAAGGGTCTTGGTTGCTCTGTGTTTCCTGCATTCGTGCGATTTCTGCACTTCTTTTTGTGTACTTCTTGCCACGAAACCCAGAAGCGTTCTGGAGTTTTGCTCTCTGAATATTGGATTGCTGCTTGCGGCTCTCTCGAATGTCTTTGTCCGTGGCGTACCATGTATTACCGCATTTCTTGCATTTGAACTCATGCTCTTTCATCGGGATTTTCCTCCTTCTAAAATATGGTTCTCCTGTTCCTGTTGCTCTCGGATTGCTTTGTATAGCGTTCCCTGTGCCAATCCGCATAGTTCGCAGATTTCAGCAACACTATGGGTTTGAGCTTTGTATAACTTCAAAGCCTTTTCCACCGTCTTTGCGTCCTTCGGCGGTCTGCCGCCCTTGCGCCCTCTCGCCCTTGCAGCGGTCAAGCCCTCATTCGTCCGCTGTACGGTCAAATCACGCTCAAACTGGCACAGAGCAGAGAGAACAGTCACAAGCAGCTTTCCAGTCGGTGTGCTGATGTCAATGCTCTCTTTCAGACTGATAAGCACTACGTCCTGTTTTTCAAAATGCTCCACCAGTGCAAGCAAGTCCTTTGTGGAGCGTCCTAATCTGGACAGGCTCTCGATAACGACGGTGTCACCGCTACGCAGCTTATCCAGCAGTCTATCCAACTCTGGTCTGCTGCGCTTCGTGCCTGTCATTTTTTCGGTCAGCAGTTCGTCCACGCCGTAGGCATTCAAAGCGTCAATCTGACGGTCAAGGCTCTGGTCATCTGTGCTGACCCGCGCATATCCAAATGTCATTTTGTACCACCCCCTTTACAAAAACTGCTGTATTACATATATAACATGGCTGCTCCTATTTTGCAAGTAGTTTTTTGCTATATTTTTGAATGTATATTCTATTTCAAAAACAGGCTAAACTATTTTATAGAAAGGGGGCAGTTTCAGTATGTTTGTAGTTCAGAAGAACGAAGCGACCAGCAAAACCATTCGTATGCCGAACGCTCTTATAGAACAGTTAGAAGAAATCGCTGCAAATGAGGATATTTCTTTCAATCAGCTTGTAGTGCAATGCTGTGAGTATGCCATTGCCAATCTTCCTAAAAGTGATGGCAAAATCACTTGCACAGAGCAGTTCATAAGCAGAAAGCGTCACATCAAAGCAGCCTTTGAAGAATACTACCTTGCCGCACACCCAACCGCCAATAAAACAACGGTCATGCAGGTATTTGCCGATGCCATATACGCCACGCAACGCCGCCAGTCCGAGCTTGGTATAGACCTGTATAGTGTCCTCTCTGGCAAAGTGAGCATGGATGAGTACCGTGCTGCGCTCGAAAAGTATTTTGTGGCAATCAACAGGCGCAATCCAGACTATAACGCCCGTAACTATGCCAACTGCACAAAACAGCTAAAAGAGTTCATGGAGCAGGCTAACCTCATTTAGACCGAAATTTTTTGACGAAGGTTGAGAAAAAGGTCGAAATAAAATGACCTCTACCCTTTGACAGAGCTTCATTTTCATACCACCGCCAAAACCGGGGGTGGGGGTGGCGTGTCGGCGGCTGGCAGTCCTGCAAGGATATTATGAATGCAAATCGCCGCTTTCTTATCGCTGTTTCGTTGCCCTTGTGCCTGTGCGCTGCTGTATATGCCGCTGTTCTCGCCGGCTGCCTCGCGCTCTCTGGCTTTGTGTCTATGCAGGCTGCTTGATACCGCTGCTGTCTGTGCCGCTGTATCGTGCGCCGCTCTCGCTGTGTCTGTATGGCTGTGTATCCTCTACCGTTTTATCATGTGCTATATAGACTGCCGCTGCGCTTGCCCCGCCCCTTTCCCCATGCTTGCAGCGCACAAGGCAACGGCTGATACTGCCTTATAAAATACGATGGTATTTTGTAATATTTCGCCCATGCGGTTTTAAGGCTTCAAAGGCGGTGTGATGCTTGCAAAAACTTTTGCAATAAACTATTTGCATTTTTACGGCGTTTTTTGCAACGCTCCATGTCTTTTATGACTGGTACTCATTTGCTGTGAGTATCAGTCTTTTTCTTTGCTCTGCGGTCTACATACTGTTGCACTCCAATCGCCCAACTGAATACCGAAACAAGATAAAATACAACCGCTTGAGGTGAAACGAATGATATATAACCTGTCTGCAAGACTGAAGCAGCTACGGCAGGAGAAACACCTAAAGCAAGAGCAAGTTGCGCTGTTGGTAGGTGTCACAAAGTCTGCTGTATCGTCATGGGAACTGGATATGCGGCAACCGTCCTATGCGGCTCTTATCCGCTTGGCTGACCTTTACCGTGTCAGCACCGATTATCTGCTCGGCAGAGAAGACCAACGTTCCGTTGACCTTTCTGGACTGACCGCCGCAGAAGCCACGCTGATTTGTGACCTTGTGGCATCTATGACAGCAAAGAACAAACGAATGGAGGATTATTTGTGAAAAGAGTTTTGAGCGTTTTTCTATCCGTGGCTATGCTGCTGTGTCTGCCTGTGACCACCTTTGCGTCAGAGGTCGAGGAAAGCCAACCGTCAGCCTGTACCGTCCATACCTTGGACGAGCTGAAAGCTGCGCTTGCCGCTGCCGCCGATGGTGACAGCATCGCCATAGCGGACTGCATTATGATTTCAGATGAAACTGTCAGCAGCGACAAGGCGGTTAAAATCGTCCGCTCCAATGGCTTTACTGGCGATATGTTCACTCTTGGCAATCAAGGCGGCTTGTCTGGCTTGACGATAGAGGATATGACCGCTGATTTTGTCAATACCGTCACGGTTGCCATAGATACTGAAAACGCAGTCATTGAGCGGTGTTCGTTCTCTGGCAGCAGCGAACACTTTGTCATGTTCATTGTGGCGTGTGGGAATGCAGAGATAACCGACTGCACCTTTCAGACAAACGGCTGTCTTGCCCTGTCTGTCCCCGTACCCGCCGCCGCTGTTACCGTCCGCAACTGCACCATAACCGACTTCACGCTGCCAGACGGCGAGAGCGTCATTGCAAACAACGGCAACCTCACCTTGGAGCAGTCAAAGGTGTACGGCAACACAGGCGGCATTGTGAATAGCGGCACTCTCACCGTGAGAGCGAGCGAGATCCACGGCAACGGCAATAGCGATATAACAAGCCGTGGGCAACTGAATCTTGCAGAGAGCAGCGGCGATAGGCTTCTCTACAATGCCGCAACAGGCGAACAGCTTTCCTTGCCGCTGTCTGAATACACAGATACCGCAACGCTGCTGTTTTTGACCGAACAGGAAGCCGCTGACCGCTTCAAACCCGCTCCCGCTCCTGCGCCAGAGCCGACGCCAGAGCCGACACCAGAGCCGACACCAGAGCCAACACCCACACCAGACAATGAAGATGATGATACGACGCCTGTGTCCCGCCCCTCTCGCCCCTCTCGTCCCTCTCGCCCCGCTGTCAGCAAGCCGAAGCCGACTGCCCCTGCGCCCGCTCTTGTCTGCGGCAACGCTGTTCTTGATACCTCTCGTTCCGTGGTGCTGCAAGGCTATGGTGACGGTCTGCTGCATTTAGAGGACAGCTTGACGAGAGCGCAAATGGCAACTATCCTTTACCGCCTGTTAGACGAAAAGAGTATTGCCGCATACGAAACCGCAGAAGCAGCCTTTACCGATGTGCCCGCCGATATGTGGTGCAGCCGCTATGTGTCCACCATTGCAAAGGCGGGCATTGTGGCGGGTGTCGGCAACGGTAGCTTCTATCCGAACGGCAAGCTGACATGGGCGCAGATACTTACTGTGTTGAGCCGCTTTACAGAGCCGAAAGCCTGTGCGCTGCAACATATCCAGTATGACGGCTGGGCGGTTGAAGCGGTGCAGACCGCCGTTGCGCTTGGCTGGATTGAGGACAGCGCGGACTTTGCGCCAAACGCCATAATCAGCCGTGGTGACTTTATGCAGCTTGTCAACGGCGTTCTTACACTGTATCGTGCGGTCTGAAAGGCGGTGCGGCATACATGGTACTGACTTGGCGCAGACTGCGAGAAAAGCGAGAGCAGGGCAGAGAAGCGCAGATAGCAAGCGTTATGCGTCTTATTGAGCAATACCCCTTTGTGGATGTGTTCATGGGTATGCCCTCACGCTTGCAGCTATGGCAAGCAAAGCACTATCCGCTCTGTGATGGTGTGCTGATTATTTTTGACAAGCAAAAGGAGAGATGAACAATGGAACTTTTGACACGAGATGATGGGGTCCGATATTTGGATAGTCTTTTTGAAACGATAAAAAGGGACTACGACATAAGGGACTTAGAATACATGATAGGTGAAGTAGTCGATGCTGCCGAGCGCAGGGTAATCACAAATCAGTCGATGAAGTTTTTCCTTAGGTTGATTGAAGTTCGCCCAAACATCAAAATCTGCTTTGACACACCCCAAAAAGCAGATGAACTGCTTAGACTGAAAGCAAAGGGAGCGTATCAAGGTGTCATAATTTTGCAGCGTGATATAAACTCAACAAACGCAACCCCAGAGCAGGTCATTCGCCGTTACCCAAGGTTAAAACTCTGTGACGGATATATCCCCACAGTTGAAACTATGAATTACACGGCAAGTCCTGATGACAGAGATGACGGTTTTATGGTCATCTTTGAGCCGCTAAACGAGAGCGAACTGGATTATTTGAATAAAGCATATTTGGCAGAGGCGTAATTTATCAGCAGATACATTTTAGCTGTGCGAACTGGCAGAGCAGTATGACGGTGTGTTGGTTATTTTTGAAAATATCTCTGACGAACTCACAATGCTATAACAGCCATAAAAAGGCGGCTATGCAGCACCATTCGCTGTATAGCCGTCTTTACTGTTCAGTTTGGAATTTTATCTTCGTCTACAAAGATAATCACCTTTGCATTCGGCGGCAGCTTCGCCAACTCTGACCGCTTCGGCTGTCCGAAAAAGACAAAGTGCGTCTTGTCCTTGTTCGCCCGCCGCTCGAGCCGCTTCAACCTGTTCTGCAACACCTTATTCTGCATTCAAGCTGTCCTCCAATCGCTCCATGCGAGAGAGAATATCTCTGCTGTCCGCATAGCGTGACGCATAATTGAAAATCAGCTCCGTTGCTCTCAGCCTTGCGTTTACGCTTGCCTTTGGGTCGTCCAATACTGCAACGACCTTATCGACCGCTTTTTCAAGCTGGCTGGATAGCTTCGTCCACGCTGCATTGACGATTTTATTCTTTGTCTGCTCCAATGCTGCTTGAAAGTCCTCGTTTTCGAGATACTTATAGCCTGTCGAGCGGTTGATACCCGCCACTCTGCAAGCCTGTGAAAGGTTTTCTGTCTTGGCGTATTCCATGAGAAAAGCGGACTGCTTGACTGTTAGTCCAGCTATCCGCTCAAGCGCCATATTCGTCCTATCGTCCATAGAAGAAATACCCCCTAAAAATATTTATTTGCTTGATTTCGCTGTTCTCGCCCATATCGTACCCTTTCCGCGCCCTCTCTTATTGCCTAAAATACCCTCGCATTTGCAAAGTTAGATACTCTTTCCTTGCTCTCGTGGCGTGTCTCGCTGTTTTCTGTGCTGTCTGGCATAGTAACGGTATCGTCAGCTTCTAACGCGATCTCGCTTGTTTCTCGCGGCGAGAGCGTGGGTTTTGCGCTGTCCTGCTGTGTACTTTGTGCGACTGTATGCGGACTTTCAGCGGTTTTTACCGCCTTTTTCTCCTGTTCCTCTTTCATAAAGTCTACACATACGGTTGCATTTGGGTCAATCTTTACTTTCTCTCTGCACTCTGCGAAATTGACCTGTGCGCTGTAACTGTAATCCTTTTTCTGAATTTCAAAGCGGTCTGTAAACATAGCCTTTCTCCTTTCCCTTTTCGTCCTCGTCTGCCTCGTCACTAAAATAGAGTTCGTCACCCTGTTTTACAATATCTGCGGTCACTCTTTCCTCTGCCGCTTTCAGCATTCCGCCGCCAATGATATTTGCCTGTAAGAATGGAATAAGTGCGCTTTCCAGTCTATCCAGTTCTGCCGCCTTATCCTTTTCAAACTGCAACTCTGCCGCCGACTTCGCATTCTGCGCCGCTCTCGGATAGTAGTCTTGCAGCAGCTTGCCTACCTCGCTGTCACCGGACAAAAACATGATTGCCCTTGCGCCGACCTGCGTATTGATGTAATCGTCTACAATGCGCCCAATCAGTACGCCGTTGTTCTGCCCCTCGGCTGCAATGCGTGTCTTGATAAGGTTCTGCATAAACTGCAAATCGGCGTAGTCACGTTCTGTATAGCGGTGCTCAAAGTTGGTGGCTCTTACCTTTGCGATTTCTGCCCACTGCTCGTCAATGTAGCGGCTATTTTCCTCAATGGCGCTCTGCACCTTGTTCCGCCACTCCTTGTTCATCTTCCGCAATTCGTCTTGATACCACTTGTCTGTATAGCCGCAGTCCTCTTTCTGCTTTTGCAGCTTTGCGAGCGCGGCGGGGTAGGGGTTGGTGTCAATCAGACTTTGCAGCGCATAAGGCTTCCATTTTGGCTGCTGCATGACCGTCCAGCCAGACGGCAAACCGTTGTTTGTATTCATTCCTTTGTTTCTCCTTTCATCTTGTCCATTGTGTTGTTGTCTGTATTACCCTCTGCGGTGAGGGGTGAGGGGGTACACTGAAAAGCTGTACAAAATGACTGCTGTAATTTCTGCTTGCGATAGTTACGCATATACTCCCGTCTGTGCTTCTTTTTCAATTCCGTTGGAATAGGCGGTCGAGACATTGTAAAAAATCCCCTTTCTTTAGTTTGCTATATCATCAGCTTTGCAAGCTGTTGTATAAGGCGTATCGCTGTATATTGGCTCAGTGGTTTTATGGCTCAATGGCTCGATGGTTTAGCCGTGTAGCTGTATAGTGCGTATAGGTGTATAGAGCATATAGCGTATAGAGCACATATAAGCCTATATATATTACATAACAAATGAAAAGCGCCCCTTAACCACCCGAAAATCCTTGTGTATCAATGCTTTGCGATTATCAAAGGCATAATGAAAACGTACAAAAGCACTTTTCAAACCCGCCGCAAAACAGAGCTTTGCCCCTCTATATACGCCGCCGCCTGCGCTGTCTGCTCTGCCGTTTTCAAGTGCTGCTTGTGGCATTTGCAGTCTGGATTGCCTTTCCGCACGCTCTGTATGATGCGCTCTGCGGCGGTGCTTGCGCCGTACCCCTGTACCATGATGTGAATATGCGGCGGCTTGTCTGTGCAAGGCTCTACCCGCTCGCCGTTGTGTATACGCCTTTCAGAGCAGATAAAGACCTTCTTGCCGCCGTAGCGCATGGACTTCTGATAACCCATTTTGCCCATGTACTGTGAGTCCGTGACAGAAAGGCCGAGCATAAAAGCGATGTCCTCACCCTGTTTCTTTTTCAGCCTGACGCAGACGGCACGAAGCCTGTTCAGCTCCTTTTCTGCTTCTTCCATGCTGCTGAATTTTCGAGGGTCATCAAGAAAATATGCTGTGCTGACTTTCTCTCGCATACTCACTCCCTCCTGTACTGCGTAATATTATTTTACAGTCCAAAACATCGAAAATAAAGCGGATTTTGCGCGTTTTCTGCAACTTCTACATTCCAAACAAACCACAACCAAATATTTCTTAGAAAAAATTTGGCTCGAAAACAGCAACTTGCACAAAAGAAAAAAGAGCGGCTAAAACCGCTCTAAAACCTGTGTCAGTATGCTGTTTTTTCACCGTTGATGAACACCGTTGAAACGCAATATATAACAAACGAGTGGTACGCCAAGGACATCTCGAAAAAGAGGAAGATCGTCAACAAGATGAAAGGCAATGCGGGTATCCCGCTGTCACAGCCGCCCTATGGGTACATCAAAAACCCGGACGATCCTCGGTTTTGGGTGATCGACCCGGAGGCCGCCGATGTGGTGCGGCGTATCTATGATATGGCTTTGGAGGGGTATGGCTTGGCAGAGATTGCCACCGCCTTGGGTGCAGATGGCATCGTAAATCCCACCTACTACTGGCGAAGCAAGGGTGTCAACCGCAGCGGCTCCAAAAGCACCTTGGCGCCTACCAAATGGGGACACACCACCGTCAAGAAGATACTGACCTTACAGGAGTACTGCGGCGATGTCATCAACTTCAAAAGCTACTCCAAATCCTATAAAATGAAGCGGCGCATTGAAAATCCGGAAGAGAATAGAGCGATTTTCCTCAATGTCCATGAGCCGATTATTGACCGGGTCACATGGGAAAAGGTACAGGCTTTGCAGAAAGGAACACGGCGCAAAAAGCCGACTGTTACCCAAGAGCCGAGTGTGTTCTCCGGGCGGCTGAAATGCCCCGAATGCGGCGGCAACCTCAACTTCCATTTCAATCAGAAAAACCACGACATTAAGTTTTTCAGTTGTCAAAACCACAACTCCGGCTTGCGGAAGTGTTCTGCGACGCACTACATCCGTCTGGATTTTCTGGAACAGGTGGTACTGTATGAGGTCAACCGCTTGGCGACCTTTGCCAATGAGTACGAGCGTGACTTTATAAAAGCTATGATGGGCCGTTCCGCAAAGGTGGCCGAAAATGACCGGGCAAGAAAACAGCGGGAACTGAACACACTGCTGACCCGCGACAAGGAACTGGATATGCTCTTTGAACGGCTGTATGAGGACAATGTAGCGGGCAAAATCGACGATACCCGGTTTGCCAGGATGTCAAAGCGGTACGAACAGGAACAGGGCGAAATCGGCGCAAAGGTCAAAACTCTGCGATTGGAACTGAAAAAGGCTGAAGGCCAGCAGATGGATATGGAGGACTTTCTGGAAACAGTGAGGCGGTACACCCATGTGACGAAAATCACCCGGCGCATGGTATCCGAACTCATTGACCACATTGATGTGTACCACGCCGAAAAGCAGGATGGCGTGACCAATCAGCAGGTGGTCATCCACTACAACTGCATCGGGGCCTTTGAAGTGCCAGACCGCAAGAAAATCCCGGAGGCCGACATTATCATGGAAACGAGAAAAGGCGTAGCTGTCAGCTACGCCCCGGCACAGATTGCAGTATAAATTTTGCAGAAAACAAAAATACGGAGTGTCCGTTACAGGATACTCAAATCCTATAAGGACACTCCGCATGGTCCGAGTGGCGAGATTCGAACTCACGGCCTCATGGTCCCGAAAGTCTGGAATGGCTTCACTCATTCTTTCGTTTCATCTCTGCTCTTCATCGTCACTCCCCTGTATTTTCAAGGCTTTTGTGGCCATAGCCGCGTAGTTTTCGGATATTGCCTGTAACAGCTAAATTTATAAAAACAAGAAAACTGTTAGAAACCGTGTTAGAATTCACGCCTGCTGTTATCGTAACAAGTCAGCACCGTGCGCACATTTTAAGTGCGCACGGTGCTGCTTCTTTCTTCCGCTGAATCGTACAACGCATTTTCCAACTCTATCTCATTGAAGTCATCCATGTGCAGAATAATATAGCCCGTGCTTTTTAATACCTCATCAACGAATGAATCTCTATTGATCCGATTCTTTTGTTGATGGCTCGCATCATCAAGTTCGATGACCCATTTTGCCACAAGCTTTTCATTGCACAAAACAAAATCAACGTGCTTGGCCTGCACTTTATAAAAATAGGTCTTATATCTTTTCTGATTCTTCCTCGGCTCGACCAAATCTAAAAGTCGAACTTTTGCAAAAAGATATAGCCCGTGTCTGTCTGCAAATTCTTTCAGCTTATAGTAAAAATCTTTTTCGTGATAGGTAAAAAGCCATTTGGGTTGATAAGCGTGTGAATAATCCAACTCTGTCCCGTCATCAATCAAATTTTCCGCTATCATGTCCGATGACGGCGTGTTTCTTTTCCTGCTGCGTCTCTTTGGCTGCGTAAATGTGAAAACATAGATGATTAGCAGCACAAGCGCAAGGATAAGTATACTATCCATTTTGCCCTCCCCTATATTTTCGTTTTGTCTTGTCACAGGACAGCTTATAAACAATATACCGATAAAATTGTCCTATGTCAAGACAACGAGGGGTAAAGAATGGCAAGAATCATTGATGGCTCTGAAATGAATCTGATAGGCAATAATCTGAAAAAGCTCCGGCAGGAACGCGGATGGAGTCAACAGTTGCTTTCCGACAAATTAGAAACGGTTGCCGTTTATATCTGCCGCGGCTCAATTTCCCGCATCGAAGATAAGCAGCGGACAGTGACGGATATCGAGCTTTACGGGTTGGCAAGTGTCCTCGGCGTTTCTATTTCGGACTTATTTGAATAATACAAGCGGCACAGACTTTTGCATTCAAAGCTGTGCCGTTTAATGCGCTCTAAGAGTTACTCCAAAATACTCCTTGACATTCTGTATCATTTTGTGGTACTCTCTTGCTAAAGGAAAAGAGGTGAATTCAATGCCGTCTGATAAAAAACGTATCAATCTAACGATTCCGGATGAAGTTTATGAGCGCCTGCAAGCCTACAAAAATGAATCCGGCATCGTCAATGACGCAACTGCTTGTTTGCAGCTCATTGTGCAGCAGCTCAAAGCTCATGAGGACAACAAAGCGATCATGCATTATTTGAAAAACTCTTCAATTGAGCAGTTGCAGCAGGCTGCCAATGAAGGCGCTGCTCAGCTTCAAGATTTGCGCAATAAGGGCAAAATCTGATTGACGAAGATTCCTGCAAAAGAAGCAGGCATTTCCGCGAGGAGATGCGAGAGCGCAGCGGCTCGCATCCTGTCTGACCTTGCGGCAGACACTGCCGAGGCCGCAAGGGTTGCGATGTCAAGTCAGGCGATAGCCTACCGCAGCACTCCCGCAAGAAGGCAAAATGCGCGCCTTCTGAATGTGCGTCCCGCAAGGGACGCACAAGCACAGGGGGTAAGTATTACCCCCTGTGCAACGATGTAAGTTGTGTACAGTATGTTCACATAACCAACAAGAACAGAATCATTATGAATGACTTGTAACAGGCTTTTTCATTTTTTGAATTTCAGTCGCAAACTTATCTAATGTTGAATATGCCCTCGTACATAATGGGGCAGGAGAAATAATAATTACTAACTATTGACTGAACACTTTTTATTTTTTAGCCACCTATGTTTAGAAAGGAGATGATTCATCAGAAAAAGAAAGGAGCAACTATGGCACGAGAACGTGCATATAGAAAATTCCAATTAACCATCAATAACCCGCTCGAACATGGGTTTACACATGAGATCATCAGACAGAATCTTGAACAGCTCAAAAGCTGCCTTTATTGGTGCCTGTGTGATGAGATCGGCGAGCAGGGAACGCCGCATACTCACGTCTATGCAGCATTTAAGAATGCGGTCATGTTCTCAACCATACAGCAGCGCTTTTATGGTGCACATATTGAAGCTGCAAAGGGAAGCCATCGGGAAAACCGCGACTATATTCGCAAAGAGGGAAAATGGCGAGATACAGACAAGGCGGAAACGAACCTTCCTGAAACGTTTGAGGAATCATGTGAGCTGCCCGCAGAAAGCGACCGCCGCGTAAAACAGTCCGAAGCGATTCTTGCTATGGTGGAGGACGGTGCAAGTGACGGTGAGATCATGCGAGCCTATCCGTCCGCCATGAATCATCTGAAGAATATCGAACAGGCGCGTCAAACACTGTTGGAAGAAAAATATGGTGAAGAGTGGCGCAATGTTGATGTAGCATATATTTGGGGCAAAACAGGCGTTGGAAAGACGCGAAGCGTCGTAGAGAAGCACGGATACAGGAACGTGTTTCGCGTGACCAACTATACGCATCCGTTTGACGGCTACAAAGGACAGGATGTTATTCTGTTCGATGAATTTCGCAGCAGTCTGAAATTCTCTGATATGCTTTCATACATTGATGGACACCCTGTTATGCTCCCTTGCCGCTATGCGGATAAGGTTGCCTGCTACACCAAGGTATATATTATCAGCAATATTCCGCTCGAAAAGCAATATCCTCTTGTACAGATAGAAGAGCCTGCGGGTTATGAAGCGTTTCGCAGACGTATTAAAGAAGTATACGAAATGTTGCCCGACAGCAGCGATATGCCGTTTTAAGGGGGTGAGCTGATTGTTGAATGACTACCCCGATATCCTCACGGTGGAACAGCTTGCGCAAATCCTCGGAATCGGTATCAATGCTGCTTACAGGCTTGTCAACGACGGCACGATTGGCTGCCGCCGTATCGGTAAAACGATTCGCATTCCCAAAGTATGTGTAACGGACTATATCAATGCAGCCCGTTTCACGGTAAAACGATAACAGCAGACGAACTGTTGAAAGGAGAACAACATGACAGGAAGTCTGCAAATTAAAAATGGAAAATTTTATATGGTGTTAAATTGCACCGAAAACGGAAAACGCAAGCAAAAGTGGCTTGCAACTGGGCTACCCGAAAAGGGCAATAAACGCAAAGCCGAGCAGATGCTGCACGAAAAGCTTGCTGCATTGGAACACACCGCGCCATCTGATAATGCCGTCAATATTCTGTTCACTGACTACATACGCTACTGGCTCACCATCGTCGAACAACGTGTGGATGCCGTCACAATGCAGAGCTATCGTGCCATTACGGAACGGCACATTCTGCCTTGGTTTTCCAACTGCGGATTAACGCTTGCCGCCGTTAATAGAAAGTCGATACAGGCATTTCTCGACGAAAAGGGGCGTTGTGGCCGACTTGACGGAAAAGGCGGTCTTTCTCCAAAAAGCATACGCGAGCTAAAAAACATCATCAATCAAGTGTTGAACGAAGCCATTCGTGAAGAGCTATTGACGGTCAATCCCTGTTCCCTGCTGCGTTTGCCCCCAAAAGCTCGTCCACAGGCGCAATTTTACACTGCGGAACAGCTCAACATATTGCTGCAAGAAGCTCAACAGGAGCAGCTATACCCTATTATCAAAACCGCTATTATCTACGGTCTGCGGCGCAGTGAGCTATTGGGACTAAAGTGGGATAGTATCGATTTTGAAAACAATGTGCTGACCATCAAGCACACTGTTGTCAAAATCTATGAAACAGTGGAAAAGGATAAGGCCAAAACGAAAAGCAGTTATCGCAGTTTTCCGCTGCTGCCGGAAATGCGAGATCTCTTCCTTGAGCTGAAACAGGAGCAGCGGGAAAATAAACGTTTATTCGGCAAATGCTACATTGAAAGCGACTATGTTTTTTGTTGGCCTGATGGTCACCCTGTTACTCCCGATTATGTCAGTCACCGATTCGGAAAGATTCTCAAAAATCACAACTTGCCGCACATTCGTTTTCACGAACTTCGTCATAGCTGCGCGAGCTTGCTTATCAATAACGGTTGCGGGTTGAAAGAAGTACAGGAATGGCTCGGTCATTCGGATATCAGCACGACCGCAAACATTTATGGCCATTTGGAAACGCAGCGGAAACAGGCCATGGCACAAAAGTTGTCAAACTACATCAACATCTAACAGTGTTAGAAAAGTGTTAGATGCAGCGCACTTTTCCGCTGTCAAGGCAAAATAAAAAATCCCCAAAGCCTTATGGCTTCAAGGATTTTTCGTTGGTCCGAGTGGCGAGATTCGAACTCACGGCCTCATGGTCCCGAACCATGCGCGCTACCAACTGCGCTACACCCGGATATAAAATTTTACGGTTTTGCGCCGCAGAACAGTAGTATTATACGAGCTTCCTTCCGTTCTGTCAAGGGGCGAATCCACTTTTTTCAAAAAGCCCCGCAGTCAGCTGGCTGCGGGGCACTGGCGGGAGCATGTGAGGATCGAACTCACCTTAGAGGCTCTTCACCCCTATCACCGGTTTTGAAGACCGGGGGGCACACCAGCACCCATCTACTCCCATATCGGGGACGGCGCGCGCCGTCCCGTTTTTTCACAGCTCTCCAAAATGCGCGCCCGCTCTTCGGACATCACCCTCACGGCGCAGGATCCCTCGCCGGTCGTAGTATTCCAGCAGCAGCAGCGCGTGATCGCGCGAGGTGCCGAGCACATCGCGAAACTCCCCCAGTGCCAGCGTATCGCGCGTTTCAAACCACGCCTTCACGCGCGCATCGACGGCTGAGAGAACGCTTTTTTCAATGCAGCGATCCGGCGCGAGCAGCACCAGCTCACCCACGCTCAAAAGACTTTCAATCACCTGCGCGCACTCCGTGCGGTCTTTTCTGTCAAACGAGGCACAGAGTTCGTCCGTTTTCAGTCCGGTCGGCCCTGCCGCACGGCACAGGCGAAGCATTTCCTCTCGGATCGCGCGCTGACGTCTGGTGAGCCGCACGGAAAAATCCGCAAGCGCGCAATACTCCGTCGTCCGCTTCAGCTTCCCCTCGCGCGCAAAGCAGGCAAAGATCGCCTCTGCGTTCTGCCGCGTCCCGCCGCGAAAGAGCCGCTGCCGCGCCTCGGCGAGGCGCATGCCCGCAAGCAGCGGATGCGCGCGGTGGTATTTTTGCAGCATCGCCTCGCAGTCCGTCCACAGCCCGTCCAGCACCGACGAAGCAAGGTAATCTGTCGGCGAGAGGGCAACGATCTTCCCCCGCGCGCAGAGCGAGGCAAGCATTTTCGCCATGTTCTCCTCTTCTTCGTCAAAACGCGCGCAAAGCGTGGCAAACGCCATACCGTCTGCGCCGTATGCGCTGATGGCCTGCACAATTTTTTCCTCATCCGACCCGTTCTCACGCACAGCAAGCGCGGCGAGCACGCCCTCATCATGGCGCTTATGGCGGTACGGATGCTCGTCCAGGATCACCCCGCCGCCGATCGTCTCAAGCGGCGAATAAAAGCGCACCACAAAGCGGTCGCCCTGCCGCGCCGCCAAATCCTCACTCAGGCGCAGCTGCGCATAGCAGCTCTCGCCGGGACGAAGCGCATCGCAGTCCAGCAGCACCACCCGCACAAGGCACGCGGCCGCGCCGTGGTAGAGGTGCAGGCGCGCCCCGCTCTCGATCACTCGCCGGGAATCGCGCAAATTCTGCAATCTTACGTCGAGCATTCGCGTCGGGCGCAGCGAATCCGGCGCACACAGCACATCGCCGCGGCAGACGTTTTCTTTTCTGATGCCCGACAGATTGACCGCCACGCGCTGCCCGGCACAGGCTGCCTCCACATCGCGCCCATGCACTTGTAAATTGCGCACGCGGCATGCTTCCCCCCGCGGCAGGAGCGCCGCCTCCTCCCCGGCGGCAATACGACCGTCGATAAGTGTACCGGTCACGACCGTACCGAAGCCATCGACAGAAAACACGCGGTCGATGGGCAGGCGGAACGGTGCGCGCGCGCTTTTTTCCGCCGTGTGCAGCGCCAGCTCATGCAGCGCCTCGCGCAGCGCCTCGATTCCCTCCCCCGTGCGGGCAGAGGTGCGCAAAACGGGCTTTCCTTCCAGAAATGTTCCCCGCACACGCGCTTTGATGTCCTCTTCAAGCATTCTGAGCCATTCGTCATCGGCAAGATCCGTCTTTGTGATGACGACAAGCCCGCTCTTCACGCCGAGAAGCCCCAGAATGTCAAGATGCTCGACCGTCTGCGGCATAAAACCCTCATCCGCCGCCACAACGAGCATCGCAAGGTCGACGCCGCCCGCACCGGCAAGCATATTTTTGATGAACCTCTCATGCCCCGGCACATCGACGATGCTCGCACTTCCGCCATCTGAAAAATCAAGACGTGCAAAGCCCGGTTCGATCGTAATGCCGCGCTTTTTCTCCTCGGCCAGCCGGTCGGTGTCCACGCCCGTGAGGGCCTTGACAAGCTCGGTCTTGCCATGGTCGACATGCCCCGCCGTGCCGATGATAACGTGCTTCATCGCAGCGCCTCCGCAGCCGCCGCGGCAAGCCCGGCAAAGTCCTTTTCGTCGATCGTGCGCACGCACAGAAGATACTGCCCGCGGTGGATGCGCGCAACGATGGGCTTTGCGCGCATGCGCAGCCGCTCTTCCAGTTCATCTACACTATGCTTTCCCGGATCAAGCGCGACCGCCCAACCGGGAAGCTCCTGCGCCGGCGCACTGCCGCCGCCGACCGCGTCCCCCGTCTTCACGAGCTGCGAGGCGACCCCTGCGCCGGCAAGCGCCTGTTGCAGGCGCAGCGCCTTTTCGCGCAGCGCCTCTTCTCCTGCCGACAGCATGGCAAGCGTCGGGATCTCGCGCGCGGCGGTATCCGTGTCCAGATATGCCCGCAGCGTCGCGTGCAACGCGGCAAGCGTCATCTTATCAAGGCGCAGCGCCCGCGCGAGCGGGTGCTTTTTGAGCCGTTCAATGTATTCTTTTCTGCCGACGATCAGCCCCGCCTGTGGCCCGCCGAGCAGCTTGTCGCCGGAAAACGATGCAACATCCACGCCCGCGCGCAGACTTCTCTGTACCGTCGGTTCGCCGTGGATCCCGTATTGTTCCAACTCCACGAGCGCGCCGCTGCCGAGGTCTTCGATGAGCGGCAGCCCCCTTTCCCGCGCGAGCGCGGCAAGCGCCTCCCGCGGCACAGACTCGGTAAAGCCGACAATGCGGTAATTGCTCGTGTGCACCTTTAAGATTGCCCGCGTCTGCTCGCTGACAGCAGCCTCATAGTCGCGCAGATGCGTCTTGTTCGTCGCGCCGACCTCGCGCAGCGTGCAGCCGCACTGGGTCACAATCTCCGGAATGCGGAACGAGCCGCCGATCTCGACAAGCTCGCCGCGCGAGACGATGACCTCGCCCCCGCTGGCGAGCGCGGTTAGAATAAGCAGCACCGCCGCGGCGTTGTTGTTCACAGCCATCGCCGCCTCCGCACCCGTCAGACGGCACAAGAGGCTCTCCACATGGCTGTGGCGCGAGCCGCGGCAGCCCCGAACAGCGTCGTATTCAAGCGTGGAATAGGCGTACGCGGCCTCCGCCGCGGCGTTCGCCGCGCGCTCGCTCAGGCAGGCGCGGCCGAGGTTCGTGTGCAGCGTCACGCCCGTTGCGTTGATGACTGTACGCAGCGACGGCATCTGCTTTTCTTCCGCCCGCGCCAGAATGCGCGCGCACAGCTCGTCCGTCTCCGGCAGCGAGGAGCGCCCGCCGCGCACCTCGCCTCGCAGCGCGTCCAGCTCCTCGCGCACGCTCTCGCGCAATAGCGTCTGCGACAGCGCCGACGCCTTGAGTTCTCCCCGATCGAGCAGCTCGTCCACCCGCGGGATAGAACGGAACAGATTTTCTTCCACGCTTTCCCCTCCTCACGCCCGACATACCATGCATCGGGCTCCAGTTCTCCAGTTTGACCTTACCCTATCAGAAAGGCCATCGCCCGTCAAGAAAAACGCGCAAAAAAAGCGGTTCCTCCACATGAAAGAACCGCTTTTTCTCTTCTTTATTCCGCCGCACGGATCGCCTTGTTTTCCTGTCGTCCCTTGAGCAGAACCGGCACTTCCATCAGTGCGAACACCGCCGCGAGCAGCACGGGGAAGCCGATCCAGTGATAACCGAAACGGTCGCGGAACCACGCAAGTGGGTTGCCGTCCGGCGCGTACATCAGAAACATAAAGTTTGTGTCGAGCAGCAGGTTGACACAATAAACCGGCACCGCCATCGCCAACAGCAGCAAGAAGCACTTGCCCATGTACTTGACACTCGGCCGGATCTCACCGCCCGAAAACAGCATGATGGGATAGGCCGCAAGCAGAATGTGCACGCTCGTCGAATGCCAGAACATGAAGTTCACCGCCGGAAGCGACGTCCACGTCGGGAACAGCAGCGCCGCCGTCGCCGCGGGGATACAGATAAAGTAGAGGAAGTTATCAAGCAGCCTGTTCGGTTTCCACGCGTGCAGCGCAATGAGAAAAATGTTGATCGAGCACAGGTGCAGCGGGAGATACTCCCAGTTGAAATTCCCGCCGATCTGCAAACCGATCTGTTTGAACGCCTCGTCCGCGAGCAGGAGAACGGCAAAGAGCCCCCGCAGCTGCGCCCGCTTCTTCTCGTCCGCCGCCTTGTAGCGCTTGCAGCTCAGCGCGGCAAAGCCGATATACAGCGCAAGCGTCACCAGATGCCGTGCGCCGAAGAGTGAAAAGCCAAAGCCCTCGCCGATCGTATCCACCGTATCCCAAAAGCACTCCACTTGATCAAGCCTCCCGCTATCTTTTTCTTCGCAAACAGCATATCATATGGCGCCCGAAATGCACCTGAAAATTTTTTTAAGATTTCAATATTCCATTCTCAGGCCCAGCATTTCCCCGCTGCTGCCGCCGCGGTACACGCCGTTTTCGATCACGCGCTCGCCGAGCACAAACACCTCGTCAAAGCCCGACGCGCAGACTCTCGGTGCGAGGTAAGTTCCTCTCTCGCGGATCTTCTCGGGGGCAAAAAGCAGCAGATCCGCGTCCGCGCCCACTTCGATCTTTCCCTTTCCCGCAAAGGAGAACCGCTCCGCTGCCTGAAGCGTCACCTTATGCACCGCCTGCTCGAGCGTGAGTACCTTTTCCCGCACGACGTAGGTTTCGATAAGCCGCGCGAATGCGCCGTACACGCGCGGATGTACCTGCCCGGCGCCGGGGTAGGTCGCGTCCGAAATGACACCCGAAAACGGCGCGCGCAAAATAGCCTTGAGATCTTCTTCGTCCGAGATGTAGTCGATCATCCCCGTATTGCACTGTTCCGCCGCCAACAGGTCAAAAAGTGCGTCGTAGGGATCTTTTCCGAGCGCGAGCGCGATCTCGGCGACGGGTTTTCCCTCAAAGCGGTGATATTCGTCCGTCCGAAGCCCGATGGCGACGACGTTTTCAAATCCGACAAGCAGCGTGATATTTTCAAAATCGCTGCCCGTTTCCATCCGCGCGCGCATCTCTTCGCGGGCGGCGCAGTCACGCAGGCGCTTCGTCAGCGTCTCTGTCCCACCCGCCTGAAACTCCGGCGGCAGCACGTGGATGAGCTGCGTTGAGCCGGCGGTGTAGGGATAGGCGTCGCACATCACGTCAAGCCCTTCCTCCCGTGCCCGGGCAATGAGCGAGAGCATCTCCGGTACAGCTTTGCGCGCGTTTCGCCCGCCGATGGCCTTGAGGTGGCTCACCTCCAGCGGCGTTTGCAGCGCGCGGGCGACCTCGATCATCTCGCGCAGCGCGTCCACCACGCCGTCGCCCTCCTGGCGCATGTGCACGCAGATGGGCACGCCGCTTTGATGCAGCGGCGCAAGCGCGCGGATGAGTCCGTCGGTCGAATAGAAGATCTCCGGCGCGTAGCCAAGGCCGAGCGATACGCCGCACGCGCCGTCGGCGAGCGCCTTTTCCATGTGATAGTGCATCTCTCTCATTTCAAGCGGTGATAACTCGCCCGCTTCAAAGCCCGCGGCAAGTGTGCGCAGTGTTCCCATGCCGACAAGCTGCGCGCAGGAGAGCGGCAGGCCGCGGCTCTGCGCCGCCTTGCAATAGGAAGCGAGTGAATCAAAGCGCAGCTCCGGCGTGATCTCCCCCGTGATGGGCGCGAGATAGCGCGCGCAGGCGGGCGCATACTTTCCCGCGAGCGGCGCGAGCGACATGCCGCAGTTGCCGTTCACGATCGTCGTCAGCCCCTGGCAAAGCTCCGCTCGCCCAAAATCCTTGCGGAACACCGCCGCATCGGCATGGCGGTGCATATCGATAAATCCCGGTGTCAGGCAGCGGCCTGCGGCCTCGATCGTCGAAAACGCCTGCGCGTCCGGCAAATTCCCAACTGCTTCGATCATGCCGTCCTGAATGCCGACATCCGCGTTGAACGCTGCCTTTCCCGTACCGTCAATGATCTTCGCACCGCGGATCAGCGTATCCAGCATGCTTATCCCTCCTTTTTTTGCAGTCTACCACACCGCGCAGCCGCTTGGCAAGGTCATTTCCCCTTGCAATCCGCCCCGGCGCAGAGTATACTGGAAAAAACGCAAAAAGGAGCCCTTCCATGAACAAAAAGAACCGCATTCACGACTGGCGCAAGCTCAAGTGGCCGTTTACCGTCACATTTCTATACTATTCCCTTCTCTCGCTTTACACCGGCACCGCCGAGCAGAGCGAGGACGGCTTTCTCACCATGTTCCTCACGGTTTTGATCGTGGACGCGGTCGCATATCTTTCCTACTGCTATTTCCTCTGCAAGAAAGAGGAGGACATGTCAAAGCTCTGGTTCGTCTTTATCCTCGCCTTTGTTCTTGTATCCACGCCGCAGCTCTCCATCCTCTGGCAGATGATGACGGCACATGTTCTCGGCACATGACCGTCTCAATTTCACATGGTTTTCCCAGCGCTCTTTCCGCATGGAAGGGGCGCTTTTTTCGTGCTCTCTGACATTTTTACCCGGCTGTCAGAAAATCGGATAAGCCACTGCGTTTGCCCATAGTTTTCGACAATTTCCTTTGTTACTTTTTAAGATAAAGATGGGACTTTCCCGTCCGGGTGGCCGGCAAAAAGTTAACAGCTTATGCATTGAAACCGCCCCGCCTTTTTGCTATGCTGTTTTTATCAGGCCGCGTCTTTTTCACGCGGTCTGTAAAATGCTAAACAAAGGAGCTGAAGACATGCCGATCCGTCCGCTTGTCGATCGCACTTATCTCGAGCAGGTGCTGCTCTCGCGTCTCTCCCGCGGCGAGGTACAGCAGTGGGTTCAGAAATACTTCCAGCCGTATCGTGAGCTGATGAGCTACTATCGCTGCGCGATCATGGAAGTGGAAACGAAGTTCAATGTGCTCAATGAAGAGCTTTCCCTGCAATACGACCGCAACCCCATCGAAACGATCAAAACACGTCTCAAGTCACCGGAGAGCATCATGGAAAAACTCTCCCGCCGCGGCTATCCCATGACTGTGGAGAGCATTGAGCAGAACCTCAACGATATTGCAGGCGTGCGCGTCATCTGCTCGCACCCGTCGGACATCTACAAGCTCTCCGACGCGCTGCTGCGTCAGGACGACATCACGCTCATCGAGCGCAAGGACTACATCGCAAACCCCAAGCCCAACGGCTACCGAAGCCTCCATCTCATCGTCGAAACGCCCATCTTCCTGCACGACCAGAAGCGGCTCATGCGGGTTGAAGTGCAGTTCCGCACGATCTCGATGGACTGGTGGGCCAGTCTTGAGCATAAGATCCGTTACAAGAAAAATCTCCCAGAGATGGACTATGTGGAGCGCGAGCTCTATGAGTGCGCCGAGATCAGCGCACAGCTCGACGCGCGCATGGAAAAGCTCCAGAAGATCGCCGCACAGGCAACCGAGGAAAGGGATCGCGCCCTTTCCTCCTGATTGAGAATGTCCGCTTCGCGCGGACACGGAAAGGAAGCGTGACAACAGGAACGCAGCAGAGCGCAAGGCCGACATCATCCGCCTGTGCGAAAAGCACCGCGACATTGCTTTCCATGCCTTCACGAACGGCACGCTCATCGATCAGGCCTTCTGCGAGGAGATGCTGCGCGTCGGCAACTTCTTTGTCTCGGTCAGCATCGAGGGCTTTGAGCAGGCCAACGACGGCCGCCGCGGCGAGGGGCACTTTGAAAAGGCGCTCGCGGCGATGGATCTCATGCACAAAAACCATATCCCGTTCGGCGTGTCCATCTGCTACACGAGCAAGAACTACAAGGACGTCACGAGCGACGAGTTCCTTGATCTCATCATCTCCAAGGGCTGCTACTTTACCTGGTACTTCCACTACATGCCCGTCGGCATGGGCGCACTCGACCGACCTCGAAGCGTCTGAGAGCGTAGAGCACCTGTGCGGCAAATGCAAGGCCTACGCCGCCTGCTGGCGTCCCGAGGCCGAAAAGCTCTGGGACGAGGAGCACTGCGAGTAAATGACTTTTCTGTAACCTTCCCGATACGCAAGAAAGCCGCCGACCATCAGGTTGGCGGCTTTTGCCACATTTTCGAATTCTTTACTTGACTGCCGCGAGCAGGGCGTCCACGCGGTCGGTCTTCTCCCAGGCAACGCCGAGATCCTCGCGGCCCATGTGGCCGTAGGCGGCGAGCTGGCGATAAATCGGGCGGCGCAGATCAAGGTCGCGGATAATGGCGGTCGGGCGCAGGTCAAAAACCTTCTCCACAGCCTCTTCAAGCTTACCGTCGTCCACCTTACCGGTGCCGAAGGTCTCGACCATGATGCTCACGGGGTGGGCAACGCCGATGGCGTAGGCAAGCTGCACCTGGCACTTTTCGGCAAGGCCGGCGGCCACGATGTTCTTGGCAACATAGCGCGCGGCGTAAGCGGCACTGCGGTCGACCTTCGTCGGGTCCTTGCCGGAGAAGGCGCCGCCGCCGTGGGGAGCGCTGCCGCCGTAGGTATCGACGATGATCTTGCGGCCGGTCAGGCCGCTGTCGCCCTGCGGGCCGCCGATGACAAAGCGGCCGGTCGGGTTGACATAAATCTTAGTCTCCTCGTCCATCAGCTCCGCGGGAACGGTCGGCTTGATGACCAGCTCGATCATGTCGCGGCGGATCTGCTCGAGCGTCGCCTCGGGCGCGTGCTGGGTGGAGAGCACGATGGTGTCAACGCGCACGGGCTTGCCGTTTTCGTCGTACTCGACCGTCACCTGCGTCTTGCCGTCGGGACGGAGATAGTCAACAAGACCCTGCTTGCGCACATCGGTGAGCTTCTTCGCCATCTTGTGGGAAAGAGAGATCGCCAGCGGCATCAGCTCGGGCGTCTCGGTGCAGGCGTAGCCGAACATCATACCCTGATCGCCCGCGCCGTTGTCGAGCTCGCTCGCGCCGCTCTCCTTATTTTCAAAGGAGTTGTCCACGCCCATCGCAATATCGCTCGACTGCTCATCGATGTTCGTGACGACGCCGCAGGTGTCGCAGTCGAAACCGTACTTCGCGCGGTCATAGCCGATGTCGCGGATCACGCCGCGCGCGATTTTGGGAATGTCAACGTAGCAGTTCGTGGTAATCTCGCCCATGATGTGGACAAGACCGGTGGAGACCGCCGTCTCGCAGGCCACGCGGCCGCTGGGGTCTTTTTCAAGGATCGCGTCGAGCACCGCGTCGGAGATCTGGTCGCAGATCTTGTCGGGATGCCCCTCGGTGACGGATTCAGAGGTAAATAAACGTTTTGCCATGATTCTTTCTTCCTTTCTTTCGGGAAAAACAAAAAATACTCTGTCGAACCGACAGAGTATCGCACTTTCTGCTCTTCCTCATCTCTCGATTCGTTCGTCGGATTTGGCACCTTGCCTCTTTGGGCAGGTTGTCGTGGTGTCATAGGGCCGATCCCTCAACCACTCTTGATGAAGTATTCACTTGTGGCTTTCGCCGAATCGTATTGTAGCACATTTGTGCGTTTTGTCAATCAATATTTTGTAATTTTGCGCAAAACCTTGACTTTGACTGGATTTATGCTACAATATTGCCCACGAATTGAATGTCATCGGAGGACTTGCGGCCGCAGCCGCAGCAGTCGAAAAGATGTCGGATGCGTCCGGTCAGGCAAATGACCGGGCTTTTTTTATGTACGCTTAACGAACCGGATGCTTTGGAGGCTTTTTATGAAGATTTCCCTTTCCGATCATTTCACCTATCAAAAGCTGCTGCGCTTTGTCGCGCCCAGCATTTTCATGATGATCATCACCTCGATCTACAGCATCGTCGACGGTTTTTTCGTTTCGAACTTCGTCGGCAAGAACCCCTTCGCCGCGCTGAACCTCATCTTCCCCGTCATCATGGCGCTCGCCGCCTTCGGCTTCATGATTGGCACGGGCGGCAGCGCGCTCATCGCCAAAACGCTCGGCGAGGGCAAGCAAAAAGAGGCAAACGAGATCTTCTCCATGCTCGTCGTGGCGCTCGCGGTGGGCGGCGCGGCGCTGAGCGGCGTGTGCCTTCTTTTTCTCCGGCCCATCTCCTACGCCGTCGGCGCGACCGACCTCACGATCGATGACTGCGTGCTCTACGGGCGCGTGCTGCTCGCGTCTCTCCCCTTTTTCATGCTGCAAAACAGCTTTCAGAGCTTTCTTGCCACGGCGGAAAAGCCGCACTTCGGCCTGCGCGTGACGGTTTGCGCGGGTCTTACGAACATGGTGCTTGATTTTCTGCTCGTCTATGTCTTTCCGCTGGGGCTTCTCGGTGCGGCACTCGCAACGGCCTTTTCCCAGCTTGTCGGCGCGCTGATCCCGCTTGTCTACTTTCTGCGCCCGAACGACTCCCCCCTCCGTCTGACGCGCCCGTGCTTTGATCTCCGCGCGCTCGCGTGCGCCTGCGGCAACGGCTCAAGCGAAATGGTCAGCAACCTTTCCACCTCACTCGTCGGCGTACTCTACAACATCCGTCTCATGGCCATCGCGCAGGAAAACGGCGTCAGCGCCTACGGCGTTCTGATGTATGTCAGCTTCATCTTCATGGCCTTTTTCTTCGGCTATTCCATCGCGGTCACGCCTGTCGTCGGCTATCACTACGGCGCGCAGAACCACGCGGAGCTCAAGAGCCTCCTCAAAAAGAGCCTGACCGTCACGCTCCTCTCGAGCCTTGCCATGACAGCCTCCGCCATTCTGCTTGCCCGGCCCATCGCCCACGTTTTCGTCGGCTACGACGCGGAGCTGTGCGACATGACGGTCAATGCGCTGCGCATCTACGCGCTCTCATTCCTCGTCTGCGGTTTCAATATCTTCGGTTCGGCGTTTTTCACGGGGCTCAACAATGGCACGGCCAGCGCGCTCATTTCGTTCCTGCGCACGCTCGTCATTCAGGTCGCCGCCATTTTGATCCTGCCGAAACTTCTCGGCATCGACGGCATTTGGCTCGCCATCACCGTTGCCGAGGCGCTCACGCTGCTTGTCACAGGAACGCTTTTCCTCCTCGGGCGGAAAAAATACCACTACGCATAAAGCAGATCATCCAAACAGCCGCGGTGGCTCGAACCACCGCGGCTGTGCTTGCGCATTTCGGCAGGCTGTGGTAAGATCATTTCAACAAACTGGAATTTATGGAGATATGTGTGATGTGTGGCTGCGAATGGTGCGATTATAAAGAAAACGAGTGGTTGCTATATCAATCATTATATTGGTCTGTCTATCTGGCAGATAGACAGGATTATGTCGGCAGATGTACTCTGGTGTTGAATAGACATTGCGGCAGCCTTTCAGAATTGGATATTTCTGAGTGGATTGAATTGAAAACCATTATAGATAAATTGGAATGGATCTACAAAGAGGTATTAGGAGCTGAATTAAGTAATTGGAGTTGTTTGTTAAATAACTTTTACAAAGAAGCGACACCAAACCCACATTTGCATATACATGTGAGACCACGATATAAAAATGCCGTTGTGATAAGCGATCACGTATACATAGATACAGAATATGCGCATCACTATGCTTTGAAAAAAGAGAGCTTATTATCTGATGATGACAGGAAAACGTTGTATGCACTCATGAAGAAAAACCTTGTCTTGTAAATTCCAGTCTATCAAACTGCCGCGCACGCGCTTTTTTTCACCGACCGGTACAATCACCGGTCGTTTTTTTGCATTTTCCTCTTGACATCTCATATTGTTGTGATATTATTTTGATATCAAGTTTGGAGGTGCTTTTTATGGAAGAAAAGATCATCACCGGTCACAAAAACGGCATGCTCGTGCTGCTGCTCGAGCTTGTTCTCTACATCGCCGCGGTCGTTTTTCTGATCGTCGGCATCAATGCGGGCTTTCTGCCCCTTGTTGTCCTCTGCGTCATCGTGCTGTCGCTCGGCTGGATCCCGCTGTGCGGCCTGCGCGTTCTAAAGCCGCAGGAGGCGCTCGTGCTCACGCTTTTCGGCAAGTACACCGGCACGCTCAGGGGTGAGGGCTTCTACTGCGTCAACCCCTTCTCCACGTCCTTCAACCCCGCCGCTAAGACGAAGCTCAACCAGTCCGGCGACGTGGATGGTGGCCACAAGGGCACGGACCTTCTCGCCGCCATGCAAGGCGCGTCCGCCTCGGTCGAAGTCGGCGGCAATAAGAAAATTTCTCTCAAGATCATGACGCTCAACAACGCCCGCCAGAAAATCAACGACTGTCTCGGTAACCCTGTGGAGATCGGAATCGCCGTGATGTGGCGCGTGACCGACACGGCCAAGGCCGTTTTCAACGTGGACAACTACAAGGAATATCTCTCCCTCCAGTGCGACGCGGCGCTGCGCAACATCGTGCGCATCTACCCCTATGACGTTGCCCCCGGTATCGACACCACCGGCGACGGTCACGCCGACGAGGGGAGCCTGCGTGGGTCGAGCGAGGTCGTTGCCGCGCGCATCCGCGACGAGATCCAGTCCAAGGTCGCCGACGCGGGCCTTGAGATCATCGAAGCGCGCATCACCTATCTCGCCTATGCGCCCGAGATTGCGGCGGTCATGCTCCAGCGCCAGCAGGCCAGCGCCATCATCGACGCACGCAAGATGATCGTCGACGGCGCGGTCGGCATGGTCGAAATGGCGCTTGAGCGTCTTGCGAAAAATGGCACGGTGGAGCTTGACGAGGAGCGCAAGGCGGCGATGGTCTCGAATCTGCTCGTCGTGCTCTGCGGCAACCGCGACGCGCAGCCCGTCGTCAACTCCGGAAGCCTCTATTAACCCGACATGAACGACAACGCCAAAAAGCAGGTCCCTCTGCGCCTTTCGCCCAAGCTCTACGCCGCCATCGCCGCCTGGGCGGAGGACGATTTCCGTTCCGTCAATGGCCAGATCGAATATCTGCTGACCGAATGCGTGCGCCAGAGGAAAAAGAACGGTAAGTACGTCGGCGAAGAGATCGACGTGCCGCCCGAGCTCGATCTCAAGTGAACAAGCGTTAAGAATGCGGAAAGAATTCGTTTCTTTCCGCATTTCTGCTCTTCATTCCATTTCGGAATGTGCATTTGTTCAAAGTTTATTGATGACTTTTTCCCGGCGCTGTGTCATAATAGATGCAAATGTTATTTACGACAAGTGAGGTATCCCGCATTGAAAAAGCTCAACCAGGCGATCGACCGCTTCTGTATCCTGCACCCGAATTTCGGCATTCCGAACCTGATGCTTTATGTGGTCATCGGCAACGTGGTGCTCGGACTGCTGTCCGGTTTTTCCACCGGCAATTTTCTGAGTTTCTTCTCCTTTACGCTTGATGGACTCCTCCATGGGCAGATCTGGCGTCTTATCACCTTCGTTCTGATCCCCGAGAGCACAAGTCCCTTCTATCTTCTCATCACCTGCTACTTCTACTACTGGATCGGCTCGGCGCTTGAGCGGCAGTGGGGTACGTCCAAGTTCACCACCTATTACCTCAGCGGCATGCTGCTTACCGTCATCGGCGCAAGCATCGTCAGCCTCATCACAGGGTACAGCATTCCTGTCTACGGTGCGAATTATGTCAACTTTGCCATGTTCATGGCCTTTGCCCTGCTCTATCCCGATACACAGGTGCTCTTCATGTTCATCATTCCTATTCGCATGAAGTGGCTCGCCTATCTCGATATATTCTACTTCTTCTTCGACATTTTCCGCTACATTTCCGCAGGCATCGGCTATTATGCCATTCTGCCGGTCGTGGCGCTTCTCAACTTCGTCATCTTCTTCTGGCCTGAGCTTACGCGCTTTTTCCAGCTTGAGCGCCACCAGAGCAAGCAGGCCTCGCACTTCCACAACACCGTGCGCAATCAGCAGCGTCAGGAGCAGTATCAGCAGCAGACGCAGGGCTTTCGCCATAAATGTGCCGTATGCGGCCGCACCGATGTGACGAATCCCGAACTTCAGTTCCGCTATTGCAGCAAGTGCGCAGGCTACCATTGCTTCTGCTCCGACCACATTTTCAATCACGTTCACTTTACGGACGAGCAGCCATAAGCAAAGGGAGGCATTTTTATGGCGTATACCAGGCAGCAGGCGTGGGATTTGCTCACGCAGTACAACAAGGGCGAATTTCACTTAAAGCACGCGTGCATCGTCGCCGATGTCATGCGTTGGTACGCAGAACAGCTCGGCTACGGCGAGGAAGCGGATTTCTGGGAGATCGTCGGGCTTTTGCACGATCTCGACTTTGAACTTTACCCCGACGAGCACTGCATCAAGTCGCAGCAGATCATGCGCGAGCACGGTCTTGACGAGCGCTTGATCCGCGCCACCGCGAGCCATGGCTACGGCCTGCACTTCGACGGGCTGCCCGAGCCGCAGCACGAGATGGAAAAGGTGCTCTTCGCCACCGACGAGCTCACAGGCCTCATCGGCGCGGCTGCGCTCATGCGTCCGAGCAAAAGTGTCAGCGATCTTGAGGTCAAATCCGTCAAGAAAAAATACAAAGACAAGAAGTTTGCCGCCGGCTGCTCGCGCGAGGTCATCGAGCGCGGCGCTGCAATGCTCGGCTGGGATCTCGATACGCTCATCGAGCGGACGATCCTTGCCATGCGCGCAAGCAGTCATGTCGACTGATCCCTCCACATCATTTTTTACCGGTCATCGGTTACCTGCGGAAAGGAAGGTGCTTCTATGAGCGATTTTACCCCCACGCCCACGCCAAGTTACAGCGGTAAGCTCCGCAACCACATGCTGATGGTGCCCGAATGCATCGAGGAGTGCAGCGGCATCCGCATCTTCGGCCGAACGATCAAGTCCTTTGTTTTTTCCACCGACGTTGCCACCATCGCAAGCTGCAATGCCGACGCGGTGATCGCCGTTTACCCCTTTACGCCCCAGCCGCGTATTGCGCGCGCCATCATCAGCGTGGCGGATATGCCGGTGTTCTGCGGCGTTGGCGGCGGCTTCACCTCCGGTGCGCGTTCCGTCGCGCAGGCGATGGAGGCTGAGCACTGCGGCGCTTACGGCGTTGTGCTCAACGCTCCCGTTTCGGCCGACATCATGCGCGATATCCGCACGCATATCGACATTCCCGTTGTTGCGACCATCGTTTCCGCCACGCAGGATACTGAGGCACGTATCGCTGCAGGCGCCGACATTCTGAACGTCTCCGCCGCCGCGGAAACACCGCAGCTTGTCGCTGCGCTCCGCGCGCGTCACCCCGAGATCCCCATCATCGCCACCGGCGGCCCGAGAGATGAGACCATTCGCAAGACCATTGCCGCAGGTGCGAACGCCATCACCTACACCCCGCCCGACAACGGCGTGCTGCTCGCCGACATCATGACCGCGCATCGCGAGCGCTACCGCTAAACTACATATCCGCATAAAAAAGGCTGACACGTACAGGTCAGCCTTTTTCTGTTTCTTTTTCAGTACGGGCACGGAAATGCGGAGAACACCGCGTGGCCGTCCGCGAGGGTGAAGGGGTATTCGTAAACGTCCTGCTCGCCGGTGAGCACAAATGTGTTCTTTTCATCGTTCCAGTCCTGGCGGTCGATCGTCTGAATAACCTTGCCTGCCGTATCGCCGCTCCACTCGACCCGGAGGCTCTCGCCGCCGATACTGGTGTCGCTGCCGCGGTCAGCGGAGAGCACATAAAGCTTGCCGTCGATCTCCTTGAAGCGATCCGGCGAATACGCAAACCATTCGTTCATCAGTTCTTCCGTCACATGCGCTCTGAGCAGCGTGCGCAGCTGTTCCATCGTGTTGATGTTCATAAGGCCGAAGCGGCAGTAATCTCTCCCGTCGTTATCTTCGACCATCGGCACGCTGTTGTCCATGGGCGGCGTTGTCATGTGGAACCACGCCCAAAGATCCTCGGTCACACGGTAATCTGCAAGCACGACCGTTTCCTTCGGCATATCGAGCAGCGACTGCATGTGGCGGCTGAGCGTATAGAAAAAGCTGTCATACGGGATCTGGAACTCCTGCGGCCCCACCGCGTAAGGTGCAATAATATATTGGTCAAACGTTACCGTCAGGCCGTCTTCCGTAAAGTTCAGTGTGGCAAATGTCGGAAAATCATGCAAATAGGAATCGTAATCGGAAAAGTATACATCAGCCATGCGCTTTTCTTCGACCTCATTGAGCATCTGCCAATAGATGGCCCTCTGGAAGGTCGAAGCATCGCCGTAGCGGCTGCTTTCGTCCGCCAGATCATCTGCCGTCAGGAATTTTCCCGTCGTCAGGTCGAAGTTCCACGCGCGGCTGTAGCTGTTGGGATGCACGCCGCCGTAGTAGGTGTAGCCCTCGGCCGCGATGCTCAGGAGCTTCCCCTCGGTCATATAGGTCTGCGCCATGGTCAGCTCGCTCGTCCAAAAGCTTCCCTCTGTAAACGCGCTCGAACCGCCCTCGGCATAGAGCTCCTTCGCCTCCGAAGCGACCTGCGCCGCATCGGACTGAAGCCCTGCGAGCACGTTGTTCATTTCCGTATTGAAGGCATTTTGCGCCGTGAGCTGCGACGTATCGACCGCGCCGTCGTTGGCCGTCACATTCTCCGCAGGCGTGTAAAGCTCGCCGCTTTCCGTGCGCAGCTCAAGCATCGGCAGCTCGTAGCGCTCCGCCATCAGCACCGTGCCGTCGTCGGCCTTGTATTCGTTTTCATAGACCTGCGTTGCAACTTCAAAATGCAGCGCGCCCTGCGCGCCGACCCTGTCCGCCGCGCCCTCCTCCTTTGCGCCGCATGCGGCAAGATTCAGTGCCAGCACGCAGCAAAGCAGCATCATCCATTTTTTCATCGTAGTCTCCTTTCAGGGTTTGAGGAAATCCTCCTCAAACGATCACAGGCCCCTGCGTCCACGCGCCGCCGCCTTTGGCAGCGCGCAGCTCAGGGTAAGCAAGCACATATTGATCGCATGCCCGCGCAGAGAGCGCAAAGAGCCTCTGTGCCTCCTCACTCAGCGAGCGCACATCGGCGCTTTTGGTCAGCACCGGCGCGCTCCCCTCATTTTTGATCGCTCTGAGCAGCATTCTTCCCCGCTCATTGCACGCCAAAACGCGCAGATACGGGATCTCCTGCGGCAATTCTGCCGCTGCTATGTCAAGATACGCCGCAAGCAGCATCCGCCGCAGCCGCGCATAGGCATAGCGCTTCGTTTTCACCGTGCCGAGCAGCTCGTCAACAGAGGCGGCCGTTCGTACCGCGGCATAAAAGCGGCGGTAGAGTCCCTCTCCACCGCTGTCGTAGCGGGCAAAGTCCGCTTCCTCCAGCATACGCAGGCGCGAAAGCATCGCCCGCTCCGCTCCCTTCATCGTCACCGGCGCGCGTCCCGCCGCGCATTCGCGGGCGTAGATCGCAGCGCTTTCCGCCGTTAAAAAGGCAGATGCGTCCTCGCCGCCAGCAAGCAGCGCGCGGATATAGCTCGCCGAGGCGAGGCCCTCTGCCGCGCCCTCGTTGTGACCCACGGCTCTGCGCTTCATCGCAAGCGGCGTGATCGTACTGCCGCTTTGCAGCAGTGCCTTGCAATACTCCACGCCCAGAATATCGTTTGGCTCGGCAAGCACACCAGCATCTTCGCCGATCAGCGTCCGCGCGGCGCTTTCCCGTGCCGCAGCAAATGACATCCCCTTTGAAAGCTCATCGCGCAGCCGCTCGGAAAAGTCTTTCCGCAGCAGCGATTCCGCTGCGCGGCGCAGCTTCTCCGTTTCGCCGCACTCGCTGCCGAATGCCAGCGTATCAACGATACCCGTCGCGTTCAGAACGCCGACGCCGCCGCGGGCAAAGCCCTCCGCCGAGGCGATCGACCACGGCAGCGGCAATTCAAGCACGAGGTCTGCCCCGCCGCGCACAGCGGCCTCGGCGCGCGCATGCGCGCGTTCGATGGCAAAATCGCCCCGCTGGACAAACTCGCCGCTCATCGCGCACACAATGCCGCATTCCTCCGTCCCATTCCTGCGCCGCAGCTCGTCGAGCTGCCACTTGTGGCCGCAGTGGAAGGGATTATATTCGCATATTATACCAAACACTCTCATGAAAGTCCTCTCAAAGCGGTTACAAAAGAGTAACGTTTTGTTAAATTTACTTGTCTTTGCCAAAAAAGTTGTTATAATATAAGTTGTATTGAATTATACATTCAATCTATTGTATGTATTCTATCGGAAATCTGGGCGCAATGCAAGCCGCCCTCGGAAAAAGGAGTATACTTATGAATGTTCTGGTCATCAACGCAGGTTCTTCTTCCCTGAAGTATCAGCTGCTCAACCCTACTTCGGGCGAGCTGCTTGCCAAGGGTCTGTGCGAGCGTATCGGCATCGACGGTCTGTTCACCTACAAGCCCCAGCTGCCCGGCAAGGAAGCTGTCAAGGCCGCTTCCGTCTCCATGCCCACTCACAGCGAGGCCATTCAGGCTGTGCTGAACGCGCTTGTCGATGAGAAGAACGGCGTGATCTCCTCCATGAAGGAGATCGACGCGGTCGGCCACCGCGTTGTTCACGGCGGCGAAAAGTTCGCCAAGTCCGTCGTCATCACCGATGAGGTCATGCGCGCCATTGAGGAGTGCAACCCCCTCGCCCCGCTCCACAACCCCGCCAACATCATCGGCAT
>UMKJ01023907.1_pt1 | contig 33866 bp, 19 predicted proteins | sample 1966301 | NCBI WGS metagenome assembly UMKJ01 (sample SAMEA4836173, study PRJEB28245) | human gut metagenome | biome: gut microbiome; material: fecal sample | place: Denmark | collected 2008
TGTTTGTTGCCTGTGCTGTGATCACACCTGATCTGGCATCCAGATTTAGGGTCTTTGTATCTGCATCAAACTGTGCCAGTACTTCCTGTCCGTCCACTTTAATAGAAGTTACTTCGTAATCTCCATATTTCTCGATCGGGGTATAGTATACTTCATATTCTTCCAGTCCGGTCCAGTTGTTGTCCTGCGGCGTCAGGGTGATACGGATCGCTGTGGTTTCAACTGCTTCAAATTCTACATTGACCATCTCTTTGAAATTTGCAAGAGACGGTACGGATGGTTTGCCGCCGACATATGCTACTTCTGTCCAGCCGGTGTGTGCTTTCAGAGGGTTGTCTGCTCCCCAGCCTTTGATATTGCTGCAGCTGTTTGCAGAATCGTTGCCCAGTCTGTTTGCCGGGATCACACCGTCGTTCGCACTGTAATACTCGATCTTGTAATCTTTTGGAAGTCTGACTTTGTTTGCTGCACTTCCATCTTCTTCCATAAATCCAATGGAAACTTTATTTACGGTATATTTCTTCTGATCTGAATCTGCGGTGGAATCTTCTTTTCCGAAGGCACTGATCACAAACGGCAGATGATCGGAGTCTCCTACGGCTGCATCTGCGTTGGTATGATATTTGCCGCTTTCCCAGTCACACCAGATTTTCTTGCCGGATGTGCTGTCAAAATTTTTATTTCCATCAACTGCATTATATACAAGATCGTTGGAAGATGAAAAATATGCGAAAGTCCTTGGCCATTCTCTTGTTTTAGAGGAACCGTCTGCATTCAGTGCCAGGTTTGTATCGGTCGGTGTATTGTTTGCATCTGCTGTCACATCTGCCACACGGACCGACGCTTTTGCCTGAAGTACAGTTTCCCTAGTAACTGCTTTTCCAACTGTTCCGTAAACTTCTACGATTCCAGGATTCCTGAAATCTGCATCTGCAAGATCCCATACAACTTCCTGCTGCTGTTTTTCACCGTTGCTGTAGTATACAGTTACTGTTTCCGGCATGGAAGGTGTTGTCCCTTTTGCTGTTGCCACGGATACCTGCTGCACACCTATTACGGCAGTTACAGTTATTTCTGCTGTGATGCGTGCATTGGTGTCAACCACGGTTCCGCCCGTGCTAAAGGTTCCGATCTGTTTTAACTGTTCTGCACTGATTTCATCCCATTGTACATCCAGTACCTGATCACCGACGTTGGTATGTGCAATGACGGTTCCCGGAAGAGCCGGGCAGACTCCTTTTGCTGTTGTAACTGCGATCGCTTCATAATCCGCTACAGTTATATCTACTGCATTAATCACGAAGTTTTCTTCTACAACACCCTGGTAAGCACCTTTTCCTGTCACAACAATCGTTGCTGTTCCAGGTTCTGTGTTATTTTTATAACTTACTTCATAGTCTGTACCTTCTGTCAGGGTCACTGCCTGTGCATCTTCGGATGCTTTGTAAGTAACAACCGGTTTCGGTGTGAGTGCACTTCCGGTGTAATCAAAGCTGCGATCTTCCAGTGTTACGGTTGTATTGTCACGGTAAATTTCCTGTGCAGCGTAGCGTACCCTTACTTCTGCTGCAGACATATATTTATTTACTTCTGCTGCAGACTGTCCTACGGTTGACACACCATAGAGACGGATATATTTCGCATCGACCGGTGCAAACTGTGCCAGTTTCCATTCTACGGATTTGCTCCATGTGCTGTCTGCATCTGATTTTGCAACTTCCGTCCAGTTTTCGCCATCTGTACTTACTTTGATGCTGTACTCTGTAACGATACCGTTTGTGTCGCTGCTTCTCGGCAGATAACGCAGTGCATTGATCTTTTCTGTTTCTTTCAGTTCAATCTGCAAGTAACGGTTATCCGGATCATTTCGAAGGTCTGTCGGTCCACTTCCGCTTCCCCAGTTTGTATGCCAGATGGTACCGGTATTTCCATCTGCCGCTTTTGCAACAGAACCGCTGCCTTCTTCACTTGGTGCACGCAGTGTCATGTTCCTATAATCATAATCCATAGATGCATCGGAAGCACTGTCGCTTGCTGTATTGTCTTTTCCGAGCATAACCGGATAGATGGCACGCATCAGATGATCTTCAGATTCAATAAGGATACGGATCACACCGTCTGCATCTTTGTCAAGAATGGTCACGCTTGCATTGTCTTTCCCTTCTGCTGTAAGGTCTGCCGCATCAAATTCTGTTTCATTTACGCCAAACCAGCCTTTTTTCAGGCTTGCTTCATCCGCAATGTGACCGCCCACTTTCAGACTGGAAAGTGCTGCTTCTGACCCTACCGTAAAGCTCGGGATCCTTGTATTCATTTCCAATTCCGCCAGGGTGGCATCTTTGGTAAATTCTACACGGAAATAGGTTTCGGAAACGGTTTCTTTTACATTGTAAGTACGAACCGTCACACCTTTTTCTTTTTTATTTGTTACCGTGCAGTCTACCGGCGTCCAGTTGACTCCGTTGTCGCCGGATGCATAGATTTTGATCGTTCCGGAAGTCGGTGCGGTATCTTTCAGATACATTGTGAATCCTTTCAATTCAATCGCTGTATCCAGACGGAAATCGAGGGTTCCTTTTCCGCTCCATGCCACATCATCGGCACTTGTCTTATCATCCTGCAGTTTCGCCAGGACATCTGCAACAGATGCATCTTCTTTGCTGGATGTACCGTTGTAATACATTTCCGGCACGTTGCCAAGGGCTTCTGCACCGTCTTTGTATTCTCCATTGGTAACTCTGACTGCTGCAGTCACTTCAAAGTTCTGGTCAAATACGGTTGCCGTTCCTTTTACATTCTTTGTTCCGATTGTCGCTGTCAGATCTTTTGGAATATCCCACTTTACCGGAAATTCTGCTGCCAGGATTGTTCCGTCTGCAAGAACTGCCGGTCTGGCTGCAGGAAGGCTGACTTCTGCATCTTTTCCGACTGCTGCGGAATAATTCAGGACACCTGCTGTCTGGCCGATTGCACTGACATTGACCGTGATACGCATATTCAGATCTGCTACCGTACCGGATACCGAATACGTTTCTTCTTCTCCGGTAAATGCATCCCAGGTTACTTTCTTTGTCTCGGAAGTATCGTCAGAATAATGGATCTTTACTTCGGATGGGAGAACTGGTTTCGTTCCCTGTTTTACATAATAATTCTTTGCGATCTCATAGCTTACAACGGTCTTTTCTCCGGTTACTCCACTGCCGTCTGCAACTGTGGTAACGACAGTCTGTGCTGCAGTGTATCCGTCTGAAGTTGCCTTTACGGTAAAGCTTCCGGCATCTTTTGTGGACTGAACGATCGCGATCAGTTTTCCTTTACCGGCTTTTCTGGTCGGTTCACTGTAAGAAGTGGTATCGTTCTGAACACCGTTATCAAGTGAAAGGAGCTTGCCGTCACCTTCTACGGCAACATGGATCTGCGGCTCTGCACCGTTTACTTCTCTGCCGTCTCTGTCCGTTACATCGATCTCAACAAAACTTAAATCTTTGCCGTCTGCCGTGATCTCGCTGCGGTCTGCTTTTACAGTAAGTTTGGATCCCTTTCCGGTCGTCTCTGCCACATTACGTCCGTCCGTGTCTTTGATCTCGGTCACACCGTCTGCTTCAAATGCTTTTGCCTCCAGTGTTCCCGCCTCATAAGGTACTTGGAATGTTGCATACAGGGAAGTATGTCCGCTCGCCTTGCTACTGTCAAAGCATCCTGTTCCGCTTGTATAATTCTGATAACCACCGGTCGGTGTATCGGTGTGTGTCGCTGTCGCACTTCCGATTTCTTTGCCGTTCAGATAAAGTTTCACAACAGGAGCATCACTGTAAACTACAACCTCTGCCTTGCCGCTGTTATCGAGCATGATCTCATCTTCATTCCATACCGGGAGAACATGAAGGGTATTTTCGTTGTCATTCCACTGGCTCTGATACAGATAATAGGAATCTTTTGGGATACCTGCCGTGTCAATGATACCAAAGTAAGAGTTCTTTGCAATGTTCGGCCAGGTTCCGTTTGCACCGGTTCCCTGCCAGTTATATGGGGTCGGTTCACCGATATAATCAAAACCTGTCCAGACAAATTCGCCTGCATTAAATTCTTGCTGCATCGTGATCCACAGCCCTGCACTTGCCAGATGTCCCCAGCCTACTGCACTTTTATCATAAGAAGTCAGTCGGCGGTCTCCGCTTCCATTGTCACTGTTGCTGTTCTTCCTGTCGTAAACGCCACGGCTGTTTACGGAAGAGGCTGTCTCAGAACCATAGACCAGCCATCCTCTGCTGTGTCCGTTGCTGATCTGTCCGGAGCTTCCGTAGTTAAATCCTACCAGACCTCCCGGCACGCCATATTTTGCTGCTTCTGCAAAAACAAGTGCTGTGTTTACCTGATTATTGTCTGCCCAGACATTGCTCTTTACCTGATTGTCACCAAAGGTTACATATCTGGTCGCATCTTCTTCTCCGGTCCAGGTGATCAGTTTTTTTGCCACTTCCGGATACTGACCGGTTACATTCCCGTCGATCAGCTGCTGAAAGATTTCATTTCCAAGGCTCCACATAATAATGGAAGGATTGTTTCTTCCTCGTCTTACCATGGCTTTGAGGTCAAATTCTGCCCATTTTTCGCCCTCTCTGCCATTTACGATCTGGTTGCCGTTCTCAATGGTCTGGTAGAACCATTTACCATAATCCTCGGTATTTCCTGCTTTTCCGGAAAGCCAGCAGTCAAAGGCTTCTTCCACCAGCATGATGCCTTCACGGTTGCACACATCGATCAGTACCTGGGATGCCGGGTTATGTGTTACACGGATGGCATTGACTCCCATCTGTTTTAACTCCTGTACCTGACGTTCCACAGAACGCTCCCAGGCTTCGGATCCAAGAGAACCCTGGTCATGATGCATGGACACTCCGTGCAGTTTGATGTTCTTTCCATTTAAATAGAAACCTTTCTCTGTAGTAAAGTTTACCCAGCGGAAGCCAAAGTCAGAATGGTAGCTGTCTTTTAAGGTATCTCCAACATAAACTTCTGTTTTTACGGTATAGAGGTTTGGATTTTCCGTATCCCAGAGCTTTGGGTCTGCAACGGTGACACTGGCCTCGATCCTGGCTGTTTTGCCCGCTGCAACACTCTGTACCTTTGTCTTTTCGCCCTCTGCTGCCGGGACGTCACTGCCTTTTTCATAAACCGTCTGTTTTACAGAAACATCAGCTGCTTCGCTGCTGTCATTCTGTACTTCCGTTACCACGCTTACGGTTCCTTTTCCGCTTTCAATATCCGGGGTTGTCACGGTCGTTCCGTAATTTGCCACATGTACCGGATCTGCAACGGTAAGTTTTACGTCACGGTAAATACCGGAACCGGAATACCAGCGGCTGGACGGCTGTTTATGATCTACTTTGACCGTGATCACGTTTTCTTCCGATCCGAATTTCAGTTTGTCCTGCGGAAGCACAAAAGAAAATGGGGTATAACCATATGGATGTGTTCCCAGCTTTTCACCGTTCAGATAAACGGTTGCATTCATGTAAACACCGTCAAAATCAATGCTGACCGTCTTTCCCTGCATGCTCTCATCCAGTGTAAAACTTTTGCGGTACCATCCGGTGCCTCCAAGCACATAGCCGCTCTCCTGCTCTGCCGGTGCTGCTGTTGAAAATCCCTGGTCGATGCTGTAATCATGCGGAAGCGTCACATCATCCCAGGAAGAATCATTATAAGAAACTGCTTCCGCGCCGTTTAATTCTCCCAGATAAAATCTCCAGTGATCGTTAAAAGAAACGGAACGCTCCTTTCCATCATATGAATTGACGTATACCGTTTCCGGTGTTGATGATGTCTGTGTCTGAGATGCTTCCTGCACGGACGTATCAGTCCCTGCTGCCAGGACACTCACTGCTCCGGTATTAAGTACCATCGCTGCTGCCAGAACACCACTTAAATACTTTTTGTAGTTCATATTGCCCTCCTTTATTTTTCTTTGTTCCCTTTGTTGTGTTTAGTAAAAACAAAATTTTGCTTACCATAACTATACAAAATTTCTTCACAAAAACATATGGAATATTTTTTATTTTTTGGTAATTTTTTCTGTACGATACAAAAAAACCACAGAACCGTTTTTACGCTGTCTGTGGTTTTTCTGCTGTTTTTAAGGTGATATGCGTTTTGGATTTATGAACTTACTACTTTACAATGACACTCTTTTTCTGTCCTTTGCCTTTGAAAAGTTTCCTGTAAGCTTTTTTCTTTGACTTCGGTATACGGATCACTGCTTTTTTGTTGATGCCTTTCAGTGCCAGTTTACCGACCGTTTTCAGTTTCCTGCTTTTTACTGTGATGCTCTTAAGTTTTCCATCGCCGTTGAATGCTTTTTTGCCGATCTTGCTCACATTCTTGCCGATCACAGCTTTTGTTGCTTTTTTCATTCCGGCAAATGCCTGATCTGCGATTGCCGTTACTTTGCAGGTACTTCCTTTGATCTTAACCGTTGCGGCTACTTCGATGTGTTTCTGGTTTTTGTTTACCACGCCATAAGCTTCCGCTGTCTTTGCTTCTGCATTGGTCACACGATATGTTACGCCCTTTACAGTAATGGTATCACCTGTTTTCAGTGTCATGGCATCTTTCAGTTTCTGCAGTTCTTCTTTGGCTTTCTTCTCTTCTTCCTGAGCTTTTTTGAGTGCTTCTGCTTCCTCTGCTTTTTTCTTCGCTGCATCTTCCTGAGCTTTTTTCAGTTCTGTCTGCAGGGATGTTTTTTCTTCTGTCAGTCTCTCTTTTTCTGCTTTCAGAACCGTAACTTTTGCGTTTGCTTCATCGAGCTGTTCTTTTAAGCTGTTGATCTGTTTCTGAAGTTCTGCTTTTTCTGCTTCGCTTCCGTTTTTCAGATCCGCCAGATCTTTTTCTGCTTTTTTAAGCTGATCATCCAGATCTGACACATTCTTCTGTGCTGTTTTCAGTTCGGTATCTTTTGCTGCTAATTCTGCATCTTTTTCTTTCATCTGCTGTGTCAGGTCTTTTTTCGTATCTGCTGCTGCAGATTTCAGATTTCTGACTGCTTCTGCCAGAGCATTGATCTGTGTCTGGACTGCTTCTGCACTTGGTTCTGTTTCTGCATATACTTTCTCCGCACTTGCGATCGTATCAGAAAGTGCTTTGTAAGATGCTGCTGTATAGTCATCTGCTTTCAGCGTTTTTGCCAGGTCAATGGCTGCCTTCAGTCCTGCTTTTGTATCTGTCTTCGGAATATCCGGCTGCTCTGCTGCTTTTTTCACGATCACGATAAAGCTTACCAGCACATCACAGCTGTCGATGTTGCTGTCCACTTTTTTCAGCGGACTTAAGTTCACAGTCACATTGCCTGCTTCTGAAAGTGTGATATTTTCCAGTGTCACACTGTCTTTGCTGCCGCTGATCTTGTGGTCTTCGTGTACAGCCAGTTCGGTTCCTGCTTCATCTGCCACAGTAATCTTTGTATGGCGGTCATCGCCTGCCCACTGTGCCCATGGATCACAGAATCCGGTTACCACTTCATACGTTCCTGCATCCAGTGCAAATTTGTAGGTCATGGTCTTCTGATTGTTTCCTGCTTTAAAGTTGCGGATCGTCGTATAGGCATCCCCGCTTCCGTTTGCTTCCACTTCGGATGCCGGATTTGTGAATCCCCATCCGCTTGTTTCACTGTATGCCTGATCCGGTACTGTGTTTTTCAGCGTATCTGTGTAATCCTTTCTATATGCTTTTCCTTCTGCTGAGAAAGCATTTGCACCACAGTCCACAAAGTAAACAGGTACGTCTTCTGCTTTGGTTGATTTTTCCCACTGTGCATAGAGGATTATAGAATCTGAAACCACAGTTTCTTCTGTTACTTTTTCTCCACCTTCCGGCTGTGTAAACCAGCCCTTAAAGTTGTGTCTGTTTCTGGTCGGTGTCGGCAGTTCTCCTGCTTGGTCGCCTTTGTTCAGAGTACGTTTTGTACTTGTTCCTTCCGGAAGGCTTCCGCCGTTTGCATCCAGACTGACAACTGCTTTTCCTTCAGGAATTACTTCGCCACCGGTCAGCTGCAGTTTGTTCATATTGAACTGCCATGTATTTCCGGTCGGATATGCAATCTTGATATAGTTTGTGTCATCCGGCAGCTGTGTTGCTGTATAAAGTCTGCTCGGCCAGCTTCCGCTTACGGAAGTATCGGTTGTTTTTGTGTAATCTTTGAATTCTTTCCAGTTTTCTCCGTCTGCCGAAGTATAGAAAGTAAAGTTTTGATTTGCATTTCCATCTGTTGAGCCGGTTCCTCGAAGGACAAAACCTTTGATCGCCGGTGCACGCACGATCAGATATTCCGGATTTGCACTGTTTGTTCCCGGATATACCCCGTAATCAAAACCATAGTTATGGCAATTCTCGATCAGCATATTGTTTGTCCATTTATAAATAACGGACGATTTGGCTGTGATATCTTCAATATCTTTGATATTGGTCTTTGTTCCTGTTGTCTCAACATAGTCAAAGGCTTCTTTTACTTCCCATTCACCGATCTTATTCATCAGTGCCGGCACTTTAACTACATTGTTAAAATCAACGATTACCTTTGCTTTTACCTTATGATTTTCCGGATCAGCGATCCCAAGAACTGTTCCTTCTACATCGACCACATCTGCTTTTGATGTATCAATCTCAGACCATGCAATACGGAATGCTCCGGTATGGGTATCATCTACCTGTACTTCTGCTGTCTGCGGCAGGGACGGCTGTGCCCCTTTTTCTGCATAGTAGAAATCTTTTTCTTTCAGTTTTGCACTCTTGACCTCCACATTGGAAGAAACAAATTTCGTGTCACACCAGTTACCGATATTCTTGCTGTTATCTACACTGGAATCTTCCGTTTTTGTCACCAGTTTTACGGTCTTTGCACCTTTGATATCCACATCAAGTGCCAGGTTCTTGGTGGCATGTGTCATGACACCGGAACGGTATCTTGGTGTCTTTTCATCATCAACATAAACTTCGAAAGAAACGGCTCCTTCTGCATCCTGTCCGTTATCAAAACTCAAGCTGACATAAGCACGGAATGCTTCATATCCTTTTCCTTCTACATTATAAACGGCTTCTGATCCGCCAAGCATACTTAAACCTGCTGCATATTCGGTCGGCTTTCCGCCCTGATCGATACGTACGCTCAAACCTGCACCGTTTACGGTCTTGTCCTTGCTTACTGTTCCTGTTGATGTGTATTCCAGATTACCTGTTGCCACCGCATATTTCACATCGACATTCGCAACAGCTTCCATATCAGAACCAAGGATCTTGCTCTTTACTTTTAAGGTTCCTGCTGCTGCCACATCTTCTGCTTTGATCTGCCAGTCTGTACCTACAATTTCTTTACTTTCGTCGGTAAAGGTTACTTCCACACCTGCCGGCAGAACCGGAAGTGTTCCGATTACGGTAGATGCATGTACTTCCTCGACAGACTTGATCTCTTTTACGCTTACTTCTGTTTTTACAGTAACTTCTGGTCCGATCTTTCCGGTCACTTCAAATTTTCCTGCTTTTGCATAATTTTCTTCCGGAACTTCATCCCAGGTTACCGGGGCAGAACCTTTTGTGCCGTCTGCATACTCGATCGCTGCAAACTGTGGCAGGGACGGTTCTACATTTACCAGTGTTGTTACATTGTCTACCGTTGCGGATTTGATATCTTTGACTGTTACAGTACATTCAAACGTGCCTTCCATGCCTTCTGCCGTTCCGGTTACTTTGTAAGTACCTGCCTGGTTTACATTCAGGTTATCCAGGTTCCATCCGGTTACCTGGTGCTCATCGACCACACCGTTGCTGTACTGTACTTTTACGGTTTTTGGCAGAACAGAATCTGCAGAAATGCCTTTGCCCATCACTACGGATGCATCCTGAAGCTTCGGTGTATCCGTTCCGTCACCCGGAAGTTCGTTTTTAGAACCTACGGTAATGGTATTGGATTTCAGGATACCATTGTCACTCTCAGCTGTCGCTGTGATCACAATGTCATCAGTGCTTCCTTCTTCTGCTTTTACGATCAGCAGTGCTTTTCCGCTGAACGCTTTGCGGTTGTCTGTGTTTTTGTATGGATCATGGTCACGCGGATCACCGTTGTCCACAGATACGATTTCGCCGCCTTCTACGTCGAAAGTGATACGGTTGTCTGCTCCAGGAACCATGATTCCTGTATTGTCCTCAATCGTAGCTTCTACAAATACCATATCATCGCCATCGTTTTTGATGTACGTTCTGTCTGCGGAAAGTTCTACCTGTGCTGCATCACCTGATGTATTTACCACATCGGTTGCGATCACGTTTCCTTTTCCGTCCGGCTGGTCATAGCCGACTGCTTTGAGTTCGCCTGCTTCGTAATCCAGTCCGCTGGTTCCTTTTGTCCAGTAGATATATACCGGGGAAGCAGTCTGTTTGTCATAATTCTTAATGCCAAGTGATTTTCCGTTTAAGAACAGTTCCACACTCTTTGCATTTGTGTAAATGTATACCGGCACTTTCTGTCCTGCCTTGAAATTCCATTTTTGCGGCAGAAGATGTACGGTCGGTGTATCCGTCCACATACTCTTGTACATATAAACAACATCTTTTGCAAAACCTGCGGTGTCGATCATACCAAAGTAGGAACTCTTGGATGGCCAGCTTCTTGGGGTCGGCTCACCTAAGTAGTCATGTCCGGTCCATACGAATTCACCGGCTGTGTAAGTTTTGTCTCTGTGTGCTTCCAGAGAAGCGGTTGCCGATGAAAATGTCCAGTAAGTCGGATATTCATTACATCTGTCGCCGCTTCCTTCTCCTTCCAGGAAGTAAACACCACGGTAATAATAAGCGGATACTGTCTCAGATCCAAAAATAACCATATTCGGATATCTGGAGTGGGCACCGTCATACTGTTCGGTTGCATAGTTAAATCCGGACATTTCTGCTTTTGCCAGATGCTTTTCCTGCTGTGCATTATTTGCCCAGTAATTGTCCCAGGTCGGCGGGCATGCTGCGACCGGTCTTGTCGTGTCGATTTCTTTAATCCAGCCGGTCAGCATATCCAGTGTATTTTCACCATGTTTGTAACGTGCATCGTAGATTTCGTTACCGGTACTCCATGCAAAAATACAAGGTGCGTTCTTGTCACGGTCTACCATCGCTTTGATATCACGTTCTGCATTGGACTGCAGATCCTCACGTTTTACTTCTATATAAGAAGTGTCATTGTTGGTATTATCATTTCCGGCTTTATCAAAAACGACAGTTTTTCCATCTGCTGCTTTATTGAAATAGTTATGATAATCGTCACTGTTTTTTGAATACAGCCACTGATCAAAGGCTTCTTCAAATACCAGCATTCCAAGACGGTCACACGCCTCAATAAACTCCGGTGACACCGGGTTATGGGAGGTACGGATCGCATTGACACCGTATTTTTTCAGTGTACGGATTCTTCTGTCAACAGCTGCCTGATAGGTCTCCATACCAAGAGATCCCAGGTCAGAATGTTCACAGACACCATTCAGTTTTGTATGCACACCGTTTAAATAAAATCCACTGTTCGGATTCGTAGCAATATAACGGATACCAAAACGGCTGTCGGTACGATCCACAACTTTGCCATTCTGGATGATCTCCGTTCTTACCCAGTAGAGGTTCGGTGAATCCACGGACCAAAGTTTCGGGTTTGCTACATCCACACTCTGGCTAATTGTCTCTGTCTTACCGGCTGCTACAGTAATGTCATCGGTCTGTGTGGAAACAACATCGCCTTCCTTATTATAAACGGTCGATTTTACTGAAACACCAGTTGCTTCTGTATCAGAATCGTTTGTTACGTCCGTCTTGATGTCAACGCCTGCTTTTGTGGCATTCTTGATTTCTTCGTATTTGCCACCTTCTGCTTCCAGTTTTTCAAACGGAGTAGTGATCTGCACGCCATTCACCGGAACATTCAGTTTCTCGGTGGAAATCAGATATACATTACGGTAGATACCGGCTCCTGCATACCATCTGGCACTGCTGTTGCTGCTTTGTACTTTGACTGCGATCACATTCTCGCTGCCATCGTATTTCAGATATTTGCTGATATCATACGTAAAGGTGTTGTAGCCAAGGTACTGCTTCCAGTTGTCCTCGGTATGTCCGTTCACCCATACCTGGCTGATCATCTGCACACCGTCGAATTCAATTGAAACGGTTTTGTCTTTAAAGTCATCGGAAAGTGTGAAGCTCTTGCGGTACCAGCCGACACCGCCTGCCAGAGAACCCTGTGCCGCTCTGACACCATTGCTGTTCTCATATGTACCGTAGATTGCCCAGTCATGCGGCAGATCAACGTTATCCCAGCTCGAATCATCGTAGTCCACACCATCCGCCTGAACGGAAGTATCGTTAATGTTGTACTTATTGACCAGTTTGAATTTCCAGTCATCTCCAAATTTCATTTTACGCTCACTGCGTTCTGTTGTCGCTCCTGTTTTCTGAACGGCTGCCGCGACATCTGCCGCTTCTGCTTTCACTGGAGCCGGAAGAATCCCGATTCCACTGAAAACCATGGCAACACTCAAGGCTAACGCCGTCCATCGTCTCGCACCTTTTCTTTTTTTGTTCATTTTTTCCTCCTTTTTGCTGCTTTTCACACTATCCGCATCGTGTTTAGTGAATTTATACACTTTGCTTACTGGTAATATACAAAATTTTTCACCAAAATCATATGTACTATTTTTTGTTTTTTGGTACTTTTTTTACCGTTTTCCATTTCTTTCGCTTTTTTCCTGTGTTATACTAATAATGTTGAATCAAAAATTTTTGGAGGTTGTATGTATGAAACGTACAAAAAAACTACTTCTCCTCTTTTTATTTTTCTGTCTTTTCCTGACTGGCTGCACAGCTGCCACGCAGGAAAACATGGATTCTGCTGAAAACAATTATACAGAGCTTACTCTTTTTTCAGATGTCTCTTTCTGGAATCCTCCAGTCTGGAGTTTTGAAGAAGGAAGCATCAGTGCCGGTATCTCAAAGAAAACCGGAGCATACCTGGATTTTACGATTCCGCCACAGGACGCATCCAAAAAGCTGAGTCTGATGATCTTAAAAGATGAACTCCCTGACCTGATCGTCGCTACGGACAAGAATGTGATCAATCAGCTGATCCGTTCCGGAAAGGTCTGGTCTTTGCAGGATTTTTTTGAAACTTACTGCCCGGATTCCCATTTGCTGAAAGATTTCCCGAAAGACCGGAAACAGGAGTATATCCGACAGTACGGAGACTGGTATGCTTATCTTTCACACCTGAATACCGATGATGCCCGCAAAACCTGGAAAGAAAAGACCTCTTATTATGGAGATCTTTTCACCCACAGTTACAATCATGGCATTATGTTTAACCGCAAACTTCTGGCACGTGCTAACCTGACCGTTTCGGATATACAGACTGCCTCTCAGGTCTTAAAAGCTTTTGAAAAAGTCAAAAAGCTGACTGCTGAAGACGGACAGTCCACCATCCCATTGCTGCTGGAAGGCAATCAATATCTTGACTCTTCGATTTCCTGCCTGATCGGTTCTTTCGGTGCTGAAGTCATTGACGACAATGGAAATTATACAGAACGCTTCCTTCAGCCGGAATGCAAAGATGCTTTTGCCTTTCTGAACACAGCCTTCCGCAAAGGTTATGCTTTCAGTGAAGATCTGACACTTGATAATCTCCAGATGCGCGATCTGATAGCAGATGACCGTGTATTCTGCTATATCGGAAACACTTCCAATACAGGTGTGGATGCCACCAGGTGGGTTTCCGCAGGTCCGATCCTCTCCGATTTTGGAAAACGTCCGGTGATGAGTATCGACCTGAGTGTACCGACCGGCTGGATGCAGACTTTTGTATCCAAAAGCTGCAAAACCCCGGAACTTGTCGCCCGCTTTTTTGATTATATGACTTCTGACGAAGGATTGCTCTACAGCAACTACGGCGTGGAAAACGAAGATTATACTTTCGACTCGGATGGCTATATCCACCGGACTGCCAGAGGACAGCAGCGCTTTCATGATTCTAATGATATGCTCGGACTGTTCTGGAATTTTTACAATGTTGCCTGGGATCACAGCCTACTTCCGGTACCTGCAAAAGGAAGCATGGACGATTGTTTAAATCAGATCCAGACTGCTTTTGCCAGATATCCGGACACATATGTTTATGATTCTGCCCTTCTTCGTCTGCCGGATAATTACATTTCCCCGAACAGTGAGGAAGGTCAGATTGAAAGCACGCTGGAAGCTTACCGCAAAGAGCAGATTCCAAAAATCCTCTCTGCTTCTTCGGATACCGAGTTTGAAGAACAGTATCAGCTTTTTGTAACCACACAAAAAGAACTTGGAGCTAAAAAACTGGATCAGAAGATCAACCGGCAAATGCAGGAGAATTTTTCCTATTACGGTAAAAAAATAGAGAAAGTCAACCCACAAATGCAAGACACCTCAAAATCAAACGGAGAAACAAAACCATGAACTTCTTACAGACTTACCGCAGACACCTGATCTTTAAGCTGGCCGGGATTGCTGCCTTGATCCTTGCTGTGCTTTCGTCTGCCTATCTTTTTATGTCGGTGGACTATGCAAGATCTGTGCGTAAAAACACGCTCGCCCTGAATGAACGTCTGACAGCCCAGACTGCCACACGTATCGAAGCGTACTGGGACTCGCTTTACAATATCACAACTGCATTCTGTTATTCTCCAACCGTGCAGCAGTATTTTTCGGTAAATTCTCTGAACCGACTTCCGGATACACAGGAGCTTGCCTCGGTCTTTTCCAACACAATCCTGCTGAATGACCGTATTTTAAGTGTTTATCTCTACAATGCAGATGCAAAGCAGATTGCTTCCATGGGGAAAAATTTTTCGATTGATACTTCCAAACTGAACACCGATGCCGTGATGAATATCCGGGCATCACATCTGAAGTCAAACGAAAAACGCCCTTACTATGAGCTGATCTTCCCTGTTTATGATCTGAACAGCATCCAGTACCAGAAGCTGCTTGGTACCTGCGTTTTTGTCCTGGAACCGGAAAGTTTTGATGATACACTTCAAAATGCCCAGTCAACGGAAGATGCCGTTGTTTTTCTTCTGGATTCCTCGGACTGCATTCTTGCTTCTGCCGGTTCATCGCAGTCCTGCGGAAGTACGCTGGCATCTGAGATCCTGCACAGCACTTCCGAAAAATATTTTTTCACTCAGACACTTTCCTACAATGACTGGAAAATTGCCGGTTTCCTTCCGGAATCAGATCTTCGGAAACCGGATCAGAGCCTGAAAGAAACACAAATCCTGGTTTATTGCATTTCCCTGTGTCTTTTGCTCTTTCTGCTTCTGTACTGCAATTACAGCATCATAAAACCGATCACCGGAATTTCTGCTTTTATCCGTGAGATCAATCAGAATCCGGACTCCCGGCTTTCCCTCGACCGTCCGGATGAGATCGGCACAGTCGCAGAAAGCCTGAATCAGATGCTCGATGAAAAGCAGCAGTTGCAGCTGGAGATCGAGCAAGTAAAATATCTTGCCTATGAAACGGAACTTTCCAAAAAACAGGCAGAGATCCTTGCCTATCGAAGCCAGATCAATCCGCACTTTCTCTATAATACGTTTGAGTGTATCCGGGATATGGCTCTGTTCTACGATGTGGATGACATCGCAGAACTTACGATGGCTCTCTCCAATGTCTTTCGTTTTGCCGTCAAGGGAACTGATATGGTTACCGTAGAAAATGAGCTGGATCATATCCGTGAATATGCAAAGATCATAAATTACCGTTTTATGGGCAAAATCCGCATTGAAATCGATGCAGAAAATGCTATACTAAACTGCAAAGTATTTAAACTTCTGCTCCAGCCGCTTGTGGAAAATTCAGTCTTTCACGGACTGGAACAAAAAATTGAAAACGGTACGGTGTGGGTGCATGTATTTTCCCCCGATCATGCAACACTTTGCTTTGTTGTGGAGGATGACGGATGCGGCATTGAACCGGAACGTTTAAAACAGATCCTCGCATCTTTGGAAATTGAAAAAAATACAACAAAAATCGGCGTCTTTAATATTTATCAACGTCTGAAACTTTATTATGATGATAAGTTTTCTTTTGATATAAAAAGCAGTTTGAAAAAAGGAACCTGCATTACGATTTCGATTCCAAGAGAATCGACAGCAGAACCAGAAGGGAGTATTTTATGATAAGTGTCTATATTGCAGATGATGAAGTCTGGATCACCATCGGTCTGAAAAAACTGATCCAGAAATCCGGACTTCCTTTTGAGGTGATTGGAGAAGCACATAACGGCGTGACTACACTTGAAGATATCAAAACCTTAAAACCGGATGTCCTGTTTACCGATATCCGTATGCCGGGGCTTTCCGGTCTGGAAGTCATGTCCTATATTTCAGAACATCAATTTGCAACCAAAGTCGTGCTGATCTCCGGCTATGCCGAATTTGAGTATGCACGACAGGCAATGCTGTGCGGTGCTTTTGATTATCTTCTGAAACCGATCCAGCAGGAAACTCTGAACAAAACCCTGTCACGCCTTCGAAATGAACTTGAGCCTGCCGCTTCTGAAACTTCTGAAGACACGATGGAAAATGCAACGATCACAGACCTTTCGACTGCCGGAACCTCTCTGTTCAAAAAAATTCTGGCTTATATCCAGGAACACGATACGGAAGAACTCTCTTTAACTTCCCTGGCAGAAATGTACAATATCAGCTCCAGCCGCTTAAGCACCCTGATCAAAAAAGAACTGGGACTGTCTTTTTCAGAATATATCACGGCAAGACGTATGCAGAAGGCGAAAGAACTTTTAAAAGACGACAGCCGCTCCATCGAGGAGATTGCAAACGCAGTCGGCTACCACGATTACTTTTATTTTACAAAAGTTTTCAAAAAAACGCAGGGAATATCTCCAAGCAAATACCGGAAGTCTCTTTAAATTTTTCTTGCTAAAGTAAAAAAGTGTGTTTATAATCAAAGTATTAAAGTAAACAAATGAGTGAACATAACTGTAACATTCAATCCAGACACACATAAGACCCTGTGTGCGATTCTGGTCAGTTTTGTGGCAGTTATGTGCAAATAAAAAATGTATTGGAGAAAATAGCATGGCAACTATCCGAGATTTAGCAAAACACACCGGATTCTCAGTAACCACGATTTCCCGTGTACTGAACAATGATCCGACTTTGAACGTAACCGACAACACCAGAGTCTCAATTCTTGAAGCGGCAGATGAACTTCACTACACGCTTCCGAAAACAAGACGTTCCCATAAAAACCGCCTCGTCCATATCGCCATCGTTGAGATGATGTCCTTAAAAGAGCAGCTGGCTGATCCGTACTATCTTTATCTGAAGAATTATGTGGTACGCAACTGTATGGAGCATGACTGTAATGTATCTTATCTTTTTGAGCAGTCTGGCAAATATCAGACACTGGAAAAGACCCCGCTTGACGGTATCCTGGCGATCGGCATTTTTTCAGACCAGCAGATTGCACAGTTGCTGGAGATCAGCCCGAACATCGTATTTGTGGATTCTTCCCCGGATGAACGCCGCTTTGATTCGGTTGTCTTAAACTTCCGTCTCGGCGTAGAGCAGGCACTGGATTATCTGCTTTACAAGGGACACCGCAAGATTGGTTTCTTAGGTCCTGCCTATAAATTAGACCAGAAAAAACGCCCTGCCCTGGAGGCAAGACGTCAGTATTTTATTGATTATATGAAAAATGCCGGTCTTTACGACGAGCATCTGATCATTGATACCGGCCTTTCTGCCAAAGACGGTTCTGCTCAGATCCGCAAATGGCTGGAACAAAAAGATCATATCCCGACAGCTCTCCTTGCCTATAATGAAGAATCTGCGATCACCGCTGTCAGCAACCTGCGTGAAGTCGGACTTCGCATTCCGGAGGATGTATCTGTCATCAGTTTCAATGACACACCGCTGTCTATCCTGACCGAGCCACCGCTGACCAGTGTCACCGCACATCTGGAAGTCATGGGAGAAATGGCAGTGAAAATGCTTCTTGACCGCCTGGATGATCCGCAGCATCTGCCTTATAAAATCGTACTGCCGCCGACACTGGCTGTCAGAGACAGTGTCGTGGATATACCGGATGAGATATAGATAGAACGCACGTGAGACTTGGCATGCACTTCCCTTCAGCACAAAGCGGCTATTCTCCTTCCCGAAAGGATCATAGCCGCTCATTCTTTTGTTATTTATATGTTTCTGATGTTATTTGTGTGTTATGATTTTAGGGGTCAAAAAGTCTTTTGACCCTGGCATCATGTTATTCTAACTCAGCTGGTTTTTCTGTCTCATAAGCACTCCAGGATGTGGTCGTGGATGCTCCGGAGAGGTCTGCACTGTCTTCGTAGGAGGTTACAGTAATCGTGTAGCTGCCATCTCCTTTGACATATACAGTTCCGTCTGTTCCTTTGACGGTCACGGTTTTGCCTTCGTTATCTTCGATCGTTCCGGCACAGTGCAGTGCACTTACGGTGCTGTCGCCTGTCACGATCCAGGTTGCATCTTCTCCGATATAGAGATTGCAGCAGCCGTCTCCGCCGCCACCGGCATTACTCTCATCCTGCACGACTGCACCAGTCAGTGTGCTTTCGCCTGTCATATAGAAATCAAGGTCGCTGATGCTGTCCCAGATCACATTTCCTTCCATTGTCTGATCAATGGCTGTGAACAGGCAGTCCGCACCATTTGCTCCTGTTGTTCCCCATCCTCTCTGGTTCGCATTTCCGGTACATTTCAGGAAAAATTCACTGTCTTCTGCATTTGTAATATCCACATCATCCAGTGTGATCGTAGACTCTGTGTTTGTGGTATAGAACATGCCGCCGTTTTTTGCGTTCAGGCTTCCGCCGTCCATCTCAAAAGTGCTGTTTCCGACTTCGGAATCTCCGGACATGCTCTGGTAGAGAATGACATTCCAGGTACAGTCATTGCGGCTGTCATCGCTCATGTTTCCGGTCAGATCACTGTCATATAAATGAATGGAATTCAAACCTTCGATGCAGATTGCTTCGGAGCCGTTGGCTGCCAGAGTTGCCTCGTTTACTGCGATATCTGCGGTACTGTAGATTGCCGGGGAACCGGTTCCGTTTGAAGTATAGGTTCCGCCGTCTACTACCATTTTTCCGCCTCCGCGGTCACTTCGGATCGCTGCGGAAGACTCACCGTTTGTCTCAACATCAAGATCCCATGCATAGAACGTTCCGCCGCCGGCTGCATGGATACCGCCTGATGTATCCTGTTTGGTCGTGATTTTGGTATCTGCCGCATAAACAGTACCGTTATTATATGCAAAAAGTCCTGCTCCGCCGGCTGTGTCTGTCGTAACGGTTCCGCCTTTTACATAAGCATTTCCGTCTGTTGCCAGAACGGCTGCTCCGACACCATAGAAACTGGAGTTATCACCGCCGGTGCTTTCGGAAGAATCTCTGGTTATGGTCACATCTTTCAGTGTAACCGATGCGCCTTCTGAAACATTGACTGCATTTTCATCAGTTCCGGTGGAAGCAATCGTCTCTCCATCTACTTCGGTATCGGAAGTATAGGCATTGACTGCATCGTAGCTGTCCACGCCCTGGCTGCTTCCAGAACCGCCTCCCGGTTGCCCCATCTGGCCGCCCATTTCCATGCTGATCACGGTGATTTTGGCTGCATTTCCATCCTCGTCATAAGTGATCGCTACTGTATCACCTTCGGAAATATCAGAAAGTGAGATTTCCTCTGTCTCCTGCTGCATATCCGGTGCTCCGCCGTTTCCCTGCGGTCCGCCTGCCATGCCGCCCCTGCTGCTGCGGACGATCACGGTGTCATCTGTGATCTTGATTTCTTTTTCTTCATCTGTCAGATCCAGCATGGATGGTGTTCCCTCTCCGTCCGGTTTTTCCATCTGCTTCATGGTTCCTACTTTTATGGTAATGCTATCTTCGCTTACGGCTGTAACTTCACCGTATACATCTGCTGTTTCTGCTTCGCTGACTGTTTTGTCTGAGTTTTCGGTTGCACCGGTTACACTCTGCGATTCCTGTATGGTGCTGCTTTCTGATGTATTTGTTCCGGAACATCCAACCAGTGTTGTCATTCCAAGAGTTATGCCAAGTAAGATTGCGATATATTTTTTCTTCATATGAATACACTTCCTTTTCTCTTTGATTTAAGAGAAGTATATCCCGTAAAGTTTAAAACAAGCTGAAAGAAAACAGCCGATTTTGTGAAAGAGTTGTGAAAAAGCAGGGTAATCGCTTACCCTGCCTTTGTGTGCTGCTAAAATCTCAGAACAGATCCAGCAGCTGATCGATCTCTTCTTTTTTCGTTGCCCAGCTTGTCGCAAAGCGTACTACGGTGTGGTTTTCATCGTATTTTTCCCAGAAACTGAACTTTACTTCTTTTTTTAGTTCTGTCATTTTCCGGTTTTCGAGAATGACAAACTGCTGATTGGTCGGTGAATCCAGATAGAAACGGCAGCCTTTTTCTGCCAGTCCTTTCTTTAAATAATCTGCCATTGCTATCGCATGTCTGCTGATTTCAAAGTACAGGTTATCTGTGAACAGTGTGTCAAACTGGATTCCGAGCAATCTGCCTTTTGCAAGCAGTGCTCCCCGCTGTTTGATCAGCGTCAGGAAATGTTTCGGTGTTCTGTTGCCCGAAAATACGACGGCTTCTCCACACAGTGCTCCGACTTTTGTCCCGCCGATATAGAAAACATCGCAGTATTTTGCAATCATCGGAAGAGTTACATCTGTTTCTTCACTCATCAGACCATAGCCCAGTCTTGCTCCGTCGAGAAACAGTGGGATATTATAACTGCGGCACACGCTGCTGATCTCTTCCAGCTCCGCCTTTGTATACAAAGTACCGTACTCCGTAGGATGGGAAATATAAACCATCCCCGGAAATACCATATGTTCATGGCTTTCGTCATCCCAGAATGTTTTCAGGCAGTTCTTCAGATCTTCTGCTTTCATTTTGCCTTCGTACTGCGGAACTGTGATCACTTTATGGCCACTGTACTCAATGGCTCCCGCCTCATGGCAGGCTACATGGCCGGTCTGTGCTGCGACCACGCCCTCATAAGATTCCAGCATGGAGCTGATCACAACGGCATTTGTCTGCGTACCGCCCGTCAGGAAATAAACATCTGCCTGCGGACATTCGCACGCCTCCCGGATTTTCTGTTTTGCACTTTCACAGTATGGATCAGATCCGTATCCGGATACTTTCTCCAGATTTGTTTCCATAAATCTCTGAAGGATCTTTTCATGTGCTCCTTCAGAATAATCATTTTCAAATGATAACATATCTTTTTCTCCTGTCAGATTCTCAATATCAATAGAAATCTTTTTGCTCTGTCACTATTCTACGATGCCAGGAGATAAAGGTCAACCTATCATTTTTCTGTTTCAGACGCTCAGTTTCTTTTCCATGATCCATCCGCTGATAAAGTAGAAAATCACACTCAGTACCAGAGATACTGCGATTTCCAGAATCATGGTCAGGTTCATATTGTCAAATGCAGGCACCAGGTTCAGCATCTGACTGAACAGCCAGGAAAGGATCAGAAACAGTGCAAATGCCGCGATCCCGCTTCCCTTTTTGCCTGCAAGCACGCTCGCCGAAAGAATCACTGCCATATCGGCGATCACAACAATACTGATCCAGCTGACCAGGGATGCAAAGACGGACAGGATCACTGCATCTGATACTATCTTGATGTTCAGTCTTATATCCATAATCTGTCTTATGCTATCCATGAGTTCTTTTGCCCCGCCGATACAGAGCGTTGCCACAGTCAGGTCAAACACGGCAAGTACGATAAAAAATGCTCCTGCCATAAGGATTGAAATGCCATTTTCCAGGATTTTGGCACCTAAAATCTCATAACTGCTCTTTGGTGTCAGAAACAGCATATAACTTTGTTTGCTGTTCAGATCCCGATACAGTGTCATGATACCTTCCAGTCCGATGTAAAACACACCGAAAAATGCACACAAGATCAGGAACATCATACCTGTCCCCATCAGATTATATCCTTTAAAAAATACGCCCCCCAGAAATGCCAGTTCAAAAACTGCTGTAAGCACCAGCAGAATAAGCTTGGAAGATGCACTCTTCCGGAATTCATACTTCATTAATTTTAACATAGTTCCTCTCCCCCATGTCCGTAAATTTCACGATACAGATCAACAACAGATTTTTTTTCGCTGCTTCTCAGTTCCTCAACCATACACTGTCTGACCATTTTTCCTTCTTTCATAAAGATGGCCGCATCTGCCACTCGCTCCAGTTCATCTACCAGATGGCTGGAGATCACAAGTGTGACATCCGGATCAATGACTTCCAGAATACTTTTCATGATCTCATCCCTTGCCAGAAGATCAATGCCGTTTAATGGCTCATCCAGCAGATACAGTTTTGCATTTCTTGCCATTGTGACTGCGATCTTTAACTTTGCCATCATACCGGTGGAAAGTTTTTTGGTTTTCAGCTCTTCTGTCAGCTCCATTCTTTTGAGCATCTGATGATATTTTTCCATTGAAAAATCCTCAAAAAAGTCCTGATAATATCTGCCGACATCTGCAACCGTCATCCAGCTATAAAAATATGGCTCCGTGGACATATAGGCAATCTCTTTCTTGCTCTCTTTTCCGATGGCTTTGCCTTTATATAAAATCTCCCCTTTTCCAGGTTTGACAAGGCCTGCCACCATCTTCATCCAGGTAGTCTTGCCGCTTCCGTTCGGCCCGAGCATCGCATAGACAAGCCCTGTCTCCAGTTTTAACGATACATTTTCAACCGCTGCCTTACCGGCATAGTTTTTGGTTACTCCAATACTTTCCAGTACATTTTCCATATCATTCACCACTTTCTTCCTTTTTTTTCAGAATCCGGATCACATCCGTTTTGGTAAATCCAAGCTGCTGCATTCCTTCTAAAAATTCATGGATCAGCGTCCCCGCCATCTCTTCTTTCATATTTTTCACCTTCTCTGAATCTTCTGTCACAAAAGTTCCCATGCCACGTCTGGTAAAACAGACACCTTCCGTCTCAAGCTCTTTGTATACACGGCTGACCGTATTCGGATTGATGGTGTAAGACACCGCCAGTTCCCGTACGGAAGGAAGCTTTTCCCCAAGTTCTCGTTTCCCTGTGACAATATCACGTTTGATCAAATTAGCTACCTGCAGATAGATTGGCAGCGATGAATTGTATTCCATAAGCTCTTCCTTCTTTCTTGTATCACTGTCATAGCTATATAGTACACTAGTTTTCTGGTTTTGTCAATATGAAAACGAAAAGATAACATGCAAATTGTTTCTTACTCCCACAATTTGGTTTCAGGCTTTTGCCCCTGCTATCCTAAAAAAAGAAAAGACAGCATATTTTTCATGCCATCTTTTCTTTTGATCATTTACTGTAATTCTGTTTTTAACTTACCTGAAAATCCAAGAATCAGGAAATTGGCTGCAATCTCCGTATCCCGGAACAATACCACATTCTAGGATGCGTGCTGTATAAGCAGTACCGGTAAAAATACTGAAGCAGTTTCTGTTTTGCATATCTTCTATAATTCTGGTTTATTTTAGCACATTCTTGTGATGTAAACAAGAGTATGATGTTCTTTTGCTTCTTCCACCTGTTCCATACTCCAAACATCTCCAACCCATCCCATAGCTTCAACAAATCCTTACGAGCGTTTCCTCTTTCAGACTGATAACGATATCATAAAATACTCTCCGCTACGCACAATGCCCCATACCCCACAATCTCATTCGGATATCCCACAAGTGCTGTTAATCTCTGTGCACCTCTTTGAAGATATGCCCGGATTTTCTCTCCATAAAGAAACGGGTCATTTCCCTGTACGATGCCATACTGCATCATCAGTGCCGCTGACCCTGTCACAAACGGCGTGGCAAAAGAGGTTCCGGTCACACCTGTGTAGGAACCTCCCACAGCGGTTGTCACGATATCTACGCCAGGTGCCACGATATCCGGCTTTACTTGTGTGTTTCCTCTTGTGTAACCACGGCCGGAAAACGGAGCATATGTCATAAGGCGTGCATTGTAAGCTCCGACTGCAACCACATTCCTTGCCGTTGAAGGAATGGTCAGAGTCGTGTCAACCGTTGGCGAAAAAAAGTGCGTCAATGGATTTAAAAGAGCGGCAGACGGCATCCACAGATGATAATTTCCTTCCACGATCTTCTGCGGAATCAGACGGATCTTCCAGACGCCGTCATCGACATAAGAACCTTTTGGGATAAAATCAAAATAAATCTCCTGAGCGGTAGTGTAGGGCTTCGGCTCTCCGTAATAGATCAGAATCTCTGTATTCCCGGCCAGGATTCTCTGTGCTCCAAGACGCTCCTGAAGCGGTCCGAAGCTTTCACCATCCGGATGAATCAATATAATCTGAAACTGATCAACGTACGACTTCCAGAGCTGAATGTTCATCACCGGCTCCTGCTGCGAAATCCCGAATTCCAGGATTCTCTCTTCCTGCTGACCAAGCTTTCCTGAAATATGCCCGCCTGTGTTCCCTTCATTTCCGGTGCCCACACAGATCACATTCTTCCACATACCGGAAATCATGTCGATGTATGTTTCCAGAAGTGAAGTCCCGTCATGTGAGCCATATAGAGATAACTTTTATTGTTTTGCAGATTCGATCAAAGTAATATCTCCGTCCCTGCATATTACATTCAGCGTTGATGTGGCGCCATCGACATTGTTTTCGTAAAGAGAGCTGTCTTCTTTGCGTTCCGATTTGCCCTGCGGCAGATTGTCTGTGATCACATCTCCATCTGTGGTTTTCAGGTGAATATTCATCTTTGCTGCATTGCCGTTTTCCATTTGTATGAAAACATCTCCGTCTGAATTGTTTATTTCCAAATTACCGCTGAAGCTGCTGTGATTTGTCTTCAGATCGCCATCGGCAAGTGTAATGACTCCATCTGCAAATTTTCCCTGATCCAGTATCATATCTCCATCCAAAAAGTTTGCTGTCATATTTTTGCATGAGAACTGTTCTGCAGTCAGATCTCCATCGGCAAGCTGAATCCTGGCTTCGGAAAACCGTGCATCCTGCGGTACATAGAGAATCACTGTATTGATTTCTTCCTGTTTCTGCGTCTCGGTATGATGCAGCAGATTTCCAAGATCATAACTTATATAATAACTTCCTTTTCCGCCGGAAGTTTCCTGAAGCGTAAGCTCACCATCTTTGTTTTCCCATGTCAGTGGATTTTCATTACCGCCTTTTTCCATTCGATATTCCATGTAATAGCAGTCATCACCTGATTTTCTGATATCCAGGTCAAAATTTTGAAAATCTACATTCAGTTTTGTAAAAGCATTTATCTGCTGCTTTTCCATAACCTCAAGATTTTTCCTTGCAGAATCTGTTCCACCGGATACATATACATGTCCGGAACTATCGTTGAAATCCTTTCCACCTGCAAAATATCCTGCTGTTGAAAGAACCATTCCCACCACACAGAGCGTTAGAGCTGTTATCATTGCTGTTTTTGCAGTCTTATTCATTCTTATGCACCTTCTTTCTTACAAGTCTGTTGACCAGACGTCCGATCCCATTTGCACACCATTTGCAGATATATACAGTCAAAAGACCTGCGAGGATTCCAATTCCCGTCATCAGGAATCCACCTCCGACCATCATACAGGCTGCTGCAGCAGATTTCAGGATCAAAGAGCCCCCAACCCCGATGGTCACAATACCTCCGGCTATCGCCGCAATGCCGGTAATACCAATCGAAAAAATCACTGCCGCAACAGTGAGGATCACCGCACACAGCACTGCAAAAACAAATGCCAGAAGTGCCAGGCTGACCGGTGATGCACATAGAACCAGGAATACAAGAAGAATGATCTTGCCCGGAGAACGTCTCTTTCCTTTTAAGACCGGTGCTTTCTCTTCCACAATATCCTGATCCTTTTCTACGCTCTCCTGCAAAAGATTGAGAAACAGTTCTCTTGCTGCCTCTTTTGGTTCACCAAGTTCTCTCATAACCTGTTGTTCCTTCTCAGGACCTGCCTCTTCAAAATATTCCGAAAAGTACTCTATGGCATTGTCAAAATCTTCTTGCGGAAGCCGCTTCAGATATTTCTTCAGCTCTTCCATATATTCTTGTCTCGTCATTTTTTCACTCTCCCTTCCACAATATCATCTACAGTATTGCGATATTCCCGCCATTCTTTCCTCAGATATGCCAGCTGCCTGCGTCCCTCTTCCGTGATGGAATAATACTTTCGTTTCCGCCCCTGGAATTCCTCGGAATAAGTAGTCAGATATCCGCCCGTCTCCAGCTTTCTCAAAATAGGATACAGCGTCGATTCCTTGATCGCCGCAACCAGCTTCACCGTCTGGCTGATCTCATAACCGTAGGAATCCTGCTGTTCCACGACCGAAAGGATCAGACATTCCGTCAGAACAGCTGACACCGGATAATAGTACATATACTCACCCCTTTTGTATATATAAAATTTTTATATATAATTATTTTATATATATGTTACCATACTTTTACCATTTGTCAATAACTGTTTTTCAGGAATTTCTGTTTTTAAATCTCTGCCGTTTTTCCTGTACCCTTGCAAATAATTCTTTTGAAATGATCGCCTCGTGCATTCCTTCCACCACATAGCGTTCTTCCATCGGAATGTTTCTGTATTTTTCGATTTTATAGGATATTTTCTCTGTCTTGTGCTGAACCATCGCCCCTGTATATACCTGATTTTTCAAAATGTTATAAATCGTTGGTGTATTCCATTTCTGCACCTGATTTTTTCCCTGACGGTTTACATAGCTTAGGTTCTGGATCTTTGTTTTATATTCTGTCGGAGAAAGAATCTGCTGGTCATTTAAAATTTCCGCAATCTTTTTAACCGAATATCCTTCCAGATAAAATCGGTATATTTTCCTGACTACTTCTGCCGCTGCATCATCAATCAGAAACCGGTGCCGGTCGGTCGGATCTTTTCGATAACCATAAGGTGCGAAACCGGACATATATTTTCCCTGCTTTTTCTGCACCTGAAAGGCTCCTCTTATTTTTTTTGAAATATCTCTGCTGTACATATCGTTGAGCAGTGCCTTGAACTGTGCCAGCTCTTCGTTACTGTGACAGAGCGAATCCACGCCATCGAGAATCGCCACATAACGAATCCCCAGTGATGGAAACACCCGCTCGATATAATGCCCTGTCTCGATATGTTCACGTCCCAGTCTGGAAATATCTTTTGTGATCACGCCCTGGATCTCCCCCCTGTAAATATCTGCCATCATCTGCTGAAACTGTGGTCGATTCGAAAAATAAAGCCCGGAATATCCATCGTCCACATACATTCGGACGAGCTGCATATCCCCGGCTTTATCCACATATTCCAAAATCAGTTTTTTCTGATTTTCGATACTTTCACTTATTCTGTTTTCCCCGTCTTCTTTAGACAGACGGCAATATCCGGCCATACGATATAACATTCTGCGGTCCCCGAAAAACGATATTTCTACTATAAATATGATATCATGCCCAAAAGATGCCATGCAAATGGATCTGTACTCCGTGCAGTCACTTTTCTGCCCATCATAACGTTTTTTCGGTCAGATTTTTTGAAATAATCTCCCACAGTTTTTCGGCCTCGATCGGTTTTTCGATATAATCATTCATTCCTGCCTTCCGACATTCACTGCTGCTTTCTGCATTAGCCTGTGCAGTCATTGCCAGAATGGAAACGGTTTTTGCATCCGCACGCTCCATGCTGCGGATTTTTTCTGTCGCCTGAAGTCCGCCCATCACCGGCATCATGATATCCATCAGAATCATATCATAAGCATACGGCTCCGACTGTGCAAATTTCTCCACTGCCTCCTGTCCGTCCCACGCCGGATCAACCTCTATCCCGGCCTCTTCCAGATAAAACTGTGCGATTTCCATATTGATCTCATTATCTTCCACAAGCAGAATGTTCATACCGGAAAAATCTACATTTTCCTCTTTTTTCTCCGGACCCATCTGACCGGATACACTCATATCAATCTGAAATGGCATCCGGAAAATAAACGTCGTTCCCTGATCTGGCTCGCTCTCAACCCGGATCGTTCCGTTCATTTTTTCAACCAGCCCTTTCACGATCGACATGCCAAGCCCGGTGCCTTTGTACTGTGTTCTGGCATCTGCTGATTTTTCCTGCGTAAATGGCTTGAAAAGCTCTTCTTTCACAAAGGCCGGACTCATACCAATCCCGGTATCCACAATCTTAAATTCATACATGGCTGTGGTTCCATCGTCTGAAATTTCTTCCGCATAAGTGTCTACACACCCGCCTGTCTTGTTGTATTTCACGGCATTACTGAACAGATTCAGCATGATCTGACGCAGGTGCAGCGGATTTCCGATCAGATGCGTATGGCGGATATTTTTACGATGTTTCTTATGTAAAATCCCGGTTTCTGTGATCTGGGCATCCATCACGCTTGCCACTTCATCCATCAACTCAACAAGATCAAATGCCTCCTCTGATTCTTCGACTTCTTCTGCCTGAATTTTGCTCATATCAAGCACATCATTGACAAGTGCCAAAAGATGACTGGTGGAAAGTTCAATTTTTCCCAGACATTCTTCTACTTTTTCCGGCTCTTTCTCACTTTTGCGGATGATATGCAGCATTCCCATAATACCGTTGATCGGTGTGCGGATATCATGACTCATGCGGTTCATAAATTCGGTCTTCGCCTTGCTCTCCGAATCAGCCGCCTCGAAAGCGGACTGCAAACGTTCTTTTTCTTCCTCTTCTTTTTCATGGAAAGCAGAGGTGTTTTTTAACAGAATAATACCGCGGATCACCACACTTTCCTGTCCTGTTTTCTCATCAAATACCAGTTCCTGTGACATCAGAACCGTTTTCTGTAGCCACACCAGAACCTCTGCCACACCTTTTTCCCGGTATTCTACGGTCACCTGTTTGGTTCCTTCTCCAAAACGCTTCAGCAGCTTTTCCGATGAATCTACGATCCGGTAATTTTCCAGTGTCTCTTCTGTAACAAAGGCACTTCTCTTTTTGCAGTATTCCCTGTAAGAACACGGCGTTTCCTGATCCAGCTTAAATTCTTTTTCTTTTGAATGTTCAAAAAATTTTTCCAGCCGGTCATGTGTCAGGTCAACCATATAAACGGCCTGTGCTGTCTCCATCAGGGCATCCACATAATTGCCGTTTTCCAAAATGGACTGTTTCATCTGCTCATAATAACGCATCAGCTGTGACTTTTCATTGGTTTCTTCCGTTCTGCTGTCGCTGAACGTCTCAAATACCAGCAGAAAATGATGCAGTTTTCCCTCACCCGTGTCATTGCCAAACAATAAGGTCAGTCTGCCTCTTTTCACCTTGCCATTTTCCAGCTCTTTGCAGTACAGAATTTCCGTTTTCCGGTTTTCGCCTGTCAGTGTTTCACTGATATGTGCAAGCTGAAGTCCTGACCAGATCTGGCGTCTTGTCTCTTCTGTTGAAAATTCTTTCACGATCTGCTCCACCGCACCGGAATAATTGCCGTCCTGTGCCAGAAAAAATCCATCGCCGGAGCGGAGCACTTCGTACTGATCCAGCAGGGCATCGCAGTAAAGACAGTCTGAAAAATGGTACCCCTTCTTTCGGACCTCTTCCAGAAGCTTTCGCTTCATTTTCTGCTTTTCTGCAGCCTCCTGCATCTTGGCACGGTTTTTATCAATATACATGTTTTTATCTGCATGCCGGAACAAACTCCGCATCGTGGCATCCTTAAAATCACTCGACAGTGCATATCCCGCCGCATAGCTGATCGGCATTTCCGGATGAAGTCTGGAATATTTTTCCGTCTGCCTGCGTATCGCCTCCAGGCATTCTTCCACTTCTGTATGATTGACATCCGTCAGCACTGCAAGAAATTCATCCCCACCGTTACGTCCGGCAAAATACTGCTCCGGGACTGCAAGACGCATCTGCTGTGCAAAACTACGGATATATTCATCTCCCTTATCATGTCCGAGATTGTTGTTGATCGTCCTTAAATTGTTCAGATCAAACACACAGACCGCCGTCACATATTTCTCATCCAAAACCGTTTCGTCATTTAAAATCTCTTCGCATTTGTTTTTGTTTGGCAGTCCGGTTGCTTCATCCAGATAAACCTTTTTCTGTAAAATCCGGTTCTGGGCGGCATACCTCAGAGCCTTGAAAAGTTCGATGCCAAGAATCCCGATCAGAATCGCGATATCCGCCATAACAATCTTTTCCAGAATGTTCAGGGCAGATGCTTTTCTCTGCGAATAAGCCTCCGCCAGTCCGGTCGCTTCGTCACAGATCTGGAAAAACTGTTCACTTTTGGCGATGATTTCGCTATTTTCATAGCCTTTTTCACGTACCAGATAAATCTCCTGCTCAAGAGACTGAAAATAGTCATCCAGTTCCTCCATTTTGCTCTGAAAAGCATAGTCATCGAGACGAACCAGATTCAGCGAATCACTTCCGTTTCTCAGCCCGTCAATAAACGCTGCCACATCATCTATCATCGCATCTTCTTCCTGACCTGCATCTTCCATTTTAATGATACGCTGCGTCTTTCCACGTACCAGCCCTGCATAGTTGACCACGCGTGCTGTTCCCTGAATTTTCCCTACCATGGACATCGTGGCAAAAAACAGAATGATCAGGACAACAGTGGATATCATCATCAGTACTCGCAGCACATAAGTCTGCTTTTTGTCTTTATTTTTATCCATTTTTCTCCTATGCCCCCGCAATCTTGCCCAGTATCTGTGCTGCTTTTTCAATATTTGTCAGATCCACCGAAGAATAATTGATCACGTACGTGTTTTCAAAATTCCCATCTTTTTCACCATCAAAATAGTGGGACAGCGGTGCCAGTTTGATGCCTTTTCCCTTTGCTTCCGTTACGATCTCTTCCTCGCTTTTTTCTGTACGGATCTGCATCAGAAAATGTACCCCAGCCCCTTCTTCCCGGATGGTGACATATTTTCCAAGCGGCTCTTTCTGAAATACTTGCAGAATCGCATCTCTCTTTGTCTGATAGTAGTTCCTGAGCCGGTTGATATGCTTTTCAAAACTGCCGTTTTCCATAAATTTTGCCAGGGTATACTGCTCAAAGTTGGAAACAGTACAGGAATAAAAAGAAAGCTTCTGATAGAAGATTTCCGTCAGCGTCGGCGGCAGCACCATATAGCTGATACGCACGGTTGATGCCAGCGTTTTCGTAAACGTATTCATATAGATAACACGATCTGACACATCAATACTCTGCAGCGTCGGAAATGGTTTCCCGGTCAGCCGCAGTTCGCTGTCATAATCATCTTCAATGATATAGTGATCCGGCGATTTGGCCGCCCAGCCAAGCAATTCGTAACGCCTGCTGACCGGCATCACGATCCCGGTTGGGAAATGATGCGACGGTGATGTGTGAATGACATCCACTCTTTTTTCTTCCAGTTCCCGGATGGATACACCATCCTGATCCAGCGTAACTTTGGCATATTCTACCTTCATATTTTCATAAATCCTGGCAATTTTATGATAGCCCGGATTCTCTACTCCATAGATCCGGTGATTTCCAAGAAGCTGTATCAGAAGTCCATGCAGATATTCTGTCCCCGCTCCGATGATGATCTGTTCCGGCTCGACCTGCATGGCACGGAACTCCTTTAAATACCGGGCAATCGCCTGTCGCAGCTCCAGGATCCCCCCGCAGGGCGGATTGATCATCAGCTGCTTCTGATTGTCATTTAAAACTTCCCGCACCGTCTTTGACCAGATGGTAAACGGAAAGATCTCGCTGTCCGTCTGATTGCTGGAAAAATCTGCAAAATAAGAAGTCGCTCCCCCTGTCAGCGTCAGCTGTTCCTTTCTGACCTTCTTCTTTTCCATGGTCGCACTGCTCAGATCTGAGACATAAAATCCCCGCTTTGGCATGGAATAAATATAACCTTCTGCTAATAATTGTCCATAGGCATTTTCCACTGTGATCACGCTTATGCCCAGATTTTTTGCAAAAGTACGCTTTGACGGCAGCTTCTCCCCTGCCTTAATCTTCCCTTGTGTTATGTCGTTTCGAATGCATTTATATAAATATTCATACATCGAATCTGACCCTGTATTTGTAAAACTGTATGTCAGCATCTGATTATTTTCTCCAATCTGACCTTACTGAATATATCTATTTTGGCAATTTTATAATAGTCACTTTTCCATTATAATTCGAAACCAGTAAAAAGTAAAGATTGCAAAAAACAAAGCAGGAGGTTTAAACATGAATACAACAAATGAAAGATATAAATTGAACAAAGAACTGGCACAGATGTTAAAAGGCGGCGTTATTATGGACGTCACCACACCGGAACAGGCAAAGATCGCTGAAGCTGCAGGTGCATGTGCAGTCATGGCTCTGGAGCGTATCCCGGCTGATATCCGTGCAGCGGGCGGCGTCTCCCGTATGAGCGACCCAAAAATGATCCAGGGCATCCAGAATGCTGTTTCTATCCCGGTTATGGCAAAATGCCGTATCGGACATTTCGTGGAGGCTCAGGTTCTCGAAGCGATCGAAATCGACTACATTGATGAGAGTGAAGTACTCTCCCCTGCCGATGATGTTTATCATATCAACAAACGCAACTTCCGTGTTCCGTTTGTCTGTGGTGCAAAAGACCTCGGAGAAGCTTTAAGACGTATCAACGAAGGTGCTTCCATGATCCGTACCAAAGGGGAACCGGGAACCGGGGATATCGTGCAGGCCGTACGCCACATGAGAAAAATGAACAGTGAAATCGCAAAGCTGACCAGTATGCGTGAAGATGAACTGTTTGAAGCTGCAAAAACACTGCAGGTTCCTTATGAACTGGTTGCCTATGTACATGACAACGGCAGACTTCCGGTTGTAAACTTCGCAGCCGGCGGTGTCGCTACTCCTGCTGATGCTGCTCTGATGATGCAGCTCGGTGCGGAAGGTGTCTTTGTAGGTTCCGGTATCTTCAAATCCGGAAATCCAGAAAAGAGAGCAGCTGCGATCGTAAAAGCTGTTACTAATTATACCGATGCAAAACTGATCGCCAAGCTTTCCGAAGACCTCGGGGAAGCTATGGTCGGCATCAATGAACAGGAAATCGCCTTACTGATGGCAGAAAGAGGAAAATAATGACTGTTGCAGTTTTAGCACTACAGGGTGCTTTCGCAGAACATGAAAATGTATTGAAACGTCTCGGTGTCGACTGTATCGAGCTTCGCCAGGCAAAAGACCTGGAAACACCTTATGACGGCATCATTCTTCCCGGCGGCGAGAGCACCGTCCAGGGAAAGCTTTTAAAAGAGCTGGGCATGTTTGATACGATAAAAGAACAGATAGAAAACGGCATGCCGGTCCTTGCAACCTGTGCCGGGCTGATTTTGCTTGCCTCAGAGGTGGAAGGCCAGGAAGGATGTCACTTTGGAACAATCCCGATGTGCGTCCGCCGCAATGCCTATGGCAGACAGCTTGGAAGCTTCCATACCGTCGCTGAATTAAAAGGCGTTGGAGAAGTCCCGATGACCTTCATCCGTGCACCATATGTCGCAGAGACCGGAGATGGCGTGGAAGTCCTTGCCACGGTCGATGGGAAAATTGTCGGTGTGCAGTATAAAAATCAAATGGCATTTGCATTTCACCCGGAACTGGATAACGATACCAGGATTCATGAGAAGTTTGTAGCGATGGTTCGAGACAAATAAAAAGTTGTGGCGGAGGTTTGTGTAAATGTGCAAATG